>OGZG01001074.1_pt1 | contig 21101 bp, 12 predicted proteins | sample 1576781 | NCBI WGS metagenome assembly OGZG01 (sample SAMEA3541502, study PRJEB24748) | human gut metagenome | biome: human gut; feature: human-associated habitat; material: faeces | place: China | collected 2012 | reverse complement strand
GCAGCATGGAGTCGCCCGTCTCGATCATCTGCGCGTTGAAGCGGATGCGCGCCGATGTGCTTGTCCCGCCGCTGCCGAGCTTGTGCAGCACGAGCGCGACGGTGTTGGCCGCCGTGCCTGGCGAGGTGTTGTCGCCGAGCAGGTCGAGCACGTCCACGATCATGCGGTAGGTCTGCACGGCGGTGTCGCGCTCGCGGGCGATGGAGCTGGAAAACGACTGCGCGATCATGAGGCTGCCGCCGATGCCGTAGGTCAGCGACAGCAGCAGCACCATGGCGATCGTGAGCTTTGCGCGAAATCTCATCCGCTCACACCTCCAGCCGGTAGCCGACCTTGTTCACGGCCAGCAGCCGGTTTTCCCAGCCGACCTTTTTGCGCAGCCGCTGGATGTGCAGATCCACGGTCTTGCTGCCGTAGCTGTATTCACCACCCCAGACGTGCTCGTAGATCGTCTCGCGGTAGAGCGCGGTGCCGGGGTTGCGGGCGAAAAACAGCAGCAGGTCATATTCCTTGTGCGTGAGCGCGATCTCCTCCGCGCCGCGCCAGACCTGCATGGCGCGCGTGTCGATGCGCAGCCCGCCGATCTCGATGACGGCGTCGGTCTTGTTGTAGCGCCGCAGCACGACGTCCACGCGCGCAAGCAGCTCCAGCACCTCAAAGGGCTTGACGATATAATCCTCCGCGCCCATGCGCAGCCCGCGCACCCGGTCGTCGACCGAGCCGCGCGCGGTCAGGAAAATGACCGGGATGCCCAGCGGGCGGATGTATTCCATGAGCTCAAAGCCGTCGGCGTTCGGCAGCATCACGTCGAGCAGGATGAGGTCAAAGACATTGCGCTCGAGAATGTCCGCCGCGGCCAGACCGTCGTACACGCACGTGCACCGGTAGCCCGCGCGGGTCAGGCTCATCTGGATCAGGTCGCAGATCGGCTTTTCGTCGTCCACGATCAGGATCTGGATCATGCTACCGCCTCCTTTGGGTCAAAATTACATCGTTCCGGCATCAAAACGGCATCGCCGCCGCGCGTCTGGACGATGCCGTGGTTTATTATAAGTGTATGCGCATCCGTGTGTCAAACCAAATCGGCAGGAGCGGCGGTGCGCGTGTTCCGGGCTATGCGGGGGGCTTGAGAGCGCCGGGCGCGGCGGAGGGACACCCGCATGCACAAACCGGTACAAAAACCGGATGTTTTGTCCGAAATGGGCTTGAAATATGGAAGACCTTGTGATACGATGACAGTGTTGAATTCTAACTCGTCTGGAAGCATGGAACTCCAGCGTCCAATGACAGGAATTTGCAATTATTTTTAAACGGAGGAAAAAAGCATGTCCAAGAAAAAAATCCTGACAGTCGTATTGACGCTTTTGGTGGCAGTCTGCCTGCTCGCCACGACTGCTCTTGCGGGCGTGGCCCCGTCCGCCCCGTCGATGCCGTCGGCACCGTCCGGCACGACCGCGCCGTCCACCCCGAGCAATCCGTCCCAGCCGAGCCAGCCGTCTCAGCCGTCTCAGCCGAGCCAGCCGTCTCAGCCGTCCCAGCCGTCTCAGCCGTCCCAGCCGAGTCAGCCGTCTCAGCCGAGCCAGCCGGTCGAGCCTGAAATGAAGTTCGAGGACGTGGCAGAGGGCGCCTGGTACTATGACGCCGTGATGTGGGCCGTCAAGAACGGCGTGACCGCCGGCATGACCCCGACGATGTTTGTGCCCGACGGCTCCTGCACCCGCGCGCAGATGGTCGAATTCCTGTGGAACGCCGCCGGCAAGCAGGCTGCGACCATCAAGTCCGTCCCGTTCACCGACGTTCCGGAGTCCGGCAGCGCCGGTTACTGGTACGAGGATGCGCTCCTGTGGGCCTATGAGGCGGGCATCGTTGCCGGCACGACCGACACCACGTTCAGCCCGGACAAGGTCTGCACCCGTGCCGAGATGGTCTGCTTCCTCGTGCGCCTGCTGTCGGACGGCGCAACGGACAATATGCCGTTTGTTGACGTTCCGGCCAGCGCATGGTACTACAACGAAGTGCAGTGGGCATGGGCCAACGGCCTGACTGTCGGCACCAGCACTACCACGTTCAGCCCGGACAAGGTCTGCACCCGTGCCGAGGCTGTTGAGTTCCTGTACAACGCGTTCGCGAAGTAAGGAGCTCACAAAAAATTACATGTTTTTCTATCAGGACTTCGGTTGCTAATAGACAAATCATAGACCCCAAAGCACAAAGAAGAGATGGGAAAACCTCATCTCTTCTTTTTTCACACATTGAGCTGACAAATTTAGAGAGGAAACTACAGAAAAGGAGCTGATGTGAGTCGTGAAAGCGACCCGATTCGCGAACAGAGCGTGGGCTTTTGTGTTGGCCGTCCTGATGACGCTGACGCTCATTGCCCCGCAGGCGCTGGCTGCGAACACCGTAGACCCCGTCGAGCCTGCCAGCGGTAAGATCCTTGTGAGTCAGACGGATTACACGCTGATCGACGGCGTGACGGAATCCAACATCTTCCTGAATACGAAGGAAGGCAATGCGCAGATCGCCGGTTTTATGACGACGATCGCACCGGGTGCGAAGGCGACCTTCAAGGCCTCGTACAACGGTTACTATACAGAAGGCAGCACGCCCGCGTCCCGCAAGGACAAGGCGGCCAATCTGGCCTGGAGCATGGAAAAGACCACGCTGCAGGCTGCCAACTACACCAAGGCTACCGGCGGCAACGTCATCATGGCCATGAACGGCGACTACTACAACATGCAGACGCTGCAGCCGCTCGGTTACCTCATCATGGAGGGCAACCTCATTCAGAAGAATAACGGTGTTGCCAACGAGCCGTATTTTGCGGTTTTGAAGGACGGTACCTATGCCATCCGTGACGCCGGGGTGGACTGCTCCGACGTTCTGGAAGCGATTTCCGGCCCGTTTTATCTGATCAAGGATGGACAGCCCTGCTACAACGGGAATCCGGACCTCATGCCGCGCAACTGCATCGGAATCAAGGCGGACGGCACGGTCGTGACCTTTTTGGCCGACGGCCGCCAGAGCCCGTACTCGGTCGGCATGACGATCGATGAGGAGATTTCGTTCCTGTATGCGCAGGGCGTGGTGGATGCGATCTTTCTCGACGGCGGCGGTTCCGCCACCTGCGCCACCAAGCGCGAGGGCACCGCGGAGCTTCAGGTCCGCAACCGCCCGTCCGACGGTGTGGAGCGCACGGTCGCCAGCGCCCTGCTGCTGGTCTCCACGGCGGAGAGTGACGGCGTGTTCGACCATGCCTCCCTTTCCCCGAACAACACGGTCTACACGCCCAACAGCCAGATCCAGTTCTCGGCCATCGGCGTGGATAAAAACGGCGGCGAGGCCGCGCTCCCGGAGAATGTGACCTGGACGGTCGCGGACACCAAGAGCGGCACGATCGATGCCAACGGCCTGTTCACGCCCGCGAAGAACTATAAGGGTGATGTGACGGCACGTCTGCTTGTGGACGGCACCGTCAAGGGCACGACAACCGTGAAGATTGCGGACATCACGGACCTGTATTTCAGCAGCTCGTCCGTGTCGCTCGACTTTGGCGCGACATCCGATCTCGGCCTTGTCGCCAAGTGTGACGGTGTGGACATCGTCTATAAGCCCGGTGACTTCAAATGGACGATCAAGTCCAAGACGGCCGGTGTGCCGGATAAGGACGTCGGTCACATGGACGGCAACACGTTCGTGGCCGGTACCGGCAGCGGCACGATGAACGCGACCGTCACGGTTACTTACGCAAACGATCGCTCCAAGTCGGCGGAGGTCGGTGTGGAGATCGGCAAGCTGCCGGTGACGCTCATGGACTTTGAGCCCATCAACGGCCAGCGCCAGACCTGCGCGCACTACCACTGGGGCAAATCCGATTACGTGGATAACGGCATGAATCCCGACCACGGCTACATCGGCAATGTGTCGCCGATCACTGTCACGACCCATGGTACCTACTCGGACAACCCGACGACGGCGGAGCTCTCTGCGCCCTACCGCTTCACGGGCAACTGGGATAGTCCTGTTCCGGCTTCGGACATCTTCCGCGCCAACGGCTATAGCTATTACCTGTGGCCGAACGCCTCTATCACGCAATATCTCTGCGGCGACCTGAAGATGACGACGGCGGCCGAGGGCGGTCAGGTGCGCTTCGGCGACTACGCCATGGAGCTGAACTATGACTACGAGTCTTATGACGGGTCGAAAAACTCCAACTTCTATGTTCGCTACTGCGGCGACCAAATCAAGATCGAGGGCACGCCCACGGAGATCGGCGTCTGGATCTATGCACCGGAAAACACGCCGTGTTATTCGCTCTATGCCGACATTATGTTCTGGAAGGGCAGCGACTATGGAACTAAAAATTACCTTCTCTCGCATAAGGGCGCAAATGGCGAGCGCTCCACGATCATTGACTGGACCGGGTGGATGTACTGCTCGGCAAATATTCAGGACATTTGGCAATATCAGAATGATGAGCACCCGCTGAGCATCATCCCCGGCGCAGGTGTGTTCTGGCTGTCCTATCAGCCAGCAAAGGTCGACGATATGATGGGACATGCGGGCGCTGGGCGGCGCAACGGCACCATCTACTTCGATAACTATCGCGCCGTCTACGGCACGAACCTCGATGATCTGGATAACCCGGTCATCCACGACATGACGGTCAACGGCCAGACGCTCGCGGACGACGGCTCCACCGTCATTAACTCCAACTCGATCGAAGCGGTCGCCTCGTATGACGATGTGGACGGTCAGAACCGCTCCGGCATCAATGCCAAGGCAACGGTCATCAAGATCGACGGCGAGGAACTCCAGTCGGACAATTCCGACACGAATGCGACCGTGCGTCTGACGCTCCAGAACGGCAAGCACACCATGACGGTCTCCGTGTCCGATGCGTTCGGCAACACGGTCGAAAAGACCACGGCCTTTGTCGTTGCCGGCGATATGCTGGACACGGCCACGGTCAGCGTCAGCGGCTCGGACTTCGTCCCGCTCGGCAGCGACTATACGCTGACGGTCGCGGCGGACGGCAAGGTCAAGTCCGCAGACATCACGCTGCTCAACCTCAACGATGATATTGGCCAGCCGACGGTGAAGTTCGCCGACGGCGTGACCGGCAAATTGGAGTACACCAAGACCGGCTTTAAGAAAGCCATGCTGACGCTGCACCTTGAGTCGGCGGCACCGGTCGAGGGCGAGCTGGCCACACTGACCTTCCAGATCGACGCCGGTCTGGACACGACGGTCAACCAGTTCACGTACACGGTGTCCAACATCGCGCTCACCGCGGCGAACGGCGAGGCCTATACGGCGGCGCAGGCGGCGGTGCGTCTGCCGCTGTCGGCGTACTACAGCATCCAGCCCGGCCCGCAGGCGGTCGGCATGTCCAGCGTGATTGCAGTCTATGAAAAGGACGGCAGTCCCGCCGCCGGTGTGACCGTGTCGCTCGACGGCGCGGAGATCGGCAAGACCGATGCCAACGGCCTGCTCGAGACCGATGCCATGAAGACCAAGGACGCCGGCACGGTCTGCGTGCTCACGGCTGTCGGCACAAAGGGCGTTGGCGAGGCGACGAAGGTCACCGTTCTGGCAGACGCTGCCGGCACGGAGTATACCGCCGTCCATCTCAATGCAGTTCAGGGCAGCAGCACGAACCAGAATATCAGCTGGCTGTCCGGCCTCAGCACGGGCGGCAAGGCGGTCGTGCAGTACCGCGTCAAGGGCACGGATGCCTGGCAGACGGCCGATGGCACCTCTACGCTCACCGGTTTCTCCACCTCCAAGGATGCGGCTTATATCAACACCATTCAGCTCACGGGCCTGACGGCCGGAACGGACTATGAGTTCCGCGTCGGCGACGGCAGCACATGGTCCGAGCTGCACACCTTCCGCACGAACGCGGCGCAGCAGGACACCACGGCCTTCGTCGTCATGGGCGACACGCAGATGTCCGGTGACCGTGAGGCGGATGCCGAGAGCATCGCGATCCTCGACGCGCTCGGCGATCTCGTCAAGGACAAGCAGGTCGATTTCGGCCTCCAGACGGGCGACTATGTCGACAACGGCACCAACTACGCCATGTGGGCCGAGATGCAGGAGGCGTTTAACCACACGTTCCCGAACGTGGACTTCATCCACACGCTCGGCAACCATGAGTACTATGGCGATTTCAGCGGAAGTACTGCCAGCAATATCCTTCAGCTCCCGAGCAAGGACTACTACTCCATGGAGTACGGCGATGTCTACGTCGCCGTCATCAACAACGGCGCCGACCTGAGCGCAGCCTGCGAATGGCTCAAGCAGGACGCGGCGCAGAGCACCTGCATGTGGAAGGTTCTGTCCATCCACCAGCCGCCGTATTACACGAACGCCAAGGGCGGCAGCGAGCGGTTCCATGAGCAGATCCCGGCCGCGGCAGAGGCTGCCGGCATCGACGTGGTCTTCTCCGGCCATGACCACTCTTATGCACGCATCATGGCCAAGGACGGCGAACCCGTCACAGAAAACGGCGTGACCTATTTCATTTGCGGCGACCTGGGCGAGAAGTCCAAAAACGTCAACTATGCGATGACTTCCGATTTCTCGTTTGCCTACAAGGAGCAGGCTTACGCGGGCCTGATCATGTACGTCACGGCCAACGGCAAGGAAATGACGATCACCGCTTACGACAGCAAGGACGGCCGTGTGGTCGATTCCACGACGCTGCAGTCCCGCTGCTCGAAGGGCCACCAGCTGACGACTTACCAGAATGGCAAGTCTGCCTGTGCGGTCTGCGGCAAGCTGATCGACGTCAAGGACGCGCAGTACACCGGCTGGATGACCGTTGAGGGCACCGAGCAGCAGATGTACTTCCTGGCCGGCGACTATGTCACCGGCTGGCAGCAGATCGGCGAGAAGATGCACCACTTCGGCGATGACGGCATCGCCCACGTGACCGAGACGGTCGACACCCGTACCTGCACGAAGTACGGTTGGCTGGAGACCACCTGCAAGACCTGCGGCGCCGTTCATCACAGTGCATCTCTCTGGCCGGAGGGCCATAAGTGGGATGATAACCATGTCTGCACGAAGTGCGGCTTCGTGGGCCGGGACATCTCCAAGGCAACGGTCAAGACGTGGCCGGCCACCTATAAGGGCGGCAGCACACCGTGCTATGTGGAGGCCACCTACGAGGGACAGAAGCTGACAGTCAAGACCAGCGACGCGGGTGTTGACGGCTATGTTTCCTATTCCAACAACACCAAGGTCGGCTATGGCGTCGTGACGATCCGCGGCATGGGCGATTACTATGGCATCGTGTCCGCACAGTATGAGATCGTTCCGCCGGTCGTCTCCGGCGTTGCGGTGACGGATGTCGGCCAGAAGCGTCTGACCGTCGGCTGGAATCCGGCTCCCGGTGCTGAGAACTACCGCGTGGAGATCAGCAGCGACGGCGGAAATACCTGGAAGGTCTTGGAGGTGACCTCGCAGACCAGCTGCGTGGCCACGGGCCTGAACCCGTCGACGGCGTACAGCTTCCGCGTATACGGCTGCACGAAGGTCGGCGACACCTGGTTCAATTCTCAGCATTATTCCAATGTCGTCAGCGCAACGACACTCAACGCCGACCAGTTCGCGCCGTCCGAACAGTTCAAGGACATCTGTGCGACGGTCGACGGACAGACGATCTCCGGCCTGCAGTCCGGTGCGGATCAGTATCTGTTCCTGCCGGCCAGCGCGAAGCTGAGCAAGCTTGCCCTGACGGTCACGACGCACAGCAGCGACGCACTCAAGATCGAGCTGCAGGGCACGAAGGGCACGCAGACGCTCGACGGTGCTGCCGTGAACGTCACCAAGCTGGCGGATGCGCAGGACGGCCTGTATGATCTTGCGGTTCTCGTCAACGGCCAGAAGGCTGCGGTCGTGCACATCGCACAGTCGGCCAATATCAACGCGCTCTACATCACGAGTGACGATCCGGCCACACAGGGCAGAGACTTTGTCGATGCCAGCAAGTCCAACATCGCGACCGGCAAGCTGCTCGTCGTAGACAAGGACGGCAAGACCGTGTATGACGGTGCGCTCACGCAGCTCAAGGCGCGCGGCAACACCACCTTCACCAACGCCGAGAAGAAGTCCTACCAGATCAAACTCGACGGCAAGTCCGACCTGATCGCCTGCGGCGAGAAGGTCAAGACCTGGACGCTGCTCGCCGGCTCCCACGACGCAACGCTCATGCGCGACAAGATGTTCAAGGATCTTGCCAAGTCGCTCGGCATGCCGTACACGGCCAGCACCGACTGGGTGGATCTGTACTACGACGGCGTGTATCGCGGCACATACATCGTCAGTGAGAAAAACTCCGTCAACAAGACGGGCGTCAACATCACTGACATGGAAAAAGCCTACGAGGCGTGCAACCCCGGCTACGGTGAGAACGCTTCCACGGCACTGGCCGAGAACAAGTACGGCCAGACTTACCAGTACACCACCGGCCTGACCGAGCCGGAGAACATCACCGGCGGCTACCTGCTGGAGCTCAACGGCACGAAGCTCGACGACAGCTACAATCCGAAGTATGACGAGGCCAGCGGCTTCATCACCGGCAAGGGCTCCGCGATGAATGTCAAGAGCCCCGAGTGGTGCGGCAAGGACGCTATGGCCTACATCAGCGAGTACTATCAGGAGTTTGAAGACGCCGTCTACGCGCAGGATGCCGACGGCAACTATACCGGCTACAACGCGCAGACCGGCAAGTACTACTATGAGTACTGCGATCTGAACTCACTGGTTCAGGCTTACCTGATCCAGTACCTCTCCGGCAACTCCGACGCGTTCTACTCCTCGTTCTTCTTCTATAAGGACGTGGACGGCCTCATGTACGCCGGCCCCGTCTGGGACATGGAGCTGACCGGCGGCGGCGGCTGGTCCGGCGTGATCACGTCGGACAACACCTTCATCAACGGCCGCTATCTTGTCCAGGCACTCACCAAGATCCCCGGCTTCCGCGCTGCGGTGAACAACTACTATCACAACACCTTCCTTGCACAGGCGCAGGCGCTTGTCGGCGACAACGGCAAGGTTCAGGGGTATTACGATTACATCTCGGCCAGCGCCGCGATGAACTACCGCCAGTGGCCGCTGGTCCGCGTCGGCAAGCCGAGCTCGGACAATCACTTCTGGCCCGACGGAACGACCTACGGCGACACCGTCAAGGATCTCAACACGTGGCTGAGCGCGCGCATCGCGAAGATGAGCGCAGAGTTCAACGATACGTGGGACGATGGCGTCGTGACCAAGGAGCCGACCTGCACCGAGAGCGGCGTGCGTACCTACACCTGTGAAAACGGCAACATCATGTACGAGAGCATCCCGGCGCTCGGTCACAAGGAAGTGATCGACCCGGCGAAGGATGCGACCTGCACGCAGACCGGCCTGACGGAAGGCAAGCACTGCTCCGTCTGCGGCGAGACGCTTGTTGCGCAGGCAGAGGTTCCGATGAAGCCGCATACGCCGAAGGCGACGGAGATCGTTCCGGCAACCTGCACGGAGGATGGCACGGCGGGCGGCATCGTCTGCGCTGTGTGCGGCACGACGCTGGAAGGCTCAAAGCGCATCCCGGCAAGGCATCACTATGTCGGCGGCTACTGCACGGTCTGTGAGCGGCAGGATCCGCTGCGCATCCCGTGCTCCGGCGATCAGCATTGCCCGGGCCACAGCTTCAGCGACATGCCGTCGACCGACTACTGGTCACACGGCGCGATCGACTATGTCGTTGCGCACAAGCTCTTCTTCGGCACGAGCGCGACGACCTTTGAGCCCATGACCAAGCTTTCCCGCGCAATGATCGTCAAGGTCCTTTATACGCTCGAGGGCGAGCCCGCCGTCACCGGGGAGAATCCGTTCCGTGACGTTGCGGATAACAGATGGTACACCAACGCGGTGATCTGGGCGGCGGAGAACAAGATCGTGGCCGGCATCGGCGACGGCAAGTTCGACCCGGACGGCGATGCAACGCGTGAGCAGGTCGCGACGATCCTGTATGAGTACGCAACGTTCAAGGGCTGTGACATGAATGTGTATGGTGATCTGTCGACGTTCGCGGACATGGGCAAGGTTTCCAATTTCGCGAAGGAGCCCATGACCTGGGCAGTTGCCGAGAGCCTGATCTCCGGTGTCGCGGTCGGCCGCGAGGCGCTGCTCGATCCGCAGGGCGTGACGACGCGCGAGCAGTTTGCGATGATGATGGCGGAGTACATGATGCAGGTGCTCCCGCTGACGCCGGACGAGCCGGATGCACCGGATGTACCGGATGTACCGAGTGCACCGAGCGCTCCGGTCGAGCCCAGCGCCTCACCCGAGGAGCCCAGCGCTTCGCCCGAGGAACCCAGCGCTTCCCCTGCGCCCAGCGCGCAGCCGGCTGAAACGGTGAAGCCAGAAACGGTGCAAACGCCCGCAGAAGGCGAAACGCCGTAATCACGGCGCGGGCGCACAACCCCCAAAGCCCCAAAACGGGACATCCCGGAGCGGCAATGCCGCTCCGGGATTTTTGGTTGGCGCACACACATTTTTTCGCGAAAATTCCGTAAAAAGTGCGGAAATTCCTGTCATATACTTGACAAACCCCGCTGCCGCGTGCTACACCTATTTTATCGTAAAGGGAATGCAATCTATACGGAAAGGCAAAAGCAATGACATTGGATAAACTGAAAATCGGTTCTTCGGGCGTCATCACGGCGGTCGGTGGGGACGGCCCGCTGCGCTGCCGCCTGCTGGACATGGGGCTCACGCCCCGCACACGCGTCACACTGCAAAAGGTGGCGCCGATGGGCGACCCGATCGAGATCCGTGTGCGCGGGTACGAGCTGACGCTGCGCATCGAGGAGGCGGAGAAGATCGAGGTCGAGGGGGTGTCGGCATGATCTTTGCACTTGTCGGCAACCAGAACTGCGGCAAGACGACGCTGTTCAACGCCCTCACGGGCTCGAACCAGCACGTGGGCAATTTCCCGGGCGTGACCGTCGACCAGAAAATGGGCGAGATGCGCGATGAGAAGGGCTGCTCCGTCGTCGACCTGCCGGGCATTTACTCGCTGCGTCCGTACACGCAGGAGGAGATCGTCTCGCGCGATTTCATCATCAACGAAAAGCCGGACGGCATCATCAACATCGTCGACGCCACGAACATCGAGCGCAACCTCTATCTCACGCTGCAGCTGCTTGAGCTGCGCGTGCCGATGGTGCTGGCGCTGAACATGATGGACGAGGTGCGCGCCAACGGCGGCGCGATCGACGTGCAGAAGATGAGCGATGCGCTGGGCATCCCCGTCGTGCCGATCTCGGCGGCGAAGGGGGAGGGCGTGTCCGAGCTTGTGGATCAGGCGCTGAGTGTCGCGCGCAGCCGCACGCTGCCGAAGGTGACGGACTTCTGCTCGGACGATTCCGCCGTGCACCGCTGCATCCATGCGGTCGTGCACATCATCGCCGACCATGCCGACCGCATCGGCGTGCCGGCGCGCTTTTGCGCGGCCAAGCTCATTGAGGGCGGCGATGATCTGGCGCAGGTGCTCGATCTCGACGAGAACGAGCGCGAGCTGCTCGAGCACTGCATCGTGCAGATGGAAAACGAGACCGGGCTCGACCGCAACGCGGCGCTGGCCGATATGCGCTATACGTTCATCGAGGCCGTTGTGGCCGCTTCCGTGGTCAAGTGCCATGAGAGCAAGGAGCACGCGCGCTCGATGAAGATCGACCGCATCCTCACGGGCAAATATACCGCCATGCCGACGTTTCTGCTCGTCATGCTGCTCACGTTTTATCTCACCTTCAACGTCGTCGGCAAGTGGCTGTCCGACCTGCTGCAGCTCGGCATCGACGCGCTGACCGGCGTCGTGGACGCGGCGCTCACGGCCTACGGCATCAACCCCGTCGTGCACAGCCTCATTATTGACGGCGTGTTTGCCGGTGTCGGCAGCGTGCTCGTGTTCCTGCCGATCATCGTGACGCTGTTTTTCTTCCTGTCCATTCTGGAGGACACCGGCTACATGGCGCGCGTGGCCTTCGTCATGGACAAGCCCCTGCGCAAGATCGGCCTGTCCGGGCGCAGCATCGTGCCGATGCTCATCGGCTTCGGCTGTTCGGTGCCGGCCATCATGGCCACGCGCACCGTCTCGTCCGACCGCGACCGGAAAATGACCATCCTGCTCACGCCGTACATGAGCTGCTCGGCGAAGATCTCGATCTATGCGTTTTTCACCGCGGCGTTTTTCCCGCTCTACCGTGCGCTCGTCATGCTGGGGTTGTATGCGCTCGGCGTGCTCATCGGCATCGTCGCGGCGCTCATAATGAACAAGACGGCCTTTCGCGGCAAGCCCGTGCCGTTTGTCATGGAGCTGCCGAACTACCGCATGCCCGGACTCAAGAGCGTGGCGCTGCTGCTCTGGGAGAAGGCAAAGGACTTCCTCCAGCGCGCGTTCACGGTCATCTTCCTCGCAACGATCATCATCTGGTTCTTGCAGAGCTTTGACACGCGCCTGAACGTCGTGGCCGACAGCGCCGCGAGCCTGCTCGCGCTCATCGGCCGCTGGATCGCGCCGATCTTCCGGCCGCTCGGCTTCGGTGACTGGCGCTGCGCCACGGCGCTCATCTCCGGCTTCATCGCCAAGGAGTCCGTTGTGAGCACGCTGCAGGTGCTGCTCGGCGGCGCGGCGATCTCGTCGCTGCTGAGCGCGCGCGCGGCGGTGAGCTTCCTCGTGTTCACGCTGCTGTACACGCCGTGCGTGGCCGCGATCGCCACCATCCGCCGCGAGCTGGATTCCCGGCTCAAGACGGTCGGCGTCGTCCTTTTGCAGTGCACGGTCGCGTGGATCGTGGCGTGCGCGGCGTATGCGATCGCGGGGATGCTGTGATGCGGGCGCTGGACTATATTCTGCTGGCAATCGTTGCGGTGTGCGCCGTGATCGCGTGGCGCGTCTGGCGGCGCACGATGAAGCGCGGCGGCTGCTGCGGCGGAAACTGCACCGGCAACTGCGCGCAGTGCGGCAGAGCGTGCGCGCACAAGCCCAAAAAGTAACCGCGGCACATGACCACAAACCTGAAGCTCCTGCAGCGGGACGCTGCGGGGGTTGACGAGCCGAGCAAGGCTTCCCGGATCCGGGAAGCCTTGCTTTTTTTGTGTGCAGCAGGAAAATGCCCTGAAAAATATGGTTTCTGTAGGATTTTAATGGAAATGCGCAGAAAACGGCGGCCGGAGGGCGGCCCCCGACTATTGAAATTGCGCAAAGAATGCGTTAAAATGATGCTGTATTTGTCACGCGTTTGGCAAAGACCAAAACGCATCATTTTCATTTGAAAGGGTTTCGCATTGCGCGCGCCATGCTGCGCAGCGCAGACTACCTCCTGCTCGACGAGGCGACGAGCAACCTCGACACCACGAGCACCGCGCTCGTCACCGAGGCGATGGACCGGCTCATGAAGGACCGCACGACCGTCATGATCGCGCACAGCTATGAGGCGGCCAGGCGCGCCGACTACGTCATCGTCATGCGCGACGGCACGGTCGAAGCCGTCAGCACGCCGGATGAGCTGCGCGCGAGCAATGCATACTATCAAATGTTCAGCAAATCACTTTGATGTCAGCGAGGGAACCATGATCAGAGAAAATGTGAAGCTTACCGACGCTCAGCCCGGCGATATCTGCTGCGGCTTCGAGCTGGAAAAGAAGCAGTACGTCGCCTCCAAGGCGGCAACGCTGTACACCATGCGGCACAAGAAGTGCGGAGCGGAGCTCCTGTACTTTGACCGCGACGACGAGAACAAGACCTTCTGCATCGGCTTCAAGACCCTGCCGGAGGACGATACCGGCGTGTTCCACATCCTGGAACACAGCGTGCTCAACGGCTCGAAGCGGTTTCCCGTCAAGGAGCCGTTCGTGTCCCTGCTGCAGGGCTCGATGCAGACCTTCCTCAACGCCATGACCTACAGCGACAAGACCATCTTCCCGGTCTCCAGCCGCAGCGAGCAGGATCTGTTCAACCTCATGCGCGTGTATCTCGACGGCGTGTTCTGCCCGAATATCTACGAAAAGCCGGAGATCTTCATGCAGGAGGGCTGGCACTACGAGTTTGACGGCGAGCAGGCGCAGCCGTACTACAACGGCGTTGTCTTCAGTGAGATGAAGGGCGCCTATGCCGATGTCGAACGCGTCATCGGCGAGGGGACGGACCGGCTGCTGTATCCTGACACCTGCTACGGGTTTTCGAGCGGCGGCAAGCCGGAGCACATCCCCGAGCTGAGCTATGCACAGTTTATTGCCGCGCACAAGCGCTTTTACCACCCGTCAAACGCGCGTATCTTCCTCGACGGCCACATGGACGCTGAGCGCGTGCTTGCCTATATCGACGCGGAGTACCTGTCGCAGTACACATACCGCGCCCCGGATTTTGACTTCACGGTGCAGCAGCCCCGCACGGGCGAGGCCACGGTGTACTATGAGGCGATGCCCGGCGAGGAGACGCTCTGCCATATGAGCCTCTCCAGACTCCTGTGCCGCTATGACGACGTGGAGACGGTCTATGCAGCCAAGATCCTCTCGGACTATCTCACCGGCTCGAACGAGGCGCCGCTCAAGCGCGCATTCCTTGAGCGCGGTCTTGCGCAGGACGTGACGCTTGAGATCTCCGACGGCATTTATCAGCCGAGCGCTGCGCTCATCGTGCGCAACACGACCAAAGACGCCTTTGACAAGGTCAAGACCCTTGCGGCGGAGGTCACGCGCGATATGCTCGCAGCCGGGCTCGACCGCGCGTCGCTCTCGGCGTCGCTCGAGCGCTTTGCCTTCACCAACCGCGAGATCACCGAGCCCTACGGCGTGGAGCTTGCCTGCCGCGCGTTTGACAGCTGGCTCTACGGCGGTGATCCGCTGGCGTATATCGACAACGCAGCCGTGTTCGACACGCTGCGCGAAAAGATCCACACGGGCTATTTTGAGCGTCTGCTGTCTGACCTGCTCGGCTCGAGCGGCGACCTGTGCACCCTCTATGTGCTGCCGTCGCTCACGAAGGGGGAGGATGACGCCCGCCGCGAATCCGAGCGGCTCGCCGCCGCCACCGCCGCGTGGGATGCCGATCAGCGCAGCGAGGCGTATGCGGCCTTCCGGCGGATGCAGCAGTGGCAACAGAGCGAGGACAGCGCGCAGGCACTCATGAGCCTGCCGCACCTGCGCCTTGAGGATGTGCCGCAGACGGTCGCCCCTGTGCAGACGCAGCCGGGCGAGGTCAACGGTGTGCGGACGCTGCACGTCTCGGGCGATACGAACGGCATCGTGTACCTCAACCTGTACTTTGACGTCTCCGACCTTACGGACGAGGAGCTGTGCATGCTCAACGTGCTGAGCACCTGCTTCGGCGAGCTGCGCACGGAGACCTGCCCTGCGGATGTGCTGCAAAACCGCGTCAAGGCGCTGCTGGGCTCGCTGTTTTTGCGCGTGGACTGCTTGCAGAAGCAGGGCGACACCGAGCACGTGCACCCGTATCTGCTCGTGTCGGCGAGTATGCTCGAGGAAAACGCGGCCGAGGCGGTGCGGCTTCTGCGCGAGCTGCTCACACAGGGGTGCTACGACGAGACGGACCGCATCGGCGAGACCGTCATGCAAAATGACTATTTCATGCGCCAGTCGCTCATCTCGAACGGCCACACCTTCGCCGTCACCAAGTCGCTGTCGGCGTTTTCGGCCGGTGCTGCGCTCAGGGAGACGCTCGAGGGTGAGACCTTTGTGCGCTGGTTTGCGGCGCTGGCTGCCGGCTTTGCGCAAAACGGCGCGCAGGTGAGCGCCGCGCTTGCCGCACTCACCGAAAAGGTGTTTGTCACGAGTCGCCTCTTCGCGGGCTATTCCGGCGCGCTCGATGCCGGTGTGCTTGCACAGCTCATCGCCGCGCTGCCGCAGGGCGCGCCCGGCGAGACGGCTGCGCACAAGCGCTATGACGCGGCCGCCTGTGCGGTCGAGATCCCGGCGGATGTGGGCTTCTGCGCGTTGGGACACAACCTCTACGCCCTCGGCAGCAGCTATTCCGGCGCGTGTCCGGTGCTGTCCTCGCTCGTGAGCTATGGCTATCTGTGGAACATGGTGCGCGTGCAGGGCGGGGCTTACGGCACGGGCATGAACGTGCGCCGCAGCGGCGACATCTTCTGCTACTCCTATCGTGACCCGAACCTCGACAATACGTGCGCGGTGTTTTCTGCGGTTGCCGATTTCATCGAGAATTTCGCGGCGCAGGGCATGCCGCTCGACGACATTATCATCGGCTCGGTCAACACGACCGATCCCTTGCTCGATCCCGCCGGTGTGTGTGAGAGCCAGTGTGTGCGCGCGCTCAAGGGCGTGACGCCGGAGGATCTGGCCAAGACCCGGCATGAGCTTCTGGCGACCAAGCCCGCCGACCTTGCGGCCATGGCCGGCGTCCTGCGCAAATACGCGCACGACGGAAAGTTCTGCACCTTCTCTGGTGCAAACGGCGGCGCGTGAGGCGCAGCAAAAAAGAAAAAACCTGCGGTTTCCTCGGAAACCGCAGGTTTTTTCTGCCTGAAACGGAGGTGCCGTTACGTTTTTGTGAGCGCATCGGTGACCGTCCGGCTGAAGGCGTCCGACTGCGTGTTCCAGTCGGCGTAGGCCGGGTCATCCTTATGGCTCGGGAGCAGACCGGTATCGGCAAGATACGCACCGAGTACGTTCGTGGCCTTCTGCGCACCGAAATAATTCAGGTGGTCACCCTTGTCGCGGGTGTCCGTGTTCCAGTCGATCGCAACCTGTTCGTGTGCGGTGTTGAGATCGAGGAAGCCGATGCCCAGCGCATCGGCAAACGCCTGCGTGCTGTTGTGACGCGCCATGTTCCAGTTGAGCGTGCTGGGCGCACTGACGAGCAGCAGCTGCGCGCCGTTTTCGTCACAGAAGGCCTTGATGCGCTCAACATAGGCGCGGTTTCGCTTCGGGATGGGAGCGTAGGCATCCGATGGCGTCATATAATTGCTGGCGTCCGCCGGAGCGGCGTTGTGGCGGAACTGATACCCTTTGGCATTTTCGGTGTGGGTGTAATTGACGGTCATGCGCCAGTCATTTGCCTTCAGAGATTTCCACCGGTCGTGGTAGGAAAACACCGGGAAGAGGTTGCCGGCCTCCTGCAGCAGCATGCTGCCGTACGAAAAGTCGATGAAGATCACATCGGTCTCCAGGATCACAAGCTTGGGCGACTGCTTCTGGAAGGCTTTGTGCAAGAACGCTTCCGAATAGTACAGTGTCTGTCTGGATGTGCCGCAGCAGTAGGCCGTGTAACCGTATTGCTGCCACAGCTGCATCGGGATGAAGGCGGAATAGCTCTCACTGTCACCAAGGATGAGCAGGTCGATCGTGTTGTCCGGTTCTCCGAGGATGCCGTTGGCCGCGGGGTCATGGATGCCGTCGCTGCTGGTGTTGTTTTTTGGCCGCACCAGCTGCGACACGCCGGTCAGCAAAAGCGCCAGCACAGCGAGAAAAACGACGCATCTGAGCGTATGTTTGAGAAAACGGGACATGCGTGCCTCCTAAAAGTTCGCATACATGGGGTCGACGGGAATGTAGCCCTTTCCGTATGCTCCGAAAACGATGATGAACAAAATGAGCGCGTAGAAGACCGTCCAGCGTACCGCAGCAGGGCGCTGTGCCAGCAGCGCGCGCACGGACTTGCCTTTTTCGTTGATCACGCTCACGACGAACACGATCAGCAGCGTCACAGCAACGATCATGAGGTCAAACTTGTCAATACCGAGCGCCTTGAAGAGCGCATCGTCAAAGACGGGGAATGCAAATCCGGTGACCATGGTGCGGAACATCTGCATACCTGCGCGCAGGCCGTTTGCACGGAAAAACAGCTCGCCGATGATGACCAGCACCGTCGTGCGCAGCATCTGCAGCAGACGGTACGGGAAGCTCTCGGCGCGGATGTGCAGCCGTGCGTTGACGGCCCGCACCGGCGGGGCGATGATGTTGCCGCCGAGGATCAGCACGAAGTGGTACATGCCGAAAAAGAGATAGCTCCACGCGGCACCGTGCCAGAGACCGTTACAGAACCACACGCAAAAGAGCGCGACGGCGCTCGCCAGCAGCGGACCGTAGTGGTTGCCGAGGCGTTTGCGGGCGGCGGAAGTGAGCTTTTCCAGCGGTTTGAGCGTGACGACCGGGTAGAACACATAGTCCTTGAACCAGGTGCCGAGCGTGATGTGCCAGCGCTTCCAGAATTCCGAGATCGTCTTGGAGAAAAACGGTTGTCGGAAGTTTTCCGGCATTGTGACGCCGAGGATCTGCGCCGTGCCGGTGACGGCATCCATCGAGCCCGAAAAGTCCATGTACAGCTGCACGGTGTAGCACACGGCGGCCAGTGCGATCACGCCGCCGTCAAAGTCGGTGTAGTTATTAAAGACATTGCTCACGAGCGGGTTGAGCCGGTCGGCGATGATGACCTTTTTCATCATGCCGTAGGCAATGCGCTGCAGACCGAGCGTCAGGTTCTCGTAGGTGATTGGCTTTGCGTCCCAGAGCTGCTGCGCGGTCTGGTCGTAGCGGCAGATCGGCCCTTCCACGATCTGCGGGAAGAAGCTGATGAACAGCGTCAGGCGCAGCAGATTCGTGTCCGCTTTTGTGACGCCGCGCTGCACGTCCACGATGTAGGACAGTGCCTGCAGCGTGAAAAAGGAGATACCGATCGGCATCACATACTTCGGGATCGCCAGCTGCACGGGAATGTGCAGGTGCGCCAGGAGCGTGTTGACATTCGTCGCGGCAAAGCCGGAATATTTGAGCGCGAACAGGACGCCGATGTGCAAAATGACGGCCAGCAAAAGGATCCGGTGCTGCACGGCCTGCTGCCGCTTGCGCACGGTCTTGCGCTCGGCTTTTTCCGTCTGCGCGAGCAGAAGCTTCGTCTCCGACTGTATTTTGTCCAGCCACAGTCCGAAGTAGTGCATCGAAAGCGCCGTCAGAAGCAGGTATACGAGCAGCTTGCCGCTGATCAGCCAGAAAAAGGCGCAGTCGGCGGCGAGCAGGAAGTATTTTTTCCCGCGCCGCGGCATGAGACTGTACACCACGAGACAAAACGGCAGGAACACGACGAGAAATGCCGTCGAGAAGAAGGAGGTCAGGGCGCTCCCTTTTCCCGCGAGGAACAACGAAGAAAGCTCCATATCAGCAGCCCTCCTGCGCGTATTTACACACCGCGGCAGCTTGTGTCCCAAGCGCACGGGCGCAGAAAAGAGCGCCTGCAGGTCCTGCGGCGCCGCTTTCCGGATGGCGTCCGGGGCACTGCGGTCCGGCCGGGAGAAAGGCTCCCTCCGGCAGAGCCGCCGCGCTGCATGCATGCTGTTCGGTCATTGATGGTTCTGTGCTTGCCATTTGCTCTGTTCTCCTAAAGACGCATTGTTGTGTGGAAACATTATAGCAGGGTTGTGCAGAAAAAACAGCCAATGATACCTGAATTAGTCTTAATTCTTGCCGCCGCTCCCAGGTACAGCGTCTTGCACATTCAGACGGAAAATACGCAGCTTGGTTTCGGCTTGCGTGAAAAAGCCCGCCGGGCGGTGTGATCCGGATCGGACAGCGCGAAAATACCACTGACCGTGCAGATCTTCGAGCATAAAAAAGCCAGACGAACCATGCCGGTTCGTCTGGCTCTGCAATGGTGGACCTGGGCGGGCCAAATAAGAACTTGTGGTGTTTTGCAGGAGGGCTTTTGCTAAATGTAACTGTTAACTATCTATACACTGAAAGTATACCCAAATGAAGAGATAATATCAACCCATTTTAATTATCATTTAACCCAAACTGAATCGACCACAGCTTTTTCTTATACAACTGCTCGTACTCCAATACCTCATGCTTATCCCTCTTGATGGGAAATACCTCCAAAATGGAATACTGGAAATTATTGCAATAGTCGGCATCGGCGGCGATAAGCTCCTTAAGACGCTTATTGCCGCCGTGTTTTGTCCGGGCATACTCACTCCATCGGCCCCAGATGCCGCCCTGCTCACCGCTGGCGGAGCCAACATAGTGCTTGCCCGTCTTGGTATCCGTAATGAGATATACCCCGGCCACAGCAGACAGCTTTTCCTCCCACTCTTTGTATGCTGCTTTGTTGTAAACAATTTTGTGGAGCGTCTCAAAAGACAGCAATACCCTGTCATAGCTGGTAAAGCTGATTTCAGACACGGAAGGGCGGATTTCCAACAATTCCTTCTCTGTTGTTCCGTTCTGACACCAATTGATCGTTCCCTTGCCCCAGTCAATCACAAGGCGGTCTTTCATATCAGCAAGTAAGTCCGTCTTGACCAGTTCATATACCACAGACTTCTCCTCAGTCATGCCGCTATCTGGTACAAAATCTTCTGGGAATTTTGTGCGGATATATGGCTTTGAACCACCAACGCGATAGCAGCCCCGAAAAACACCATTCGTGCCTTCCGTCCCCAAAAAGCTGATGACCATATCACAGTCCCGAAACCGCGCATGGTTTTGAACTGACTGATACAATTCCAGATAGCCCCGCTCGTAGTTGGCGGCTATCTCCTCTTTGGTAAGGTTGTGACGAATCAGCTTTACTCTGTCCCAGTTGATTTGCTTTCCAGCCAAAAGCTCTTGAAATTTCATGGTATCCGTCCTTCTCTCTGTTTTTTTGAATTCATACCCACATGATAAAGCATCTTTTGGCGCATCGCAATAGATTACACATAAAAATATAAGTGTAAAAATAGCGTGTATTGCGGAGCGTATCTCCCAGAAGAAACGGGAACGCAACGAGCTGGAACAGCAGATCCTTTTGGAGACTTCCTCCCACCCTACGCCCGCGGTCAATGAAGTGCGGTTCTTCCTGAACCAGTTCCGCAAAGGCGATGTGAATGACCTGGAATATCGGCAGGCACTGGTGGATACTTTTGTCAACAGGATTTACCTCTATGACGACAAAATGACTGTCCTGTATAATACACAGGACAGCCATTCTGATGTGACCATCGACGATTTAAGTTCGTCTAGGGTCGTTTTGGTGGAGCAGAGCAGAGCTTAAACGAACACTCAGCCTCGTTATTCTCTACTGC
>OGZG01001067.1_pt1 | contig 21159 bp, 19 predicted proteins | sample 1576781 | NCBI WGS metagenome assembly OGZG01 (sample SAMEA3541502, study PRJEB24748) | human gut metagenome | biome: human gut; feature: human-associated habitat; material: faeces | place: China | collected 2012 | reverse complement strand
TATTGCGCCGATTGCATTCTTGGTGGTGAAAGACGGATTTGTGCGGGTGCTTCCCGTGGCGGTTCCGCCGGCCAGCACATTGGACCGTGTGATCGACATGGCACCGGATATTGTGGATAAAGTGGATAAATTTATTCATCGAAATGAGGAGAAAACGCAGGAATAAAGGGGAATACTAAGGCTCACCGTGAGGTGATCCTGAATGTTTCAAAAACAAGGCAAAAAACTGCTGAGCGCTGCGTTGTGCGTGCTCTCTCTTTGCTTTTCTGTGCAGTATCCCCAGGCTGTGGGAACTTCTGCCGCTGCGTCCATTTTGATGGAAGCGGACAGCGGGCGAATTTTATACGCCCAAAACAGCGATCAGGAACTGGGCATTGCCAGCACCACCAAAATCCTTACGGCCCTGGTGGTGCTGGAGGAGTGCGGGCTGCGGCAGGAGGTCACCGTGATGCAGCGGCATATGGCCGAGCCTTGCAGGAGTATAATTCCCCGGCAGTGCCCAGCGAGATGATGGAAAAGCTGGAAGCCGTGGATGTGGAAACGCTTACTCCCATTGAAGCACTGAACTTTTTGTACGAGTTGAAAAAGACCCTCAAGGGCAGCCTGAACGGCTGACCGCAAAAATCAATCACAGGGGAGGGAAAAGACCATGGCAGTCATCCATGTTCTGGATAAGCATACTGCGGAGCTGATCGCCGCCGGTGAGGTGGTAGAGCGCCCCGCATCGGTGGTTAAGGAGCTTTTGGAAAACTCCATCGACGCCGGTGCAACGCAGGTCACCGTAAGCATCGAGTCCGGCGGCGTAAAGCTGATCGAGATCAGCGATAACGGCACCGGTATTGATGCCGAGTATATCCCAACGGCTTTCATCCGCCACGCCACCAGCAAAATTGAAAAGCCGGATGACCTGAACAGCATCCATACGCTGGGGTTCCGGGGTGAGGCATTGGCTTCCATTGCCAGCGTAGCGCGGGTAGAGCTGCTCACCCGCACCGAGGCGGACGAGTTTGCCACCTGCTACCGCATCTCCGGCGGCGAGGAGCAGGGCAGGGAGCCTGCCGCCCGTGCTGTGGGCACCACCATCCGGGTGCAGGATTTGTTCTACAACACCCCCGCCCGCATGAAGTTCCTCAAAAAGGACTCCAGCGAGGGCACCTTTGTGGCAGATAACGTAGGGCACGTGGCGCTCAGCCACCCGGAGGTCAGCGTCAAATTCATCCGGGAAGGCAAGCTGCAATACGTCACCCCCGGCGATGGTCAGCTGCGCAGCGCCGCCTACGCGGTGCTGGGGCGGGAGTTCAGCCGTGACCTTATCGAGGTGCACTCCGAGGAAGGGCTGTACCGGGTTACCGGCTTGATCACCCCACCCAAGAGCTGCCGCGCCAGCCGCAGTATGCAGCATTTCTACATCAATGGCCGCTATGTGCGCAACCGCACCATCATGGCGGGCATGGAAATGGCCTTTAAGGGCACGACCATGCAGGGCAAGTTCCCGGGCGGCATCTTGCTGCTGGAAATGCCCACCGACCTTGTGGACGTCAATGTCCACCCTGCAAAGATCGAAGCCCGCTTTGCCCGGGAAAACGATGTGTTCGATGTCGTTTACCATGCGGTCAAGCTGGCGCTGGCACAGCCCGGCACCGGGGAGCGCCGCTTTACCTTTGAAGCAGACGAAAAAGAGAAAACTGAAAAAGAAAACGATATTAAGGATGAAAATTCTGTAAAGAATAATTACTTTACAGGACTTTCTGCCGTCATTCCGGGTCAGGCAGACCCCGGCACGCTGCCCGCGCAGCGCTGGGAAGCCCCGCAGCCGCCGCGCCCTGCCGCTGCACCGGTGAAAACCCCGTCTTTTACGGCAGACACCCCGCCGGTACAGCCCGCACCGCCTGCCCGCGCGGCGGCTGTGCCTTCGTGGCGGCAGTCTGCCCCCGCAGAGGATATTCTGGACCCGGTGGTCACCCTCCACAGCCCGGAAAAAGCGGATGCAACCAAAGTCCAGCCCGCACCGCAGCCCTTCCGGGCAGCCGCTGCTGAGGCACAGCTGGATGTGCACCCAGAGACGGACGCCACAGCCGACCCGCTGCTGGATCACATGGCAGCATGGAACACCGCGCCTGCCGCCCCGGAAATCGAAGCCGCAACGGTGCCCTATCAGCCGGAGGAGCCGGTGCAGTCCGAGCAGCCGGAACAGCTGGGCTTTGATGTGCCGCAGGGGGAAGAGCCGCTGCGGTACGTGGGCGAGGTTTTCCGCACCTATATTTTGGCGGAGCGGGGAGACGAGCTGTGTCTGATCGATAAGCACGCCGCCCACGAGCGTCAGCTGTACGAAAAGCTGGCCGCGAACTACGGCAACGTGCCCAGCCAGCTGCTGTTGCAGCCCGCCGCCATCGACCTTTCCGCAGAGGAAAAGCAGGCGCTGCTGGAAAATCAGCCCCTGCTGGAAAACGCCGGGCTGGATGTGGCCGACTTTGGCGGCAGCACTGTGCTATTGCGCGCTGTGCCTGCGGACGTAGAGCCGCAGAACGCTGAGGATTTGCTGGTGGAAATCGCCGACCGCCTGCTCAAGGGCAGCCGGGACGCGCTGAACGAGCACACCGAGTGGGTGCTGCACTCCATCTCCTGCCGCGCCGCCATCAAGGCGGGGGATAAGTCCTCCCCGCAGGAGCTTATGGCACTGGCCGAGAAGATCCTCTCCGGCGAGGTGCCGCCCTTCTGCCCCCATGGCCGTCCCTGCGTGCTCAAGCTTACCCGAAAGGAGTTGGAAAAGCAGTTTGGACGCATCGTATAATGCAAAACCTGCCGTGGTGGCTGTGGTAGGCCCCACCGCCACCGGCAAGACCGCGCTGGGTGTTGCGCTGGCGCAGCAGTTCTCCGGCGAGGTCATCAGTGCCGACTCCATGCAGATCTACAAAGGTCTGGATGTGGGCACCGCTAAGGTCACCCCGCAGGAGACCTGCGGCATCCCGCACCACGGCGTGGGCATCCTCACCCCGGAAAAGACCTTCAGCGTGGCGGATTTCACCGCGCTGGCAGGGGAGTATATCCAGGATATCACTGCCCGGGGGCATCTGCCGCTGCTGGTAGGCGGCACCGGACTGTATGTGCAGAGCCTTTTGTACGGGGTGCGCTTCACCGCCGAAAAAGCCCCGGATGGTCTGCGCGAGCAGCTGACCGCTGAACTGGAAGCCAACGGCCCGGAAGCCATGTACGCAAAACTGCAAGCCGTGGACCCGGAAGCCGCCGCTGCCATCCACCCCAATAATAAGGTACGGGTGCTGCGGGCGCTGGAACACTACCGCGCCACTGGCAAGCGTCTCAGCGAACAAAAGGCCGATTCACTGCCGCCGGAGCGCCCCTACCGCAGCCTTGTGCTGGGGCTGGATTTCCCGGACCGCGCAGCGCTGTACCGCCGCATCGACCTGCGGGTGGATAAAATGCTGGAGGCCGGGCTTTTGGCCGAGGCAGAATACGTCTGGCATAACCGCGAAGCCTTCCGCACCGCCGCACAGGCCATCGGCTATAAAGAATTTTTTCCGTATTTCCAGCAGACCGCCACGCTTGAGGTCTGCACTGAAAAGCTCAAACAGGCCTCCCGCAACTACGCCAAGCGCCAGCTGACATGGTTCCGCCACATGGACGGGGTTACATGGCTGGACGCCGGGGCGGCGGACGTGCGACAGACCGCTTTGCGCCTGACCCAAGACTTTTTATTGAAAGGATGATCCTTATGCCGGAAACCCCTCAGGAACCGCGCCACAAGTTTTCTGCGCTTACCACGCTGGCGGCTGTGCTGGCCGCCTTTTTGCTGGCGGCGGCAGCGTATGTCTGCTGGCAGGCGGCGCACATCCTTTTCCCCCAGAACGTCTACGAAACGGCGCTGCCCATCACCATCTCCGATACCATTGAAGCGGACGGCGTGCTGCTGTTTGACGAGACCTGCATTTCCGGCAGCGGCAATCTAGGTTACCTTGTCTCGGACGGCGAGCGGGTGTCGGCAGGCACTGCCGTTGCAGAGCTGTATACCGACGCCAATCAGGCGGTGCTGCGCCAGCAGCTGACCCAGCTTACCAGCCAGATCGACCTGTTGCAGCGCTCCCAGAACACCGCAGCCACCCAGCTGGACGGCCTGCTCAAGGAGCGCTCCGGTGCGCTGTATGACCTGCTGGACGCACTGGACACCGCCCAATACAGCGATGTGGACGAAAGCACCGATGCCTATTTGCTGGCGCAGAACAAGCTGTGGATCACCACCGGCGATACCGCCGGCTTTGCGGATCAGATCGCGCTGCTTGCCCAGCAGGCACAGACCGTGCAGGCACAGCTGGGCAACCCCACCCAGATCGCCGCCCCCACTACCGGCTACTTTGTCCGAGCTGCCAGCAGCGGACGGCTGAATGCCGGTGCTGCGGACATTCTGGCGCAGAGCCCGGAGCAGCTTAAAGCCTATCTGGACTCTGACCCCGAGATGCCGCTGGATGGCTGCGTAGGCAAGCTGGTGGCCGGGTTCAGCTGGCAGTACGCCGGGGTGTGCTCCGCAAAGCAGGCCGAAAAGCTGCTGGGCGCGGACGGTAAGCCCCTGCGCACGGCGGTGGAAATCAGCTTCCCCGGCCAGAGCGATGCCGCCTTGCGCGCCACCGTTTCCGAGGTGACCATTGATGCAGAAAAGGATGTTGCCCGCTTTGTGCTGCAATGCAACTCCATCAACGGCGATGTGCTGTGCCTCAACCACGCCAGCGCACGCATCAGCACCGGCGAGAGCACCGGCCTGCGGGTTCCCGCCGCAGCGGTGCACTACCTCAAGGAGGACGGCACCGAGGCCGAGACGCAGGGCGAAAACTATATTCCCGGCGTGTACGTCAAGTACGGCAACATCGCCCGTTTCTGCAAGATCGACCCGGTGGATGCCGACCATCCGCTGATCTCGGAAGACGATTACATCCTTGTTTTGCCCAAGGGAACGGACGGTTCTGTCAGTCAGGTAAGGCTTTATGACGAAATAATCGTCTCCGGACAAAATTTATATGACGGAAAACTTTTGTAGTTATTGACATCTGCTGCAAAAAATCAGATAATAGTAAAAGCTATTTGCATTCTTTTTGCAAAGAACGCCAGGCAGCCGGGCGCTGCCCGAATGAAAGGAGCAGATAATTATGTCTTTGCTGGATAGCATTAAGAAGGGCCTGATGGGCGAAGGGGACGAGTACGAGGACCAGTACATCGATGACGGCCCCCAGATGGTGAACAACAACAGCGGCGTTGGCATCGGGATGGACGAAGAGACCGAAGAGCCTGCCGAGGGCACCAGCAAGAAGAACAAGGTGGTCAACATCCATGCCACCACCCAGCTCAAGGTGGTTCTGGTCAAGCCCGAGCGGTTCGAGGATGCCAGCACCATTGCCGATCATCTGAACAACAAGCGTACCGTGGTGCTGAACCTGGAGTCCACCAACAAGGAGGTTTCCCGCCGTCTGGTAGACTTTTTGTCCGGCGTGGCCTATGCCAACAACGGCCAGATCAAGCGCGTAGCCAACAGTACCTTTATCATTACCCCGTATAACGTGGATATCATGGGTGACCTGCTGGACGAGCTGGAGAACAATGGCGCATTCTATTGATCCGGCAACCGGTGCGGTGCGGGGCTTTGTGCCCGCCCGCAATGATGAGGAACGCTACCTTATGCGGCATATCGAGGATCTTGCCGATGCGGCTTTTTCCCGCGGCATAGCCCGGTACTCTGCATTCCTCAGCGACCGGGAACAGGATCTTGCCCGGGCGGCACTGGGGCGTGTCGGCGTGCGGGACGGCTGGCGTTTTGACGGCGGCTGGCCCGAGGCCGAGCGCCGGGTGCTCTGTCTGGAGCCAGAGTACAGCTATGGCGAGTGTCCGGTGCGCTGCGTACAGCTGCAATGCCGGGCGCTGCCCGGTGCGGGGCTTCCAGCGCACAAGGATTATCTGGGCAGCCTGATGGGGCTTGCCCTCAAGCGCGAGGCACTGGGCGATATCCTGCTACCTGCCGATGCGCCGGGCACAGCTTATGTGTTCGCGCTGGAACCGGCGGCAAAGCTTATCTGTCGGGAGCTGTGTCAGGCGGGACGCACAGAGGTGTCCACCCGCCTGCTGGAGCCGGAAGAGATCCCGGCTTTCCCGGCGCCGAAGCGTCAGTTGCTCACCGCTACTGTGTCCTCCCTGCGGCTGGACGCGGTACTCTCTGCCATGCTGCACGTCAGCCGCGGCACCGCTGCGGAACTGATCGAGGCGGGCAGGGTAGAGATCAATCATCTGCCGGTAGAAAAGCCCCATGCCCCCGTATACGAGCAGGATGTGTTCACCGTGCGCGGCAAGGGCCGCTTCCGGCTGACTGCATTGCCCGGGAAAAGTAAAAAAGATCGTTCGATCATTGAGTTCTTTCAATATTAAAAGCTATGGGAGGAAATGACTATGCTGACCCCGCAGGATGTCCGCTCTGTACAATTTGAAAAAAATCTCCGCGGCTACCGTACAGAGGACGTGGATCGTTTTCTGGACAAGGTCGAGGAGCAGCTGCAGCAGAACGATGCGCAGGCAGAGCAGCTGCGCAAGCAGATCGCTGATCTGACCGCAGAGAACCAGAAGCTCAAGGGTGAGCTGCAAAGCTTTGAGGCCGATGGCGATATGCTCAAGAGCGCGCTGATCAACGCCCAGCGCATGGGCGAAAACGTGATCCGTGAAGCAAACCAGAAGGCTGAGGAGATCATCCACCGCGCAAACCTGCGGGGCGACGATATCATCCGCGATGCCAACGAGCTGCTGCAGAAGGCAAGCGACCGCGCAGACGAGATCGAGAACGAAGCCAACGAGAAGCGTCTGGCTGAAGAGCGGGAGTACGACCGCGTCCGTCTGGAGGTCACCCGCTTCAAGGCGGATGTGCTCAATTTGTACCGCAGCCATGTGGAGTCTTTGAGCCGTCTGCCGGAGTTCCAGAAGGACGCTAAGGAAGCCGAAAAGGACGCCCCCGTACAGGATGCAGAGCCTGTGCAGGAAGCTGCCGCAGAGCAGTCCGCCGCACAGCCCGAGACTGCCCCCGCAGCCGATGCCGCAGCAGCCCCGGCCGAGCAACCTGCCGAAATGACCGAAACCACCGAACCTGCCGCCCCTGCCGATGACGACAAGGCGGCTGACAGCAGCGAGGATTTCTGGGCAAAGGACGAAAGCCAGCTCAAGCTGGACCCGCCTCCTGCTGATATGAAGCCGGACGAGCCGGACTACGACGCTTTTCAGGGCGTAAAGTTCAGCGAGTAAGGCACCCAACGCAAAAATAGAGGAGAGTGTAAACCATTGGCTAAGAACAAATCGCAGTACGACAGCACGTTGAATCTGCCCAAGACCCTGTTTGAGATGCGCGCCGGTCTGCCCAAAAAGGAACCGGTCATGCTCAAGGACTGGGACGACAACGACCTGTACAACCAGCTCATGAAGCACAACGAGGGCAAGCCCCAGTTCATTCTGCACGACGGCCCTCCGTATGCAAACGGCAACATCCACATGGGCACCGCCCTGAACAAGATCATCAAGGATATCATCATCCGCGAAAAGAACATGGAGGGCTATCAGGCTCCCTATGTGCCCGGCTTTGATACCCACGGCCTGCCCATTGAGCTGAAGGCCCTGTCCTCGGTGGGTGACAAGAAGAAGGACATCTCCAAGCTGGAGCTGCGCCAGATCTGTGAAAAGTTTGCCACCGAGCACATTGACATCATGAGCGACCAGTTCAAGCGTCTGGGCGTTATCGGTGACTTCGAGCACCCCTACCTGACCCTGAAGCCGGAGTTTGAGGCACGTCAGATCGAGATCTTCGGCGAGATGGCCAAGAAGGGCTACATCTACAAAGGTCTGAAGCCCGTGTACTGGTGCCCGGACTGCCGCACCGCACTGGCAGAAGCCGAGATCGAGTACGGCGAGGACGACTGCGATTCCATCTTTGTGCGTTTCCACGTCTCGCAGGATCCCAACGGTGTGCTGGCAAAGTACGGCATCCCCATGGATAAGACCTACTTCGTCATCTGGACCACCACCACTTGGACCCTGCCCGCCAACGAGGCTATCTGCCTGAACGGTCAGTTCGAGTACTCCTTCGTCAAGATCGGCGAGGAGTACCACATCATGGCCACCGATCTGGTCAAGAGCGTCATGGACGCCTGCCACATCGAGAACTATGAGATCGTGGGCGAGCCCGTTTCCGGCGCTGAGTTCGAGCTGATGCGCTATAACCACGTCTACCTGCCCAAGGAGGGCTGGGTCATTCTGGGCGACCACGTTACGCTGGAAAGCGGTTCCGGCTGCGTTCATACCGCAGGCGGTCACGGCGTGGACGACTTCAACGTCTGCCAGAAGTATCCGCAGGTGCCCATCACCGTGCCCGTGGATGACGGCGGTTATCTGACCGAGCTGGCCGGCAAGTACGCTGGTCAGCGCGTGTGGGCAGCCAACAAGACCATTCTGGCCGACCTGACTGCTTCCGGCGCTGTGATGGGTCAGGTGCACATCAAGCACCAGTACCCCCACTGCTGGCGCTGCCATCATCCCATCATCTTCCGCGCTACCGAACAGTGGTTCTGCTCCATTGCCAAGTTCCGCGAGGACGTGTACAAGGCAATTGATACCGTCACTTGGATGCCGGATTGGGGCCATGACCGCATGACCGGCATGGTGCGCGACCGTAACGACTGGTGCATCAGCCGCCAGCGCACTTGGGGCGTGCCCATCCCCGCCTTCTACTGCAAGAAGTGCGGCACCTACCACATCACCGATGCTACCATCAAGGCTGTCAGCGCCCTGTTCCGCAAGGAAGGCTCTGACGCATGGTATAAGTACGATGCCGAGCAGATCATCCCCGCAGGCGAAGTGTGCGAGAAGTGCGGCGCTTCCGAGTGGGAGAAGGATTCCGACATCATGGACGTCTGGTTCGACTCCGGCTCCACCCATGCTGCCGTGCTGGACGAGCGCCCCGAGCTGCGTTTCCCCGCCGATATGTATATGGAAGGCGGCGACCAGTTCCGCGGCTGGTTCCAGTCCAGCCTGCTGACCAGCGTTGCAAGCAAGGGCTGCGCACCCTATAAGTCCGTGCTGTGCCACGGCTGGGTTGTGGACGAGCAGGGCAAGCAGATGCACAAGAGCGCCGGTAACGGCGTGGAGCCCAGCGAGATCATCAAGGATTACGGCGCCGATATTATCCGTCTGTGGGTGGCTTCTTCCGATTACACCGTGGACGTGCGCGCCGGCAAGAACATCTTCAAGCAGCTCAGCGAGGCTTACCGTAAGATCCGCAACACCGCCCGCTTTATTCTGGGCAATCTGGACGGCTTTGACCCCAACACCGATTGTGTGGCAGACGACCAGCTGCAGGATATCGACCGCTGGGCACTGGCTGCGCTGGATGACCTGATCGCCAACACCAACGCAGGCTACGCTGTGTACGACTTCAATAAGGTCTACCACGCTGTGTACAACTTCTGCGTGGTGGCCATGTCCAACTTCTATCTGGACGTCACCAAGGATCGTCTGTACTGCACCAACGGCACCGCCCGCAAGGCCGCCCAGACCACCATGTACAAGATCCTTGTTGCTCTGGACAAGATCATTGCCCCCATCCTGTGCTTCACCAGTCAGGAGATCTGGGACTTCATGCCCAAGACCGAGGGCATGAACAAGTATGTGGTGTTCGAGCAGATGCCCAAGGCTGGCCAGTACGCCGCCGACGATGCCTTCAAGGCAAAGTGGGCACAGCTCATCGCCGTGCGCGACGAGGTCAAGAAGGTGCTGGAGCAGGCCCGTGCCGAAAAGCTCATTGGTGCTTCTCTGGAGGCCTCCGTCACCCTGTACTGCAGCGATGCCGTCTATGACCTGCTGAACAGCATCCCCATGGACGAGCTGGCCGACCTGATGATCGTCTCCCATGTGGAACTGGTCAAGGGCGAGGGCGGCGCTGCCAGCGCTGTCGAGGGCTTGGGCGTTGCAGCTGCACACGCCACCGGCGACAAGTGCGAGCGCTGCTGGAAGTACTCTGCTTCCATCGGTAGCCACCCCGCACACCCCACCCTGTGCGCACGCTGCGCCAGCGTTGTGGAAGCATAAGCGTCCCGCATCAATACAAATCTGTTTTGTAAAAAGGGCGGCGCTCCCTTGAACGGGGAGCGCCGTTTTTTATAACAGAAACGAGGTAGCTAATGGCATTTGTACTCTTCAATCTGGCAGCTGTGGCTGCGCTGATCGGCATTGACCAGCTGATCAAACTGTGGGCGGTGCAGGTTTTGCAGCCGGTAGGCGCTATGCCGTTCATCCCCCATGTGGTGGAGCTGCGGTTCGTGCTCAATCCGGGCATGGCTTTCAGCCTGCTCAGCGGCAAGCAGCTGTTCCTGATCATCGCCACAAGCGCGGCGCTGCTGGCGGTCGCCTATGGCCTGTTTTTCCGCAGCCGCGGCAAGCGCCTGCAGCAGGCAGCGCTGGTGCTGGTGCTGGGCGGCGGCATCGGCAACCTGATCGACCGTGTGCTCAACGGCGAGGTGGTGGACTACATCAACCTGCTGTTCATGCGCTTTGCTGTGTTCAATTTTGCAGATATCTGCGTTTGCGTGGGCGTGGCACTGTGGGTGCTGGTGATCTTTCTGGACGAAGTGCACGCCGATGACGCCGCTTCCAAGGAGCAGTAAATTATGGAACAGCGTGAATTTATCGTAGAGCAGGAGACTGCCGGTCAGCGTATCGACCGCTTTCTCAGCGGCGAGGACACCGGCCTGTCCCGCTCGGCGCTGCAGGCGCTGGTGGCCGAGGGGCATGTGCAGTGTAACGGCAAGGCCGTGGCCAAAAGCCTGAAACTCAAGGCAGGGGACACCGTGCTGCTGGAGATCCCGGACGCAAAGCCCATCGAGGCCGTGCCGCAGGATATTCCGCTGGAGATCGTCTACGAGGACGCCCATCTGCTGGTGGTCAACAAGCCCAAGGGCATGGTGGTGCACCCCGCACCCGGCAACCCGGACGGCACGCTGGTCAACGCCCTGCTGTGGCACTGCAAGGGCAGCCTTTCCGGCATTGGCGGTGAGATCCGCCCCGGCATCGTCCACCGCATCGATAAGGACACCAGCGGCCTGCTGGTGGTGGCAAAGGACGACGCTACCCACATCGGCCTTTCCCAGCAGATGGCAGTGCACAGCGTGGAACGCGCCTACCAGACGGTAGTTTACGGCGGCTTTGCGCAGGACGAGGGCTTTGTGGAAGCAAACCTCGGCCGCAGCAAGACCGACCGCAAAAAAATGGCGGTCTACCCGGCAAATGAGCCCCACACCAAGTATGCCTACACCGGCTATAAGGTGCTGGAGCGGCTGGGGGAGTTCACCCTGCTGGAATGTCGCCTAAAGACCGGCCGCACCCATCAGATCCGTGTACACATGGCCTCCATTCACCACCCGGTGGCAGGGGACCCGGTGTACGGCCCCCACAACTGCATCACCAGCCTGCACGGGCAGTGTCTGCACGCCAAAACGCTGGGTTTTGTCCACCCCATCACCGGGGAGCAGCTGCGGTTTGATTCCGAGCTGCCGGACTACTTTACCCATTTTCTCGCAACACTCAGGAGGAAAAACACATGAACGATTCTCTGGCATCCACTCTGGTGCTCTGTGATCTGGATAACCTGCTGCTGGGCGAGGATGGCAATCTGACCCAGGTGGTGCGGGACGTTTTGCAGCTGTTCAGCAGCCGCGGCGGCAGACTGACCGTTTTTTCGCAACGCTCTCCGCGCGCGGTACGCTCTATTCTGGGCAGCGTGCGTCTGGCTGCGCCTGCGCTGGTGTGCGGCGGCACCATGGCCTACCACTATGCCGACGGCAACCGGGTGCCTCTGTGCAGCTTTGCCCAGCAGCAGGAGCTTTTTGCCTGCCTGCCGGACACCCCCGGTGTGGGCGTTGCCGTGCAGATGCAGGACGGCACCACCCGGGTGCTGCGCATGAGCAATGCACTGGAGCGCCATCTGCGGCAGGAGTGGACTCCGTATCTGCTGGCGAACGCCGCCGATATCCACCCCGAGCAGGTGCTGCGGGTGTTGCTGTATCAGGACAGCAAGTCTGTGCCCCTGATCTCGTTGGCAGAAAAGGCCATCGGGGATCGTGTTGCCCTGCTGGGTGAGCGCATTGCCCCGGACACCCTTGTCCTCACCCCCAAGCGGATCTCCGGACGGGAAATGCTGGACACCGTCTGCACCATGGCGCAGGTGGGTGCAGAGCAGGTTCTGGCGCTGGCGGGCGGTCAGCCCATGCTGGAACTGGTGCAGGCTGTGGAGCACAGCGCAGTGGCTGCCGATGCCCCGGCAGAACTGCGCCTTGCCGCCGGGCAGGTCACCCTGACGGATGCCGCCGGTGGCGCTGCCGTGGAGGTTTTGTACCGCATGGTGCGTGCCGCTGAAAAATCTGTGTAAAAATTATGCAAGGTCCTCTGCAATTTTTCTGCAGAGGGCTTTCTTTTTGGCAAAAAATCAGGTAGAATGGGAGAAGAAGCCTATGCAAAACAAAAAACGCCGCGAGGAGCTGTTCCTGCTGCTGTGTCTTGCCGCCGCAGGGGTCTGTGCTGTGCTGGCGTTCCGGTTTGCAGTGCCGCTGCAAGCGCAAACGCCGCAGACACTGCCGGACACAAAGGAGCTGGCAGCGTATACGCAGGTGGAACTGAACACAGCCGATGCAGACGCTTTGTGCACCCTGCCCGGTGTCGGCCCCCACAATGCACAGGCCATTCTGGACTACCGGGCGCAGCACGGCCCGTTTGCACAGGTGGAGGATGCGGCACAGGTGCCGGGCATTACCCAAGCAATGGTGGATTCATGGGCAGGGCAGGCGTATGTCCGCTAGGGTGTAGCCCGCTTGCTGCCTTGGTCAAAGAGGAAATACGGAGATTTATTGTTATGAGTGACGAATCGATCTTTATCAACCGCGAACTGAGCTGGCTGGATTTCAACCGCCGCGTTCTGGCGCTGGGCAAGGACAAGAACGTCCCGCTGGGCGAGCGGATCAAGTTTCTGGCAATTTACGGCTCCAATCTGGACGAGTTTTTCATGGTGCGCGTGGGCTCCTTGCAGGAGCGCGCAAACCTTGAGCAGAGCAAGACCAAAAAGGAAAAGCGGGAAAACAAGACCAACATGACCGCCGCCGAGCAGCTTGCCGCCATTATGCCCAAAACGGCGCAGCTGCAGGAAGAATGCGATAAATTCTACGCAAAAGCGCTGGAAAATTTGGCAGAGAACGGCTACCATAAGGTGGATTTCGATCACCTGACCAAGGAAGAAGAGCATCTCTGGAAAAAATACTTCCAGTCCGAGCTATTCCCCATCCTCAGCCCGCAGATCGTGGATAACCGCCACCCGTTCCCGTTTTTGCGCAACAAGGAGATCTATCTTGGCGTGCTGCTCAAGGAAAAGCACACGCAGGAGCAGAGCCTTGGCATCGTGCCCATCTCCAGCCAGATGGAGCGGCTGCACTTCATCAAAAAGGACGGCGCTGTGCAGTTTGCCCTCACTGAGGAGCTGGTACTGCACTATGCGTCCAGCATCTTCGGCAAGGATTCTATTCAGGAAAAATGCCTGTTCCGGGTCACCCGCAACGCAGATATCGACGTAAAAGAGGGCATGATGGATCACGATATCGATTACCGTGAGATCATGACCGAGCTGCTCCGGCGCCGCCGCAAGCTGGCCGCTGTCCGTTTGCAGATCACTCCCGCCCCCGCACCGGAGGTGGAGCGGCTGCTGTGCAGCCGTCTGGAACTGACCCGCAAGCGGGTGTTCTTGCAAAAGAGCCCGCTGGATCTGAGCTTCTTCTTCAAGCTTTCCGGCCGCATGGAGGCCGAGGGTCACCCGGCACTGTTCTACACCCCCGCGCGCCCCATGCTGCCGCCGCCGGATTATGACCTGGCTGCCGAGGTACAGAAGCATGACGTGCTGCTCAGCTACCCGTACCAGTCCATTCGCCCCTTTATCGCCATGCTCAAAAAGGCCGCACAGGACCCGGACGTCATCTCCATCAAGATGACCCTCTACCGCATGGCGCGGGAGTCCCAGATCGTGCAGGCGCTGATGGAAGCTGCCGAAAACGGCAAGGAAGTGGTAGCGCTGGTGGAGCTGCGCGCCCGCTTTGACGAGCAGAACAACATCGACTGGTCCAAGCAGCTGGAAAGCGCCGGCTGTACCGTCATCTACGGGTTCGAGGACTACAAGGTGCACTCCAAGCTGACCCTCATCACCCGCAAGGGCGCAGAGGGCTACTCCTACATCACCCAGATCGGTACCGGCAACTACAACGAAAAAACCAGCGAACTGTATACGGATTATTCCTTCATCACCGCAGACGAGCGCATTGGTGAGGAAGCCTCCAAGGTGTTCCGCAATCTGGCCGTGCAGCAGCTCACCGAGGAAAGCGACAAGATGCTGGTGGCCCCGCTGCGCTTCAAAAGCGTGCTGCTGGACGAGATGGATCACGTTATCGCTGCCGCCCGCATGGGTCGCCCGGCTTCCATGATCCTGAAAAACAATTCTATCAGCGACCGGGATATCATCCTCAAATTGCAGGAAGCCAGCTGCGCCGGGGTGCGCATCGATATGATCGTGCGCGGCATCTGCTGCGTGCGCGCAGAGGTGCCCGGCAAGACCGAGAACTTGCACATCCGCAGTCTGGTGGGACGGTATCTGGAGCATGGTCGCATTTATAGCTTCTTCGATGGCACCCACACTCGCATTTATATTGCCTCCGGCGACTTCCTCACCCGCAATACCGAGTGCCGCGTAGAGGTGGGCGTGCGGGTGGAGGATCCCGCTCTGGTGCAAAAACTCACGGATATCCTTCAGCTGCAGCTGCGGGATAATGTCAACGCTAGGGTCATGGATGCCAGCGGCAACTACCAGAAGGTAAAGCCCGCCGAGGGCGAGCCGTTGGTCAACAGTCAGATGGGCATGTACGAGCTGCTGCGCAACGACTGGCAGCGCCCCGAGCCGTGGAAGTGCACCACCCCTGCCCCGGAAGCAGAAAAACCGGCGGCAGTCTGTCAGGAAGTTACCGTGGAGCAGCTGAAGCAGGAGCTGCCCCATGTGTTCCAGCCTGCACCGGAAAAGGCCGAGAAGGCCGCCCCGGCGGCACAGCAGCCCGACCACTACGAGGCGCTGGAGCAGATGCTGAACAATAAGCCCCGCGCTGCGCAACCCGCCCCCAAAGCTCCGGCTGCACCCCGCCCGGCTGTAAAGCCTGTTGTCACCGCACCCAAGAAAAAGAGCCTGCTGGAACGCATCGGAAGTTTTTTCCGGCGCTGATCTGTAAAGTCATGTAAACCAAAAACAGAGCTGCTGCGCAGAAATTTGTGCGGCGGCTCTGCTTTTTTGTTTATGTTCTCCCGCCCGTTGCTTGTGCATACACTATTCGGGATAGGGGGGACAGCGTATGCGGGCGAAACAGAGCGGACAGGCAGCAAAAACACGCAGACGGCATTGTGGCGTTGTGGCGCTGGTGCTGGCAGGGCTGGCACTCTGCCTGCTGGCTGCACTACCGGTGCAGGCCGCGCGGAATACGAAAAAGTACTGTTTTCCGCTGGATACTGCGGTGTGGCGCATCTCGGATGTCTATGGCAAGCGGATCGACCCCTTTACCGGCAAACCTGCGTTTCATTCCGGGCTCGACCTTGCCTGTGCGGAGGGTACAGCGGTGCGGGCAGTGCAGGATGGTGTGGTGACTGCAGCGGCATACAGTCCAAGCTACGGCAACCATCTGCGTATCCTGCACCCTGATGGTTGCGAGACCCGCTATGCGCACCTGCAATACCTCTATGTCCGCCCGGGAGAGGTGGTACAGGCCGGGCAGACGCTGGGCACAGTGGGGCAGACAGGGCGCGCCACCGGTGCGCACCTGCATCTGGAACTGTGGCAGCAGGGCGCTGCCTGCGACCCCGCCGCCCTGCTGGAGAATGTCCCATGAGCCGGGTACGGGTGGGGAAACTGGTATTCCGGGACCCGGTACTGCTGTGCGGTGTGGTGTACCTACTGCTCTACTTTGATGCCAGCGGCTTTCTGCGGCTGGGGCTGCTGGCGGCTGTTTTGCACGAACTGGGGCACATCCTCGTCTACTGCATCCAGCAAAGGCATTTGCCGGTCATTGAGGTGACCATGACCGGCTTTTGTATGCACACAGCAGGGGAGAGGCTGTCCCCGCGCCAGCGGTTCGTGCTTGCCGCCGCCGGGCCTGCGGTCAACTTTGCCCTTGCCTGGGTATGGGCGGTGCGTCTTGCGCAGACCACCACCATCCGCGGCAGCGCGTTCTGGGCGGCAAATCTGCTCACGGGGCTGTTCAATTTGCTGCCGGTGCCGCCGCTGGACGGTGCACAGATGGCGGCGTATGCAGGGGCGCTCTGGCGGCAAAAATACGGAAAGTGCACACAACCCGCCGGAAACGATTGCAAAACCGGCACATTTGGGGTAAAATAAAAAGAACGCAAAAAACGGATTGTTTATGGAGGACCCGATGTTTGATCCCAAACTGAAAGAAGCGCTGGGACGGGTGCAGAAGCCCGGCCGCTATACCGGCGGCGAGCCCGGCAGTATCTATAAAGAAAAGGACAAGGTGGATGTGCGCTTTGCCTTCTGCTTCCCGGATACCTACGAGGTGGGAATGTCCTTTCTGGGCGAAAAGATCCTGTACGAGCTGCTCAACAGCCACGAAAACTGGTGGTGCGAGCGCGCCTTTATGCCCTGGCTGGATATGAAGGCAGAGATGGAGCGCCTGCAGCTGCCGCTGTACACCATGGAGAGCAAGGACCCTCTCACGGCCTTTGATGCTGTGGGCTTTACCTTGCAGTACGAGCTTTCCTATACCAATATCCTTGCCATGCTGGACTTGGCGGGCATCCCGTTCTACTCCAAAGACCGTGATGACCGCTGGCCGCTGATCGTAGCGGGCGGCCCCTGCGCCTGCAACGCTGAGCCCATTGCGGATTTCTTTGATGTTATCCAACTGGGCGAGGGCGAGAACCAGCTGCCCGCCATCTGCGCCGAGATCGAAAAGGCTAAAAAAGAGGGCATCTCCAAAAAACAGCTGCTGCTCAACATTGCAAAGATCCCGGGCGTGTACATCCCGGCTTTCTACGATGTCACCTACCACGAGGATGGCAGAGTGAAGGCCATCACTCCCAACGAGCCGGGCATCCCGGCGCGCATCACCAAAGCCATCATCAAGGATCTGAACCAGTTTGCCCCGCCCACAAACTTTGTGGTGCCCATGGTGGGCGCCATTCAGGACCGCGCCAGCATCGAGGTGCTGCGCGGCTGCGTGCGCGGCTGCCGGTTTTGTCAGGCAGGCTTCTTGTACCGCCCCATGCGCCAGCGCGATGCCAGTTTGCTGAACAAGGCAGCACAGGATCTGTGTGCAAACACCGGCTACGAAGAACTGAGCCTTTCCAGCCTTTCCACCTCTGACCACGGTCAGCTGGAAGAACTGCTGGACGATCTGAACGAGTGGGCACCCAAGGAGCACGTCAGCCTGTCGCTGCCTTCCCTGCGCGTGGACAACTTCTCCCAGAGCCTCATTGAAAAGACCACCAAGGTGCGCAAGAGCGGACTGACCTTTGCTGCCGAGGCCGGTACCCAGCGCCTGCGCAATGTCATCAACAAAAACGTCACCTGGGACGAGATCGAAAAGACCTGCACCATCGCCTTTAACGCGGGCTACACCTCGGTCAAGCTTTACTTCATGATGGGCCTGCCCACCGAGACCATGGAGGATATCGAGGGTATTGCCGAGACTGCTCAGAAGGTGGTAGACCTCTACTACAAGAATACGAACCACGCCAAGGGACGCGGTGTGCAGGTGACCATCAGCTGTGCCTGCTTTGTGCCCAAGCCCCACACCCCCTTCCAGTTCGTGCCCATGGATACCGCCGAGACCCTGCAGGCCAAGCAGAAGCACCTGCTGGAAAGCGTGCACAGCCGCAAGATCAAGGTGAACTACCATGACAGCACCACCAGCTTTTTGGAGGGTGTGTTCGCCAAGGGCGACCGTCGCCTTGCCCCGGTCATTGTGGAGGCTTATAAGCGCGGCTGCTACTTCGACGGCTGGGAGGAGTGCTTCAAGTACGATATCTGGATGCAGACCTTTGCGGATCTGGGCATCGACCCTGCCTTCTACTGCCAGCGCCCCATCGCACTGGACGAGGTGACCCCGTGGTCTCACATGGACTACGGCATCACCCACGAGTATCTGGTGCGGGAGTATAACAAGGCTCTGGCCGCCCAGACCACCCCGCCCTGCAACCGTGCCTGCAACGCCTGCGGTGCCAACCATCTGTTAGGAGGTCCCTGCTTTGATTACAGTCAGAATCTCGTTTGAAAAGAAAAATGAAGCCTCCTATATCTCCCTGCTGGACCTGCAGCGGGTGATGCAGCGGGTGCTCAAGCGCAGCGGTCTGCCGGTGTGGCATACGCTTGGCTTCAACCCCCATATCTACATGACCTTTGCCTGCCCGCTCTCACTGGGACAGGAGAGCGAGTGTGAGTGCGTGGACGTCAAGACTGAGGCGGAAGCCCCGGATTTTGCCCAGTGGCAGACTGCGCTCAACGCCATTATGCCCGCCGGTATCCACGTTACCCGTGTGGCTCCGGTGGAGATGAAGGCGGACAGCATCGCCTTTGCCTGCTACCGCATCAGCTACCCGGCGGCTGCCGCTGCGGTGCTGGAGCAGTATAACGCGCTGGAGACAGCCCCTGTGGAAAAGCACAGCAAGCGCGGCAAAAAGATCGTGAACCTTAAAGAGCATATCCCACAGCTTATCTATACTGTACTGGGGGACACCGTGTGGCTGGAGCTGTGCCTGCCCGCTGCGCAGGAGCTGAACCTGAACCCCTCGCTGCTCACCGGTTTTCTGGAAGAAAAGTTCGGCCTGTCCGCCGCAAGTGCCAATATTCTGCGCACCAAGTTTTTGACGGCAGACCGGCAGCTGTTTGTCTAAAGCTGCGCAAAAGTCCGTCTATCAGGCAAAACAGAAAATTTTTGCAGGATTTTTCGCTAAATTGCTTGCATTCAAGCCGGTTTTGTGCTATCCTATTAGGGCGTTAGTGTCCGCTGAGACCACAGCGGGGTTAATGACAAGTATTTATCATTAAACGGGCGGTCCTCTGACGGCGTCGTGCCGTGTATGAACGTCTAAAAACAAATGGAGGATTCAAAATGGACGCACTGAAGATTATCTCTGAAGGCAGCATCAAGGCTGAAAAGCCCCAGTTCAACGTTGGCGACACCGTCCGCGTTGATGTTCGTATCAAGGAAGGCGACCGTGAGCGCATCCAGGCCTTTGAGGGCACTGTGATCGCAAAGAAGCACGGCGGCGTTGCTGAGACCTTCACCGTTCGCCGCGTGGCTTACGGTGTCGGCATCGAGCGTGTCTTCCCCATCAACAGCCCCTTCGTTGAGAAGGTCACCGTTGTCCGCAAGGGCAAGGTTCGCCGCGCAAAGCTGTTCTACCTGCGTGGCCGTACGGGCAAGGCTGCCAAGGTCAAGAGCGATATTTGATCATCCCCGATTTGAAACCGGGAGAAAAGGGACAACTTGTTGTCCCTTTTTTCTTTATCAAAAATTCGCAGAAATGCATTGCAAACGCTGCATTTTTGCGCTATCATCGGGGTAGTAATGCAAAACCGGAAGGTGAGGTGCATCGGATATGGAAACCCAAAATACGACCACTGCACAGGAACCAAAGCCTGTGCGCGGGCAGGGCGTGCTGGAATGGTACGAAGCACTCATTTCGGCCGCGCTGGTGCTGGTGCTGGTCTTCTCGTTCTTTTTCCGCATCATTCAGGTGGACGGCAGCTCCATGGTGCCCACGCTGGTCAATGGGGACAAGCTGATCGTCTGGGGCGCGGGCTACACGCCCCAGCGCGGGGACGTGGTGATCGTGGACAGCTATACTTCCTACGGCAAACCGCTGGTCAAGCGGGTCATCGCCAAAGGCGGCGACACCATCTCCATCGACTACGATGCCGGAACTGTGGAAGTAAACGGGGAGCTGCTGCAGGAGGACTACATTGCAGCCCCCACCCATCTGGGTTATGACGTGGAGTTCCCGTATACGGTGCCGGAGGGCACGGTGTTCGTGATGGGCGACAACCGCAACGAGTCGCTGGACAGCCGCTCTTCTTATGTCGGCTGCATTGACGAACGCGATATTCTGGGCAAGGTGCTGCTGTGCTTTTTGCCCGTTTCGGATTTTGGAGTGGTAAAGTAACATGAACGAAATGGATACTCGGTTTGCAAACCAATTCAATATTCAGTGGTTCCCGGGCCACATGACCAAGACCCTGCGCATGATGGAGCAGGAGATCCAGCATGTGGACGCCAGTCTTGTGCTGCTGGATGCACGCATCCCGCTTTCCAGCCTGAACCCGGAGATCGAGCGCATCACGGCCCGCAAGCCCAAGCTCTATGCGCTGAACAAGGCGGATCTGGCCGACCCGGCTGTTACCGAAGAGTGGATCCGCTACTTCCGCGCGGCAGACGCCGGCTGTGTGGCCATCAGTGCCAAGCAGAAGGGCGTGTACCACGAGTTCGAATCTCGTCCTCTCCGCAAAAGCCGACACGCAAAGCGGCTATAAAACAGAAAACCCTGCAAGATCAACGACTTGCAGGGTTTTACTTTTCCGGTCTGCGATTGTTGTCGTCGTTGGAGACCGGGATTACGCGTGGTCCGGGAACCGAACGGCTTCCGCCTCCGGGCGATATGGCTCCACCCGCAAACCGGAAAGGTTTGGAACGGTTCTTGCCAGACTCAAGCCTGCAATACAAAGTTCCGAGCCTCAAGATGTTAAAGGAAGGGTTTCTGTTCACGTTCATATCCGCCTTCATGGCGCTGTTCCCGGTGGCCAACCCGGTGGGAGCCGGATTCCTGGTCAACGGACTGCTGTCGGGGCTGAACGACGAGGACCGCAGGTCGATCATCCGCAGAATCGTCACCGACTATCTGCTCGTCGGGCTGGGCAGCCTGGCCGTGGGGCATTTCGTGCTGTCGCTTTTCGGGCTTTCGCTCCCGGTCATCCAACTGGGCGGAGGACTGCTGATCTGCCGTGTCGCTATTGTGAAGAAAGTGCTTGCGGAAGGTTTGCCTATAGATACC
>OGZG01001059.1_pt1 | contig 21279 bp, 18 predicted proteins | sample 1576781 | NCBI WGS metagenome assembly OGZG01 (sample SAMEA3541502, study PRJEB24748) | human gut metagenome | biome: human gut; feature: human-associated habitat; material: faeces | place: China | collected 2012 | reverse complement strand
ATCACGTCATTAATGACGCGAATGAAAGTATCAGGAAAGTGTAAGGTGTATGTATTCCCGCCAAAGCAGGAAACAGATCAGCTATAGCATTCAAAAAACCGCCCACCTGCACACGAATAACCTATTTCGTGCCCAGGCGGACGGCTCTCACTTCCTGCGTGCTCCCTGTGGTTGATCCACTTTCCGCCAGTCACACGCTGTGCTTTCTAACTGTTTTTAATATATATGGTTTTTACTAATAATGCAAGTGCTTTTTAGAAGTTTTACTTATTAGTTTTTCTTATAATTTATTCATTGCGGATCGCAGCTAAGGGGCTTAATTTCATAGCACGCATAGCAGGCATGAAACCGGCTGCCATTCCCACAAAAATAGCAAAGCCTATAGCTGCAAATGCCAGCCATAAAGGGATCCTGGATAAATTTCCGCTCATCCCCATCATATCAGACATGCTTACAAAACGATTGACGATAATGGACACACCATAGCTTAACAGTGCTCCCAGCACGCCGCCCATAAAACCGATGAAACCGGACTCGATCAAAAACATACTGCGGATATTTCCCATATCACAGCCTAAAACCTTCATAACACCGATCTCTTTGGTCCTCTCATAAATGGACATCATCATGGTGTTTGCAATACCGATAGCTGCTACAAACAGAGACACAGCTCCAATGCCCCCAAGAACTGCCTGTACCATATTGGACTGCTGTCTGGAGCTTTCCAGCCAGTCCATCTGGCTGTTGACCTGATAGCCCTTATCTGCCAGGATCTTCTGCACCTGGGCCACATGTTCCATATCATCTACAAAGACTTCTGCACTGTTGTATACAATATAATTTAATGGCTTTCCTTTTTTATTCGTAGGCTGTCCCGGGATCACGGTTCCCTTTTTAAAAGCCTTTTTCAGCTGTTCTTTTAAGCCGTCAATATCTGTATATACAGACCAGGAATAATTATTCCAGTCATCGATGCCGCCTGCGATCAGTCCTGTTACAGGGATCATATATTTCTTCGGCGGTTTCACACTGTTTCCATCATCTCCCGTGCCGCCTCCCTGGCTTTGATAATAAGCATCCATATCAAAAACCACAAAGATCGGCTTTCCCATAAGATCCACATCCGGCAGTTCTCCCGTATCCCAGTAGCCTTTTCCTGTTTTCGCGTTGGTAAAACGCTGGAGAACACCATTTCCAAAGACCATTCCCATTTCACCGGGTGCCGGGATACGGCCTTCTCCTAAATTCAGCTGCTTTAAATAGGACTGGCTGACACCGGTAAGGCTGATATACTGAGCCTCATAAGCCCCCTGGCGCATCAGCACATTCATTTCCAGGACCGGAGATACACCTGTTACATAGGGGATCCTGGAAAACTCATCAATCACATCATCCGTAATATAAGATGGCTCACTGCTTTTAGATGAGGATGAAGAGCCGGAACCTCCCAGGATCCTTACAGAGTTTCCATTATCATTTGCATACACCTCTACGGTAGTCAGACTGCCCCAGGAAGCGATCTGTTCCATGGTCATCTCATTTAAACCAATTCCCAGGGAAACCATGACTACGATCGAAGCCGTTCCTATAATAACACCTAAAACTGTAAGAAATGTCCTTAATTTTCGTCTGCGCAGGTTATTGACGCTCATCATCAGAAGATCAGGAAATCTCATTTTCATCATCCTTTTGCTGTTTTGCTTCTTTGCGCTTTTTGATGAACTTCACTGCAAATACGATTGCTGCAATGACAGCCACAAAAGCCACACCGCCTCCCGCTAAAAGAAGCTTATTGTTTGCCCCGGAAGCAGGCTGTCCGGAAACATCCATATCTTCCGGCACATCCATATTCCAGTCTTCCTGGACCTCTTCCTCTACCAGAAGAGTCAGCTCTTTTTCCACCGGCTCTGCAGGCTGTCCATTTTCATCTTCATAGTTGATGATCACATGGACTGTACCATCATCTGCCGTTGCGGCGATACCGGAAAGCATGGTATCTACATTTCCTGTTTCACCTGGTTTGATATTTCCTACATAATAATCGGTCGGTTTAATGGAGTCAGCTTCAAAATTGACAGTCACATTATAAAGGACTACTTTTCCTGTATTGTTAATGCCGAACATAACATTGGACTCAGAACCTACGGTCATGGAGTCAGGCATTACATCCATATTGCTGGTGCTCAGTCTTGCATACTGCTTTACCGGGATATCCACGATAATGCTCTCTTCTGCGTTCTTAAATTCCGGGCTGTCATATTTTTCTTTTACTGTAATGCCATAGGAACGCTGGTCAACACCTGCTTTGGCTGTAAAACGGGCCCGGACCTCTGTACTTTCTCCTGGTGCCAGGGAATTGACTACTTTGGAAGCAGTTCCGCTTTCTGTGGTAAATACAGCGCTGTCAGAAACCTTTTCTGACTCCAGATTAAATAAAATATTGCTGGCAGGTACTGCAGAGGAGGCATTTTTCATGCTTAAAATAAGGTCGAATTCTTCTCCTGCATACACATCCGCCGGTTCTGTGCGGTAGCTGTCTACGATCACACGGGCTTTGGTACGGTCATTGGCATCAAAGTCACGGAGATCATCTTCTTTGTCCTTGGATACCACATGGACGAAAAATGTATTTTCTTCTGTGTGAAGATCACCTTCAGAACTTAAGCGGAAAGTAATGGTAAATTTAATAGGATAATACCCGGTATAAGAGTCTTTTCGGATAGCCATGCTGTAGTGGGCAGAAACGCTTTCTCCCGGCTGGATCCGGTCGTAGGTGCGGTCATAGTTGCCATCGTTGATTTCAAAGGGGAACTTGGTATTATCTTCCGATAAGCCCATGGATATAGTGATATCCTGGGCGGTAGTTTCACGCTTGTTGCGGAAATTTACATCAAAATCAAGGACATTGGGATAAACACCTCTTGGAGTAGACTGGTTTTCGCCTACTACAAAATAATTTCCCTCTTTTTTGTCTTCTTCATCATCTGCTGAGGAAGAAGCACTGGTGGAGATCCAGATATTAATGTAATCTACATCGGAACCGCCATCCCACTCCAACTGGATGGGAATGCTGTAATAGCCCTGTCCTGCGTCACGGCGTACTCTGGCAGAAAGGGAAACACTTTTTACATTTCCTGCCTTAATATTTCCCACATGTTTGGCAGTAAATGTAGTCTCCATGATCTCAAACGGATAATAGTCAATGGTATAATCATTTTCTCCGCTGCTTTCGATCTGCTGGAAATCACTGGTCTCAAGAAGACTGACACGCAGGTTGTTCATATCCTCATCTGTAGCACGGATGCGGAAAGGGATGCTCATGGATTTACCAATATTTCCCTTTGGTGCCTTTGTGGTGAATATGTAATCATTGCTGCTGGCATTGGTGTTATACCCCAGCTTAAAATCACCGGCATAGGCACTCAGGCAGCTGGCGGCAGCAAATACCCATATAAAGGCTAAAAGCGCCATTTTTTTCCATACACTGTTTCTCATTCTCACTCTCTCCTCTGACCCACTTCTATATTTACGATCTTGCCGTCTACGATCCGTATCCGGCGGTCCGCATAGGAAGCCAGGTTATTGTCATGTGTGACCATAACAAGGGTCTGATTTTGCTCCCTTACAATTTTTTGCATCAACTGCAATACTTCCATGGTTGTTTTTGAGTCCAGGTTTCCTGTAGGCTCGTCCGCAAAGATGATCTGAGGCTTTACCACTAAGGCTCTGGCAATCCCCACTCTCTGCTGCTGTCCACCGGACATCTGGTTTGGCATATGCTTTTCCTGTTTGTCTACTCCTACTAATTCCATGTACTCTCTTGCTTTTTTCAGCCGTTCTTTCTTTGGGACACCTCGAAATGCCAGGGGAAGTGCCACATTTTCTATGGCATTCATGGTATTTAAAAGGTTGTAGGACTGAAAGATAAAACCTACCTTCTCCCGCCTGAAAGCTACCAGCTGTTTCTCTGTCAATTTTTCTATATGTACATTTCCAATAAGGATCTCACCTTTGGTGGGCTTTTCCAGTCCTGCAAGCATATTTAAAAGGGTAGATTTACCGGAACCTGAGGTTCCTACGATAGCTACAAATTCACCTTTTGGGATCTCAAAACTGACTCCGTTTAATGCCCGGACTTTGGTTTCGCCTACGCGGTATATCTTATAGAGGTCTTTTACGCGGATGACCGCAGACGGCTCTTTTGGGGGTTCTGTGTTCACGAAAGAAAAGACTCCTTTCTGCGGCAGCAGGCGGAACCTTCGCAGCCGCTTGTTTTTCTCCTTTGCTCATCACATTATACCATAGTATCCCCGTTCAGGCTCTCTGTTTTTCCTTGAAAGTTCCTTAAATATTTCTTACTCTGTAATTGCCCGGGTACTGCACCATATGCGCAGGGACAATTTCATAAAATTTTACATTTTTCCATAATTGTGCTTGACTTCCTAGGAGTTTTGTGTAAGAATATGTCGAGGCACAAAATCAGTGCCATTCTGGCTAAGATCAGCTGTCGCACTGGTTCAGTGCTGAAGTATTTCCCAAAATCATGTAATTGAATATAAAAGGCAAAGGAGAATCACATGAGACACTTATTGAATCCCTTAGACTTCTCTGTGGAGGAGATTGATGATCTTCTGGCGCTGGCAAGGGACATTGAAAGCAACCTTCCAAAATATGCCCATGTCTGCGACGGCAAGAAACTGGCTACATTATTTTATGAGCCAAGTACCCGTACACGTTTAAGCTTTGAAGCTGCTATGTTAAACCTTGGCGGTAATGTTTTAGGTTTTTCATCTGCTAATTCCAGTTCTGCATCAAAGGGCGAAAGCGTTGCTGATACCATTCGCATGATTTCCTGCTATGCAGATATCTGCGCTATGCGTCATCCAAAAGAAGGTGCACCGCTTGTGGCATCCTTACATTCTCCAATCCCGGTGATCAATGCCGGAGATGGCGGACATCAGCATCCGACCCAGACACTTACGGATCTTCTGACGATCCGCTCCCTGAAAGGAAGACTGGACAATCTGACAATCGGTCTCTGTGGTGACTTAAAATTCGGACGTACCGTTCACTCCCTGATCAGTGCACTGGTCCGCTACACCGGAATCCGTTTTGTCCTGATTTCTCCGGAAGAGCTGCGTATCCCAAGTTATATCCGCGACGATGTACTGCGTGAGAACAACATCGAATTCGAAGAAGTAGAACGTCTGGAAGATGCACTTCCGAAGCTGGATGTCCTTTATATGACCCGTGTACAGAAAGAACGTTTCTTCAATGAAGAGGATTATGTCCGCATGAAGGATTTCTATATTCTTGACAAAAAGAAAATGGAACTTGCACCGCAGGATATGATCGTTATGCATCCGCTCCCTCGTGTCAATGAGATCGCAGTTGAAGTTGACGATGACCCAAGAGCTGCTTACTTCAAGCAGGCTCAGTATGCTGTCTATGCACGTATGGCTCTGATTCTTACACTTCTGGAGGTGAAAGTATGTTAAATGTAGGTCAGTTAAACGAAGGTGTGGTTCTCGACCACATCGAAGCAGGAAAGAGCATGTCCATCTACCATTATCTGAAACTGGATCAGCTGGACTGCTGTGTTGCCATCATCAAAAATGCCCGCAGCAACAAAATGGGCAAAAAAGATATCATCAAAGTAGAATGTCCGGTTGACATGCTGGATCTTGATATCCTTGGTTTTATCGACCACAATATCACCGTCAACATCATCAAAAACGGTGAGATCGTAGACAAGAAAAAGCTGCACCTTCCAAAACAGATCGTCAATGTGATCAAATGCAAGAATCCTCGCTGCATCACATCGATCGAGCACGGACTGGATCAGGTCTTTGTCCTTTCCAATGAAGAAAAGGAAATTTACCGCTGCAGATACTGCGACGAAAAATATCACGCTTCAAAAGCCAAACATAAATAAAAAGATGCCATATGACATCTTTTAACCTTAACATCTAATAAAAGAACAAAAAACAAGCACAGTAAAAAAATCACTGTGCTTGTTTTTTTCTGCGAGCAGAACGATAAGCCGGGTTATGTCGTGAATGATCATCTATCTAGGCCATGCGTTGCCGCATGGCTCAAGCAACCAACCTGAAACTGACGGGCCGCCATATGTCTCTGCTCGGTCTTGCTTCGAATGGGGTTTACATGTGCCCCCGCTGTTACCAGCAGGGCGGTAGTCTCTTACACTGCCCTTCCACCCTTACCGGCTTATGGCCGGCGGTATATTTCTGTTGCACTGTCCCTGGAGTCGCCTCCGCCGGACGTTATCCGGCATCCTGCCCTGTGAAGCCCGGACTTTCCTCGTCTGACACCTTTCGTTTTGCCAGCCGCGATCATTTATCCTACTCGCAAACATAAGAATATCTTAACATTTCTCAGATTGACTGTCAACTTCCATTTTGCTATAATAGCTCATTGTATTGTGATGCGATTGTGATAAAGGAAGTGTATTAATATGAAAAAATCAACCAAAGCAACCGATTCCGCCAACAAAGAGTCGGTATTTCAAAATTTATCAAAGGAAGAACGGATAGCTCTGACTGTCTTTTTCCTTACGCCTCTTGTGGCACTGTTGTTCCTGGAATACGCAAACCCGGCGGGGCCCGGACTGATTTTCTATTCTATCCGTCCGTCTTACCTGCTTCGTTTCGGTGTAACCGCATTTTTATTTTATATCGTGATGGGATTTCTGTTTGCCCTGACCGGAAGTATGCGGTTCTCCGGATGTTTTCTGTGTATTTTCAGCATTATATTTTCACTGACGAATTATTTCACGACAACGTTTCGCGGAATCCCGATCCTGGCTTCGGATCTGACGATCATGGGAACTGCGATGAATGTGGTCGGCAATTATAAATATTCGCTTGATCTGACCCGCACGATCACACTGCTTGGTCTGATCGCCCAGCCGGAGCACTGACCGCATGCGGAGGCGGTTCCAAGGATACCGCAGGTACAGCTGACACAAAAGCCGCTGAAGAGACCAAGGCAGAGGAAAAGAGCGAGGAGACCAGTGCAGAAGCATCTGGCGAGAAGCAGGTATTCCCGGCTGGTACAGTAACTGTATATGCAATGGGTAATCCACAGTACAGACAGCAGTGGTTTGAGACCTGGCTGGACAACCACAGAGACATCGCTCCGGATGTTAAGATCGAGTTTGTACAGACCAAGGGTACTGCTGATATCCGTGAGAAGATCACAATGACCGCACTTTCCGGTGCTACCGATGACCTTCCGGATGCAGCTATGTTAGACCCTGTTACCATCCAGGACCTTGCAAAGGCAGGATTATTAAAGGATGAGACAGAGTACCTGACCCCACTTATTGACAAGATGGTAGATGGTGCAACTACAGATGCAACCATCAGCGGTCACATCTATGCACTGCCTGACTCTGTAAGACCTCAGGTTCTGTTCTACAACAAAGCTATTTTCGATGAGTATGGCATTGATCCAGAAATGATGAAGACGATGGACGGCTATATCGAAGCTGGACGTCAGTTAAAGGAAAAGAGCAACGGAGAAGTTTACTTATCTTATATCGATCCTACCAGCAAGACCTGGAGATACTGGGGACGTCGTGGTTTAATGCCATCTGCAGGTGCTAAGATCTGGGATGAGAACGGTGAAGTTGTGATCGGTTCTGACGAAGGAACCAAGAAAGCTTTAGGCGCTCTTGATACTATGAATACAGAAGGACTTCTGTTAAAGACCACCATCATGGAGCCGGCTCTGTATGATGCAATCAACAAAAAGCAGGTTGCTACTTTCTGCATCGGCGCTTTCTGGGATGAGTTCATGCGTAAGAACTGTGAAGCTACCAAGGGTGACTGGAGAGTTATGTCCGCACCTGAATTTGAGGGTGTAAACAAGGCAGGTGCTCCTGTTTCCCAGTACATGGGTATCATTGAAAAAGGTGACAATCCTTATTCCGAACTGTTCCGTATGATGTGGTATGATTTCACCTTTGACGGAGCTGCAAAAGAAGAGTGGGTTAAGTCCATGGAAGAACAGAATGCTCCTTATTCCAACCCTGTTTCCAAGGAACTGTTACAGTCTGACTTCTGGAAAGAACCATCCGATTTCTACGGCGGAATGTCCTTCCGTGAAATGGAAGGTAAGTGCCTGGAGAATGGCGCAGAGAACCTGGTTGTAACTCCTCAGGATGCTGAAGCAGATGAGATCATTTCTGCAGAGTTAGAGAACTATGTTGCAGGCAACCAGACCATGGATGAAGCAATTGCAAACATGGACAAGAACTTAAAGGCTAAGATCGGAAAAGCCGAGATCGTTAAATAATCTATTTATAAACAGCCAGGCGGTTTACTGACAGAAGACCGCCTGGCGTAACTAAAGGAGGAGGTAGAACATGCTTAAGGCACTGAAAAAGTATAAAGCTCCCTATCTGTTTATTCTGCCCTTTTTTATCCTGTTTTTCGTATTCCAGCTGGTTCCTACCATATGGACATTCTACATCAGTTTTACTGACTGGAAGGGAATTGGGGATCCGGAATTTTCCGGTCTGGGCAATTACAAGAAAATGATGGTTGACAACATGTTCTGGGAGTCACTTGGAAATACAGTTGTCTATTGGCTGACAGGCCTCGTCTTTATTTTATTCTGTGCACTGTTGATCGCATGTCTGTTAAACAGCCGTTTTTTAAAGAGCAACAGCGCAAGAGCATTTTTCAAAACAGCTACATTCCTGCCAAATATCTGTGCAGCCATCGCTATGGGACTTATTTTCCGTATGCTGTTTGATGAAAATGTAGGTCTGTTTAATGAACTGCTTACCATATTTGGTGGCAGTAAGATCCCGTGGCTTACAAGTACCACGTATTCCAAGATCCCTGTTATCATCCTGAATGTGTGGAGATATACACCATGGTTTACCATGATCCTGTTATCCGGTCTTTTGAACATTTCAAAAGATTACTATGAGGCAGCAACTGTAGATGGAGCAACCGGACTTCAGCAGTTCTGGTACATCACACTGCCATCTTTAAAGAATATTTTATTCTTCTGTTCCGTGACTCTGACTGTAGATATGTGGAAACTGTTCAATGAGTCCTATATCCTGCCAGGTCCTGGTACATCCAATACATCCCTGTTCCAGTACATGTATGAGTCTGGTTTCAATGTATTTAACATGGGATATGCATCTGCTATTGGCGTAGTACTGATCCTGATCCTGATCGTTATATCTGTGATCCAGTTTATCGTGCGTCATAAGCAGGGAGAAATTTAGGAAAGGAGAACCGACATGAACCATAAAAAAGCAATGTCTTCCGCGATCACATATGGGGTACTGGTGCTGATCACTATTGTATGTCTGTTCCCTATTGTATGGATGTGCCTGATCTCTATCAAAGACACTTCTGAAAGCATTACCGGCTTTAACTCAATTCTTGTAACTCATCCTACACTGGGCAATTTCAAACGTCTGTTTGAGATGATCCCTGTAGGCCAGAATACATTTAACAGTGTATTTACCACCATTATGGGTACTGTAACTTCCCTGTTTTTCTGTGCACTGGCAGGTTTTGCTTTTGCAAAGTATAAATTCCCGGGAAAGACAGTTTTATTCTATTTTGTAATTGCTACCATGCTGGTACCGCCGGAAGTTGGTTCTGTACCACTGTTCATCATCATGAAAAAAGTGGGACTGATCAACAGCCTCTGGTCTTTAGTTATCCCAAGAATTGCAACAGCAGTTGGTATCTTCTACATGAACCAGTATATCACCGATGTTCCGGATGAACTGGTAGAAGCAGCCAGAATTGACGGCTGTACGGATTTTGGTATCTTTATGAAGATCATCCTTCCGGTTATCAAGCCGGCTATGGCTTCCTGGGGTGCGATCACACTGATCGCAAGATGGAATGACTTCTTCTGGCCATTACTTTACTTAAGAAAACAGGCAAAATACACATTGATGGTAACCATTTCCTTACTGCCAGTCAGTGAAGGTTTGTCTACACCATGGCCTGTTATCCTTGCAGGTACCACATTAGTTATCATTCCTATCATTATACTGTATCTGATCCTGGAACGTTTCCAGAAAGCAGGTATGATGGAAGGTGCTGTAAAGGGCTAAATAATGAAAATGACCGATCTTTATTAAAGGGTTCGGAGAAAATAAGAACAGAATGCCGTGTTTCAGGCTGTATGGAGAACGCCTGGAACATGGCATTTTTGTGTTTAGGGAGAACATTTGTTTTTGTGCCTGCTTGCAGGATAGGTACAGGGATGTTATAATGACTCCAGAGAAAAAAAGGCGGTAATAATATGAGCATTTATGATACATTAAATCCAAAACAAAAAGAGGCAGTCTTACATACAGACGGCCCTCTTCTTATACTGGCAGGCGCCGGTTCCGGAAAGACAAGGGTCCTGACCCACAGGATCGCTTATCTGATCGATGAATGTGGGGTAAATCCATGGAACATCATGGCGATCACTTTTACCAATAAAGCAGCCGGGGAAATGCGGGAACGTGTGGATGACCTGGTTGGCTTTGGGGCAGAGAGTATATGGGTCAGCACCTTCCATTCTTCCTGTGTGCGCATCCTGCGCCGTCATATTGAAAGTCTGGGCTATACCACCAGTTTTTCCATTTATGACAGTGATGACCAGAAGACCCTGATGCGTCAGGTGTTTAAGGCAATGAATGTTGATACCAAACAGTTTAAAGAACGGTCTGTCCTGGCAGCTATTTCTTCTGCAAAGGACAAGCTGATCACTCCGGAAGAGTTTCTGTTAAATGCAGGAGCGGATTTCAGGGAAAAGAAGACAGGGGAGATCTATAAAGAATACCAGAAGCAGCTGCGCAAAAATAATGCCCTGGACTTTGATGACCTGATCGTTAAGACCGTAGAACTGTTCCAGAATAACCCGCAGGTACTGGACTATTACCAGGAACGTTTTAAATATATCATGGTAGACGAGTACCAGGATACCAATATGGCCCAGTTTAAGCTGGTAAGCCTCCTGGCTTCCAAGTACCGCAATCTCTGCGTAGTGGGTGATGATGACCAGTCTATTTACCGGTTCAGAGGTGCGGATATCCAGAATATCTTAAGTTTTGAACATACATTCCCAGGCACAAAGGTGATCAAACTGGAGCAGAATTACCGTTCTACCCAGAATATCCTGGATGCGGCAAATGGAGTGATCCGTCATAACTTCGGGCGAAAGGATAAGACTCTGTGGACAGCCAACGGTGAAGGAGACAAGATCTTATTTAAGCAGTTTGATACAGCAAGGGATGAGGCGGATTTTGTAGCCCGCCAGATCCGTGACAGTTCATATTCCTATCAGGATCAGGCAGTGCTTTACAGGACCAATGCACAGTCACGACTGATAGAAGAACGGTGTATTTTCTATAATATCCCTTACAGACTGGTGGGAGGAGTCAACTTCTATCAGAGAAAAGAAATCAAGGATGTACTGGCGTATTTAAAGACTATTGCAAATGGAGTGGATGACCTTTCCGTGATCCGTATCATCAATGTGCCGAAACGGGGGATCGGAGCTACCACCATTGGAAGAGTAACTGCTTTTGCGTCAGAACACGGAATGAGCTTTTATGATACTTTAAAAGAGGCAAAACAGATCCCGGGTATCGGTAAGGCGGCAGAAAAGATCAGCCGTTTTATTGCCCAGATGGAAGCCTTCCGGGCGATGGCACATTCAGAAGAGTACTCTATTAAAGATCTGATCGATCATATTCTGGAAGATACGGGTTATGAAGAGGAACTTCAGGAAGAGGGCGAGATCGAGGCCCAGACCCGTCTGGAAAATATTGAGGAATTGATCAATAAGGCAGCTGCCTATGAAGAAGACAGTGAACATCCTACACTGGATGAATTTTTGGAACAGGTGGCACTGGTTGCGGACATTGACAATGTAGATGACTCGGAAGAGAGGGTAACCTTAATGACCCTTCACAGTGCCAAGGGCCTGGAATTTCCAAAGGTGTACCTGGTAGGTATGGAGGACGGTCTGTTCCCGGGAATGATGTCTATTATGTCAGGTGATAAGACAGAAATGGAAGAAGAGCGCAGGCTTTGTTATGTAGGTATCACCCGTGCAAAGAAAGAACTGGTATTAACTGCAGCCAGACAGCGCATGGTAAACGGAGAGACCAGATGGTCCAAGCCAAGCCGCTTTATTAATGAGATCCCGCCGGAACTTTTAGATACGGATAAATTGCAGCCGGTCCTTGGAAAAGGAAAGCAGGATGACTTTGACGAGTCAGGACTTCCATGGAACCAGGGCACTAAAAGCGGTGTCAGCCGGTTTGGAATGGGATATAATGCCTATGCTTCTAAAACAGCATCACCAACGGGAAGCAGTAAAAGTTCTGGAATGGGCGGTTTTGGCAGCAGCATGCAAAGCTTAGAGCCAAAGAAAAAGCCGGGCTTTGGAAAGACATTTACAGTCCAGAAAGCAGCATCCCTTGACTACAAAGAAGGGGACCGTGTAAAACATGCAAAATTTGGCGAAGGAACTGTAAAAGAGATCATAGACGGGGCAAGGGATTATGAAATCACGGTAGAGTTTGACAAAGGTGGCCAGAAGAAGATGTTAGCGGGATTTGCAAAGCTGGAACGTGTCTGAAAACAGTAGTAAAAAGTAAGAGTTTATGGTATACTAAATAACAAGGAAAATAAGTGCAGAAAGGATGGACCTGCTATGAACAGATTTGACAGAGAAAGATGGGATACCATGGGAAAAGAGGCTTTAAGCCGTGTAGAAGAACTGATGAATACCAGCCGTATCAACGAACTGATCCACAAGAGAGAAGAAGATGAAAAGAAAAAGAACTGTATTCTCTGGGTACTGGCTATTATCGGTGCAGTAGCAGCAGTAGCAGGTATTGCATACGCAGTTTACCGTTTCTTTACCCCTGATTATCTGGAAGATTTTGAAGACGATTTCGATGATGACTTCGACGATGACTTCTTCGAGGATGAAAAGGCAGAAGAGAAGAAAAGCGAAAAGAAAGAAGAGAGGGCTGAGGAAAAAGCTGAATAAAATAAGAAAGAAGCCATAACAGGTGTAAAATCTTATAATTTAAAAAGCGTGTCTCATATAAAAGGGACACGCTTTTCTTAGGTATAGGTTGCTATTCGGGCATATTTGTGATAAATAAGTGATAGACTGAAATATTTAAAGTGACAGAATACAAAATAAGGAGTAGAAAAGTGAAAAAAGGCGAGATTTACGAAGCGATTGTAGAAAAGGTAGAATTCCCAAACAAAGGTATTGTTCATGTAGGCGAGGAAAAAGTGATCGTGAAAAATGCCATTCCTGGACAGAAAATACAGTTTGTGATCAATAAAAAAAGAAATGGAAAATGTGAAGGACGGCTTTTAGAAGTGTTAGAAGCCTCTGAACTGGAACGAAAGGAAGGCGCATGTCCTCATTTTGGCGTATGCGGCGGCTGTCTGTACCAGAGCCTTCCATACGAAGAACAGTTAAAGATCAAAGAGGGACAGATCAAATCACTTTTAGACAGTGTGTGCAAGTCCTATGAATTTGAAGGTATCAAGGGAAGCCCCATTTCTGATGGCTACAGAAATAAAATGGAATTCTCTTTTGGTGATGAATATAAGGGTGGTCCCCTGGCACTGGGAATGCACCGCAGAGGCAGTTTTTATGACATTGTAAATACCCCGCAGTGTCATATTGTCCATGAGGATTTCCGTAAAATATTAACAGCTACCTTAGAGTATTTTACAGAAAAAGGCATGGGCTATTACAGAAAGCTGCAGCATGAGGGCTATTTAAGACATTTGCTGGTGCGTAGAGCTGTTAAGACAGGTGAGATCCTGGTAGCTTTGGTTACTTCCGGACAGACCGGCAAAGAAGGAATGCCACAGTCCTTAGAAACAGAAAAAGTGTTATTGGAAGAGTGGAAGAAAACACTGTTAGCTCTTAAAATGGAGGGAAGTTTTGCAGGTATCCTTCATATCCGCAATGATACTCTGGCAGATGTGGTACAGAGCGATGAAACTACAGTTCTTTATGGAAAAGGCTATTTCTATGAAGAATTGTTGGGCCTGAAATTCCAGATCACCCCATTTTCCTTCTTCCAGACCAATTCTCTGGGAGCAGAGGTGCTTTATGAGACAGCCAGAGGTTATGTAGGAGAAACAAAGGATAAAGTAGTTTTCGACTTATACAGCGGAACCGGAACCATTTCCCAGATCATTGCACCGGTAGCAAAGAAGGTAGTAGGGGTGGAGATCGTAGAAGAGGCAGTAGGCGCAGCAAAGGAAAATGCAGAAGCAAATGGTCTGCATAACTGCGAATTTATTGCAGGAGATGTATTAAAGGTGATCGATGAGATAACCGAAAAGCCAGACCTGATCATCTTAGATCCGCCAAGAGACGGCATCCATCCAAAGGCATTAGACCGTATCATTAATTTTGGTGTGGATCATCTGGTCTACATTTCCTGTAAGCCAACCAGCCTGGTAAGAGATCTGGTGATTTTACAGGAGAGAGGTTATAAGCTGGAAAGGGCAGTAGCTGTAGACATGTTCCCGGCAACTGCTAACTGTGAAACCGTAGCAAAACTGATCCGTGTAAAATAATCCGGTTATAAAAGGGGGTTACATTATGAAACTTCTGTTCCGTCAACGCTTCTTTTCCTGGTTTGACAGCTATGATATTTATGATGAAAATGAGAATACTGTATACACAGTGAAAGGTCAGCTTTCCTGGGGACACTGCCTGAAGATATATGATGTGGCCGGCCGTGAAGTGGGGACAGTGAAAGAGCGGGTATTTACTTTTCTGCCAAAGTTTGAGCTGTATGAAGGTCCGCAGTACATAGGCTGCCTCAGCAAGGAATTTTCGTTCTTAAAGCCGTGTTACAATATTGATTTTAACGGCTGGGAGATCCAGGGAAGTTTTATGGAGTGGGACTATACGATCGCGACGTCTGATGGGCGGAAAGTGGCAGTGATCTCCAAGGAACTGTTCCATATGACGGATACCTATATACTGGATATTGCGGATCCGAAAGATGCCCTTCATGTGCTGATGTTTGTGCTGGCCATTGATGCGGAGAAATGTTCCAGAAACAGGCATTAAAAGCGGTTTAGAATAAAATTACAGAAGATAAAACGAGGTGTAGAATGGAATTGGCGGTGCTGACACTGTTTGCAGTGCTTTTGATCGGTGCGCTGGCGGCAGGTGTCCCTATTTTGTATGCCCTGATAGCAGGTCTGATCCTGTTTTCGGCATACAGCTTGAAATGTGGATTTACCCTGGAACAGACGGGGAAAATGTGTTTAAAAGGCGTAAATACAGTAAAAAATGTGCTGATCACTATGACGATCATCGGAGTTCTTACAGGGTTATGGAGATCATCAGGAACGATCCCGGCTATTGTTGGCTATTGTGTGCAGCTGATCACACCTTCCGTATTTTTGCTGCTTACCTTTTTGTTAAACAGCCTGGTATCTTTTCTGATTGGAACTTCCTTTGGAACGGCAGCCACTATGGGAGCCATCTGTATTGCCATGGCCCAGGCAATGGATATAAGCCTTGCCCTTGCAGGCGGCGCAGCTATATCCGGCGCCTTTTTCGGGGACCGGTGTTCGCCTGTATCCACCAGCACTCTGCTTGTGGCAGAAGTGACCCATACGGATATGTATAAAAATATACCGAAACTGATGAAAGATTCTATCGTTCCTTTTGTGATATCCTGTGTGGCATACCTGGTAATGGGATGGCTGCAGTCTGCTTCCGGCAGTGCGGCAGCAGGAGCAGGGGAGCTGTTTTCAAGAGAATTCCGTATGGGACTGATCCCTCTGATCCCGGCAGCAGCCATTTTTATTTTAGCAATATGCAAAGTAGAAGTGAAAAAGGCTATGGCAGTTAGTATTTTTCTGGCATTTGTGATCTGTCTGGTCTACCAGCATCGTCCTCTTACGGAAACTTTATACTCTATGGTATTTGGCTATGTTTCAGAGGATGCCCAGATCAGTAAAATGCTAAATGGGGGCGGCATCCAGTCCATGATAAAAGTGGTAGCTGTAGTGTGCCTGTCTTCCTGTTATTCCGGTATTTTTGAGAAAACAGGGCTTTTGCTGCCTTTACAGGAAAAGATCATAAAAGCAGGAGAAAAGCTGGCGCCTTTTGCCGTTGTACTTCCGGTTTCTGTGATCGCCTGTGCAGTGTCCTGCAACCAGTCGCTGGCTACACTGGTAACAGAGCAGCTTTGTAATAAGCTGGTGACAGATCAGGAGAAAATGGCCATGTATCTGGAAGACGGTACCATTGTGATCGCACCGCTGATTCCATGGTCCATTGCAGGCGCTGTTCCTTTAGCTTCTATGGGAGCACCTGGGACTGCGCTGTTTGCAGGGTGTTATCTGTATGCCCTTCCTTTATGGAGGCTGATCACAGACTGTTTTACACGGGGAAAACAGAAGGTATAAAGTGTATTGGTTTGATTGGGGAAAAACATGAAAAGGAAGTAAAAGTCATGGCACAGGATTTGACAAAGGGAAATCCATTTTCCGTAATCTTAAAATTTTCACTGCCGGTTATCGGTGGTAATCTGTTTCAGTTATTTTATACTCTGGCAGATACAGTGATCGTAGGCAGGACGCTGGGAGCAGACGCTTTGGCAGCAGTTGGTTCTACGGCGATTGTTATTTATCTGGTACTCTGTTTTATCTAGGGTATTACCGGCGGTTTTGGTATCTGTCTGGGACACAGGTTTGGCGCAAGAGATGAAAAAGGAATGCGTCGCAGTGTGGCAGTGTCTATTATTCTATGTGTTTTTTTCTCACTGGTTATCATGGCGATCTGCTGCGGCCTGGCTCATCAGATCCTGTACTGGCAGAAAACACCGGAAAAGATCTACGATATGGCTTATGATTATATGTTTGCTGTATTGTTAGGAACCGGTGCGACTATCTTTTATAACATGATATCCAATATTCTTCGTGCATTGGGAGACAGCCGTACACCCCTGGTTTTCCTTGTATTTTCCTCTCTTTTAAACATTGTCCTGGATGTAGTATTTATTGTCCCGTTTAAAATGGGAGTAGCAGGAGCTGCCTGGGCAACGGTACTCAGCCAGCTTTTATCAGCAATATTATGTACAGTGATAGGCGTGAGAAAATTCCTCATACTTAGACTGAAGAAAGAAGATTTTCAAAATCTTGGTTCTGTGATAAAAACTCACATGAGTATGGGATTTCAGATGTCTGTTATGTGCATCGGCCAGCTTGCCATGCAGGGAGCCGTTAATGCACTGGGAACAGAGGCAATTGCCGGATATACGGCAGCGACGAAAGTGGATCAGTTTTCTGTACTTATGAATGCAGCTTTTGGTATCGCCATCTCCAACTATGTGGCCCAGAACTATGGTGCCGGTCTGTGGGACCGTATCCGCAAGGGAACGGCAGCCTGCCTGCTTCAGACAAGCATTGCAAATGCTCTTATGTGTGTGATGATCATTTTCGGACGCCATCTGGTCGTGCCCATGTTTGTAACACAGCCCACAGCAGAGATCATCTGGTATTCTGATTATTATCTGATGACCGTAGCGCCTTTTTACCTGCTTCTTGGAGTGCTGCAGATCTATCGTTCTGCCATCCAGAGTATGGGCAACAGCTGGACACCCTTTACAGCCTGTATCATTGAACTGATCTTTCGTATTACATCCACCACTGTGTTTGCAGGGATCATCGGTTATGTAGGGATCTGCTTTGCAACGCCCTTTGCATGGATCGGGGCGATCGCATTGTTAGTGCCTGTGTACTGGCATGAAATATTAAAAAGAAGAAAAAAGTAAATTCGGAAAAGAAAAGGACAGAGGTGATCAACCTTCTGTCCTTTTTAGCTATTCATATTTTTTCTTTTTCTCATATTCAGCCAGCGCAGATAAGGCCTCATTTGAAAGAGGAAAGAGCACTGCCAGATTAAAAATAGTCATCAGTCCGATGCCAACATCTCCCAGATCCCACACCACTGTATAAGCCTGGATGCCGCCGATGAAGAGCATGATCAGGGCCAGGATCTTATAGAGAGTCTGCCACAGCCAGCGGTTTCCGAAAAGATAGGACACATTGGAACGGGCATAAAAGAGGATACCAAGGAAAGTGGAGAAACTGAATAGGGCCAGGATCACAGCTACGAAGATCACACCAAAGCTTCCCAGGTGGTAGTTCATGGCAGTCTGTAACAGCTCCATTCCCATAAGGCCACGGGTCAGTTCTTCCGGGACAAGGAGCAGGATAAAGGCAGTACAGCTGCAGATCACAATGGTATCAATAAATACGCCTAAAGCCTGGATCAGTCCCATTTTAACCGGTTCCTTTTCATCAGCAGCAGCTGCCGCGCAGGGAGCAGAACCGGAGCCAGCCTCGTTGGAGAAAAGACCACGTTTTACACCATTCATCAGTACAGCTCCAAAACCACCGCCTGCTACTGCACGAAGTCCGAAGGCTTCTTTAAAAATCCTGGAAAATACGCCTGGAAGCTGTCCGATATGGGTCACAATGATAAAAATCGTGATGATAAAATACATAGCCGCCATAACAGGAACAATGATATCCAGTGCCTTTATGGTGGCATTTTTGCGCAGCACGATAATGGCGGATAAGATCACCAGGATCACAGTGGTGATGATAGGTGGTACAGAAAAAGCATTTTCAAAGGCAGAGGCAACGGAGTTGCTGATCACCTGGCTGATGCCGCACCAGCATAAGAGTCCGGATAAGGCGAAGAAAACTGCAATCACAGAGTGGTTCAGTTTCTTTCCACGGACTTTTTCTGCATAATAGTGGATATAGTAAGCCGGACCGCCGTGATAGCCGCCGTACAATGAATCTTCCTCTTTATGGATCTGGGCCAGAGTTGCCTCGATAAAAGCAGTGGCAGAGCCTAAAATAGCGGAAAGCCACATCCAGAACACAGCACCTGCGCCGCCTGCAGAAACAGCAGCCACTACGCCCACCAGATTTCCCATACCAACCCGGGTAGCGGTAGATACGAAAAGAGTCTGTAACGGTGATAAGCTGTTGCCATTTCCTTTCTTTTCTGTCAGGGAACGCACCATATCCGGAAAAAGACGCACGGATACAAAGTTAGTACGGAAGGTAAAATAAATACCTGTTGGGATCAGAAGCAGTACCAGAAGAGGAATACCAATGGAAGTGCCTGAAAGGTGCAGTGTAACCAGATCTCCCCACAAAAAGTGGTAAACAGCTTCGATTATATGAACGATCATAAATTATCTCCAGTCATTTTCATTTTTGGACCTGTTAAAACGTTGAAACACACTTAAACGCTTTAAAGGGCCAGTCTAATTATTGTACACTGTTTTTGATGATTTGTAAAACTATAAAACAGTGGAAAATGTCTATTATTGGTAACTTCTTGCCGTTTCATGGTATACCCGGGTGATCTCCTGAAGGATATCCATATGGGTAAAGTCTTTTTTGTATACGATCTTGGTCTCACGCATCATACTTAAGTTTTCAATAGGAAGAACGGCCATTTTTCCTTTTTTCTGTTCTCTTGCGCAGGCACTCTGAGGCAGGATGGAAACGCCCAGTCCTTTTCGTACCAGGTCTTTTATAGTGGCGATATTGTCAACTTCCAGAGTGATGTTGAAATTGTCAATGGAGTCCCCGATGCTTTTTAATGTGGACTCAAAAAGCATGCGTGTATCAGAAGTAGGAAGCCGCAGGATCATCCGTTCCTGTTTTAATTCTGATAAAGTGACCATGGCACGTTTGGCCAGAGGATGCCGGATGGACATAACACACACCAGATAATCGGTAGCTAACATCAGGGAACAGAGGGAATGCCCGGTTGGCGTTCCGTCCACAACAGCCAGATCGATCTCGTAATTATCCAACATATCATAAAGATTATTTATGGTATCCGTAATAATTGTTATTGAAAAATTATTATCAGCATTGCTGCAACGGGCCAGAACCTCCGTGATCAGGTTGCTTTCCGAGGTGTGGGTGATGCCGATGCGGACTTTGGTCAGCTGTTTTCTGGAATTATCGATCTCCGTCTCCATCTTTCCATACAGCGCTTTGATCCTTCGGGCATATTTTAAGACGATCTCACCTTCCGGGGTCAGCATTAAACTGCCTTTTCCGCGGATAAAAAGGGTGACTCCCAGTTCTTCTTCCAGCTGATTGATATGATGGCTGACTGCCGGCTGGGTAAGGGAGAGAGAAGCAGCCGCTTTTGTAAAATTCTGGAATTCAGCTACTGCCAGCAGAGTTTCTATTTTTGAACCGAGCATGGTACCTCCTTATTGTGTATAATAAATAAAATTTATCATACATAAAAATAAAATAATTTGCTTTTATTATAAAACAGTATATCATATAGAAGCATGACACACAAGGAAAACGAGGGGGTTATAGCATGAAGTCATTTTTATTTTACCATGCAACAAGCCAGGCATCGGTGGTAATTATCACCATTGCACTGATGCTGTTTGTTGGTTATCTTATGAATTTAAAATATATTGTAGAAAGCGGAAGTATTGATTTGGGAGGCAGAAAGAAAAAGCTTGCGATAGAAGCTATTCTTGGCCTGAATCTATATGAATTTGAAAGCAAACCACAGACTCAGAAAGAAATCATTTTTTTAGAATTAAAAAATACATGCAGAAAATATATTGAGATCAGTACAGGAGGACGTGGCTTTACTTCTGTTATTTTTGGTATGGGACAGCTGTCAGATGAAAGCATTGCAGGAAAGATCGCTGAACAAATAAGCAGAATTGTGTTTGATGCACCTCATAGTCTGCGAATGGAAAAAGAATTTGAGCCGCTTCAAAGAGCTGCTTTAGAGGTGTTTAGGGAAATTTATCCTAATCGCGAACATTTTCTGAAAAAAAGATAAGTAATGATAAACGGTGCATTTTCTCTTTAACGCTACTTGTATTTGAACATCAAAAACGATATACTGTAACTGTTTTAATGCTTTAATTATAAGGAGGAGATGAGTATGGCGGAATATTGCATCAGCTGCTGTTCTACAGCTGATTTGACAAAGGAATATTTTGATAAGCGTGGAATCCATTATGTGTGTTTTCATTATGAACTGGGAGGAACGGACTATCTTGATGACCTTGGTCAGACGATGCCTCCGTCAGAGTTATATCGCAGAATGCTTGCAGGTGAGGAGGTAAAGACATCACACCAGAAATGTTTTCAAATTCTGATTTGCGGCTTTCTCTGAAATACTAACTTTCTG
>OGZG01001055.1_pt1 | contig 21329 bp, 15 predicted proteins | sample 1576781 | NCBI WGS metagenome assembly OGZG01 (sample SAMEA3541502, study PRJEB24748) | human gut metagenome | biome: human gut; feature: human-associated habitat; material: faeces | place: China | collected 2012 | reverse complement strand
TGCCGCTGCCGGCGTTGAAGAAGTAGTAGTCCTCGCCGATCTTCGTCAACCCCTTGGCACGGGCATAGTCCGTGAAGTAGTAGGTGACCCCATCGATATCGACGAAGCCGTCACTGACAAGATAGCCGTTTTCATCGCACCAGTATTTGCCGTTTTCCAACGTGCATCCTCTGCACGCTGTAGTCTGGTCGATGTAGCAGCTCATGTTCACATAGACTTTGCCGCGTGTCGCAGTGAAGATAATGCCGTCGTCCACTTTGATCGCGCCATAGAACACCTTGCCGTTTTCGTCGCAATAGTATTTTTCGCCTTGGTAATCAATAAAACCATTGCAAAGTCCGGTCAGCAGGCCGGTCTCTTCATCAAAGTGATACCACGTGATGTCCTTGACATTGGTCGTCACGGTATGGGCATTTCCATAGGCAACGTATCCCTTCTCATCCAGCCAATACGTCCCTTCCTCAAGCGTCACAAAGCGGCGGAACCAAGATTCCCCGGCAACATAGTACTTCGTACCGTTCTCAGTCTTGCGGAACGCACCGCGGATCAGTCTGCCTTGATCGTCAAAGGTGTAGGTCAGCGTATCAACGGTACGAACGCCGGTATACATCTTGTAATCCTGCTTATCGAAGTAGTAGAAATAGGACGTTCCGGTCTCATCAGCGATCGACTGCCAGCCGGAAACGAGCACGCCGGCGCGCGCATAGTAAGACGCGCCGTCCTTTTCGAAAATGCCCGTCAGTTTTCCTTTCAGCTTGCCCTCGCTGTCAAAGTCGAACCAGAACTGTCCGCTCTCCTCCGACTCATAGCTCGGCAGCTGCTGCACACCGACAACTCTTGCGCCGTCCTGATAATAGCACCATGTGCCGTTCTCTCTGAGCCAGCCTTCCTTTGCGTTTTTCTGCAGGCGGAAGCTGTCGGTAAAGTCAGTGACCGTCTCGAAGAAATGTGCGCCGTAGTCACCGTTGATGTTCTCACTGTTGTCATAGGGATACAGACCGTACTTAACCTGATACTCTTCCTGCTGTGCCAACGTTTTGAGCACATGGAAGTGGGCATAGATGTCATAACTGAGGCTGCCGCTGATTTGGCAGTTGAGCAGGCCGTTTTCATCCCATGCCGCCTCGTCAGTTGCGATCAGCTTCAAGCCGCTGAGCACGCACAGCGGATTCGCAGTTGCGGGGTTAATGGGTTCTCCCTGCTGAATAAAGTTACACACGACCGTGAGCGTATTGTCCTTTACCTCCGCAGATGTCAAGGTAAAGTACTCATTTGCAAGGCGCAGATTCGACGTATCGATCGTTACGCCCTGCGGTGCAGTCAACGTAATTGTGACCGTTGTCAGCGGGCTGATACGCTCGGCAAGCTGCAGCAGGAAGTCCCACGCCGTGCGTCCCTCCTGATCACCACCGGGAAGCATATACAAAAGTGTCGTGAGTTTTTCCGGGATCGGCATCTTGGACATATCCACCGCGAAAGTATAGCTGGCATCCATTCCGCCGTCGGGATCGATCTGATAGTAAGTCTGCTCATCGTTTTGATAGTTGGCGTTGGAAACATCTCGACGCCATGCAAGCACCCCGCTTCCACCGGTCGCCTGCGCAAAATCAAAGTTTGCCTCATCGTCGCTATACATATAGACCGTGATCTTTGCTGCAGTCTCAAGCGCCTTGTTGACCGCCGCAGTCTGCGCCTGGATCGCGGCCTCTTCATCCGAGTAGCCGTTGGCCTTAGCTATCTGGTACACTCTGGCAAATTCCTGATTGATCGTTGCCTGAAATTCAGGCAGCTTACTTTTCTGGACTGCACCGATCGTCAGCGTGCGCAGCTTACCCTCAGCGTTTGGCGTAAAGTCAAAGCCAGAGATCGTCCCCGCCTCGGGGTAGTCAAACACCAGTTCCGTCTTCGTGGTGTTGACACTTCCGCCCTCCAACTCACCGATAGACTGCAGCGAGATCTTCAGAAAACCGAACTGCACATCATTGGGGTTGATTTTCACGGGATTTCCGTTATAGGTTGCCTCGAGCGGAAGCTGTGCAGTTTTGCCGTAGATCACATTCAAGGTGTCTTTGCTGAATTTCACTTCCGTCGGCTCGACGACATGCAGGCTCTTCACACCGAGCACGGTGCCGTCCGCCGCGACAAGGCGAACCTGTACGTCACCGAGCGCAGATGCCGTAAAGACATTACCGCTCAGCGTACCGACGCTATCGTCCGACACCTGCAGCGTCGTCCCCTCCGGAAGCGCGATCGCGCCGCCGGTAGACGTAACGCCGGATACCTGAATCGGCAGCGCGCTGCCAATCGTCAGATAGTCATAATCCGCAGAAACGATCGCATGGTCAAACACATTCGACGGTTTTGCGGTCGACACAACAAAAAGCGTCGAGCTGACAGAGCGTTCATAACCATCCGAGGGCCGGTTGACAACGGAGATAGACTCCGACCCCTCGCCCTTCGCCGCATAGGTAGTCGAACCGCCACCGTCCAGATTGATCGCGGCAACGCAGCCCGCATCCTGCATGATGTGCGCAATTTCAATGGCGCTGCCACCGGCAGAGAACGGCTCCTGACGTCCGTCAAGCGCCATCAGGACGACCTGCCCGTCATAAGTGATTCCGACGCAGGAACGAGATGCGCGGCCTTTATAGTATGTATCCGTTGCATTTACAACGACTTTCCCGTCGCGGACAAGCCAGATGGAGCCGCCAACAGCCTCCTGGATCTCGCCCTTATGTGCATTCCATTCCGCACTGCTGCCGATGATGGGCGTTCCATCCTTGAGAACGGCAAAGAAGTTGGCATTGCCGGCGCCGTGATACTCCACGCCCTCCATCACCAAAGCACCGGAGGGCGCTCCGTTGCTCATGTTATAGAAGTCTGCATTGATGCCGGCCACGGCGCTGTAATTTGGAACGTAGTGCTGGGTATCATCCGGATCGGAGTGCTTTTTCTCAGCCGCCTTCATCTGATCCGACAGGCGCGCCATTTTCCAGACGGAGCCGTCGTTATCATTATAGTTTGCGTGAACGCTAACGTCGCTGCGCGTAATGTCAGCCGTTGCAAGATAGTAAACGATCTGCTTATCGTCCCGCGTCACCGCCATCTTGATCTCTTGCTTTACACCGGGAGCAAGCATAGAGGTATGGCTGGAAAAAACTTTATAGTAATCATTCTCGATCTGTGCCTTTGCTGTCTCATAAAGATAGTCAGCAAACGCATAGCAGCAAGCACGGCGAAGGTCAGCATTGACACCATCCGGCAGATAGCTGCCCTCAAGTGTACGAATGCCTTCGTTTCCGTAGTAGGTATCGTAAACGCAAGCACGGATATCATCCTTCGTCGCAGCGCCGGCAAATCGGTTATCGAGGAAGAATTTTGCGCGCACAGTATCCGTCAGGTTGGTGGTGAAATAGTTTTTCATGACCGTGCTGATCGTCGCGCCGTTTCCGATTTTCTTAAGGATATAAAAGGCATCCAAATCGCCGTACAAATCCAGGATGCCGAACGAATGTGCATCCGGTACATCATGGAGAAAATACTTGTCGTTGTTCGTACGGATCTCTTCTGCCATCTCCTCGACCGTACCGGTCACACCGGCATTGGTCGTAAGCTGGAGCAGGTCACAGATGTCACCGGCCCAGCTGCCGAGGTCAGCGGTACTCTGGTTGCCAGTGTGATAGGCCATGTCCATTGCACCGAACATATGCGCAAAATCGACCGCATCCCCGTTGGGAAGCTTAAATTCATTCAGGCTGCGCAAAATACCCGCAGTTGTAGAATTGGCAGTATCCTGTTCGGCGACATAGCCCGAAAAGTTCGTATTCTCCGGTCCGCAGAACGCCGTCCATGCGCCGGACGTGTACTTTTCCACGCCGGTACGGATGTAATTGATGACAAGCGCCGTTGCGTCTTCTCCGGAATGCTCACGCGCATACACGTCAGCATATTCCTCCAAAACAGTCAGGGATGCGAGAAAATCACTGTACTGCATACCTGCTGCTTCATTGTTTTCCGCAAAAGCGGCAAGCGGAAGCAGCCCGAAGAGCATGACTGTCGCCATAAGGATCGACAGCAACCGTGACTTTAGTTTCTTCATAGTCCTCCCTTTCCTCCAAGAATGGATGTGCCTTTCGTTCTTTCTATATTCAAGTATCCACCCACAGCTCTGCAAAAGGCAGGAGCCGTGGGCAGATACTTGCAGAATGGATCAACCGGCGGTCTGCGCCATCTTGCCGTCTGCACCAAAGTAATGCATTCCGGGCTCGACGCCGTAGCTGTTGGCGGGCACCCACATATTTGCGTCCTTGTACATCATGCCGCTGCCGGCGTTGAAGAAGTAGTAGTCCTCGCCGATCTTCGTCAACCCCTTCGCGCGCACGCCGTCGGCGTAGTAGTAGGTCTTTCCGCTGCCGGTCACGAAGCCGGTCATGATGAGCTTGCCGTCCGCGCCGAAGCCGTACCAGCCGTTGCCGCTCAGCTCCGTGGTCTCCACATATGCAGAGCCATTGGTCACAAGCGTACCATCGTACCACGCGAAGTAATACGCACCATCCAGCTCATACAGACCGTTGGCCATCTTCACGCCGTCGATGGTGAAGTACAGCTTGCCGTTTTCGGCAACGATCTTCTTGACGCCGGTTTCCACGTTGGGAACGAACATCTTGCCCTCTGCATCAAAGTAATGCATTCCGGGCTCGACGCCGTAATCATTGGCGGGCACCCACATATTTGCGTCCTTGTACATCAGGCCGCTGCCGGCGTTGAAGAAGTAGTAGTCCTCGCCGATCTTCGTCAAGCCTTTTGCGCACTCGCCCTTAACAAAGTAGTAAGTACCGCCATTGATGTCCACGAACCCGTCGATCACCATCTTGCCATCGGCATCGAAATGATAAGTCCGCGCCTCGATCGGATAACCATTCGTCTTTGCAATCCAGTAATCGCAGTTACGAACGATCTCGCCGGTGGATGTGCGCGCATAGTAGAAAGCGCCGCCAACACAAATCAGACCTTCGCCAACCTTTACGCCGTCGACATAGTAGTACTTCGAGCCATCGCCCGGGCAAATGCCGTTTTTGGATGTATCTTTATCATGAATGATGACGCCATCGGCATCAAAGCAATACCGGTAAGCCGGCAGCGGCAGGTCGTTATTCTTGTCCACCTTATAGTTGCCGTCTTTTACCGCCTTACCGTCTTCGCCAAAGTAGTAATAGTGGTAATGCGGCTGCGCCTCGCTGCCGACGTTGATACGAATCAGGCCGGGGAAAGCGACATTCTCACCATTGGCGATCCAGTACGTATCCTCGCCCTCGACACACAGACCGTTTTTGCCTATCTGGTTAAACTTCGCTGTATAAGTCGCGTTGTCCGTGACCGGAACAAGCTCTTTGTCCCAACCGGCAAACTCATAACGATAGCGCGCGGTCTCGGACTTTTCGAGTGCACCCTTGAATGTCGGGGTCGTCCCCTTCCGATACACCTCAGTAGTTTGCACGCCGTCAACGATCCAAGTGATCACAGCGCCAGTTTTGGGAATGACCTCGCCCTTTTGCAGAAGCTCACCGCAAACATCGCAATAAGTATCACCGGTATAGCCGTCCTCTGCGAGGGTAGCATCCTTAGCATCACGGACGACTGGATGATGTCCCTTTGCAGGAATTTCCTTTTGCGCAACGAGTACCTCGTTGCAGACGGAGCAGTGCTTGCCCTCCGTCTTACCGGGCTCGGTGCAGGTCGGCTCGACTGCCGGGTCAACGACCACGGCGTGCCCCTTGGCGGGGATGATTTCCTGCGCGACAATGACCTCGCCGCAGACGGAGCAGTGCTTGCCCTCCGTCTTACCGGGATCGGTGCAGGTCGGCTCGACTGCCGGGTCAACGACCACGGTGTGCCCCTTGGCGGGGATTTCTTCCAAGCCGGAAAGGACCGCACCGCAAACAGAGCACTTCGTGCCGGCCTTATGGCCGGGCTCGGTGCAGGTGGCCGGTTTTTCGGGGATCTGAACAGGCGTGTGGCCGGTCGCGCTGATGGCCTCTGTTTTTGTCTCATTGCAGCGCGTGCAAGTAAACGTCTTGACACCGGCGTTTTCACAAGTCGGAGCGGTCGTGATCACACCATTGTCCCAAGCGTGGCCAAGCGCGGGAATGACCTTGCCGTCTGCGATCTTTTCGTTACAATCCTTGCAGTAGGTGTCGCCAGTATAGCCGGTCGTGGTGCAGGTGGCATCCTTCGCGCCGCGAAGCTCCTTGCTCTCATGCGCGCAAGGCTTTCCGCCCCATGTGCCTCGGACATAGTCGATGGTATTGCCGGTCTGAGCCTTCGCAGTCTCAAAGTAGGTGCCGTCAGCGTTGTGCAGCTTTGCGGGTGTGATGGGGATCTCATGTGCCGTCACGCTGCCCTTCTGCGTGTACTGATACGTCTTGGTCTCCGTTCCGGGGGTACCCTTCTGGTTGTAGGCACCGGTACCGGCGCTGGAGCAGATGTCCGCGCCGATGGCGGTGGTATAGATGCCGCCGATGGCGGTCAGTGTACCGTTGACGTCCACCTTTACATCCGCTAGAGGCGCACGCTTACCTGTCCGTCCGGGGGCAACGACTACCGACATGTACTGTACATCACCGGCGCCGCAGTAGCCGCCCCACTCGTCACGGTCATAGATGTAGATGCTCTTGCCGCTGGACACCACCAGCTCGGCGTCCTTGGTGATGGTGGTCTCCACGCCGGGCAGCAGCGCCGCCGTCTGGTTGATAGTCAGCTTGCTGCCGGTGTTCAGATTTATGGTCATGTTGTTGGTCAGCGGCAGAACATAGCTGCTGGAGCTGACGCTCATGCCTGCCAGCTTCAGGTTCAGGCTGTTGAGCTCTGCCTCACCGTTGATGGTGTAGATGATGCGATCGGTGGCGCCGTCATACGCCTTGGTCAGACTGCCGGAGACGATGTTGAACATGCCTTTGTCCCCGATAAAGGGAATGGAGGTTGGGTTGATCTTCCTCACGGCGTATACCGCAGTATACACCGTCTCGCTGGCGCCGGCGTGCAGGGTCAGGGGTACCTCCACATTCTGCACGGCGTACTGGCTAAAGGGAAACACCTTGTTGCCCATTTCAGAAGATGCCGAGCCGCCGCGGAAGTCCAGAATCTGGTACCATTCGTAGACAGAGCCGCCGGACTCCACGGTGACGGCGCCGCTGCCGGAGATGAAGCCCCATGCGTACAGGCTTGCGCCGGACTGCACGGTGATGGCGCTGCCGGACTCCATTTTGATGTAGCCGTAAGGCCCGACGATGCGACCCTGCTGACCGCCGGAGGCGGCATAATACTGGCCACCGATGCTGATGGCCGCCCCGTTTGCAAGGGTGAGGGAACTGCCCGCCGCCATGGTCAGCGTCCGGAAGGGCTTAGCGGCCGGGGTAGAGGTGATGGCTGTCGGGGTACTGGTATAGCAGGTCTTGGCCTCGTCGAAGGGGATCAGCAGGGTGACCTTGCTGGGGATGGTATAGTTCCCCGTGATCTTACCGCTCTCGGCGAGTGTGATGATAGCGGGCAGGTTCTTCTGCGCCTCCGCGATCGCGTCGTTCAGGTCGTCAAACACCTGACCGCCGGCCTCAAAGAGCGCCAGCTCCTTGCTGACGAACCGCGCCGTGATGGTACGGTCACTGTCAAAGTTCAGAGCGGTCTTGGCATCGGTGCTGATGCACTTTCCGCTGGCCACATCGTACCACCCCTTGAAGCGGTAGCCCTCCGCCGGGGTCGCTATTACCTGATAGGCAGTCATGGAGCTTTGCGTGTTGGTGTAGGCCTCGGTGATGGTCTTCCCGTCCACGGTATAGGAGCCGTTCTCGGCGGGCTGGAAGGTCACGGTGGCGCTCACATCGGCCACCAGCTTCACGTTGGTCATAGTGATCTGGGTGTCGGCGCTGGTGCTGCCGGATTCGATCTCCACCTCAACGGTGCCGCCGGCTGCAAGCTCCATGCTGAAGCTGCCGTTTGCGGTGGTCGTGGTGTTGTTCACCAGAATCGTACCTTCGCTTACCACGACGGTATAGTCAAAGGACAGCGTCGCCTTTGTGGTCTTCTTGTTGGTGATGGTCAGCGTAGAACGATAGTTACTGCCACCGCTGCAGCCTGACCCAGACGTAGACCGAGCCTTACCGATGATCTGCGTGCTGCTGGCGCTCCACGCGTTGTCCGCAGTGCCGGAGAAGCTCAGGCCGATGCTCTCGTCAGCCAGCCCGATAACGGTGCCGCTGTTCGCCGCATACGCAGGCATGGCGATGTTGGGAAGCAACACGAACACCATGCACATACACAGCACAAGGGAAAGGAAGCGCCGATACATATTTTTCATTTCCTTCCTACCTTCTTTCCTTTCTTCACTCTGTGATTTCTATTATTGACCTCTATGTAAACACTGAGTCCTGCCGCAAATGCAAGCGCGGCCCAGATATGGGACAGATGAAACAGCATCCCCGAGCTCGATGTCCGAAAGAACTCGATAACAAACCGGAACGCACCATAGCTTGCCATGTAGAGTGGGTAACAGGTGCCGGGGTTTTCATCCTTATTCACACGGGGAATGAGCAGGATCAGCATCACGATGTAATACACCAACTCCAGCTCCCTTGTTGGACAGCGCAGCTGCGTTCCTGGTATGATCAGGCCGGTGCAGCACCCGGAAAGGATGCAGTTGATGCGGGCGCACATGACTGTAAAGATCATGCAAGGCGTAAAGACATCAAACACTTCTTTCATCGGGCGCTTAAAGATTTTAGCACCGAGCCAGTAAGCCACCGGCATAAAGAACACTCCGCCAAACAGGCTCATGTTGCCGAGGGTGGCTTTGTCAAATCCGGTTTCAAGAAAGGCGAATACCTTCACCGTCAGCACGCCGAAAATGGTATGAAAAATTGCCAAAGGGATCGCCGCATACCATGCCATATTTAGCCGATCCCGCATGAGAACAAGCCATGCGGCGCTGCCGGCAAACCCGATGCCGAGCAGGATCCACAAGGAAACTTCGATGGTACTCACCTCATTTCTTCTATTGCACCTCGACGCCGCATTGCTTACGCATACGGATCACCTGAGCAGGCACTCCTGCAGCGATCGCATAGTCCGGGACATCCTTTGTCACGACCGCGCCCGCCGCAATGATGCAGCCATTTCCGATGTGTACGCCCGGCAAAATCAAAACACGGTCTCCGATCCAAACATCGTCTCCGATACAGACAGGCAACTCGGCTTCAAACCCCTATTCCATCATAGGAACATCCGTCCGCTCAAAACAGTGATTTCTTGTGATAATCGTGACATCCGTCCCCATCATCACACAGCGGCCAATGTGACAAGTACCATAAATTTTGGCATTGATGCCGATTCCGGAATCGTCACCAAGAGTCACTTTTGCAGAAAAGGTAGCATTTTTCTCAATATTTACCCGTTTTCCACAATCGGCCAGCATCCATCTTCCGCAAAACCGGCGTAAAGCCGTCTGGCCAAGCTTTAAGCTGCTATAGGAAGGCGGTAAGTGCTTCGCAACCGTATGATACAGCAAAGCACCGAGTCTGCGCTTTAACTTTGGGATAGTCATCCCGCACCTCCCTGAAAGCCTTCCAGATGGTTGATCTGCTCGATGAGATCATTGACGAAACTCTGCAGTGCATTGATATGAGCGTATTCGTCCGCCGTCCACGCAGCGTCTTTCGGGATCTCGTGGATATCCAGCCAGATAGCCGTCTGCGCACCGGATGCATCCGGTGCACTGCCAAGAGCATAACCGCTCCCGTTTTCGCCGACGGACAGCACAAACAGCAGCACGTCATCCGTTCCAACCGGCGCAGATACGCGCACGGCATACTGCCCATCCGCAGAGACATCCTCGATCCGGCAGACCGCTGCCAACTCCTGCGGCAGCACAAGGTCTCCGACCGGAGTGGACAGCTTTGCATCCGCGGATACGGGTATTGGCTCTGCGCTCTGCAGCGGTGTGAGCGTGTCCGCAGGCTTATGGCCGCGAACCAGCACCACAACGAGAACGGCAAGCGCGATCACAGCGATCACTGTGATCACGATCGGCAGCGGTTTTACACCACCACCAGATGCTTTTTTGGCCGGTTGATTTTCTTGTTTCAAACGGTTTCCCCCCCCTTTGCATTTGAATCGATCGAACCAAAACATCAGAAACGTTATGGGTTTCTTTCTCTTGGCGTTTCCCTGGTACCCCGGCGCATTGCCCGCAAAGCTTGGGAAAAGGTCATCTCTTCCCGGTATGCACCGTACCGCTTCAGGCAAAAGCGCAGGCACAGCGGCACTGCAGCCGCACCGAATGCCGCCCGATACAAAACGCCCTGATCGTAAAAATACTTTTCATCAAAGCCGTGAAAACAGGTGGACGCGTCCTTGGCACAGGTACCCAGACAGAAGCTGCTCGTATACACTCGAAGCCCTCGACGAAACGCGTCACACAAAAACAGCGTGTCCTCCCCGTGGGCATAGTTCGTGCCGCCGCCGAAGATCGTGGAAAACCAAATGTTCGCACGGCGCTGGCTGTCACGGCGGATAGAGCAAACGCACGTCCCATACCGCAGAGCGCGATGAAAACGCAGACGTCCGTCGCGGTTTTTGATCCGGCGGATCACACGCCCGCCCTGCGTTATGTCCAGGGAAAAAAGGATCATATCCGCATCCGGATGCTGCGCATAGGCGCGGCGCACACCATCGGCATAACCGTCGGCATAGCAGATATCATCGTCGGCAAAAAGCAGGATATCTCCGGCAGCGTGCAGCAGCGCAATGTTGCGGTTGACGCCGACGCCCCGCGTGTCCGTGGTGATCATGCGCAACGTGCGCCCAGCGTTTAACTGTGTCTCTTTGCGGTATCCGTCGGCCTGATTTCCAAACACGGCATCGCCGGTAATGTGCATTTTATCCGCGATCGTTAAGTCTTTCTGCCCCATGGTGACGCAGACAACCTCTACTCTATCCATACATTCCTCCGGCAGTCAGCGGATGCTCCGCGTGTAGACATCAATACGCATTGCCTGCTGTGCGGCAAGATAATGCGTGTAGGAGCGCTCGAGATCGATGATTGCCGCGTGCTCCTTACACCTGCGCTCCGACGGAGACGGAAGCGCACGCCAGTTGCCGTACAGCTGCGTCAGCAGCGCGTCATAATGCGCCGTGACCGGAAACACGCCATCCTCAAACGGGAGCTCGACCGACTCTGTCAGCCACTCACGCGGGAGCAGATTTTTTTCATACCGTTTTCCGGCCGCCAGAAACGAATGAAGCAGCGCGGTCCGGTCGTCTCCTCTGCGTATACAGAGCGTTTCCAACGCCCGGCGCGGCAGCAGGCGGCAAAGCTGCATGAACACTTTTTTCGCCGCGCTGTCCGTCTCATAGCCGCGCGCATAGAGTGCCTTTGCAATGATCGCCTTGGACGCCGCAAATTGCAGCCGCCGCATCAGCGGCCGATTCGAAAGATTGTCGCACGGAAAAATGTCTATGTAGACGCCCTGATGGACAAGCGGGTCTTTCGGATGATATTTTTCGATGCAGGCCGTATGGTTTCTGCGCAGCTTGGAAAACTGCATGGGCCAGTGCGCGCTGTTTTCCCGCTGTACATAGTAGCGCTCAGGATCAAAGTCCCCCGCCGCCTCCGTAAGCAAGCGGTCATATTCGCTGCGCATGAGGATCACATCCACATCATCGTCCCACGGGATGAAGCCGTGGTGACGAACGGCGCCCAACGCCGTTCCGGCGAAGAGCTGATAGGATATATGGTGCTCACGGCACACGGCGTCAAAGTCCTTGAGCATCTCCAGCAGGAGCGTCTGATGCGCAGTCAAAACCTTCACTTCTCCCATGGTTAGATTCTCCCGTGCTTACGCACGCCATGGAGTGCGTAAGAAAAAAACGCGCAAGCGGATCGTGGCAGCGAGAGCCGCTCAACATCCCGGTAGATCCGCCAACGGTATCTGGCAGATTTGAGCTTATCGCTCGAACGAGAGCCCTTCGCAACACGGTAGTCCGCCAAAGTTTCTCTACTCGCCAAGGTCCGGAAGCCGGAACGCATCAGCTCCAGCCAGAGCGCATAGTCCTCGTGATAATACTGCGCACAAAAACGATGGTCACGTAAAGCATCCCGCCGAATCAGCACAGTGGAACAGCTGAGCACACTTTCCTCGAGCATGGCATGATAGGACGTCGTTTCCGGAACGATGAAATCCGACAAATGGCAGCCGTTTTCATCTATCATCGCATACGAACAATAGACAATATCCGCATCCGAACTCCTCGCCACGGCAAGCTGTTTTTCCAGCTTCTGCGCACGCCACCTATCATCACTGTCAAGCAGCGCGATCCATTCCCCCTGCGCGAGATCAAAGCCTCGGTTTCTTGTGCGTGCAACACCCATGTTCTGCGGATTGCACAAGACCTGAATGCGTGCATCCTGTTGTGCATAGCTCTCTGCGATCTCTACTGTGCGGTCAGCAGAACCGTCATCGAGGATCAGCAGATTCCAGTTTTTATACGTCTGGGCGCACACGGAAGCAATGGCTTCCCCGATGTATTTCTCAGCATTGTATGCGGGCATGATCACGGAAACCAGCGGCTGCTTGTCGGCCGCACCGGTCAGAGTATCTTGTTTCATGGCACTCTCTTTTCCAGCAGCCTTGCACACTTCTCCCAATCCTGATAGCCGCTGCCGAGCATATGGATGTCGCTGCCGAGATAGCGCACGCAGCCGCCTTCGATCCAGGTGAGATAGCGCTTGCGGTGCAGCGGCTTTGTCAGGCACGCGGCATTGAGCTGCAGCGGCACACCGTCGCGCGCCAGCTGCTCGATGTCCGCAGCCGGATAGCGCTCGGCGTGTGCGAGGATAATTTGTATATCCTGCAGATCCAGCAGCTGATACAGCGTGTCCCAGATAGACTCCGGCCACGCATAAAACGGCATTTCGAGCAGCAGCTCATTCGTGCCCTCGCGGCACAGACGGTGCAGGCCCTCAAGCCGCTCCATCCCGTCGCAGATGAGCACCTCCGCACCGAGGCAAATCTGCGGCGCTTGTTCCGGCAGATGCGCACGCAGCAGCTGCGCGCACTCCTCCCTGCGGCGCAGGAAGGATTCCGCCGATTCCTTGTGCGGGTAAAAGTGCGGCGTCGCGCAGACCGTTCGGATGCCGGCCGCAGCTGCCATATCCAGCTGCCGCAAAGACGTCTCAAGCCTGTCGCTCCCATGGTCACAGCCGGGCAGGACGTGTGCATGATAGTCCAGCGACAGGTCGATCCCGCCGTTACTGCGCTTCATAGGGATCGGAATACGAATACTTATATCCGTACTTGCCGCCGTATTTGTACTTATACTTATAGGCGTATTTTCCGGACTTCATATTCATGTCGTTGAGCACCACGCCGCACAGGTTCCCGCCTGCGCGCAGCACGGCGTCCTTGGCGTCGCTGAGCTCGTCCGTGGTCGTCACACCGGATTTCGTCACGAGCACCACACCGTCCACATAGGTGGAAATGATCTGCGCATCCGCCACCGTGTTGATCGGCGGCGTGTCGATGATCACATAATCGTAGGTCTTGGCACTCTCCGCCACGAAGCGTCTCATCCGCTCGGACGAGAGCAGCTCGGACGGGTTGGGCGGGATCGTACCGGTGCAGACGATCCACAGCGGCAGATCCGTCACCTTCACAAGCTCGAGCCGGCTGATCTTCGCCAAAAAGTCACACAGGCCGGCAGTGCTTCGCACTTTCCACAGACGCCGCTGCGTCGGCTTGCGCATATCCGCATCGACAAGCAGCACGCGCTTGCCGAGCATGGCGTAGCTGATGGCGATGTTCGCCGCCGTGAGGCTCTTGCCCTCTGAGGGCTTTGCGCTCGTGATGGCAAAGGTCGAGCAGGGGCGCTCCTTATCCGCCGTCATGCAAAACAACAGGCTGGTGCGCAGCTTTACATAGGCCTCCTTGATCGCAAACGGCGACTCATTGGTCAGCAAACGCTTCCGGTTTGCCCGAACCGTTTCCCTCGTTGTTTTCCGAGCATTTTTCTTTTTCATGGTAAAGCACCGCACCTCCTTCCGTCAGCGCCCACTCCGCACAGGCGTCATTTGTGATGTTGATCTCCGGTATCATGCCGAGGATCGTCACATTCGCCGCGCATTCAATATCCTCCGGCAGGTAGATCGTTGTATCCGCCAGCATACGCAGCACAAGAATGACCGAGATCACGATCACGCCAATCACAAAGCCGATCGCACTGTCAAACACGGTTCTCGGCGCAGTCTTTTCCGACGCGACCTCCGGCTGGTCGACGACCTCCACGCCGCCTGCCTTGGTGATGCGGATGATCTCTGTCGGCGCGACCTTCGCAAATGCGCCCGCGATCCGGCAAGCAAGCTTTGGGTCGGTAGAAGTCACCACCACCTCCAGCAGCTGCGTGTCCGAAATGACGGAGACCTTCACCATGCGATTGAGTTCTTTTCTCGACAGTGCCGTCTCCCCACGGATATCCGTCAGGACGGAATCCAGGACGGAATTGCTCTCCAGGATCTTGGAATAGGTTGTAGCAAGGCTCTCCGCAGCCTGCAGGTCGCTGTTGTTGATCGTTCCTTGCGCGGTATTATTCGTACTGTTGTAAACGTAAAAGCTCACGCGGGACTCATAGGTCGGCGTGACAAACACGCTGATCGCCATGTAAACCAGCGCAGCCGCAACAATGCCCGCCAGCAGCACCCAGTGGAGCTTGGACAGCAGGATCTTCGCAACGTCCCACAGCGACAGTTCCGTGCCACCGGCAGGTCTATGCGTTCTTTGACTTTCATTCATACAGTGGGTCGTCCTCCAAATGTATTTTCTTCATCGCGCGCCGTCTCCGCAAAAAACCACGCGGATCGTTTTCAGAATACAGAGCAGATCCATCCAAACCGACCTGTGTTCGATGTACTCCATGTCGTACACGATCTTTTCCTCCGGCTTGAGGTCGTAGCCGCCGTTGACCTGCGCATAGCCGGTCAATCCGGGCGTCACGGCCAGACGGTTGGAAAAGCCGACGATGTATTCCTCAAACAGCCTGTAAAAGCACGCGCGCTCCGGCCTCGGACCGACAAAGCTCATGTCGCCCTTGAGGATGTTCCAGATCTGCGGCAGCTCATCGAGCCGCGTCCGGCGCAAAAACGCACCAAAGCGCGTACAGCGCCCATCATCCGCGTCCGCCCAGCGCGGTCCGTCCCGCTCGGCGTCTTGGCACATGGAGCGAAACTTATACATAGTAAACGGCTTGCCGTCCTTGCCCAAGCGCTCCTGCCGAAAGATCGGATCGCCCGGCGAGTCGAGCGCAATGATCAGCGCGATGACCGACATCGGCAGTGCCAGCACAGCCAAGCCCACCAGCGCACCGGAAATGTCGAACGCGCGCTTGAGGGCAAGATACGCCCGCTTTTCGGCGACACGCGGCCGCTCTATATACATCGCGCGCTGCGCGGTGCAATTTTTCACGCCCGGATAGGAAACCACAGTCTCCATCATTCTCGCCCCATCTCTTTCTCTTCTCAGCTCTACCCACGGCGTCCGAAGCAGGCACATTCCACGCCGCCTGAAACTGAACACCATGTTGATTACCCATGGGGGGGGTTGGTAGACAACACCAGTTAAATTATAGCACATTTCTGTAAGAAATCAACTTCTTCGGCAAAAAATATGCGTTACATTTTGAATTTTACAAAACCATTGTACGCGCCCGTCTCCGCACCGACCCCGGCAAGGACGCAGTGCATGGCCCGGCCGAAATCTGCACGAGCCGGCCGCTCTTGTGCGCTCACGCCGGACAAGTGTGCGAGCGCGCGCCGAGAAGCGGTACTTTTTCACATATCAGCGAAAAAATACCGCGATCGGTCGGAATTTTTGTGCCGTGCTCCCATGGAAAATGCTGCGTCGGGAATTGACTTTTCCTGTCGCGTCTGAGATAATGAACACATTGAAAGCACAGGCAACTGACGGAACGTGGAGCACACCACATGGGAGCCTGCTGTAATACGAACTGTCGACCGTCTGGGCAAACCTGTGACCATGGGACTCCATGGGCAACGGGTTTACCCTTTTTTTATTTTCATTTCATCTTTTTAAGGAGGATCTCATGAAAAAAGTAGCAGTCATTATGGGCAGCGACTCTGATTGGCCGGTCGTCAAGGCGGCCTGCCAGCAGCTCGACGCCTTTGGCATCCCCTACGAGGCGCACATCCTCAGCGCGCACCGCTCCCCGGTCGCTGCGGCGGACTTCGCCAAAAACGCCCGCGCCAACGGCTTCGGCGTGCTCATCTGCGCAGCCGGGATGGCGGCGCACCTCGCAGGCGCATTCGCCGCCAACTCCACCCTGCCGGTCATCGGCATCCCCATGAAGGGCGGCGCGGTCGACGGGCTGGACGCCCTGCTGTCTACCGTGCAGATGCCCAGCGGCATCCCGGTTGCGACCGTGGCCATCAACGGCGCGAAAAACGCCGCTGTGCTCGCGGCGCAGATCCTCTCCGTCAGCGACGAGGCGCTGGCCGAAAAGCTCGATGCGCAGCGTGTCGAGATGGCGCAGCAGATCGCCGCAAAGGAAGCCAGGCTTCAGGCGGAGCTGTCCTGCTGAGCGACGGCGCAGCGCCCCCCTTTTCAGGACAACGAACATCCACACAACCCCGATCAACAGAACATCCACACAACCCCGATCAACAATTATTTTGGAGGTATCATCATGGAACTTGTTTACACTGGCAAGACCAAAAATGTTTACGCGCTGGAAAACGGCAACTTCCTGCTCAAGTTCAAGGACGACTGCACCGGTAAGGATGGCGTGTTCGATCCCGGTGAGAACGCCGTGGGCCTGACCATCGACGGTGTGGGCGATGTGAACCTGCGCATGAGCATCTACTTCTTCGAGAAGATCAATGCCGCCGGCATCAAGACCCACTATGTCAGTGCCGACCTGAGCAACACCACCATGGAAGTCCTCCCTGCCAAGGTCTTTGGTCACGGTCTGGAGGTCATCTGCCGCCGCAAGGCCGTCGGCTCGTTCATCCGCCGCTACGGTGACCTCATCGAGTCCGGCGCTGACCTGCCCTACTATGTCGAGACGACCCTGAAGGACGATGCCAAGGGCGATCCGCTGATCACCAAGGACGCGCTGGTCGCGCTGGGCGTGATGAGCGACGCGCAGTACGAGGATCTGAAGGCGCAGACCCAGCAGATCACGAAGATCGTCGCCGACGACCTGAGGGAAAAGGGCATGGAGCTCTACGACATCAAGTTCGAGTTCGGCTACGCGCCCGACGGCAGCGTCATGCTCATCGACGAGGTCGCCAGCGGCAATATGCGCGTCTACAAGGATGGTCAGTACGTGGATCCCATGACGCTCTCCGAGCTGTTTTTTGCGTAATGGGCGGATATTTCGGAGCGTTTTCCCACCGTGAGGTGGGGCTGGATGTGTTTTTCGGCACGGACTATCACTCCCACCTCGGCACACGCCGGGGCGGAATGGTGGTCTACGGGCACGAAAACGGGTTTGTGCGTGAGATCCACAACATTGAAAACACGCCTTTCCGCACAAAGTTTGAGGGCAACCTGCACGAGTTCAAGGGCTACGTCGGCATCGGCTGCATCAGCGACACGGACCCGCAGCCGCTGCTTGTGCGCTCGCACCTCGGGCTGTATGCCATCTGCACGGTGGGCATCATCAATAACATCGACGAGCTGATCGACACCTACTTCTCCGATCACGGACACCAGTTCATGGCGCAGAGCAGCGGTAAGGTCAACGTCTCGGAGCTGGTCGCCGCCCTCATCAACATGAAGGAAAACCTCGTGGAGGGCATTTTGTACGCGCAGGAGATGATCCGCGGCTCCATCACGATCCTGCTGATGACGCCGGACGGCATTCTGGCCGCCCGCGACAAGCTGGGACGGCTGCCCGTTCTGGTCGGCAAGCATCCGGACGGCAGTCTGTGCGTCTCGTTTGAATCGTTCGCCTATCACAAGCTCGGCTATGAGGATGCCTACGAGCTCGGCCCGCGCGAGATCGTGGCGCTGACGCGAAACGGCTACGAGACCGTCTCGCCCGCGGGCGAGGAGATGAAGATCTGCGGCTTCCTCTGGACGTACTACGGCTACCCCAACTCGAATTACGAGGGCGTGAACGTCGAGGTCATGCGCTATCACAACGGCGACATCATGGCGCGGCAGGAGCTCGCGCAGGGCCGCCTGCCCGATGTGGACTACGTTGCGGGCGTGCCGGATTCCGGCGTGCCGCACGCCATCGGCTACGCCAACCGCAGCGGCAAGCCCTTTGCCAGGCCCTTTGTCAAGTACACGCCCACATGGCCGCGCTCGTTCACTCCGGACAATCAGGAGGTGCGCAATCAGGTGGCCAAGATGAAGCAGATCCCCGTGTCCGAGCTTATCGAGGGGAAAAAGCTGCTGTTTGTGGACGACTCCATCGTGCGCGGCACGCAGCTGCGAGAGACGGTGGATTTCCTCTACGAGTCGGGCGCGAAAGAGGTGCACATGCGCTCTGCCTGCCCGCCCATTATGTACAGCTGCAAGTACCTGAACTTCTCGCGCGGCAATTCTGATATGGAGCTGCTGGCGCGGCGCGTGGTACAGGAGCTTGAGGGCGACGAGGGGCAGAAGCATCTCGACGAATACGCCGACGCCTCTACCGAGCGCGGAAAGTGTCTGCTGAGCTCTATCTGCGAAAAATTCGGTTTTGACTCACTCGGATACCAATCTCTTGACGGCGTGCTGGAGGCCATCGGCATCGACCGGGACAAGGTCTGCACGTACTGCTGGAACGGAAAGGAATAATCGACATGGAAAACTCTCGATCCGCGGCTTACGCGGCAGCCGGTGTGGACATCACGGCCGGTTACGAAGGCGTCAGGCTCATGCGCGGTGACGTCAAGCGCACCCACATTCCCGGCGTGGTGTCGGATATCGGCGGCTTCGGCGGCCTGTTCGCCCCCGATGTCTCCGGCATGAGCGAGCCCGTGCTCGTCTCGGGCACGGACGGCGTCGGCACGAAGCTGCGTCTGGCCGAGCTCATGGGTAAGCACGACACCATCGGTATCGACTGCGTGGCCATGTGTGTCAACGACGTGATCTGCTGCGGCGCAAAGCCCCTGTTTTTCCTCGACTACATCGCCATCGGAAAGAACGTACCCGAAAAGGTCGCGTCCATCGTCTCCGGTGTTGCCGAGGGCTGCGTGCAGGCCGGCTGCGCCCTCATCGGCGGCGAGACGGCCGAGCACCCCGGCATGATGGCGGCCGACGACTACGATCTGGCCGGCTTCACCGTCGGCCTCGTGGACAAGCCGAAGGTCATCGACTCCGGCCGCATGGCGGCGGGCGACGTGGTGCTGGCTCTGCCCTCGTCCGGCTTCCACTCCAACGGCTATTCGCTCGTGCGCAAGGTGTTCGACGTGGAGAACACCGATCTCAACCGCTACTATGACGAGCTCGGCGAGACGCTGGGCGAGGCGCTGCTGCGCCCGACCGTGATCTACGTCAAGCCTGTGCTGCGCTGCATCGACGCTGCCGACGTGCGCGGCGTGAGCCACATCACCGGCGGCGGCTTCTACGAAAACATCCCGCGCTGCATCCCCGACGGGCTGTGTGCCCGCATCGACAAGGCCGCGATCCGCACGCCCGCTGTCTTCGGTCTGCTGCAGGCCAAGGGCGGCATCGATGAGCACGATATGTTCAACACCTTCAACATGGGCGTGGGCATGATCGTGGTTGTCAGCCCCGAGACCGCCGAGGCGGCGCTCGGCGCGCTCAGGGCTGAGGGCATCGACGCCTACGTCTGCGGCGAGATCGTCACCGGCGAAGAAAAAATCTGTCTATGCTGAAACAGCATGCCGGCAAAGGAGAAGACCTGACTATGAACAAAGCAAAGATCGCCGTGCTGGTCTCCGGCGGCGGCACAAATCTGCAGGCGCTGCTCGACGCACAGGCGGCAGGCGCGCTTGCCCACGGTGAGATCACGCTGGTGGTCTCGTCCAACGAGGGCGCTTACGCGCTGACGCGGGCAGCCAACGCCGGCATCCGCGCGCAGACGATCTCACCGAAGCAGTGCGGCGGTCAGGCCGCCTTTGAGACGGCACTGTCGGCACTTCTGGCGCAGCAGGAGATCGATCTGATCGTGCTGGCCGGTTTCCTGACCATCCTGAGCGCGGACTTCACCGCGCGCTGGCCGTCGCGCATCCTGAACGTGCACCCCTCCCTGATCCCCGCGTTCTGCGGCAAGGGGATGTACGGCCTGAAGGTCCACGAAGCGGCGCTTCGAACGGGCGTGAAGGTCACGGGCGCGACGGTGCATTTTGTCAATGAGATCCCGGACGGCGGACGCATCCTGCTGCAAAAGGCGGTGGAGATCGCGCCGGACGACACGCCCGAAACGTTACAGCGGCGCGTGATGGAGCAGGCGGAATGGCAGATGCTGCCGCTTGCGGCAGAGCGCGTCTGCGCAGAGATCGTAAGAGAGAAGGAGCAGAAAAATGACTGATTTTCTGGAGTTTTTAAGGGCGACCTCTTATCCCGGCCGCGGCATCCTTGTCGGACGCCGCTGTGTGTATTATTTCATCATGGGGCGCAGCGAGAACAGCCGCAACCGCGTCTTTGTCAAGACAGAGGACGGCATCCGCACCGAGGCGCACGACCCCGCCAAGCTCTCTGACCCCAGCCTCATCATCTATCATCCCGTGCGCACGATGGGGTGCGACCTCGTCGTGACGAACGGCGACCAGAGCGACACCATCTGCGAGCACGGCGACTTTCGCCGCGGCCTCATGACGCGCGAATACGAGCCCGACGAGCCGAACTGGACGCCGCGCATCTCCGCCATCATGCACGAGGACGGCTCCTTTGAGCTGTCCATCCTCAAGCGTAAGGATGGACGCTGCCTGCGCGAGTTCTTCTGCTACGAGGGCTGCGACGAGGGCAAGGGCTATTTCATCAGCACCTATCAGGGCGACGGCAGCCCGCTGCCGACCTTCGCGGGCGAGCCAATGGAGGCGAGCGTCCCCTCTCCCGAGGAGGTGTGGGCGGCGCTCAACGCGGACAACAAGGTCTCCCTTTATACGAACATGAACGGCGAGGTAAAGCTGTTCAACAAAAACTTAGGCGACTGAGGAGGACGATATGAACGAGCTGGAACTCAAATACGGCTGCAACCCCAACCAGAAGCCCGCGCGTGTTTTCATGAAAAGCGGCGCAGCCCTTCCCTTTACGGTTCTCAACGGCAAGCCCGGCTACATCAACCTGCTCGACGCCTTCAACTCCTGGCAGCTC
>OGZG01001049.1_pt1 | contig 21393 bp, 15 predicted proteins | sample 1576781 | NCBI WGS metagenome assembly OGZG01 (sample SAMEA3541502, study PRJEB24748) | human gut metagenome | biome: human gut; feature: human-associated habitat; material: faeces | place: China | collected 2012 | reverse complement strand
ATTTTCCAGTAACTCCTTCGCATACATCATCCCTATTTCAGAAAAATCATTCGCATCAACTGCTATGACGAGGCCGAGGAGCTGCGCGCTGCGGGTGTGACGATGAACATCCTGCTGCTCGGACCGCAGTCGGCGAACATCGCCGTCGACCTTGCGACCCTCGGCGTGACGCAGGCGGTCGGCAGCATCGAGTACGCGCGCGAGCTCAACCGCTTCCTCGCCGGGACGGGGCTGCGCTTAAACGCACACATGAAGCTCGAGACCGGCATGGGGCGCACGGGCTTTGACGTACATGATGACAGCCATCTCGACGAGATGCTCGAGGCGCTGTCGCTGCCGCACCTGAATTTCACCGGCGTGTTCACGCACTTTGCCGTCTCGGACGAAAACGGCGACCCGTACACGCAGCTGCAATTCTCGCGTTTTCTGCACGCGATCGACCGCATGGAGCAGGCGAGCGGTCACCACTTTGCCATTCGCCATTGCGCCAACAGCGGCGCTGTGATAAACTATCCGCAGATGCACCTCGACATGGTGCGCCCCGGTCTGCTGCTCTACGGTGTGTTTCCGGCGGCGGAGACCGGCGGGCTCGACCTGCGCCCGGCGATGTCGCTCTATAGCCGCGTGTCCGAAGTCACGCACCACCACACGGGCGACACGATCAGCTACGGCCGCACGTTCACCTGCCCGCACGATATGCGTCTGGCCGTGCTGCCGGTCGGCTATGCCGACGGTCTGCTGCGCAGTCTCTCCGGCAAGGGCGATGTGCTGCTGCACGGCAAGCGCGCGCCGCAGGTCGGCCGCATCTGCATGGATATGTGCATGGTCGATGTGACCGACATCCCCGAGGTGCAGCCCGGCGACGTGGCGACCATCTTCGGCGCAGACCTCTCGGTGGCCGAGCAGGCCGAAAAGGCCGGCACGATCCCGTATGAGCTGCTGTGCGCCATGAGCCAGCGCGTGCAGCGCGTGTATATCGACTGAGGTATAAATTTCGCTCCGATGGCGACAATAACTGTGCCCCTACATATCGACCGGGGCAAATATTCCATCGGAGATGAATGTTATGCAGCCAGTCAGACGCGGAGACATCTATTATGCCGACCTCAGCCCGGTGGTCGGCAGTGAGCAGGGCGGGATGCGCCCCGTGCTCATCATTCAAAACGACACCGGCAACCGCCACAGCCCGACGGTGATCGCCGCCGCGATCACGTCGCAGACCGGCAAGGCCAACCTGCCGACGCATATCTCGCTCGCGGCGCGCAGCTGCGGCCTGACGCGCGACAGTGTGATCCTGCTCGAGCAGGTTCGCACGCTCGATAAATCGCGCCTGCGCGAGCGCATGGGCCGTCTGGACGAGCCCGCGATGCATCAGGTGGATAACGCGATCGCCGTAAGCTTTGGCCTGCCGCAGTAAACGCCACGCCCAAAAAACGGAGGAACGGATATGAAGAAAAAGACGCTCATCACGATCGCACTGGTCGCTGCGCTGGCCATGGTCGCCGCCGTGACCGTGTACGCGGTCGCAAACTACGGCTCGCGGGAAGACCCGCTCGTCACGTCCAGCTATCTGCAGGATGTCGTGCAGCCGCGCATGGAGGACGCCTACCGTTCCACGCTCAACGGCGCGATCGGCGAAATGGAGGAACAGTTTGCCGATCAGGTCGCCGCTGCGGGCGGTACATACGTGCTCGTGACGCTGGAAAACGGGCAGACGCTCACCGGACACGCAGGCACGGAGGTGCTCATGCGCGGCGGTGCCGCAGCCGTGACGCAGAGCGCCGCTGTGGATCTCACATCCGGCTCGACGGCTGCCGTCGGCGCAAAGCTCACGGAAAACCACCTGTATCTCCTGCAGGCGGACGGCGCGGGCGTTCATGCCTCGGCCGACACCACTGTCATGGTGCGCGGCAGCTACAGCATTGGCTGACCCGGTTCTAAATCCATCACTCCCGCGCATAGTCTGGTGCGGGAGTGATTTTTTATGCCTGAGTATCCGATCCTGCAGCAAAACAAGCCCATCGGCACGCTGCGCGTGACGCGTGAGGGGCTGCATACGGTGTTTTCCGCGCGGGCGACAACGGATGCGCCCCGGCTGCGGCTCGCCGTGTGCGGGGCGCGCTCGCGCGCGTATCTCGGCCTGATGCTGCCGGATGGCAGCGGCGCGCTCACGCTGCAAAAGCGGCTCACGCGGCTCGAGTGTGCGCGTCTGCCGCAGGAGATCCTGTTCGCGGCGGATGAGGCGTGGGACATTCCGTCCGAGCCCGAGCCTGAACCGGAGCCAGAACCGCAGGGTGCGGAAGAAGGGCTGGATGTGCTCTGGTATTCTGCGCCGGACGGCGTGCTCACGACATTCGACGGCAAGCGGACGGTCATCGCCATCCCGGCGGACGCGCCGAACCTCCCGCGCGGCGCACAGGCCGTGCTGCGGGAGATCGACGGGCGGCCGTATCTGATTTTTCCGCGCTGAATTGCAATTCCGGCGCCGCCGTGCTATACTCGTGGCAAAGAAATGCAAAGGAGCGCATTGCGATGAGAATGAGCGATCTGATCGTGAAAAAACGCGACGGGCAGGCTCTCACGACGGAGGAGATCCGTTACGTGGTCGACGGCTATACCCGCGGTGAGATCCCGGATTATCAGATGTCCGCCATGCTGATGGCCATCTATTTTCGCGGAATGGATCGGCGCGAGACGCTGGATCTGACCATGGCCATGATGCACAGCGGCGAGACGCTGGATCTCTCGGGCGTGTCCGGCGTGAAGGCGGATAAGCACTCGACCGGCGGCGTGGGCGACAAGACCTCGCTCGTGCTCGTACCGATGGTGGCGAGCCTCGGCGTGAAGATGGCGAAGATGTCCGGCCGCGGCCTCGGCCACACGGGCGGCACGCTCGATAAGCTCGAGAGCATTCCGGGCTTCAACATTGACCTGCCCATGGAGCGGTTTTTGTCTAACGTTGACCGCGTCGGCATGGTTATCGCCGGGCAGACGGCGAATCTCGACCCCGCGGATAAGAAGCTCTACGCCCTGCGCGACGTGACCGGCACCGTGCCGAGCATCCCGCTCATAGTCAGCAGCATCATGTCCAAGAAACTGGCTGCCGGTGCGGACGTCATCGTGCTGGACGTCAAGTGCGGCGATGGCTCATTCATGAAGACGCTGGATGATGCGCGCGAGCTTGCGACCGAGATGGTCGAGATCGGCAAGATGGCCGGCCGCAAGACGGTTGCCGTCATCACGGACATGGACGAGCCGCTCGGTCATGCCGTCGGCAACGCGCTCGAGGTCAGGGAGGCAATTGCGACGCTGCGCGGCGAGCATAAGAGTGAGCTGCTGGAGCTGTGCCTGACGCTCGGCGCGTGCATCCTCACGCAGGCGGGGCTCGCAGCCGATGATGCTGCGGCGCGCGCCATGCTCGAGCAGACGATCGCGGACGGTTCGGCGCTGAAAAAGCTGGCCGAGTTCGTTGCGGCGCAGGACGGCGACCCGGCGGCGATCTATGACCCGTCGCTTCTGCCGGTGGCGCCGGTGCAGATGGAAGTGCCGTCGCCCGCGAGCGGCTATGTGCGCCACATCGCGGCCACGGACGTGGGCCTCGTGTCCATGCGTCTCGGCGGCGGCCGCGCGACGAAGGACAGCACCATTGACTACGGCGTCGGCATCGTCCTGCACAAGAAGGTAGACGAGCCGGTCGCGGCAGGGGAGTCGCTCGCGACGATCCACGCCGCCGACGAGCCGGCTGCGCGCAAGGCGGTCGCGGAGCTCACCGCCTGCTATACCATCACCCCGGATGCGCCCCCGGCAGCGCCGTTTATCAAGGCGATTATCCGCTGACAGAGCATAAAAACTCCCGGAGCGACTGCTCCGGGAGTTTTTTGCGCTTGGATTACGGGTAGGCGTGCGTGCGCAGATACGTCAGCCATGCCTTCATGCCCTCGGCGTTGAGGTGCATGCCGTCGCCGTCCTGATAGCTCTGCGGCAGGAAGCCGTCATCGGCGACCAGACCGCTTGCCATGTCAAGATACTTTGCGCCGGTACTCTCCGCTGCGGCGGCGATCCAGCCGTTGACCTTCTGGATGAGCTCGTTGGTGATGTCCTCGTACTGATAGTTGGACGCGATCGGTGTCAGCGAGCAGCAGATGATTTTTGTACTCGGGCTCTTGGCCTTGACGGCGTTGATGAGCGTGGTGTAGACCGATTTAATCTGCTCCTCGTTCGTCATGGAGATGTTGTCCGCACTCGGACAGATGACGAGATAGGCGGGTTTGTTGACCTCGCAGATCTCATCTGCGGGCACGTTGTTGCCGGTCACGGGGGATTTGTATTTCGCCGTGTCGAGCGACGAGGCGGGCAGAGAGCCGGTGTCCGGCACCCAGACCTGCTTTTTGGCGTCCTTGCCGGTGAGCATCGACTCCGTCTGGAGCACCTTCAGCGATTTGTCGCCCAGAAAATAGATCTGATCGACGTAGGTGCTGCCCTTGTCCTCCGTCTGCGCGAGCGCGGCGGACGACTGGATCGGCGTGATCGGATTGATCTGCGGCGTCGGCGTCGGTGTGACGGCGGCGGCAGGGTCGTTCTGCGGCTTGGAGGCGTGTGTGTTGCCGACGGCGTTGGTGAACACCAGCACGACGGCGACCAGCGCCAGACACAGCAAGATCGCGCCCGACCAGAAGGTGTAGAGCATATTTTTGTTCGTGTTTTTCATTGGGATCCCTCGCTTCCGGATAGACAAAAGAAGCCCGGGAAAGGGCTTCTTTTGCAGTTGCAGTTACGCTTCCTGTTCTTTCTTTGCTTCCTCGATGACCTTCTGCTGGACGTTGCCGGGCGCTTCCTCGTAGCGAACGAACTTGCACGAGAAGGAGCCGCGTCCCTGCGTCATGGAGCGCAGATCGATCGTGTAGGAGCCCATCTCTGCCAGCGGGACTTCCGCCTCGACGGTCTGCATGCCGTCCTCCGCCGTCATGCCGAGCACGGTGCCGCGGCGCTTGGAGGAGATGTCGGACATGATGTCGCCAAGGTTGGCGTCGGGGATGGTGACCTTCAGCAGACCGATCGGCTCGAGGATGGTCGGTTTCGCCTTCGGGATGCCGTCCTGATAGGCGAGGCGGGCAGCCGTCTGGAATGCCATATCGTTGGAGTCGACCGGGTGATAGGAGCCGTCATACAGCACGGCCTTCAGGCCGACGAGCGGGTAACCGGCGAGCACACCCTTCTGCACGGCGTTGCGCAGACCTTTTTCAACGGACGGGAAGAAGTTTTTCGGCACGCTGCCGCCAAAGACCTCCTCGGCGAAGATCATGTCGTCGGACTCATCCTGCGGCTCGAAGCGGATCCAGACGTCACCGAACTGGCCGCTGCCGCCGGACTGCTTTTTGTGGCGGCCGTGGGCTTCGACCTTGGCCTTGATCTTTTCGCGGTAAGCGACGCGCGCCGGCTTGAGCTCGGTCTCGACGCCGAAGCGGCTCTTGAGCTTGGCGCACAGCACGTCGACCTGAATGTCGCCCGCGCCGGAGATGACCATCTGGTGGGTCTCGGCGTTGTTGACGAGCGTGAAGGAGATATCCTCCTCGTTCAGGCGTGCGAGGCCGGACGCGACCTTGTCGTCCTGTCCCTTGGTCTTGGGGCTGATGGCCATGGAGTAGCAGGGCTCAGCCAGCTTGATGGCGGGCAGCTCGACCTCGTTTTTCGGGTCGCAGACGGTGTCGCCGGTCTTCCACTCCATCTTGCCGATGGCCACGATGTCGCCGCAGCAGGCTTCCTTGACCTCGGTGCTCTTCTTGCCGCACATGGTGTACATACGGCCGAGCTTGTCGGTGCTGCTCGTGCGCATATTGCGCAGAGACAGATCGGACACGACCTTGCCGGACAGCACCTTGATGAAGGAGTACTTGCCGAACTGGTCGGAAATGGTCTTGAACACGAACGCGCACACAGGACCGTTCGGGTCGACGGCGAGCTTGCCGCTGTCTGCCGTGGCGACCTCACCGATGTCGGCCGGGCTGGGCACGTAATCGACGATCGCCCGCAGCACGCTCTCGGTGCCGATGCCGCTGCCGGCGGCGCCGCAGAGCACGGGGAACACGGTGCGGTCCTTCAGACCCAGACGAAGACCCTTGACGGTGTCCTCCTCGGAGAGCATCATGTCCTCGAAATACTTCTCCATGAGCGCCTCATCAGCGCCGGCGGCCGCCTCAAAGAGCGTCTCGCGCAGCGACTCGACCATGTCGGCGTCGGCGGCGGGAACGGCGATCTTCTCGGTCTTGTTGCCCTTGGTCTGATAGGCGACGTTGTGCACGAGGTCGATGACGCCCGTTCCGTCGCTCATCGGCGCGGTGACCGCGCAGACGGCGCTGCCGTACTTATCCTGCAGGGCGGAGAGGACACCGGCGAAATCGCCGTGATCCTCGTCGGTCTTGGAAATGTAGAACAGGCAGGGGATGTTCTCGCTCTTGAGGTATTTCCAGCAGCGCTCCGCGCCGACGGCGATGCCGTCCTTCGCGGTGCAGAAGATCATGCCGGCCTCAGCCGCGCGCATGGCGCAGCGAGCGTCACCCGCAAAGTCGAAAAAGCCCGGGCAATCGAGGATGTTGATCTTGCAGCCGCCGAAATTGACCGGCGCGATGCTGGTCGAGATCGTGATTTTGCGCTTGATCTCCTCGGGATCGTAGTCACAGACGGTGTTGCCGTCGGCAGTTTTGCCCTGACGGTCGATCGCACCGGTCAGGTACAGCATGCTCTCGGCGAGCGTGGTCTTGCCGCTGCCGCCATGTCCGAGCAGGCACACGTTACGGATGTTCTTGGTTTCGTAGCTCATGTAGTGTACTCTCCTTCTATATTAACTATCGGAAATTCCAACTCCGGAAGCCACGTGCTGTATTTAACACATGACTATAAAAGTATACACGATTTCGAAACTCTTGGCAATCATAAATATGAAAACTCAGCGTTTCAGGCCGAAATTCAGCAATATGACAGGAACGAGCCACAGGCCCATATACACGAAGAGGTTGCCGACGGTGGCGGAATCGAACGCGCCGATGGCGCACAGGGCAAACATCAGTATGACGCCGACGACCGTGCACAGCAGGGCAAGAATGACGCAGATGCGCACCGCCTGAAAGAGCTGTCGGCCGGTTCCGGCGACGCCGACGAGCGGACCGAGGCCGTCGCGCGCCACGATGCCCGCGGTCTGCGTGTAGTCCGAGGGCTCGGCGGCCGACATGGCGTAGCGCTTGGAGTACGCCGGGAAGTCAAAGCCGTCGGTGGACATCTTGAACTTCTGGCTGAGCATCAGCGGCGTGATGTTGAAGTCACGCACGGCGAAGATCGGCGCGATGCGCGTGCGCAGCAGGCCGAAGAGCGCGTTCTGCACCGACTGCACCGGCACGTACTTGATCTTGAAGCTTGCGACGAACAGTCCGTTGATGGACGCGAACACGGCGTTTTTGACGTTGAGCTGCTGCGGCAGATGCACGCCCTTGAGGTTCATGAAGGCGCTGCTGCCGACGAGCACTTCCTCGCCGTTGACCAGCGCCGTCAGGCCGCCGCTCTCGTTGCAGGTGAACGAGTCGACCGGCATGAGCGCACAGTTGTTGCGCTGCATGAGATCGGTGAACACGGAGGCAAGGCAGCTGCCGGAGGCGACGATCACGCTGCCGGTGTAGGAGATGACCTTGTCCGGGAACGCACCGTCGAGAATGCGGATGTCCTCGATCGAGATGTTGCGCGCGGTGAACAGATCCTTATCCGTCACGATCAGGTGCTTGCTGCGGCCGATATCGCTCGCACCGTTCCAGCCGGCGATGGCGCTGCCGGTCTGGGCGAGCTTGCGCGCGGCCGTCCGGAACGGGACGGCGAACGCGACCAGCGCCGCAAACGGCGCACACGGCGCGGTAACGGCGGCGAACACGTGCAGGATGTTGGCGTAGTTGCCGCTGAGGATCGTGGCAAGCAGGCCGAGGATCACGGACGCGGCGATGAGATACGGCGCGAGACCGGCATAGATCGTGTCGGCCGGGCCGGCCTCCTCGCTGCGGTGGATGAAGCCCGCCGTGTCGCGCTTGGACTTGAGCACAGTGATGCTGTCCTTGACGACCTCGCTGTCCGCGCTGACGGTGTAGGGGTCTTTGTCGACGGCGAGCGTGCGGAACGTGTACTTAAAGCCGCGGCAGGTGTTCAGCGCGCTCCAAAGGCAGCAGGCGACGGAAAACGCGGACACGGCGCAAAACGGCAGACCCACGGCATCCGAACCGGTGACGGCCAGCACGACCGCATCCAGCGCGGAAAAGACACAGTTGAGAAACACGAGCGATTCCAGCCCCGGCGTGCGGCGCACGAGGTTGAAAAAGCCGTTGGTGATCACGTCCAGACCGATGAGCATCACGGTCAGCTGCATCATCAGACACACGAGCGCGGCGACGGTCGGGCTGCTTTTGAGCACACCGAACACCGGCAGACCGAGCGAGATGTAGATCAGCGGGATGCACACGAGCATGGCCGCGCGGCAGCGAAAGCGCAGGGATTTGACCTGACCGCCGTAATACTTTGCGGCGTCCTCCGCACTCGGCTCCGGGCCGAGCGCCTCCTCGGCGTCAGCCGAGGCATGCACGGCGTTGTTGTGCGCGCGCACGCGGTAGGCAACGGCAGCCAGCCGCGCCATGAGCGGGTTGAGCACCGAGTCCTGAAAGCTGCGGCGGGCGGGCGCATCGTCCTCGTTGCGCGTGTAGCTTCCCGCGCGGGCATAGGCCGCGTCGCCGCTCTCCGTGCCTTCCTCGGTGATGGCCTGAAACACACGCGTCGGCTCTTCCGGCTCGGGCTCGGGGTCATACAGGCCCTCCGGCACATCCGGCGGGGCGGAGACAGGGATGGATGCATCCTCCTCCGGCAGATCGTCCTCGGGCTCGACCGGCTCATCCGGCACGACCTCCGAGAGCTTGGAGGCGAAGCTCTTGAGCCCTGAGAGCCCTTTTTGTGCCAGACGCTTGGCGCCGGCCTTCGTTTCGTTCCACTTTTCGATCTCGGCTGCGGTCGCATGGTCGCGCTGACGCTTCGGCTGATAGCGCTTGACGTCGTGATCCTCATGCACGGGCGCGGTTTGTGCCTGCGTGCTTTCGGCATCGTCCAGCGCACTGTCGAGCTCGGCGGACATGAGAATGTCCTCGGTCTCGGCGTCGGCCGCTTCCGCTTCCTCGATCATCTCCGCTGTGACGGGGCGGCTGCGGTAAGCCGGGCGCGGACGCGGCACCGGCTTTTCCGTCTGAAAATCTTTATATTCGTCCAGAATGGATTCCAGGGAGAATTCCTCCGCATTCAGATCAAAAGAAATGTCCTCTGGCGAGCGATCAAATTCGTCCATATGGTCAACTCCTTTTTATAGTGAGGGGAACGGACGTTCAGCTGCGCTGGCGCAGCGCCTCATAGAGCAGCACCGCTGCGGCAGCGGATGCATTGAGCGAGGAGATCTGTCCGTGCAGCGGGATGCTGACGAGAAAATCACACTTTTCGCGCACCAGCCGGCTGATGCCGCTGCCCTCCGAGCCGATGACGATGCAGGCGGGGCCTGTCAGATCCGTCTTCCACAGCTCGTTTGAGCCCTCGGCGGCCGTGCCGTAGATCCAGAGACCGTTTTTCTTGAGCGTCTCGATCGCGGCGACCAGATTCGGCACCCGCGCGATGGCCATGTGCTCAAGCGCGCCCGCGGACGCCTTGTCCACGACGGCGGTCAGTCCCGCGCTGCGGCGCTTCGGGATGATGACGCCGTGCGCGCCGACGCACTCGGCCGTGCGGATGATCGCGCCGAGGTTGTGCGGGTCGGAGATCTCGTCGCACAGCACGAGAAACGGCGCCTCACCGCGCTCGGCGGCGACGGCGAGCATGTCCTCGATCGTGCTGTACTCCTTGACGGCGCACAGCGCGATCACACCCTGATGTGCGTGCGTCTGGCTCATGGCGTCGAGCTTGCGGCGGTCGGCCTCCGTGACGACGATGCCGGCGCTGCGTGCCTTCGAGGCGATGTGCCCGAGTGTCTTGTCCACGTCGCCCTTGGCGATGAAGATCTTGTCGATCGTGCGGCCCGCGCGCAGGGCCTCGATGACCGCGTTGCGGCCTTCGATCAGATCATTGCGCGCTTCTGTTTCAAATTCTTGCATTTGTTCCATGTGATAACCATACCTTGCGACATAATAATACAGATATCATCATACCACACGCTGCGCCATTTAGAAAGCACAAATTACGATTCCGGATATTTTTTTATGGACTTTGCGCCTGGAAGAAGGTATCATGGTCATACGTTGTTTTTACGGAGGAACCCCATGAGAAAACTGATGAACAAAATCGACCGGTTTTGCTATACGCATCCGCGCTTCGGCATTCCGAACCTGATGCTGATCATCGTCATCGGCAACGCAGCCGTCTGGCTGCTGGCGCAGATGGACACGACCGGACAGATCGTGTCGCTTCTGAGCGGCTCGGCGCAGGGCATCCTGCACGGGCAGGTCTGGCGGCTGATCACCTATGTGTTCGTGCCGACGGAGTCGCGGCCCATCTGGCTGCTGCTGATGCTGTACTTTTACTATTGGATCGGCTCGTGCCTTGAACGCGAGTGGGGCAACGGCAAATTCACGATCTATTACGTGAGCGGTATGCTGCTCACGGCGATCTACGGCGTGGTGCTCTCGGCGATCCTCGGGCGCGACGTGGTCGTCTCGACCACGTACCTGAACCTGTCCATGTTCTTTGCCTTTGCCACGCTCTATCCGGATGTGCAGGTGCTGCTGTTTTTCATCATCCCGATCAAGGTCAAGTATCTGGCGTATCTGGACGCGGCGCTGTTCGTGTTCGGCGTGATCACGATGTCCTTCCCGCTGAACCTGCTGCCGGTGGTGGCGGTGCTCAACTATCTGGTCTACTGCGGCGACTGGCTGTTTGACTTCTTCCGCCCGTCGCATGTGCGTCAGCGGCAGAAAACGGTCAACTTCAAGCGCGAGGCGCGGCGCATTCAGCGCGAGCAGGCGAACAAGCCCTATCACTACAAGTGCGCCGTCTGCGGCCGCACGGACGCGGATCACCCGGAGCTGGAGTTCCGGTATTGCTCCCGCTGCGTGGGCTACCACTGCTTCTGTCAGGACCACATCAATAACCACATCCATTTCACGGAGTGAGCACCATGCAGACTTTGCAGCAGAAAAGAGAATACACCGTCGCGGTGCTCGACCCGGCGGGGAATGTCACGGCTATCGTCTGCTCGGACGTGCCGGCGGCCGAGCGTGCGCGCATCGCGGCGCAGATCCTGCGTCTGCCGGAGCTGGGCATTGAACAGGTCGCCTTCCTGACCGAGCCGCGCAGCGGCGGCGAGATCCGGCTGGAGATGATGGGCGGCGAGTTTTGCGGCAACGCCCTGCGCTGCGCGGGCTTTTATCAGGCGCTGCGCAACGGCGAGCAGGGGAAAAGCTGCGTCCTTGCCGAGATCAGCGGGGCGGACGGCGTCCAGCCCGTCATGGCGGATACGGCGGAGGGCACGGCGTCCACGGTGATGCCGCTGCCGCTGTCCGTGCAGCCGGCCGCGGAACCTTATGATCCCAGCCAACCGGTGACTGTGACGGATTTTGCTCCCAAAGCAGGAGGAGCAAACACTCGAATGATTATTTACGGTAGTAATTTCGGTACTGATTCCTCTATTGTCTTTGTAAAAATAGGCGGGAAAGAAGCAAAAGTAATTAATGCGAAAGGTAATAGTTTGTACTGTATTACCCCGCAACAATGTTACGAAGGAACTATTGAAGTAAAAGTCGGTGAACAGGATGTTATAGTATCATCAAAATATAAATATGTTCCACAAAAGGTCGTATCAACTTTATGTGGATATGTAGATGAGAAGGGTAATGGAGAAATTATAAAGGAAGGTCCTTTTAGTGACTGTGGTAAAATAGATTTTCCTGCATGGTTCGAATTTGACCCGAAAAACCACGATATCCTGTATTTAACTCAGGATGCAGAAAATAATGGTAATGGTAAGCCGATGCGTATATTGGATTTGAAAAATGAAAGAATATACACTGGAATAACCGGTAGTTCGGAAGGAGCCGACCGCTTGCGTAGCATGTCATGGACTTTAAGTAAAGATACTATGATTATAGCATGCTCAAAAGGAGCTGATAATGCCGCAAGTAATATAATGTTAATCCGTAACCAAGATAATGATATGGTTGATGTTACAGATTTCCAGAATCCTGTAGTAAAACGTCTGACCACAAGTAGAGGGTGTCAGAACTCAATGATACACCCGGAAAATGGTGAATTATACTATAATTTCTTTGGTTCAGGGGCTGTGCTCAGATATGATTTTTACCAATGGGGGGCAAATGATAATAAAGCTCATGCAGAAGAACTGTTTACGATTCAGGATGCCAACTGGGAATTTAACTTTATCGTTCATCCATCTGGTGATTATGTTTATATGATGGTACAGAATCAGCACTATATTCTCCGTTCAAATTATGACAGAGTTAACAAGCGGCTTACAACTCCGTATATCGTTTGTGGACAACCCGGACAAGCAGATTATAAAGATTTGGCAGGAACAAAAGCACGCTTGAATAAACCCGGACAGGGAGTCTTCGTATTTAACAAAGAGTATGAGGATGCGAATAAAGAGGATTGTTATGACTTCTATTTTACGGATCGTAATAATCACTGTATACGTAAATTGACTCCGGATGGAGTAGTCTCTACTTTTGCTGGAAGAGGAAGCACAGGAATGAATGTACATGCTAATGGATATGTGGATGGCCATTTACGTGATGAAGCACGTTTTAATTATCCTTATGCTTTAGCTTATGATGAAGATACAGAAACTTTTTATGTGGGTGATGTGAACAATCATCGTATCCGGAAGATAGCATTAGAAAAGATTCCTGAAGCGACAGAAGAACATCCGGAAGAGAGTCAACCGGAAGAGGGAGAACAATAACCGAATAAAAGAAAAAACACATGAAAATAAAGAATTTTATCACCATTTGTTTGTTACTGGTTTCTGTTGCCACTTTTGCGCAGAAAAAAATTGAAGTAACGGGAGTAGTGACGGATACGAATAAAGAGCCACTGGTCGGTGTCAATGTAACAGTAAAAGATCAGGCTGGCTTAGGAGCAATTACGGATATTAACGGACGTTATAAAATTAGTATTGAAGAGTTTTCAAGACTAGTATTCTCGTACATAGGTTTTGATAAACAGGAAGTATTAGTGAAAAGGCAGCAGGTAGTCAATGTAATTATGAAGGAATCTGAAGCAAGTGAGCTTGATGAAGTCGTTATTACAGGAACCGGTGCACAAAAGAAGTTAACTGTGACTGGAGCGGTGACTACCGTTAATGTAAATGATCTGAAAGCAAATCCGACAGCAAATCTTTCAAATGCTTTGGCTGGTAATGTGGCAGGTGTTCTAGCTATGCAGACATCCGGTCAGCCTGGAAAAAATACTTCGGAATTCTGGATTCGTGGTATTTCTACTTTCGGAGCTGATAACTCGGCTTTAGTGTTAGTAGATGGATTTGAGCGTAGTCTCGATGAAATTAATATTGAGGATGTTGAATCGTTTACTGTTTTAAAGGATGCTTCTACTACAGCAATTTACGGTCCTCGTGGTGCTAATGGTGTAGTATTGATTACAACAAAACATGGTAAAGCTGGTAAAATCAATATCAGTGCTAAAGTGGAAACATCTTATAACACACGGACTATCACACCGGAATTTGTAGATGGGTACACTCATGCTAGAATGATGAATGAAGCACGTATTACTCGTAATCAAGAACCGATCTATCAGAATGACGAATTGGAAATTCTACGTTTAGGACTTGACCCGGATTTATATCCGAATGTAGACTGGAAAGATGTATTATTGAAAGATGGAGCAATGACTTATCGTGCTAATGTAAATATGAACGGTGGTGGTAGTACAGCACGTTATTTTGTTTCGCTTAGCTATATTAGTGAAGAAGGTATGTATAAGACAGATGAAGCAGTTCGTAAAGATTATAATACCAATCCCGGTAGTCAACGATGGAATTATCGTTTGAATACCGATATTGACATCACAAAAACAACTCTTGTGAAAGTCGGTGTTTCCGGTTCTTTAAAGAAACGTAATGCTCCTGGACAAGGTGGAAATGTATGGGCATCGTTAATAAATCAAAGTCCGATTAGTATTCCAGTAATGTATTCCAATGGTTATGTACCAGCATTTGGAAAAGAAGATGCTCGTTCCAATCCATGGGTATTGGCAACACAAACTGGATATTTTGAAATCTGGGAAAATAAGGTTCAGACTAATATTTCTTTAGAACAGAAGCTGGATTTTATTACTAAAGGATTGCGTTTTGAAGGTCGTTTTGGTTTCGACACTAACAACACAAACGAAATTAGCCGTAAAAAAATGCCTCAAACATGGCGCGCAGAACGTTTTCGAAATACTGATGGGGAAATTACTTTTAAAGAACAGCGAACCGAAGAAAAAATGACTCAAAGCTCTATTTCAACAGGTAACCGGACTGAATTTTTAGAAGCAATTTTACACTACAATCGTGCATTCAAAGCGCATCACGTAGGTGGTACTTTAAAATATAGCCAAGATGCTTATCGGACTACTGTAGATATTGGTACAGATATAAAGAATGGCATTGCCAAACGTCATATGGGCTTGGCAGGACGTGCTAGTTATAACTGGAATTATCGTTACTTCATAGATTTTAACTTCGGTTATAACGGATCAGAAAACTTTGCCGATGGACATCGATTCGGATTCTTCCCTGCTTTTTCTCTGGCTTGGAACATTGCAGAAGAGAAATTCATTAAGAAACATCTGGAATGGATGAATATGTTCAAGCTGCGTTACTCTTATGGTAAAGTAGGTAATGATAAATTGGGTGAACGTTTTCCTTATCTATATACAATTGCTAAGTCATATAAAGAAAATGATAAGGACGTAACCTTTCCTGGTTGGAATTGGGGTGATTATGGTTATGGCAATTCTTATGATGGTATGGCATATACTCAATTAGCTTCTGAAAACGTTACTTGGGAAATTGCAACAAAGCACGATATAGGTGTAGACCTTTCTTTGTTTAATGATAAGTTTACAGCCACTGTAGACTATTTCCATGAACAACGCGATGGTATTTATATGGAACGTAAATATCTACCTGGTATAGTAGGAATTGTGAGAAGTAATCCTAAAGCAAATGTGGGTAGTGTACGTTCGCAAGGTTTTGATGGCCATTTTGCCTATAAACAGAAAATAAACAGAGTGAACCTCACGGTTCGTGGTAATTTTACTTATAGTAAAAATGAGATATTGGAGAAGGATGAAGAAAATACTGTTTATCCTTACCAGACAGAAGCGGGTTACCGTGTAAACCAAGCTAAAGGTTTGATTGCATTAGGTCTTTTTAAAGATTATGATGATATTCGTAACAGTCCTCAACAGACAGCATGGGGAAAAGTACAACCGGGTGATATTAAATATAAAGATGTTAATGGAGATGGTGTAATCAATGATGGTGACAAAGTAGCTATCGGTGCGACTACCAAACCGAATCTGATTTACGGATTTGGTATCTCTGCACAATGGAAAGGATTTGATTTCAATGTCCATTTTCAAGGAGCAGGAAAGTCTTCATTCTTCATTAATGGTTCTACGGTATTTGCCTTCAAGGATAGTCAGTGGGGAAATGTTTTGGGAAATTTAGTAGCTAATCGTTGGGTTGATGCAGACACAGCAGCTAAACTTGGAATTCCTGCTAATGAAGATCCGAATGCTTCTTATCCACGTCTTAGCTATGGTGGAAATGATAATAATCAACAAAAGTCCACTTTCTGGCTAAAAAATGGTTCATATTTACGTTTGAAGACTTTAGAAGTAGGGTATACATTGCCTAAATCAATTGTAAATAAGATTAAGTTCAATAATATACGTGTATTCTTTATTGGTACCAATTTATTGACATTCGCTAAATTTAAAGAATGGGATCCGGAATTAGGAAGTTCCACAGGGGCGGAATACCCACTGTCTAGGGTAATGACTTTAGGATTGACTGTTAATATCTAATCAATATGTGTGAAATGAAAAAGATATATAAGTTTTGTATAGGTGCCCTGTTAGGGACAATCACCGTTTCGTGTGTAGACCAGCTGGATTCGGATAAAAATTTTAAAGACCGTATGACGCTGGAAGATGTATTTACTAATGAAAAATACTCGGAAGAATGGTTAGCTCATGCTTATTCCTATCTTAAAGGAGAGAATATGGATGTTGGAACCAAAGATAATATACTGTGGTGTTTTGCCGATGATATTTATTTTGGTGACCGTGATATTTATAACACCTTTAAAACAGGGACTTATAGTGAAGGAGACCGACAATCATGGGGAGCCAGTTATAAAGGCATTCGTCAGGCATCCATTTTCATTCAAAATATCGACATGAATATGGAGTTTACAGAAGCTGAAAGAGCTGACCTGAAAGCACAAGCCCGTTTTGTACGCGCTTACTATTATTGGTTATTACTCCGTAAATATGGCCCTGTTCCTTTATTGCCGGAGGAAGGACTCGATTATACAGCCAGCTATGATGATTTGGCTTGTCAACGTAATTCCTATGATGAATGCGTAGAATATATCGAATCAGAAATGCGCTTGGCGGCTAAGGACTTACCTTTGGACAGGGGAGCGAATCATACCTCTCGTCCTACTAGAGGGGCCGCATTAGCAGCACGCGCAAAAGTTCTATTATACGCGGCAAGTCCTATTAATAACCCTCGTCCTGAAGATACCGAAAGATTTACAGATTTGGTAGATCATGACGGAAGATGTTTGTTAGCACAGGAATATAATGAATACAAATGGGCCAAAGCCGCTGCAGCAGCAAGAGACGTTATGGAACTCCCGGGAAGCAATTATGGACACCGTTATGTGTTACACACTGTGAAGAAAAGAGATGAAGCCGCTGCAGGTTATCCGAAGACACTTCCTCCTTATTCTGATAATGATTTTGAAAATGCTGATTGGCCAAATGGATATCGGGATATTGACCCCTTTGAATCCTATCGACAAGTTTTTAATGGAGCCCTGTCTATGTTTGATAATCCTGAACTTATTTTTAGTCGTGGACAAAATCAGGGTGACCGCAATCTTGCAGATATGGTATTACATCAATTGCCTACCAGTGCCAATGGCTGGAATACACATGGTATGACACAAAAGATGTGTGATGCTTACTATATGTATAATGGCTCTGAGTTTAACAGACAGACATTTTTGGACACTTGCCAAGTTGAGAACCGTTTTGTGTCTGAAAAGGAAGGGAAGGCAGGAACATATCCTTATTTAAAGAAAGGAGTATGGAAAGAGTATGCATGGCGTGAACCACGCTTCTATGCTTCAGTTGCTTTTAATGGTTGTGTATGGCCTCTATTGAATAATTCAACGCTTAAAGATCCTAAACCCGTAGAGCAACAGGTATTTTATTATCGTGGTAATGGTAATGGATATACTAACTCCAATTTTTGGCTTCGCACTGGTATTGGAATCATGAAATTTGTTCATCCGGACGATACCTCTGCGGCAAAAGGTAATAAGGACTATGTCAAACTAAAAACGGAACCTGCTATTCGTTTTGCTGAAATCTTATTGATTTACGCTGAAGCTTTGAATGAGTTGGAAGATGGCTCTTCATACGACATTCCATCTTGGGATGGCTCTGCCAGTTATTCTGTCAAACGTGACATAAATGAAATGAAAAAAGGTATTCGTCCTGTTCGTTGCCGTGCAGGGGTTCCCGATTATACATTGCCAGAGTATCAAGACCGGAATGTATTCCGTAAGAAATTGAAGCATGAGCGACAGATAGAGCTCATGGGAGAAGGACATCGTTATTTTGATCTCCGCAGATGGAAAGACGCTCCGATTGAAGAGTCAATGGAAATATATGGTTGTGATGCTCTTATGACTGAAGAAAATAGAGCAGCGTTTCATTCACCAATTGTAGTCAATGAACTTCCAACTGCTTTTTCTCGCAAATTATATTTCTGGCCTATCAGTCATGAGGAGTTGAAACGCAATAAGCTGTTGACACAAAATCCGGGTTGGACATACAATGATTAATTTTAAAATGATATAAGTATGAAAATTATATATAATTGTTGGTTTGCATTATGTATGTTGCTCTTGATCACTTCTTGTAATGATGAGTGGAAAGATGAGCAGTATCGGCAATATATTTCTTTTAAAGCACCTATAAAAGATAAAGATAATGGGGTAACTCCAATATATGTGAGATACAACCCTGATGGAAAAGTACGCTATCAGTTACCGGTTATAGTTAGTGGGTCAACTACGAACGAACAAGATATAGATGTCCATGTAGCACTATATGAGGATACCTTGGAAATATTAAATAGAGAACGTTTCAGCGGGCGTACAGATTTATGGTATACGCTATTGGAGGAAGATAAATATGAATTCCCGGAAATAGTTCATATTCCTGCAGGAACATGTGTGGAACAACTAAATATTGATTTTGATTTGAGAGGAATCAATATGACAGATAAATGGGTGTTGCCTCTAACTATCGTTGATGATGCTTCTTATAATTATCAAGGTCATCCACGTAAAAACTATGCAAAAGCATTATTGCGTGTAATTCCTTTTAACGATTATTCCGGTTCATATAGTACAAGTACAATGGAAGTGTATATTCGAAATGCAAATGGAAGTACTGATAATAAACCGATGGTAACCAATAATCGTACAGCATATGTGGTAGATAATAATACTATTTTCTTTTATGCCGGTTTAATGAGCGAAGATTTATCAAGAGATGAACGGGAACTTTATAAAATATATATACGCTTCAATGAAGACAAATCATTGAGTATGTGGGCAGATGACGAAGAAAAGATTGGATTTAAGCTATACGGTACTCCTGCTTACAGCGTAACGGAAACTATGGATGCTACACGACCTTATCTAAAACATCGCTATGTTTCATTTACTATTGAATATGATTTTAAAGATGTAACTTCTCGAAATCAAGAAGTTCTTTATAAAGTTAAAGGAACAATGCTACTGGAACGAAATCTCAATACTCAGATTCCAGACGAAGATCAGCAGATTGAATGGTAAATAATGAAAAATTAAGAACTAGTCTGATAATCTAATTATATTTTATGGATTAGCAGATAAATACCATAAAATAAGAGAATAAGTTAGGCGTGATTCAGTAAACGACTTACGTGATTGAACCACGACAATAATTTAATATTCAATATAAGATAAATAATTAAGTAGCCTGTCATTGTCTAAATCGAGTTCAATGACAGGCTGTTTAAATTGCTTACAGTATGCTGCGGATATGATAATAAAGAATTTGATATAAATAAAAGGCTTTAAGTTAAGAAGAATGAGTATCTCTTATTAATTCATTCTTTAAGATTAAATTTACAAATAACAAAAAAGTAGAAACAGTGACGATAGAACGAGTATTGGGATCCAAGCTAATTGAATTGCTGTAACTGGGGATTTTTAGGGATAATCGCGTCATCTTATTTACATAAAGTTACATGTCTTCTAATCCTAAGACTCGTGTTTCAATATCGTATTTTGCCATCTCTTTGTGCCTTAAATGTTCCACTTTTTCCATGAACGTTGAATGAACATAATTATTCTCTGGCATCCGTTTAACTTCTGCTATAAGGGCTTTTTTTCCACTTGATTTAAGAGCTACAATATCAATTTCATAAGAGTTTAATCGTTCTTTGTTTGTAGAACTTTTAGTTTCCCACCAGGAACCAATTTCTTTAAACCCACCTTCTTCTGCTAATTTCTGTTTAAAATAGTTTTCTAACACTTTGCCTGAATAAGTCTGATAATCAGCCTTTGCTAGTTGACGCAGGTCTTCAAAATTCTGTAGTTCAATATATGAACGATTCCGTTCGATGTATTTAAACCAGAAATTTAGAAAATTATCTCCAATAATATATCGTACATTTTTCTTAGTACCTGGTTTCGCAAAAATAGGCCGTTCGCGAGTTATCAAATTATACACATTTTCTAATTTACTTAAATGACCTCCGATAGATATCCCCCCTAGTACTGACTCTATTTCCCCTTGTGTATAATGCCCATTTGCTATTTCTAATAAGATGGAAAAGTAAATGCCATAATTTTTTCCAAATTCAGTAATCAACAAATTACGTCCTTCATCTATAAACAAGGAATTTTCTGAAAAAACGAAGTCATATATCCGGTCAACAGAAAGTGCTTGATTGTCACAGAATAACTCTACATATTTAGGGATTCCTCCAGTCAGTGTATACAAAGCTAATAGGTCATCATTACTATATCCGGGCGCAAAATCTTCCATAATTTGTTTTAGCACTTTTGTATTGAAGGACCGAAGACATAAAATATTGTCAGCACGTCCGAATAATGGTTCTCCATGATCCGTGAATATCTTTTGCATCAATGAATATACAGAGCCGCTAATTACAAGATTTATTTTAGTTTCTTGCCGATATTCATCCCAAAGATTTTGCATATCACTAAAAACATCGGGTCTGATATTATAAAACTCCTGAAATTCATCAATAACAATATTAAAAGAACGTGTTTTTCCTATTTCGAAAAGATATTGTATCAAAGTAGTAAAGTTGGATATGCCATCCGGAATAAAAATAGATAATGTCTCGCGTACTATTTTTATAAAATCTGCGACTAATATACTCTCTGCTTTTCTTCCAATGAAAAAATATACAGTAGGTGTTCCCTTCAGAGCTTGTTTTATAAGACTGGTTTTTCCAATACGCCTACGGCCTGTTACCACAATCATTCTGGAATTTTGACCAAATGCAAGCTCTTGTACACGCTTCAATTCTGCAATTTCTTTCTCTCTATTATAAAACTTCATAATCAATAAGTTTTTCTCAACGGCTGTTGAGTCAACCGTCGTTGCAAAAATATGAAATAAATTAAGAACAACCAATTTTGCAATACTTATTATTGATGTTTTCGCCATTTTTAGAGTTCATCCGAAAGAAAATAGAATAATAAAATAATGAAAATAAGTGACTTTATTGAGAGAAAAATCACTTTAATTTTACTTGAAAAAGATGTAAAGCACAACACAGTAACAATACGCTAATTTATAATATTCAGATTATCAAATAGATACAGTAATGTTGTTAGTTTGGACAGGACCCGGAAAACCAACTTTGCACGGATGATTTTGCCGGACATTGGGCACACAATGCCAATCTTTCTGTAAAAGCGATCATGGGAGTGGCCGGATACAGCGAGATGGCTCGGATGCTCGGATTGAATGATGTAGCAGACAAAT
>OGZG01001048.1_pt1 | contig 21401 bp, 19 predicted proteins | sample 1576781 | NCBI WGS metagenome assembly OGZG01 (sample SAMEA3541502, study PRJEB24748) | human gut metagenome | biome: human gut; feature: human-associated habitat; material: faeces | place: China | collected 2012 | reverse complement strand
TTGCGATATGCAATTCAACGTTGTTGCTGTTGCATTAAAAAGTTGAATTGCTATAGGAAGGAGATCAATCATGGACGCTTCCCGTTATTTTGACGCCATGCACAACGCCATGTCCACCCAGCACGTCGGTGCACAGTTGCTGCTTACCGTCCGTTTGCAGGATACCTGCGGCAACGATGCCTATCTTGAAGTAAAACAGCTGCCCGGGGAGCAAAGCGCCCTTGTGTGCTACTCCACCATGGGGCGGCGCTGCCTGAATTTCCAGCTGTTCCGCAAGGGCTGGCAGCTGTGCCACAATGCGGATGGGCAGCTGACCGGGCGTTTTCCGTCCAGCGCCGACAGCCTGCTGAGCCAGACCGACTTCCGCGCCTACTGCCGGGAGAATCGGCTGGATGCCGCCCGCACCCAGCGCCTTATGGAGGAGCTGGGGCAGCGCGCCGGGACCAACTATGTTGGCATCATCCCGCAGAATGCCCGCACCGGTGCACAGATCACAGTGGAAAGTCACCTTGGCTGCGGTGCACGCTGGAGCTACTGGAATCAGGACACATCCCCATGCCTGCCGCTGGCCGCAATTTTGTACTGGCTGGCTGATTTTCTGGCCGGGAACGAGCGCCGCGCGTTGCAGTCTGACCCGCAGGCCGCTGCACTGGCTGCGCAGTGGCTGGCAAAGGACACCACTGTGTTCTTTTGCCCTTCCCCTGCCCTGACGGTATCCTCTGCGGCTTGCCATACTGCCCCGGCTGCACAGCGTACCCGCCCTGCCCCGGTGCCTGCTGCACGCAGCAAGAGCTGGCAGAGCGTTCTGGCCGCCATGGCTGCGGTGTAAGCTGGTACCTTTTCAATCTGGTTTACATATAAAAGACGAGTGCTCGGCAAAACCGAGCACTCGTCTTTTTTGCAGGATAACAGCAAAAAAGCACCTCGCCAACCGTTTCCGGTCAGCGGGGTGCTTGGTGCTTATAGTTTACGGTTCAGCTTACGCTGCGCAGCACACAGAGGAAATTACTCCTCGATGTAGCCGTACTGCAGGTACCAGTAACCGTAGGGGCTGTGCCAGGTGCCCTTCAGAGAAGAGGTCTGCAGCCAGAAGTCGTTGTTGTAAGCAACGGGGATGCAGCCCATATCCTCCATGAGGATGTCCTCAGCCTTATGCAGCTGTGCAAAGTGCTCGGTGACATCAGCAACCTTGGAAGCCTCCATAGCAGCATCGAAGTCAGCGTTGGAGTACTTACCATCGTTGTTGCCGTTGCCGGTGGTGAACAGCTCGAGCATGTTGGAGGGATCGTTGTAGTCCATGACCCAGCCGTTACGGGCAACATCGTACTCGCCTGCACGGCGAGCAGCGGTGAAGGCAGACCACTCCATCTTGCTGATGGTCAAAGTGATGCCCAGATCACCCCAAGTCTGCTGCAGGTACTCTGCCAGAGGCACATGGTAGCCGGAATCGTTGGTGCTGTACTCGATGGTGGGGTAGCCCTCGCCATTGGGGTAGCCAGCCTCTTCCAGCAGCTTCTTAGCCTCGGCCATATTTGCCTCGTAGTCATCAGCAATGTAGGGAGAGCCGCCGTTTGCGTTGTCGTAGAAGTAGCCCTGCGCGTCCACGATGCCGGGGCCAACCAGATTGGAAGCAGCAGAGTAGGTGCCCTGCATGATGGTGTTGGCAACATAGTCGCGGTCGATGGCCAGAGCCAGAGCCTTACGGACCTTGGCATCCTTGAAGGCATCATGCTGCAGGTTCAGGCTGACGTAGTAGGTGGCCAGAATGGTGTCAACATAGAAGTCGCCGCCGTCCTCTGCCTTGGTCAGGCTGGGGATCTCGTCGGTGGGCACGTCCTTGATCAGGACAGCCTCGCCGCTGTTGTAAGCAGCGTAGGAAGCAGAAGAGTCCTCCAGCAGCAGCAGGGTGATGGTGTCAGAGACGATCTTGGAGCTGTCCCAGCCGCCAACGTAGTTGGGGTTCTTGGTCAGGACGATACGCTCGGAGGGGGTCCACTCGGTAATCATGTAGGGGCCGTTGGAGACGAAGGTCTCAGCGGAGGTGCACCATGCATCGCCGTTGGCCTCAACGGTAGCCTGCTGCACAGGGCTCATGGATGCGAATGCAGCCATCTTGTCGAAGTAGGAGCAGGTGTAGGACAGCACGATGGTCAGGGTCTTGCCGTCGTCGCTTGCCTTGACGTTCAGAGCATCGGGGTTGGGCTCCGCGGTGGGGTTGCCGTCTGCATCGGGGAAGCCGGCAGCTTCTTCAAAGCCGTCGATCATGCCCAGGCAGGTCTCTGCATAGGGAGCAGCGGTATTGGGGTTGACCATACGCTTGAAGGTGTACTCAAAGTCCTTAGCGGTCAGGTCGGTGCCATCGCTCCACTTCAGGCCGTCACGCATGGTGAAGGTCCAAGTCAGGCCGTCCTCGCTTGCTTCCCAGCTCTCAGCCTGGCCGCCAACAACTTCGTTGTTCTCGTTGATGATCAGCAGGGGCTCGAAGATGGTGATGATGGTGTTGGCGCCATCAACAGCGCTGTTCAAAGAGGGATCCAGAGTCTCGGGGTTGGGGCCGTACTGGACGGTGAAGCCAGCGGTGTTGACACTGCCGGTAGAAGAGCCAGCAGCGGAAGAAGCAGTGCCAGAGGTTGCGGTAGAACCGGACTTGCTGCCGCCACAGGCTGCCAGACCCAGAGCAGCGGCACCCACGCCTGCAACCTTGAGGAAATTACGACGAGAAATGCGTTTCATAATAATATCCTTCCCTTATATCAAATTTGAGTGTGCCAGGTTCCCCCAGCCGCCTCTATATTCGATCCGGTGCAAATAATTTGTACACCGGAGGAACACGAATGATTATAATGCGTTCTCATGCCGGTTACAAGTCCAAAACTTGGACTGTAACCATTTTGTGACAACATTTCAGCGCTAAGTTGAATTGCTTTCACCTTTTACTGGTGTGAAGTGTTCTCACTTCACGCGGTCAAGGTGATGGCAGGCTGCCCAGTGGCCGGTGGAGACCTCCTTGAACTCGGGCACCTCGTTGGCACACTGTTCGTCTGCATAGGGGCAGCGGGTGCGGAAACGGCAGCCGGACGGCGGGTTCAGGGGGCTGGGCACATCGCCCTGCAGCACGATACGCTTGGACTGGCGTGCCGTGATGGGGTCTGCCACCGGAATAGCGGAGATCAGGCTGCGGGTGTAGGGGTGGATGCTGTGGGTGATCAGCTCGTAGCTGTCGGCCAGCTCCACCATCTTGCCCAGATACATCACGCCGATGCGGTTGGAGATGTGCTTGACAACGCTCAGGTCATGGGCGATGAACAGGTAGGTCAGACCCATCTCCTGCTGCAGATCCTCGAACATATTGACGACCTGTGCTTGAATGGAAACGTCCAGTGCAGAGACAGGCTCGTCACAAACGATGAACTCGGGGTTCACGGCCAGTGCACGGGCAATGCCCACGCGCTGACGCTGACCGCCGGAGAACTCGTGGCAATAGCGGTTTGCGTGCTCGCTGTTCAGACCAACGCGCTCCAGCAGAGCGATGATCTTATCGTGGCGGTCCTTTTCATTCTCGGCCAGATGATGGATATCAATACCCTCACCCACGATGTCGCCAATGGTCATGCGGGGATCCAGACTTGCGTAGGGATCCTGAAAAACGATCTGCATCCGACGGCGGTAGGGCAGCATATCCACTGCGATCTTGTTGTCCTTATCAAACAGCAGGTTGCCGTCATAGTAGATCTTGCCGCCGGTGGGCTCGTACAGGCGCAGCAGGGTGCGGCCGGTGGTGGTCTTGCCACAGCCGGACTCGCCTACCAGACCAAGGGTCTCGCCCTTGCGGATGGCAAAGCTTACGTCATCCACAGCCTGAACGTACTTGCGGTTCTTGCCCACACCGCCGGCGGGGAAATACTGCTGCAGGTGCTGGACTTCAACCAGCGTCTTGTGTTCACTCATTCTGCCTTTTCCCCTTTCTCAAATTCAGCCTTCTGCTGCAGCCAGCAGTAGGTATAATGGGTATCACTGAGCTCGGTGCGCGGGGGCATCTTGCTCAGACAGATCTTCATGCAGTTCTTGCAGCGGGGCGCAAAGGGGCAGCCTGCCGGCGGATTCAGCAGGTCCACAGGGGTACCCTCGATGGGCACAAGGCGCTCGTGCTCTGCGGTGTTCAGCTTGGGGATGGAGTTGATCAGGCCCTTGGTGTACTCGTGACCCGGCTGATAGAAGATCTCGTCGGTAGTGCCGTACTCCACAATGTGGCCGGCGTACATGACGGCGATCTTCTCGCACATGGAAGCCACAACGCCCAGATCATGGGTGATCATGATGATGCTCATGCCCAGCATCTTGCGCAGATCCTGCATCAGCTCAAGGATCTGTGCCTGAATGGTCACGTCCAGAGCGGTGGTAGGCTCGTCGGCGATCAGCAGCTTAGGCTCGCAAGCCAGTGCAATGGCGATCATCACGCGCTGGCGCATACCGCCGGACAGCTCGTGGGGGTACTGCTTCAGACGCTTCTCGGGCTCATTGATGCCAACCAGCTCCAGCAGCTCCTTGGCACGTGCCCATGCATCGGCCTTGTTCTTATCGGTGTGCAGGCGGATGACCTCCACGATCTGGTTGCCGATGGTGTACACAGGGTTCAGACTGGTCATGGGGTCCTGGAAGATGATGGAGACCTCGTTGCCGCGGATCTTGCGGAAGTCCTTCTCCTTCATGTTCTCGATCTCGTGGCCGTTGAACCACACCTTGCCGCCCACCAGCTTGCCGGGGTAAGCGGTCAGACCCATAACAGAGTAGGCGGTGACCGACTTACCGGAGCCGGACTCGCCCACAACGCCCAGAACATCGCCCTGATTCATGGTAAAGGAAACGCCGTTCAGTGCCTTTACTTCGCCCGCAGGGGTGAAGAAAGAAAGGCGTTCATCTTTGATATCAAGAATTTTCTCGCTCATTTCTGTTCACCTCATCAATTCTTCAGCTTCGGGTCAAAGGCATCGCGCAGGCCATCGCCGAACAGGTTGAACACAAGGATCATCACGCTGATCATCAGTGCGGGGGCGATCAGCAGATGGGGGTAGGTGTTCATGCCCTTGACGGCATCGGTAGCCAGAGAACCCAGAGAAGGCAGCGGGGCTGCAACGCCCAGACCGATAAAGCTCAGGTAGCTCTCGGTGAAGATGGAAGCCGGGATCTGCAGGGTGGTGGTAACGATCAGGGTACCGATGCAGTTGGTGAGCAGATGCTTTTTGATGATACGGCCGCTGGAAGCGCCCAGTGCACGGGCAGCGGTAACGTACTCGCTCTCCTTCAGGATCAGGATCTGGCTGCGGACGATACGCGCCATACCCACCCAGTACAGCAGAGCAAAGATGATGAAGATGGAGATCATGTTGGGGCCAAGGGTCTGCATCCACTTGAAACCGGGCTTGGAAGCCAGTGCATCCAGCGGGTCCTTCAGGGCCATGCCCAGCAGGATGATCAGCAGAATATCGGGGATGGTGTACAGAATATCTGTGATACGCATCATGATATTGTCCACCCAGCCGCCGGCAAAGGCAGAAACGGCACCGTAGGTGGCGCCGATGATCAGCACCAGCACAGAAGCGATCAGACCAACGGACAGGCTGACGCGGGTGCCCATCATGATACGCACCGCAAAGTCACGACCCATGCGGTCGGTACCCAGAATGTGCGGGAATACCTTTTCGCCGGCATCGATGCGGGCCTGCTCAGAGGCAGAGTACTCGAACGGTGCCAGATTGTTGCTGCCCTTCACCTGCTCCGAGTAGCTGTAGGGCCACACGGCGGGCAGCAGGTAGGCAAAGATAGCAATGGCAATGATGAACACAAAGCTGACCATGGCGATCTTGTTCTTCTTCAGGCGGCGGATACCGTCCTTCCAGAAGTTGACGCTTTCGCGCATGACCACCAGGCTCTGCTTTTCCTCATTGCTGGCGGGCAGAAAATCCTCCGCGTTGAGCTGCAGGCTGAGCGGATTCTTTTTAATGTTTTCCATGAAAATCGCTCCTTTCTCTTACTGCAGCTTGATGCGCGGGTCGATGATTTTATAAAGGATATCCACGATCACGTTAGCAATGATGACCATGCTGGACAGCAGGATGGTGGTGCCCATGATCATGGTGTAGTCACGGTTGGTGATGGCAGACACGAAGTCGCGGCCCAGACCGGGCACGGAGAAGATTTTTTCCACCACGAAAGAACCGGTCATCAGGCTGGCCAGCATGGGGCCGACGTAGGTGATGACAGGCAGGATGGCGTTGCGCAGCGCGTGCTTGAACAGGATCATGAACTGGGACACGCCCTTTGCGCGGGCAGTGCGCATATAGTCCTGACCCATAACGTCCAGCAGGCTGGAGCGCATCAAACGGGTGATATAAGCCGAGGGATAGATGGCCAGTGCAGTGACCGGCATGATATAGGCGGCGGCGCTGTTCAGGCCAACGGTGGGCAGCACCTTCATTTTCATACCAAACTGGTACAATAGCAGCACGCTGGAAATAAAGCTGGGGATCGCGATGCCACAGGTTGCAAACACGATAATAACGTTATCCAGCCACTTACCGCGGTTGTAAGCGGAAATGCAGCCCAGCGGGATGCCCACGCACAGAGCCACCACCACGGCAATGCCTGCCAGACGGCAGGACACCGGCAGCTTGCTGGCGATAATCTGGTTCACGGTACGTCCGCGCTGACGCAGGCTCAGACCCAGATCGCCGTGCAGAAGGCTCTTCATGTAGTTGACGTACTGCACACTCAGCGGCTTATCAAGGCCATACTTTTCGGCCAGAGCCTGCTGAGCAGCGGCACTGATGGACTTTTCTGCCACGAACGGGCCACCGGGGACCAGGTTCATGACAAAAAAGGTAACCGTAGCCACAATGAAGATACTGAAGATACCCATTGCGACACGCTTGATGATGTACTTTGCCATCGTTTGATGCCACTCCAATCCTATCAATGAATTACTGTTTTTGCTCTCAGGCCGAGCCACACTTTCCCGCAGTCCGCCAGCCTCACACATAGCGGACGTCTGTCCTTGGCACGCGGACAGAAAAGCGAATAATAAAACGATGGCATCTTGCGGTTGCACAAACACCATCGTCCATACCCGAGAAACACTCTATCTATTATAAGGATAACCACGATTTTTGTCAATTTACATGAAAAGAATTCACTTCATTATAGCAAAGCATGAGTGAAATCTTATACTTTATACAAATTTCCTGTATATTTGTAGGTAAAAGTGCTACTTTTCCGACCTTTTGGGGGATTGTTCCGTTGGTGCGTACAATCCGCCCTCCCCTGTCGGCGTAAAAGGCAGCGTCTCTGCCGCAGAGTCATCCCTCCATGTCCTTGGCATTTTTCTCCATATTACAGCAAAAAGGCAAAACAAAGCCACCCGCAGCCCCTTTCCGGCACAGTCAGTGCCCGGGAGATGTGCTGCGGGTGGTCATGGGTCGTTTTGCGGGTCAGGAGTACAGTTTTGCGGTCAGCCGGGAGTACATGGCGCTCTTCTGTGCCTTATAGGAGGCCATGGCCTGATCCGCCAATGCGGTGCTCTGGCCGTTGGCGGTCAGAATGGCACGCATCTGGCTGACGATGCTCTCCACTTCCCTGTCGTAGGACGCCTGCATCGCGTACAGTCTGCCGCTTCTTGCCAGCACGATGGAGATCTTGCGCGCCTGTGTCTGCTGAGACTCTGGCAGCGATTTGAACTCTGCCTTTGCTCCGGCAATGCAGCTGTTCAGCTCTGCCTCGGCGCGCGCTTTGACGCTGTACAGCTGCTTCAGCAGCGCCTTAACCTCGGCCTCGTAGGAGGCTTCCTGTTTGCCGGAGGAGGACGACGGTTTTTTTGTACCGGAATTGGCTGCACCGGCAGTCTCCTGCTTGCTGGAGGACGCTGTACTGCTGCTCTCCGTCCGGGAGGCAGATGCCGCCGGAGAAGTATCAGAATTCGCCGGGGAGGAAGCCGCACCTGTCTCCTGCTGCGGAGCGCTGGCGGATGCCTCCTGTTCCCCGCTGCCGGACGCGGCGGCTTCATCTGCCAGTTCCTCCAGCGTGATCTCACCGCTGAGCAGCTTATCGATCTCATCATCCGTCAGGGTGACCTGTGTGCTGTCCGCCGGGGCATCCGGCAGGGTTTCAGGAATACCGGCTGCCATACTGTGGAGGTAGAACAGCACGCCAAGAACAGCTGCTGCCAGCAGAGCCACCAGCGCGCCCAGCACGATCAACACGATTTTCAGGACCTTATTTTTCTTCATACTAAAATCCGCTGCCCGGGCAGAGTAATTCTCTGCCCGGGCAGTTTTCTCCTTACTTTAGGATCAGACCCACATGCCCAAAAACTTTTTGGGCTGATGCAGGGTCACAGCGTCCAGTTCCTGATCGTGGAACAGTTCATCGCCGTTGCGCACGATGCGGGCAGCAGTTTCCTTGCCCAGCAGCTCTTCCAGCCGCTGCACTCCCTGTGCCATGCGGGGCGGGCGCTTGTCCGGGGAATGGGTGTCGGTGGAGATGACATGAACCAATCCCCACTGGATGAACTTACACAACTTTTTGCAGAGCTTAGGCTCCAGCAGTGCTCCTGCGTTGATCTGCGCATAGGCACCGGCGGCTACCCAGTCGTACAGCAGGGTGGGATCCTCCAGCACATAGGGGTAGCGCTCGATATGCGCGATCAGCGGCACGATGCCCTGCTGCTGCAGATTGTACAGGGTCTGCCGGATAAAATGCGGCTTGTGGGTGGTGGGGAATTCCAGCAGCAGATAAGCGGTGTCCCCCATGCACAGCGCCCGGGTGTCCAGCTCGCACAGGCCGGGCGAGAAGAACACCTCCGCCCCCAGTTTGAAATCAAACTGCATGGGCTGCCCCTCCAGCGCTGCGGTCAGCTGTTCAAAGGCAGTCTGCCGCTTTACCGTAAAGGCTTCCACTGTGGTACGCTCGCTGTTGAAGTGGCTGGTGAACGCAATATTGCGCACACCATCCTCGTATTCCCTGCGCAGCAGCTCCAGCGAGACCGCTGTATCCTTTGCGCCGTCATCCATGCCGGGCAGAATGTGACAATGCAGATCGGTCATAGCAGTGCTTCCTTATTATTTACCGGCAGTGGCATCCTGCTTGCCGTAGGCATAGTTGTAGTTGTAAGCATAGCTGTATGCGTAGCTGGAGCCCTTGAGTGCCTTCTTCATGTCGTAGCGGGTCAGCACGCTGCCCAGCACCCGGACACCGGCATCCTGCAGCTTTTTCACTGCGCCGCGCACTGCATCGGCGGGGGCGTAGTCCGAGCGCACAACGAACATTGCGCCGTCCACATAGCGGCCGATGACGGCTGCATCGGTGACCACGGACACCGGGGGTGCATCAAGGATGACAAAATCGAACTTTTCCCGCAGGGCATCCACCATGGCCTGCATCTGCGGCTGGCTCAGCATCTCAGAGGGGTTCGGCGGCGGGGTACCGGCGGGCAGGAAGGTCAGATTCATTTCCTTCAGCTCCTGCAACGCCTCGTCCAGCGTGCACTGGTTGGACAGCACGTTGGAAACGCCCTTTACGTTGTGACCGGCCTTCAGATAGCGGTGCAGCACCGGCTTGCGCAGGTCGCAGTCCACCAGAGCCACCTTTTTGCCGCTTTCGGCCAGCGTCAGCGCCAGATTGACCGCCACGTTACTCTTGGACTCTTCCGGCACGGTACTGGTGATGACCAGCGTGTGCACGTCCATGGAGCCTGCCATAAAGTCCAGATTGGTGCGCAGAGACTTGTAGGCTTCCACATAGCCAAAGGGCATCTTTTTATCGGTGATCAGCTGCAGGGTGCGGTGCTCACCTTCTTTTTTCTTTTTACCAAACAGATTCCACATCGTCTTACACCTCCGGGATCAGGCCCAGCACGGGCAGGCCGAGCTTCTTCTGAACATCTTCGTCATCCACAACGGTGTCATGCAGCAGATGTGCCAGCACCAGCACGCCGCACACCAGAACAGCGCCCAGCAGACCGGCCAGCACAACGTACTTCTTGGTCTGGGGGAACACCTTGTTGGGGTTGATAGACACATCGCTCACCGCCTTGCAGGAACCGGCTTCCACCTTTTCCACCAGCACGTCGGGCACGATGTCGGCAATGGTCTGTGCGATCTCGCCTGCGCGCTCTGCATCGGTATCGGTGACCGTGATCTTCATGATCTGGGTAGCGTCCACATCGGCAACATCCACCATGTCGTACAGCTCGGCGTAGGTCATGTCCAGATTCAACTCATCAATGACCTCGTTCAGCACGGTGTTGCCCTTGATGATGACCGCATAGGTGCTGATCAGGTTCTTAGCCGAGTTGAAGTTATCACTGGTAAAGGTGGAGGAGTTATCCTGCCGGGTATTCACGATCATGTTGATAGAAGCCTGATACTTGGGTGTAAGCGCAAACACGCACACCAGCAGGCAAATCAGCGCTGCCGCAACAGCTGCTGCCACGATCTGCACAGCATGCGCCCACAGCAGGCGGGCCAGTTCCATCAGATCAATGGTCTCCTCGTCCTCCGTGCTCCGGAGCGACTGTCCCATAGTTGCTTTTTCGTCCATAATAGCGAAACTCACCTTTCTTGTTTTCCGCAGTGCAAGAAATGTACACCGGGTTCCTATAGATACACATTCGTTTTATAATGATAGCACATCTTGTTGTATTTTACAAGTAAAAATGCCATTTTCTGCCGGCAAATATATGGACAAAATATGCCCTGCCCCGTACAAAAAAGGCATCCGCAGCACATGGATGGCTGCGGATGCCTTCGTTTTACAGATTTTTAGCGAATACGCTTAGCGGGAGCCCTTATCGTAGGGGATACCCTCGGCCTTGGGTGCCATGCTGTTCTTGGAGGTGAAGGCCAGAATGACCATAGAGGCCACAAAGGGCATCATATTATAGATGTTGCTGGACCAGTGCAGCTGCGCAAGGAAGGTAGAGTCTGCAATATTGGCAAGGCTCTTGAACACGGCAAAGAACATGGCCGCGCCAAAGATGTGGAAAGGCTTCCACTGGCCAAAGATCATAACTGCCAGTGCCAGAAAGCCTGCACCGGCCACGCCGACTTCAAAGTTCCAGGTCTGCACCGGGGGCACGATATACGCCAGACCGCCGACGGCGCCCAGCGCACCGGAAAGGATGACACCGGCGTAGCGCATCTTGTAAACGTTGATGCCCACCGAGTCCGCAGCCTGCGGATGCTCGCCGCAGGCACGCAGACGCAGGCCGAAGCGGGTCTTATACAGCACGATGTAGCTGACCACCAGCAAGATCAGCCCCAGCGGCACGAACACGCTGAGTTCCAGCCCGCCGATGCTGAACAGGAAGGGCTTGTTGGAATAGTTCAGCTTGGCGCTGCCGCTCTCGCTGAAGTACTTGGAGATGACCACGGCAATGGCGGTAGCCAGCAGGTTCAGTGCCGTACCGCCAATGGTCTGGTCCGCCTTCAGGTTGATAGAGGCAAAGGCCAACAGCAGGCTGTAGATCACGCCCGCCAGCGCTGCCACCAGAATGGAGATCAGCACCACAAGGAAGGGCGACAGGCTTGCAGGCAGCATGGTCAGGGTAAGCACACCGGCCACGCCGCCGATGACCATGATGCCCTCCAGCGCAATGTTGATGATGCCGGAATGTTCGCTGAACATACCGCCCAGTGCCACCAGCATCAGCACGATACCGTACAGCAGGGTATATTTAATCAGAAGCAGCATATTACTTGCCCTCCTTTTTGGTCTTTTCTGCGGCAGGCGCAGGCTCTGCGTTCACATTGGTCTTTTCGGCATTCCGGAACAGCAGGCTCTGGATCTTGCCGCGGAACAGCATGGAGAATGCGCACAGATAGATGATGATGCCGCTGATCAGATCCGAGATCTCAGTGGGGTAAAACTTGGTGGACAGGAAGGAGCCGCCGACCGAGATGTGGGAGATGAACAGCGCGGAGAACACGGTACCGATGGGGTTGGAGCTTGCCAGCAGTGCCACCGAGATACCGTTGAAGCCCATGCCCGGCAGGCTGGTGGAGTTCAGCGGGTTCCACTGGGACACGTTGGACAGATAGAACAAACCTGCGCCGAAGCCTGCCAGCGCACCGGCAATGGCCATGGAGAGGATGATGTTCTTCTTCTCGTTGATACCGGCGTAACGGGCGGCGTTCTTGTTCAGGCCAACGGCCTTGAGCTCGTAGCCGAAGGTGGTCTTGTTCAGCACCACCCAGATCAGCACGGCCACCGCTGCCGCCAAGAAGATGGCAATGGTGGTGCTATTGGTCTGGAACAGCTTGTTCAGGCCGAAGTCCGGGATCAGGGACTGGGCAAAATCGGCGTTTTTGCTCAGGTTCAAAGTACGGGTGTTGCGCACGTCGTACATGGGGCCGGTGCCGTTCTGGTAGATGAGTTCATTTACCAGATACAGGCCGATCCAGTTGAACATGATGGAGGTAATGACCTCGTTGATGTTGAAGTAGGCCTTGAAAAAGCCGGGGATCGCGCCCCACAACCCGCCCAGCACCGCTGCTGCCAGCAGGCAGACGAACCAGGGCAGCTTGAGCATAATGGCGCAGTACAGCGCACCGTAAGCGCCCAGCGTATACTGACCGGCTGCACCGATGTTGAACAGGCCGGTCTTGAAGGCAAAGGCCACGGACAGACCGGTCATAATCAGGGGTGCGGCATTGGCAAGCTCCTTGCCCACGCCGTAGGGGGCATCGTGGAAACCGCCCTTGATGATGCGCACAAAGCCATCGCCCCATGCGTGTGCGGGGTTAATGGCTACCAGCACCAGAAAGCCCACCAGCAAACCAATCAGGATGCACAGCAGTGCAGCCAGCACGCTGGTAACAGAGCTTTGCAGGCTGCTGCTGCGGGAAAGTTTTTTCTTATTCATGTGTTACTGCTCCTCCTTTCCCTGCTTGCGGGCGCCTGCCATATACAGACCCAGCTCCTGCACGGTGGTGGTCTTGGGGTCAAACTCGCCCACGATCTCGCCCTCGTACATTACAAGGATGCGGTCAGAAAGGTTCATCACCTCGTCCAGCTCCAAGCTGACCAGCAGCACGGCCTTGCCCTTGTCGCGCTCGGCCACGATCTGGCGGTGGATGTACTCAATGGCACCCACGTCCAGACCACGGGTGGGCTGCACTGCCACCAGCAGTTTGGGGTCGCGGTCGATCTCGCGGGCAATGATGGCCTTCTGCTGGTTGCCGCCGGACATACTACGCACGGTGGTCAGACTGCCCTGACCGCTGCGCACATCGTACTGCTCGATCAGTCTGTCAGAGTACTCGCGCACCTTATCGGCACGGATAAAGCCGCCCTTCTGGAACTCCGGCTGCCAGTAGCGCTGCAGCACGATGTTGTTTTCCAGACTGAAATCCAGCACCAGACCGTGCTTGTGGCGGTCCTCCGGGATGTGACCCATTCCGTCCTTGGAGCGCTGGCGGATGCTCTCGTGGGTGATATCCTTGCCGTCCAGCGTAAGCTTGCCGCTAGACACCTTGCTCAGGCCGGTCAGGCCGTAGATGAACTCGGTCTGGCCGTTGCCCTCGATGCCCGCCAGACAGACGATCTCGCCTGCGTGCACCTTGAAGGACACGTCCTTCACCACGTCCTTCTTGCGCTGGTCATTGTGGATGGTAACGTTTTCCACGTCCAGCACAGTCTCGCCGGGGTGCGCGGGCTGCTTTTCCACCTGCAGCTGCACGTCACGGCCCACCATGCGGCGGGAAAGCTCTTCCTTGGTGGTGTCCTTGATATCCACCGTGCCCATATATTTGCCCTTGCGCAGCACGGTGCAGCGGTCGGCCACAGCCATGATCTCGTTGAGCTTATGGGTGATGAACAGGATGGACTTGCCCTCCTTCTTGAACCCGCGCATGATCTCCATCAGTTCGTCGATCTCCTGCGGGGTCAGCACAGCGGTAGGCTCGTCAAAGATCAGGATCTCGTTGTCGCGGTACAGCATCTTCAGGATCTCCACGCGCTGCTGCATACCCACCGAGATATCGCTGACGAGTGCGTCCGGGTCTACCCGCAGGCCGTACTTTTCGCTCAGCGCCATCACCTTTTTGCGTGCCTCGGCTTTCTGCAAAAAGCCCATCTTGTTGGGTTCCACGCCCAGAATGATGTTGTCCAGCACGCTGAAGCATTCCACCAGCTTGAAATGCTGGTGCACCATGCCGATGCCCAGTGCGTTGGCATCGTTGGGGTTGCGGATGGCAACCTCCTTGCCGTTTTTCAGGATCTTGCCCTGTTCCGGCTGATACAGGCCGAACAGCACGCTCATCAGCGTACTTTTGCCCGCACCGTTCTCGCCCAGAAGGGCGTGTACCTCGCCCTTGCGCAGTTGCAGGGTGATATCATCGTTTGCCTTGATACCGGGGAATTCCTTGGTAATGTGGAGCATCTCGATCACATAATCCTCTGCCAATCTGCTCACTCTCCTTTCGTGCCGTAACGACACCTTTTTCTATACTACAACCCATTATACCTGATTTTTTGCAGTTTGCACACGGCTTTTTGATTTTTTGTCAAAAAGCACAAGTAAAAGTATTACTTTTGTACGGTCTGCATAATTTCCTACCTGTTTCTCCCACACAGGCATACAAAAAGGGCGGGGTGCCCCTGCATGAGCACCCCGCCCCTATTACGGGAGTAATTCCGGGATAGCGATTACTGGATGTAGTTGACCTTGGTGAACTCGCTGACGGTGGGCTTGGTAGCGTCGTCGGAGCTGTTGTCCACAACGAGCTCGCCGGAAGCGATCTTGCTCTTCAGGGCCTCGTACTCGTCCTTGGTGAAGGTCTTGAAGTTCCAGCTGTCATCAGCAGTGGGCAGACCAACATAGTCGCCATCCTCCAGACCGAAGTTACCGTTGGTAGCAGCGATGTTGCTCCACTCGCCGGCCTCGATGTCGCCCAGAGCGGTGCTGACAGACTCAGACAGGCCCTTCATGGCAGAGGTGATGAACGGGTTGTAAGCGTAGCCGTCCTTCTCAACGCCATTAGCACCGATGTAGTTCTGGTCAACGTCAACGCCAACAACGTAGCCGTTGTTCTTCAGAGCAGCCTCGACAGCGGAGGTGTAGATGCCGCCGCCGCAGGCAAAGACAATCTGGGTGCCGTTGGCATACCAGCCCTCCATACGGGAGGTGATGTTGGCATCGCCGTAGAACTGGCCGCCGTAGAAGTAGTTGATGTCGATGTTCTGACCCAGCTCCTGAGCAGCAGCATCAGCGCCCTGCACAAAGCCGTAGCCGTAACGGATGACAGCGGGAACAGCCATGCCGCCCAGGAAGCCCAGCTTGGTCTTGCCGTCCTTGGCAATGGCGTAACCTGCCAGATAGCCTGCCTGCTCCTCCTTGAAGGTGATGCAGTAGCAGTTGGAGGGGATCTCATCGGTGCCGATATCGCCCTGGGTGACATCGATAGCAATGAACTTGACATCGGGGTACTGCTCAGCCGCCCATGCCAGAGAAGCGCCGTACAGGTAGCCGACGCAGACAATGACCTCAGCGCCGTCGTTGACAGCCTGACGGATCATGGTCTCACGATCCTCATCGGAAGCGTCAGCCTCGGGGATGTAGTACTGGCAGTTGTCACCCATGTAGCCGGAAACAGCAGTCCAGCAAGCCTGGTTGAAGCTCTCGTCATCGATCGTGCCGGTATCGCAGGTCAGAGCGACCTTTGTGATCTTGCTGGCAGCCTCAGAAGCTGCAGAGGAAGCAGTGGAAGAAGCGGTGCTGGTGGAAGAGGAAGAACCACCGCAGGCGGTCAGAGCAGCGGCAGCAGCTGCAGCGCCAGCCACAGCCAGGAAGTTACGACGAGAAATCATCATAAGAAAACTCTCCTTTTTATACATTAAAAATTGCGCTTTACTATGGGAATGCGCACACTTGCACATTTACTGACCCAAGTATAGCCGGGTCATGTGAGGAAAGCAAGGCATTTCCGATTACAAATTCTTTACAGATTTTTTGTAAAATTCGTGTAAAAGTCGTACTATTTCGCCAATTTTAGCAAAATATCCGCTTCCCGCCTCACTCTTCCACGGCTTTGTTGCCCGCCACGTTGGAGGGGCCAAAGCCGAAGGGCAGCAGCTCGTCCATGCTGCGCTCGATGAAATCATCGGGGGTCTTTGCCATGATGACATTCAGCTCCGGCCCGCCGAACTCAAACAGCGCCTGACGGCAGACCCCGCAGGGCGAGGTGATCTGCTTGTTCACCTCGCCGCGGCGGGAGCCCACCACGGCAATGTCGGTGAAGCGGGTCACGCCCTCACTCACCGCCTTGAACAGGGCCGTGCGCTCGGCACAGCTGGTGGGGGTGAAAGCAGCGTTTTCCACATTGCAGCCGGTGAAGATGCGGCCATCTTCGGCCCGCAGGGCGGCACCCACCATAAAGTCGGAGTAAGGCACATAGGCCTGCTCCCGGGCTTCCAGCGCCATCCGGATCAGGGCTTTCTTTTCGTCTAAAGTCAGATTGGTCATAGGGGCCTCCTTTTCATTCTAAAGTATAAACAAACGTTTCTGCATCTCGATGCCACGGAAGGGCAATTTCATAGGCTGGGTAATAAGGTACAAGGCAGATATCCTGATCTGGTTGAAAGTCGTTCATCTTTCATCCCCTCTTTTGCACTTCAATTATACGGCGTGTTCTCAAATTCTTCAAGAGATTTCTCGTTGTTCATTTATTATGTAATGAAAGTTCTTGCATTTTTCATTACAGACGCATATAATAGAATCAAGAAAGAGGTGTATTAGAATGGCAAATGCAGTCAATGTGAACTTCCGGATGGACCCAGACCTGAAACGCAGCATGGAAGAGGTTTGCGCCGAGATGGGACTTTCTATGACAACGGCATTCACGATTTTCGCCAAAAAAGTTTCCCGGGAGCACCGCATTCCCTTTGAGGTTTCCGCCGATCCGTTCTATGCCGAAAGCAACATCAATCATCTCCGCCAGATCGTGCACGATATCGACACCGGCAAAGCCAAACTCACCGAACACGACCTGATTGAGGTAGACTAAATGAGATTGCTTTGGGAAGAGGAAGCATGGGAGGACTACTGCCTTTGGCAGACACGAGACAAAAAGCTGCTGAAGCGGATCAACACACTCCTGAAAGACATCCAGCGGAACACCTACGAGGGCATTGGAAAACCCGAGCCCTTAAAAGGTGATTTGAGTGGATGGTGGAGCCGCCGCATCGACGATACGCACCGCATTGTTTATAAAGAGCAGGACGGCAATATCATTATCGCATCCTGTTTCGGACATTATAGTGACACTTAAAACATAAAAGGGTTGTTGTCGTGTGACAACAACCCTTTTTGTGAATGCAAATCAGTACTCCGCGCCCAGTGCGACCTTCATCATGTTGGTGAAGCTGTTCTGACGCTGCTCGGCGGTGGTGATCTCCGGGGAGACGAAGCTGTCGGAGATGGTCAGCAGGCAGGCGGCGTTCTTGCCCAGGACCTGAGCGTTGGCGAAGAGGGCAAAGCTCTCCATCTCCACGCACAGGCAGCCGCGCTCATCCCGCAGCTTTTCCCAGTAGGTGAGCTTTTCATCGGAGGGCTGGCGATAGAACACATCGGAGGAATGGATGTTGCCCTCGATCAGGGGGATGCCCTGCTTTGCGGCGGAAGCGCGCAGCTTGTCGTTCAGGGTCTGGCTGGGCAGGGTGAGGTCTCCCTCAAAGCCGCTCTGGACCCGGGCATAATTGCTCTCGCTCACGGCACCGGCGGCCAGCACCACATCGAACAGCTTGGCCTTGTCGGTGTAGCTGCCGGCAGAACCGATGCGGATGATGTTGTCCACATCGTAGAACTTGTACAACTCGTAGGAGTAGATGCCGATGGAGGGCATTCCCATGCCGCTGCCCATCACACTGATGGGGCGGCCCTCATAGGTGCCGGTAAAGCCCAGCATTCCACGGACACCGGTGACCTGGCGGACATCCTTGAGGAAGGTATCCGCGATGAACTTTGCCCGCAGCGGATCGCCGGGCATCAGGACGGTCTTTGCGAAATCGCCTTTTTCAGCGCTGATGTGGGGTGTTGCCATAATCATTCTCCTTTTTGTTTGTAAAATAAACCTCTCAGGCGCTTCACGCCAGCATACGAGTTGCGGCTCCCAGCGTCCACTTCGTGCAAAGTATTGCACTCGTGTCCTGCTGGCCGCTGCCCCAACAACGCCTCCCTTCATCCGCCACTGGCGGCGGTCGTCGTTGTTGCCTGATAGGGGAGCTAAGTTTATGCTTCGCATTGACGGAGAGGTTCTGTTCTGATTTATCGCTTTCCGGAGAACACGCTCTGCGGTGCGATGTACGAGCCGTTGCGGCGGATCTCGAAGTGGCAGTGGTTGCCGGAAGAGCGGCCCGTGCTGCCCACATAGCCGATGAGCTGGCCCTGCCGCACGGTCTGGCCCGCACTGACCGCCAGAGACAGGCAGTGGGCATAGACCGTGGTATAGCCGCCGGAGTGGCTGATGATCACAGAATAACCATAGCCCGTACCGGCACCGGCCTTGTTATAGCCTGCCTTGGTCACAGTGCCGCCCGCCGATGCATAGATGGGCGTACCGGCAGAGGCACAGATATCCACGCCCTTGTGGCCGCTGCCATACCAGCGCGAGCAGTTGCGGTACCCCGGCACAGGCCAGATGAACTGACCGCTGCCGCCGATGTATGCCGCCGCACCGTTCTTTGTGACCTTCTTGGTGCCAACGACCACCTTTTTGTTCACCGGCTCCCGGATGGTCTCGGTGGAAAGGATGGTCTGCTCCAGCAGCACGCCGTTGGTATCGTAGACGTTCTGCATGGTGACGCGGCGCAGGCCGTTCTGGCCCTCCTGCAGGGTCTTGGTGGTTCCCTTGGTGTACTCGTTGGACTGGGTGGTTTCGGTGCTGAAGGGGATCTCCTCCTCCCGCGTCTCCACCTTGGTGATGCGGACTTCCAGCAGAGCCTCCTGCTTGGTCACGATCAGCTGGTCGCCCTCCTGGATATTGGAGTCCTCGGCCAGGGGAGCACCCTTGAAATTCGTATTCAGGGCACACAGCTCCCGGAAGGTCAGGTCGTTCTTCTGGGCAATGGCCCACAGGGTATCGCCCGCCTTGACCGTGTAGATCTTCTCCTGCTGCTGCACGCCGGTCAGCATATTCTCAATGGAATTGTCATCCTCAAAGCTATCGTTGAAATAGACTCCATCTTCCAGCGTCACATTTTTGCTAAAGCCCACGCTGACATTCTCGTCTGCCTGATCCTCGTAGGGGGCCAGCAGGCTCTCCAGATAGCCGCGCAGGGTGTCACCATCGGAGCAGACTGCCGTCAGCTCCCCATCCAGATACAGGGCGGTGCCCTCACTGATCTGGTCACTGGCGCTCTGCAGAATGGCGTTTGCCGTCTCGCTCTCGTCCATGGTCTTGTGGGTCACGGAGATGGTATAGGTCGGCTCGATGGTCAGCTCGGTCTTGTCCGAACCGGCGTAGTTGATGCGCTGCATCACATCCTCTTTTGCGAGGTTGAACACCTCCTCATTGGCCACATAGCCAACGGTCTGGCCGTTCACCTGCACAGCCAGCGCATAGGGCTGGGCCATCGTCCTGTTCCAGACCGTGACGAACACGGCCAGCATACACAGGGGCAGGATGTACATTGCTGTCCGGGGCAGCAGGCTCAGGTTGCGCTTGAGCCCGCCCACAAAATAGCGCCCGGCCGCTTTTACGGAAGCACCAAAGCCCCGCTCCCGGCGCACATCGTTGGCGTGGGCCGCCACAGCGCCGAGGCCCTTGAAGAACAGGTAAAGCGGTGCCAGCAGATCCTTGAACATCTGCGCCGCACCGGGAAAGGCTGTTGCAATGATGGTATGCAGGGCATTCCTGCACCAGCGGGCCAGTTTGCGCGCCACGGCAGCAATACCGCGCCCTGTGCGCACCACCATGTACTCTGCCGCAAAGCCCAGTGCATAAAGTGCCTCGCCAACTGCCAGCACCACGGCACTGGCCCGCAGCTTTTTGGCCACATCATTCATGTGCCGCTGCGTTTTGCGGCGGAAACGGTGCCGCCGCAGCAGGCCGGAGATCTGGACCTTTGCCCAGAAGCTTCGCAGTTTTTCTCTGCCCTTCACCGGCGCTGCAGGAGCCTGGCTCTGCGGCTCCTTTGTTTTTTCTTCGATCAAAAGGGGTTGCTCCTTCCTGACGTTTTGGGTCGAAAGTTACAAATTCATATCAATTATACACTCTGCCCGGGCTGATACAAGGTTTGTCACAGAATTTGGGCAGAGCTTTCACAGAGGTTTCACTTTATTTTCATATTTCAGCGTCCAGCAATGCCCGCATATCCTCGGGCAGGGGGCTCTCCACTGCAACGGTGCGGGCGTGTTCCTCCACCGGCGTTTCCAGCCGGATGCCGCCGGGCACCTCGGTGTAAGCCGGCACCCGGAAACTCTGCCGGGCACAATGGAGCGCCTGCCGGGCAATGCGGTCACGGTGCCCGCCGTAAAGGTCGTCTCCGGCCAGCGGGTGGCCTATGGATGCAAAGTGCACCCGGATCTGATGGGTGCGGCCCGTCACGGGAACACAGGCGGCAAGGCTCAGGCCATGCGCTGCCTTTAATATGGTATACTCGGTGCGGCTGGGCTTGCCCTCGGGGGTCACGCACCGCCCGATGATGCTGTCCCCTCTCCGGCCGATGGGGGCATCGATGACTCCGGGGCCAAGGGGCATTTCGCCCTCTACAATGGCGTAATAGAGCTTTTCCACGCCCTCGGCCAGCAGGGGCGCGGCATAGCCGTTCTTTGCGGCCAGCACCAGCCCGCTGGTGTCTTTATCGATCCGGTTCACCGGGCGGAACACCGGGCTTTCGCCGTGGGCAGCCGCCCAGGCGGCATAGCCGTTGGCCAGGGTATCCCGGGGGTAGTTCAGTGTGGGGTGGACCGCCAGACGGGGCGGCTTTTCCAGCACCACGGCAAAGGCATCCTCGTATACGACCCTGACCGGGATCTCAGGCTGCGGCTCCACGCCGGGGCCGTCGGCGGGCAGCGAAAAGCGGATCACCTGCCCTGCCTGCACACGGCGGTTGGCCAGAATGGGAACATCGTCCGCAAAAAAGCCGCTGCCATGGAATTTGACCGCCCGGGCCAGCTCCGTGGAGACGGCACACCGGCGCAGAAAGCCGCGCAGCAGCACGCCATCGGCTTCGGGCGGGACATTGAAAAGCAGCTGCATCCTTTGTTCCTCCCAAAAATTTCACGCCATATTTAGATTTATTATACCAAATTTCATCGTCACTTGCAAATCTTGTTTTTTTATGGTATCATGGGGAACGGAAAACGAGTGGAACATACGGCGGCGGGGCGGCTTTGACCGCTCTGAGGAAAG
>OGZG01001040.1_pt1 | contig 21466 bp, 15 predicted proteins | sample 1576781 | NCBI WGS metagenome assembly OGZG01 (sample SAMEA3541502, study PRJEB24748) | human gut metagenome | biome: human gut; feature: human-associated habitat; material: faeces | place: China | collected 2012 | reverse complement strand
GTATTTTTGTTACTTATGGGGTGTAGCAAAAACTATATAATGTATTGGGGTTTACAGTTGTAAGTATAGCAAGCCATAACAAATAAGTGTGCACAAACTTACTATTTTTTTCAATGTTTTTTTGTGCATTTTGCTTTTATTTTATCATCCCCCAAAATTTTGACTAAAACAGAAATGTTTTTTAACAATACAGTTGTGCAATTTATCAATATATTTACCTTTAGAACTCACCCGGCTCTACATCAACTTCTTCTGAAACTACATTCTGTTTATCAAGCGAAACTTCCTCTCCATCTTTTTCAAATAAAGCTTCAAATTCTGCTCTGTCAATTCTTTCTTTTTCCATAAGAAGTTTTGCACATTTGTGAAGAATATCTATGTGTTCCTCAAGAATTGATTTTGCCTGTGTATATGCATCGTCAATTATTGCCTTAACCTCATTGTCAATTGTCTTAGCCACATCCTCGCTGTAGTCTCTGCTTGTTCTTCCAAAGTCTCTGCCGATGAACACTTCATCTTCGTCAGCATAATTTATCATTCCCAAGTTTTCTGAGAAACCATACTTTGTAACCATTGCTTTTGCTGTGTTTGTAGCCTGTTTTATATCCTGTGACGCTCCCGTTGTAATGTCATCAAATATGATTGACTCAGCAATTCTTCCTCCAAGACTTACAATTATATCCTGTTTCATCTTGCCTTTTGTCATAAATGTTTCATCACGATCCGGAAGAGGCATTGTATATCCTGCCGCGCCTGACCCTGTCGGAATGATCGAAACCATGTGGACAGGTCCTACATCAGGAAGTACATGAAAAAGAATGGCATGACCTGCTTCATGGTATGCAGTTATCTTCTTGTCTTTCTCTGAAATAATCTTGCTCTTCTTTTCTTTTCCTATTCCGATTTTAATAAATGATTTGCTGATGTCCTCCTGTTCAATGAACTTTCTGCCCTCTTTTGCACATGCAATTGCAGATTCATTCAAGAGGTTTTCAAGGTCAGCTCCCGTAAATCCAACTGTTGTCTGTGCAATCTTTTTAAGGTCAACATCATCACCGAGAGGTTTGCCCTTTGCATGCACTTCAAGTATCTCCTCACGTCCTCTGACATCAGGACAGCCGACATTTACTTTTCTGTCAAATCTTCCCGGTCTCAAAATAGCCGGATCAAGTATATCTACACGGTTTGTAGCCGCCATAACTATTATGCCTTCGTTTATGCCGAAACCATCCATTTCGACAAGCATCTGGTTTAATGTCTGCTCACGCTCATCATGTCCACCGCCCATACCGGTTCCGCGGCGTCTTGCCACCGCATCGATCTCATCGATAAAGACGATACATGGTGCATTTTTCTTTGCTTCCTCAAAAAGGTCACGGACACGGGATGCCCCGACACCGACAAACATCTCCACGAAATCAGATCCAGAAATGCTGAAAAACGGTACGCCCGCTTCCCCTGCAATTGCTTTTGCAAGCAATGTTTTACCGGTTCCAGGAGGTCCGACTAAAAGGACACCCTTCGGGATTCTTGCACCGAGTGCGGTATATTTCTGCGGCGCACGAAGGAAATCCACGATCTCCTCCAACTCCTCTTTTTCCTCTTTCAAACCTGCGACATTGGCAAATGTCACTTTTTTGGCATCCGGCTGCATCAGCTTTGCACGGCTCTTACCAAAATTCATCATCTTGCTGCTGCCGCCGCCCGCGTTTGCCGCTGCCTGATTGGTCATGATCATGAAGAAAATAAACATTGCCCCGAATATGATCAGATATGGAAGCAGTGTCATGATCCAGCTCTCCGCCGGAACATTCTCCATCGTATAATAAGTGATATCCTGATCCTGCAGATAAGATACAATCTCATTTACATCTGACACGATCAGCACCTTCTGTGTGGAATCCGAGAATGTAAGATTCACACTTCCGGTCGGAATCTCACGATTCTGCACAATATCAATGGCTGTTACATCCCCTGACTGGATGTCTTTCTCAAAAGCTGCTCTTGTATAAGAATTTGTGGTTGTATTTCCATCCAGGAAATACCAGACACCAACTACGATCAGAATGAGCACCAGATAAAACCCAAAGCCTCTGTAACTATTATTCCTACTATTCAAAGCTGCTCTCCTTTATTCTTCGTCCTCAAGTTCCACACATCCAATGTATGGCAAATTTCTGTACTGCTGGTCAAGGTCTAATCCAAAACCTACTACAAACTCATCCGGGATCTCAAAACCGACATAATCCACCTTCACATCACACACGCGCCGGTCCGGTTTATCTAACAGTGTGCATAACTTCAGGCTCTTTGGATTTCTTGTTTTCAGGTTCTGAAGCAGATAACTCAGTGTTCTTCCGGAATCAATGATGTCCTCGACCACAAGGACATTCTTTCCCTCAATTGTAGTATCAAGATCTTTTCCGATCTTGACAACACCGCTGGAACTTGTGCCGGCACCATAACTGGAAACAGACATAAAATCGATCTCTACCGGAGAGGTGATCCGCTTAGCAAGTTCACAGGTAAAGAAAATCGATCCCTTTAAAATGCAGATCAGATATACGGTCTCACCGCCATAATCTTTGCTGATCTGTTCTCCCATCGCTTTTACGCGCTCTGTGATCTGTTCTTCTGTCAGATACTTTCTAATATTCTTTACTTTCATGATAATTTCCTCCAAAAAAATGTACTTCTAATATCTTTTTTGTATTTTCATCGATTTTATAATCTGCACTGATCCGCTGTCCGACCGCCCATATAACATGAGAGTCTTCCGTCAGGAGCAGCATGGTATCCCGCATCTCTTTTGGGACTTTTTCGTTAATAAAATACTCTTTCAGTTTCTTTGTGTGTCCCCTGTCATCCACCGTAAGATAATCTCCTGCGGTTCTGGTTCTGATTTGCAGTCCAACTTTGATTTTATCATAATTCAGCCATTTCGTATATGATTTTTTATCAATTTCCCCGATTTTCCCATCCGGGCTGAGTCCGCAAAACCTTACTCTGCCTCCCGGCACTTCCAGTTCCAGTGTCTCTCCATCAAAAACTTTTTGCAGGCTCTCCTTTGGTATTTCTATCAAAAAGGTGTTATCCGCCCTCTTTTTTTCCGTCTCTTTTCTCAGCAAAATACCATGATAATTGCGCTCCGCCAGCACCTGATATGGCAGTTCCACATATCGTCCAACCTGTGAAAAATAAAGGTTTCTCACGCTCTCTACATGTTTTCTCGTAATATCTTTTTTCGATCCTGCCACCTGTCCGATTGCCTTATGGAGAACCTCCCGCTGCACAACTTCGTGGCACTCCTCCCACACGCCCGAATAAAGCTGTATGCCATCGCTTTTTTCAACCACATACATTTCCCGGATATGCTCTGCCTCCTCATTGAGAAAATCTCTCATTTCCTGCAGAAGCGCCGCACTCTGGTTGATATGTGCCACCGCCTGCCCATTGATCTGCTTTAGTTCCGGCAGCACCTGATGCCGGATACGGTTTCTGCTGTATTCTGTATCCAGATTTGTCTCATCCATACAATAGGACTGCCCGCATTCCCTTAAAAATGCCTCGATCTCTTCCCGCGGCTGCGCAAGCAGAGGACGGATCAATTCGTAAATCCCCTCATCCCTGCGGCGGCTCATGCCACACAGTCCATCCAGTCCGCTTCCGCGCACCATCTGAAACAAAACCGTTTCTGCGTTATCCTCCGCATGATGTGCCAGCGCAAGTTTAATCTTCTTTTCCGGAAATTCCTTTTTTACGCTTTCTGCCGCTTTCTTATAACAGTCATATCTTAAAATGCGCGCTGCTTCCTCCAGCCCAAGACCATGTTTCTCCGCAAATAGAGGAACTTCCACTGAAAATATATGACATCTGATCCCATGATCCTGACACAGGTTTTTCACAAACGCAGCGTCTTTCCGGCTCTCTTCCCCACGGATGCCATGTTCCACATGGACTGCTTCCAATAAAAAATCTGTTTTTTTCTGTAACTGCTCCAGCATCAACAGGAGGCAGACGGAATCAGCACCGCCGGATACCCCTGCGAGTACTATGTCCCCGTCTTCCACTATTTTTTCTTTTTTCCATTCGTTTAAAAGTTCATTTGTCATCTATTTCTCCCAGATGCAGGTTGCAAGAATGGTCATATCATCCGAAACCTTTCCCCCTGTAAAAAGAAGCACCCGCTCCAAAATCTTTTTCGCCAGGATGCCCGGATGATTGGTGTTGATACTCTCGATGATCTCCTGCATTGTTTCTTCCGGATTTGGTACATGCAGATATTCTAACACACCATCCGTGACCATGACAACAAAATCGCCGTTTTTCAGGGTTATCTTTTTATGCTCAATCTCGGGGTTTGTCCCGACGCCGACCGGCAGGGAATCCGGAGCAAAACTTGTCACCTCCTGCCCGTGCCTGATAAAGCTTCCCGCTGCTCCGATCTTGTAAAAATCCGCCGCCCCATCATAGAGGTTCACCATGCACAGGTCAACGGTCGAATACAGATCGCTCTCCCCTTTCATCACCATCGCCGAGTTCATCATACGGATCGCTGTCTCCACCGAAAAACCGGCTTCCAAAAAGCGTTCCACAAGATCTAACACCATCTCACTCTCTTTGCATGCGGCACTGCCGGAGCCCATGCCATCCGAGAGTCCGAGCAGAAGATCGCCGCGCTCCAGCTCCAGAAACGAGAAATTGTCCCCGGAAATCTGTGCACCGTCTTTTTTCAGCCGTGCGATTCCCTGCACACTGCGGTATTTTGTATCCTCGTAAAACAAAAAATCGGTGCGTTCCTTTGAGATAAATGAGCGGCAGTCTGCGGCAGCACGGATATCTTTTCCAAGCGCATGGCTGACCGCTGCGAGAAATGATTTCACAGAAACACAGCCGCCCATTTTACTGCGCAGTCCCGCTGTCAGCCGCAGACGTCCCTCCTGATTCTCATACAAATGCATTTCCTCAATGACGATCCCGCTCTCTTTTGCCCGGTAGCGTATCTCTGCCAACGCCTTTTTCTCCTGCGTATCCAGCAGTTTTTCCTCCTTCGCACAGTCTTTCATAATGTACGCCATCGCATCGAGCTGTTCTGCGATCGTCTGACGGTTTTCCAACAGACGGTTGTACCACGCACGGTTTAAGCTTGCCTTCTCAAACACGCGCACTGCCTCCTCCACCATATCTTTGCTGTGTTTGCAGTAGTGGCTTAGTTCCTCCTCGCTCTCTTTCGCCGGAGTCCCCACATTCAGGATCGACGTGATCATGTTAGACAAAATTCCATACAGCGGCGTAGATTCCTGCTCCCAGCATATCGCACAGCAGTCACAATTTGCACAGAGCCGCCCGGTCAGCTCATTTTGCATTTGTCCGAGTTCCTCCGCCGTGTACTGCTCCTTTTTTTTACTCATATTCATAAAAATCTGTGACAATCCCTGAAACGATTCCGCATACCCCGAAAGGCGTTCCTCCTTGCCTCTGTCCACAGGTTCCTGCTCTATCCTGTTTCCACGCCCCTGCCACTCCATAAAAAAATGAATGCCGCGGTTTAAAAGGATCACCGCGCCGAATACAAAGATCCCTTCCAGAAACACCGCCAGTACCTCCGGCTGGTCTTTCCATTCCAGCAGTCCGCCACAGAAAGACAGAATCATCGTCGTGATTGCTGTCAGGATTGCCGCCAGAAATGCGGGGCAGCCCTCGTTCGCCCACTCTACCAGTTTGATCGCACCTGCGGTCACGAGAAGTGCCACTGCGTATTTTACCGTTGCCGTCAGTGGCATAAAATAAAGCATTCCTATGTACATTGCGGCCGTCAGCCACACACCGTTTACTCCTTCCAAGAATGCTGCCGCAAAATACGCCGGGGCAAGTGGATAGCAGCCCATCATTTGCATACTACATGCAAGAACGCCTCCCGCAATCGTTATCATCTGTTTGCCTGCACTTTTTTTCATGACATAATCTCCTTTTATTGTTTCTGTGTCCATAGATAATTGCGAAACTCTCCCTAGTCTATTGCTAATTGTTCAAAATTGACAAAAACATTCAAGACACGCTCTCGCTACGTGTCGCTCGCAACGGTACTAAGAAGCCAGGCACAACTTGCCGTTGTACCTGCCTTCTAAGTGCCGGCGGCTCCCCAGTGTCTTTCATGTCTTTTGTCAATTTTTTACAATTCAATTTACGCTTTTAAGAGTTTCGCAATTGTCTATTATGAATAAGTGTTTGTAAAACTCTCTTAGTAATATTGATTTTTTGTCAAGTATTCTATGTTTTAGGGAATTTCACAATTATTATTGAAGTTTGATATCTGAAATATTAAGTTTGTCTCTGGATAGACCAGATACCACGAAACTATTTTATAAAAGATACAAATAAAAATCAATGATTCGACTTATTAAATTTTTGTGAAATTGACGATTCATTATCTGGCAGAGACAGAACCGGAAACTTGTATTTTAAGACAGATTCAGATATAATCAAAGGAAGCATGAAAAGAGTGGAGTGAATCATGAAGAAAAAGACCGTGACTTCTGAGACAGAAGAAATTACAATAGACAATAAAAGACAGAAAAGAAAGAGAGAAAAGAAAGCCTACCGGGAGATCCGGTGGGACAGGCTGGATAACACGGCACATCTTTTCCCTGTGATCGCAGGAGAGAATATGAGCAATGTCTACCGCATCAGTGTGACACTGACGGAGCTTGTACAGCCTGATATTTTGCAGCAGGCGTTAAACATTGTTCTTCCGAAGATGGATGGATTTAATTTAAGGCTCCGCATGGGGGTGTTCTGGTATTATTTTGAGGAGAATGGAAAATCTGCGCCGAAAGTACGCGAGGAGAGCAATTTTCCATGCCGCTATATCCAGCAGAATCAAAACCACAGTTATATGTTCCGCGTGACTTATTATAAATACAGGATTAATCTGGAAGTGTTCCACGTGCTGACGGATGGAATGGGCGGCATTAATTTTTTGAAAGAGTTGACGTACCAGTATCTGCGCCTTGCGCACCCGGAACTGAAAGAGAAGGTGGGGGATTCCTTAAACAGCGGCACATCCTTAAACAGAGAGGACAGTTTTTTAAAGAATTATAAGAAGAGTTCTGCAAAAGGCTATCAGACAAAAAAGGCATATCTGTTAAAGGGAGAACATCTCGGACCGGGAGAATTTGGCGTTATGCATGGGTATATGCAGATTCCGCAGTTGAAAGAGGTGTGTCACAGATACGGCTGCAGCATCAATGAATATCTGGTTTCCGTTTATATCTGGAGTGTGTATACGGAGTGCATGAAGGGAATGCCGTCCGCGAGTCCGATCCGCGTGGCAGTTCCGGTAAATCTGCGCCCATATTTTAATTCGATCACAACAAAGAATTTCTTTGTCATGGTGTCGGCAGAATTTCATCCGACAAAGGAAGTCTACACGTTTGCGGAAGTGCTGGCGATCGTGCGCGATAATCTGAGAAGCCAGATCAACAGGGAGCATCTGGAGAAATTGTTTTCCTATAATGTATCCAATGAGAAAATGCTTGCTGCGCGCGCAGTACCGCTTTTCCTAAAAAATATTGCAATGAAGCTTGTGTATACAAAGTCTGCACTTGCCAATACAACGACGATCACAAATATCGGAAATATCGGTGTGGATGAGGAATACCGCCCATATGTGGAGATGTTCCATGCATTTCTTGCAATGTCGAAGGGACAGCATTTGAAGGGAACGATCTGTTCTTATGGAAGTACGCTGGTGTTCTCATTCAGCTTTGATCTGAAAGATGTTTCCGTGCAGCGGGGATTTTTCCGCAAAATCGCAGCAGACGGAATTGAGGTAGAGTTAGATACAAATGGTGTAACTGCCGATTAAGAAGAATGGATCAGGATATAAAAAAACAGGAAAGTAATGGTGTGAGATGAGCAGATGTAAACAATGTAATATAGAAGTGTTGGATGAGACGGAGCGCTGCCCGCTCTGTCACTCCGTATTAGAGCCTACGATAGAGGTGGAAAATATGTATCCCGATGTCAAGATCAAAACAAGACGGATGATGCTTTTGTCGCGGATTTATCTTTTCGTGGCGATCGTGGCAGAGGCGGTTTTAGTTGTAGTGAATCATTACGGTGATTTTGAGACGGCGTGGAGTCTTGTTACCGGTCTGATCTTTTTTTATGGATATCTGGTTGTCCGGTTTGCTATCCTTGGGAAAACCGGCTATATTGCCAAAACAATTGTTTTGACGTTGATTGCCATATTGATATTGATCGCAATCGATTTTGTGAATGGTTACCGGGGATGGTCGGTACGGTATGTGTTCCCGGCGGCGATCATTTTAGTCGATGCAGGAATTTTGATCTTGATGTGTGTGAACCGGAGGAACTGGCAGAGTTATATTATGTGGCAGATTTTTATGATTCTCTGTAGTTTTGTTCCGATCATTCTGTATCTGACCGGAATCATTTATGTCCCATATCTGGCACTTGCAGCGCTCGGAACATCTGTATTTTTGTTCCTTGGAACGCTGATCATCGGTGACAGAAGAGCCAGGGTGGAACTGAAGAGAAGATTCCATATCAGATAAGGAAACGACAGAAGTTTGAATAAGAGGGTTTATGATCAGAAAATTGACTTTGAAAAAAGAAAGAGAACATGAGACAAACGAAGCGAGCATCGCAGGAAATGTCATGCGTGACCTGATCGCGCATGTGACAAACGATAACCTGATTGGCAGGAAGATCAAAAGCGGTGAGCTGCGTAAAAAGATGGTTGAGCCACCATGGAAATGTCCGGAAATGTTTACCATGACGACTATCAGTATGGAACATTTCACAATGGAGTGGCTTGAATTAAAGGAAAATCCGAATGAGCAGAAGGTGATCTTACAACTTCATGGCGGTGGGTATATCGGAGCGATGCGGAACGCATACCGCATGTTTGCGGGACTTTACAATGAAGTCAGCAAAGGGATGAGTGTACTCACCATTGATTACCGTGTGGCACCTGAAAATCCATATCCGGCGGCATTGGAAGATGCAGTGAGCGCATATCAGTGGCTGCTTGGTCAGGGCTGGTTTGCAGAGGATATCATTGTGGCAGGAGATTCCGCAGGAGGAGGGCTTGCAATGGCACTGTGCCATTATCTGAAAGATCATGGAATGCAGCTTCCATGTGGGATCGTTGCAATGTCTCCGTGGACGGATCTTATGGCAAGCGGTGAATCGTATGATACCAATTATGAGAGGGATCCATTGTTTGGAAATACGAGGGACAGTCTGATCTATAACAAAGATTATGTGGGAGACCATGATCCGATGGATGCTTATATTTCACCTCTGTATGGGGATTTCAGGGGATTTCCGCCAATGCTCATACAGGTAGGTTCTTATGAGATGCTGTTAAGTGATTCGGTGAGCGTTGCCTCGAAAGCGAGACATCAGGGAGTAAAAGTAAGACTTAGTATTTATGATGGAATGTTCCACATTTTCCAGATGGCAGCAAAAATGCTGCCAGAATCCAGAAAAGCGTGGGCTGAGATTGGAAAATTTATTGATGTTTTGTCAGATGACTGACATCCATATAAACAGGAAGACCATTTTCATAGGTGACATTGGATTCACCCTGGATCAATGGAGTGAGGTAATCAATTAATTCCTGTGTAACATCATTGCCGGCGGCGTTGATCCATTCAGCAGGAACGGATCTGGCTTCGTTGGCAATATTTTTTATCTCGGCATATCCATATTCAATCGTATATGGATCGTCAGATACACGGTTCATGATGACCATAGAAGCTGTTACGCCTTCCTCGGAGAGCGCAACGGCTTTTTTTCCTAATTCGACAGATTCCATAAGGTCTGTCTTGGATGCTAAATGGGCTGCACACCGCTGTAATACATTCACTTCGATGGAGCGGACTTTTACGCCTAATTTTTCTTTCACAAGGAATTCCAATGTTTTTCCGGCGCCGCTCAGCTGGCTGTGGCCAAATGTATCGACTGACTTCTCAGAAGCGCTGATGTAATTGCCGGATGCATCCCGGATACCCTCTGATACGGCAATGATAACGTTATTGCGTTCAAACAGCATACGTTTTACATCTAACAGGAAGTCGTCCGTATCAAACGGAACTTCCGGAAGATAAATCAAATGTGGAGCGGAATTATATCCGTTTCTTGCAAGAGCAGCGGCAGCGGTCAGCCATCCTGCGTCACGTCCCATGATCTCAATGATTGTGACACTCTTGACTGCGTAAATAAAAGTGTCATGGGCAATCTCTAAAACTGAGGAAGCAATGTATTTTGCAGCGGAACCAAAACCAGGAGTGTGGTCTGTCTCACACAGATCGTTGTCGATTGTTTTTGGAATACCGATGATGCGGACATTGCTGCCGATTTTTCTGCCGTATTCGGATAATTTTAAAACGGTGTCCATAGAGTCGTTTCCGCCAATGTAGAAGAAGGCGCCGACATTGTATAATTCAAACTGTTTGAAGATGAAAACATATGAGGAATCATCATCCAGATAATCCGGCAGTTTATGACGGCAGGAACCTAAATACATTGCAGGTGTTGTTTCCAGACGATCCAGATATGCCGGATTTTCATTCATAATCTCTGTCAGATTTAATAAATGATTGTTTAAGATACCAAGGATTCCATTTACAGATCCATAGACAGTCTCATACTGCTCAGATGCCATGACTCCACGGATCACACCTGCAAGGCTGGCGTTAATTGCAACTGTCGGTCCACCGGACTGTGCGACCATTACATTTTTTAAACTCATAGTTTACTCCTTAATAATTCATTAACTTTTGTTAAAAATAGTATCCATTTCTTTTTCTTTTGTTATAATGAAAAAGATAGATTTTTTTGTGAAAATCTTTTTGACTGCTATATAATAGCGGAAAATAACGTGTTTAGCAAGAGGTAGCAGGTGTGAAATGTGATTTATGTCCAAGAAAATGCCTTGTAGACCGGAAAAAGGGTGAAAAAGGAATCTGTGGGCAGACAGAAAATTTAAAAGTTGCGAGGGCAGCACTTCATTTCTGGGAGGAACCGTGCATTTCGGGAGATGCGGGATCGGGAGCTGTATTTTTTTCGGGGTGTTCGCTGCATTGTGTATTCTGTCAGAATGAGAATATCGCAAACGGAACGGTTGGAAAAGAAATCTCTCTGGAGCGGCTCGTGGATATTTTTCTTGAATTGCAGGAAAAAAGAGCCAATAATATCAATCTTGTAACACCGGGACATTTTGTGCCGCAGATCGTGAAGGCTCTGGATCAGGCACGAAAGGAAGGGCTTACGCTTCCGGTTGTATACAATACAAGCAGTTATGAGACGGTTGACACGATCAAAATGTTAGAGGGTTACGTCGATATTTATCTGCCGGATTTTAAATATATGAGCCCGGTTTTGAGTAAAAAGTATTCCCATGCTCCGGATTATGCAGAGGTTGCAAAGGCAGCGATCGCAGAGATGGTGCGGCAGACAGGAAAGGCTGTGTTTGTAAATGGAGAGGAAGATAACCTTATTTTAAGTGGAACGATCGTAAGACATCTGACACTGCCCGGTTGTATGGCGGATTCCATGCAGATTTTAAAGTATCTGCATGAAACTTACGGAGATATGATTTATATCAGTATCATGAACCAGTTTACCCCACTTTCCAATCTGGAAAAGTATCCGGAATTGAATCGCAGGATTACCGATGTGGAATATGAGACACTGGTGGATTATGCAATCGATATCGGGATAGAAAATGGTTTTATCCAGGAGGGGAACACAGCGGAAGAGAGTTTTATCCCGGCATTTGACTGTGAGGGCGTGTAACCTTGAAAATAAGAACCATATTTTCTGGTGGAAAAAATTTCCAAAAAAATAAGGAAAATTATATTTACATAATATGGGAAAATGCTATAATTAGTTCCGTATGATTACAAAGAAGGAATAGCAGCGAAATTACTGCAGACAGATTCCTTATCATAATAGAGTGAACTACGAAAATTTACTATAAGTAATTGGAAATGCAGACAAGGAGGAGACGAGAATGAATTTTCTAAATTTAGTTCAGGGCGCAGCCGGAAAGGTAAAAGGGGTTGCGACTTTGCTTAGCGGACTGACAAAGACACAGGCGATCATAGCAGGTGTAGCCACTGTGACAGCAGTTGGCGGTGTTGGAACAGGAGGATATTTTTTATATGACCATTTTCATCAGCCGGAACCAATTGTGGCGGATGTTGTGATAAGTACAGAGGTGGCAGAAGAACCGACGGAAGAAGTTGTGGCAGTTGAAGAGGTTGTCACGGAAGAGACAGAGGCGGCAGAACCGGAAACCGTTACATTGGTCGGAAGTTCTATTGAGAAGGATCTGAAGATCAAGATACAGGACGAGTCCTCGAAAAATGTAAAGGGACAGCCTTTCGAGATCACGATCAAGGCAGACAAGAAGAAGGCAAAATCAACTACATATTCAGATGATGATAAAGATGGTATTATTTACATTAAAAGTATTGATGCCGGAAAATATGATGTCTCTTTGAATGAGATTGATGGATATATTTCAAAAGAAAATTCTTACAAATTAACGGTTAAGGATAAGATTGAATACACCAAGGTAGATGTCAAAGACGAGATTAAATCCGCAGCAGAAGTAGCACCGGCAGAGGATGCAGAGGTAGACAATGTTGAGGTGGAGGCTGTTATTCAGGATACAGTGGAAACGGTTGACAGCACCTGCACACCATCCAAAGTCGGAGCAGGAGATGTGGATACTTCCAATTTCCCGAAAGCTTCTGTTGGTGGATCAACAAAAGTGGACATTGCACAGGCAGCAGTGACGGCTTCCGCAAAACGTGTGGGATATAGAGCTACTGGAAATGAGGGAGAAACTGTTCCGTCAACTGCAACAAAGGAACCAAAATCATCAGAAACAACAGCACCAAAATCATCGGAAACGACAACACCGAGTGAAGGCAGTTCGGAAACTACTGGTGGTCAGGGAACTGGCGGTGGTCAGAATTCTGGTTCTGGAAATAGTGGAAGTGGTGAGAGTACAGGTAATCAGAATGGAACACCTGGAGACAAAACAGATGGTACAGAGACAAAGCCGGATGATACGAAACCAGATAAATATGAAATTACCATTGTCCATATGTTTTATAAAAACGATGGAAAAACAAAAGCAGACAAAGCAGATGAAAAAGAGACAGTAACTGTTGCAAAGGATGCGAAAACGGTGTCATCTGCAAAAACATATGACGGATATAAAGCTTCCAACGGTACAACCTTTACCATTCAGAATGGTGCAAAAGAATATACCATCATGTGGGTTGCAACAGCAGCAGATAAGGCTACTTATAAGGTAACACATAATTTCTTCCAGGCTGATGGAAAGACAAAAGCGGAAGAATCCAAAAGTGAAGATATCACAGTAGATGCTACGTCTACTGAGATACAGGCATCTTCTTATGAGGCACAGGGATATAAACTGGCAGAAGGTTCCACGAAGATCAAAGTGGCAGCAGGCACAACAGCATACACATTAAACTGGGTAAAAGCTGCAGCCGCAGCCAGTGCATCTGTCACAGTACCACAGACGGCAGCTTTATATAACAGCACTATTAATAATGCAAATACAATTGGTCTCACAGCAACATTGACAGATGCAGGCAATATTATCACAAATATTACATGGGCTAGCAGCAACGAAAAAGTTGTAAAGGTATCCAATGGAGCGAAAACAGGATGTACACTGACAGCAGTTGGAAAAGGAAGTGCAACTGTAACAGGTACGATCACATACTTATCCAAACCGGGCGATACCAAGACAACCGCAAGTGACAAGAAAATCACATGTACAGTTACAGTCAATGATTTTACTGGAAATACAACAACCCAGTTAAAAGATAAATCCGGTAGAACTCTTTACAAAGATTCCGAGTGTAAAAAACCAGCAACCGTGGCAGATTACAATGCAAACGGAACTTACTACACCGAGCCGGTTTACACCGGATGGCAGACCATTGATGGAAAAGTATATTACTATACCAGCAACCATCAGCGTGTAACAGGAAGTCAGGTGATCAGCGGTATCTCTTACAACTTCGGAAGTGATGGAGCATTACAGCAGGGCTCCGGAAAGAACGGTATTGATGTATCCAGCCATCAGGGAAATATCGACTGGGCATCTGTAAAGGCGGCAGGTATCAATTTTGCAATTATCCGTGTCGGTTACCGCGGATCACAGACAGGAGCATTAGTAGAGGATTCCTGCTTCAAGAAAAATATTCAGGGTGCAACTGCAAACGGCATTAACGTTGGTGTTTACTTCTTCACACAGGCTACAACTGAGGCAGAGGCTGTTGAGGAGGCAAGTATGGCATTGACATTATGCTCCGGCTACAATCTTTCTTACCCGATCTTTGTTGATACAGAGAACGGAAGCGGAGCAGCCCGTGCCAACGGATTAGATAAAGGCACCAGAACGGCATGCGTGGCTGCGTTCTGTAAGACCATTGCAAACGGTGGAAGAAAAGCAGGTGTTTACGCAAGCAAGAGCTGGTACAACAATAAAATTGATGCATCTGCATTCAGTAACTACTTTATCTGGGTTGCACAGTACAACACAACCTGCAATTACAAAGGAAAATATAACATGTGGCAGTATTCTTCCAAGGGAAGTGTTCCTGGAATCAAGGGAAATGTTGATGTAAATATTGCATATTAATTCATGGATTTTAAAAGGACGACCGGTATCTGTTCAGATACCGGTTGTTTTGCACATAACAATCGATAAGGGGAACAGGTTTGCTATATTATAATAAGAAAGAGTATCCAAAACAGATATGGGTGTCGCAGATACCGGAGCGGGAAGTTTCTTTGTTAAGGGAAAATCTTGCCGAAATAAAACAAACTACATTTGTATTAATGCAAAAAGAGGAAGCCTGTCATCAACTGTCAGAGCAGTGGAGCAGAGATATCATTTTTCTATCTTCGAACCAGTCTCTCTTAGACCTTGCCAGAGATGTGAATGTTCCAGCGATTGCCTATCAGATGCCGGAAACGGATACATTTCTTCATGCCGATATGGTCGTTGAGGGGTTCGAGGAAGTCGATATGACGTTTTTACAGCGCGTGTATGAGAGACATTTCAATATCCCGTGGACGATTCTGGAGACGAAACGCTGTATTGTGAGAGAATTGGAGCTTTCTGATCTGGATGCCCTTTTTTCCATGTATGCAGAACCCGGAATGACCGACTATATGGAGGGGTTATATGAATATGAGGAAGAGCTGGAATATCAGAAAGCCTATATCGAAAATATGTATCGTTTTTATGGATATGGAATGTGGCTTGTTTTTGAGAAAAAAACGGGAACATTGATCGGCAGGGCTGGTGTGGAACATCGCGAAGAGTTAAATGGAGATATGGAATTGGGTTATGCGATCCGGACATCCTTTCAACATCAGGGTTATGCCTATGAAGTATGTCAGGCAATCATGCAATATGCAGGAGAGGAGCTGCAGGTACATCTCTTGCACTGTCTGATTCAAAAAGAAAATACTCTTTCTGAAAAACTTGCCATAAAATTAGGCTTTTCATATTGCGGTGACCGGGAAATAGACGGCGTCCTGATGTCAGATTATCAGATAGAATGGTGATGGAAGCCGGATGCAAAGTTTAAGCGTTGATTTTTGATAGAAAATAAAATATAATCATATATTATACACAAAAGCATAGATAAAGTGGGTGATCTACATGGCAGAACTTTCATCAGAAGAATTAGAGAAAATCGTAAAAGAAGAGGACAATAGTATTAAACCAATGAAGGAGTTTGAGAGTCCCGAAAAATTATATCAGGAATTGATCGCCAGTGTCCGTAAGTATCATCCATCTACGGATATCAGTCTGATAGAGAAGGCATACAACATTGCATACGAGGCACATAAGGGGCAGGTAAGAAAATCGGGAGAACCGTATATCATCCATCCATTGTGCGTTGCGATTATTTTAGCAGAGTTAGAGCTTGATAAGGAGACGATCGTAGCGGGACTTTTGCATGATGTGGTGGAAGATACCGTTATGACCGACGAGGAGATCAAACAGGAGTTTGGTGCAGAGGTTGCACTGCTGGTAGATGGTGTCACAAAATTAGGGCAGTTGTCCTACGATGCGGATAAGGTGGAAGTTCAGGCAGAGAATTTAAGAAAAATGTTCCTTGCCATGGCAAAGGATATCCGTGTGATCCTGATCAAACTGGCAGACCGCCTGCATAATATGCGGACACTGAAATACATGACGCCGGAGAAACAGAAGGAAAAAGCGCGCGAGACAATGGATATCTATGCGCCGATCGCCCAGCGTCTTGGTATTTCCAAAATTAAGATCGAATTAGACGATCTGTCTTTAAAATATTTAGAGCCGGAAGCATACTATGATCTGGTTCATCAGATCGCCCAGAGAAAAAGTGTCAGGGATGATTATGTCCAGAGCCTTGTGGAAGAGGTAAAAAAACATATTCACGAAGCCGGAATTCCGGCGCAGATCGATGGGCGGGCAAAGCACTTTTTCAGTATTTATAAGAAAATGAAGAATCAGGATAAAACGCTGGATCAGATTTATGATCTGTTTGCAATCCGTATTATCGTGGATTCCGTAAAAGACTGTTATGCGGCACTTGGTGTCATCCATGAGATGTATAAACCGATCCCTGGCCGGTTCAAAGATTACATTGCCATGCCAAAACCGAACATGTATCAGTCACTTCACACGACATTGATCGGACCGACAGGACAGCCGTTCGAGATCCAGATCCGTACCTATGAGATGCACCGCACTGCTGAGTACGGTATCGCCGCTCACTGGAAATACAAAGAGGCAAGCAATAATGGCGGTGCTGCAGCACCAATGACCGTTACCGAGGAAGAGAAGTTAAGCTGGCTGAGACAGATTTTAGAGTGGCAGAGGGATATGTCCGATAACAAGGAGTTTATGAGCCTGTTAAAAAGTGATCTCGACCTGTTTTCGGATACGGTTTTCTGCTTCACACCGACAGGAGATGTAAAAAACCTGCCAAACGGTTCTACGCCAATTGATTTTGCGTACAGCATCCATTCGGCGGTCGGAAACAAAATGATCGGAGCCAAAGTCAACGGAAAGCTTGTTCCGATTGATTATGTGATCCAGAATGGTGACCGGATCGAGGTGTTGACTTCTCAGAATTCCAAGGGACCAAGCCGCGACTGGCTGAATATTGTAAAGAGCACGCAGGCAAAGAATAAGATCAATCAGTGGTTCCGAAGTGAGTTGAAGGAAGAAAATATCGTAAGAGGAAAAGAACTGCTTGCATCCTGTTGTAAATCAAAGGGGATCAACCTTTCCGATATCAACAGACCAGAGTATCAGGATAAAATCATGCGAAAGTATGGTTTTCACGACTGGAATTCCTGCCTTGCAACTGTTGGTCATGGCGGTTTAAAAGAAGGTCAGATCGTGAACCGCATGTACGAGGAATATAAGAAAGACCACCTTGCACGTATTACAGACGAGGAAGTTCTTGAGACAATCTCCGAAAATAAAGAAAAAGTCCCGGAGAAAAAATCAAAGAGCGGTATCATTGTAAAGGGACTTTATGACGTGGCAGTCCATTTTTCAAAATGCTGCAGTCCGGTTCCGGGGGACGAGATCGTAGGATTTGTGACAAGAGGACGCGGTGTTTCCATTCACCGGACAGATTGCATCAACATCATCAATCTTTCAGATATGGAGAGAGAACGTCTCATCGATGCAGAGTGGCAGCATGATGAAGAATCCGGCAATTCCGGTCTTTATCTGGCAGAGATCAAAGTATTCTGCAATAACCGTACCGGGCTTCTCGTGGATATCACAAGAGCCTTTACAGAGCGTGCGATTGATATCAATGCGATCCATTCCAAGACGAGTAAGCAGGGAATCGCAACCATTGATATTTCATTTAACACAAAAGGAAAAGCAGAGTTGACGAGCGTGATCGACAAGCTTCGTCAGATAGACAGTATTATTGATATTGAGAGAACCACCGGCTGATCTGGCTCAGGTGGTTTCTTTCATCTTTTTATGGAGGAAGAAAAAGATGGCACCATTAAGTATACAGATATATGTAGTAGGTCCGGTACAGACCAATTGCTATTTTGCGATCAATGATGACACAAAAGAAGTACTGATCATTGATCCGGGTGCAAGTGCAAAACAACTTGCAGAGAAAGTGAAAGAGCAGGGATTGAAACCTGTGGCAATTCTTCTGACACATGGACATTTTGACCATGCGACAGGGGCAGGGGAGCTGGCGCAGCTTTTGCATATAAAAATATACGCGCAGGAAAAAGAAAAAGAGACACTGGAAAATCCGCAGTTGAATCTGAGCGGATGGCAGGGAAGCGAGCTTGTGTTCTATGCCGATGAATATTTAAAAGATGAGCAGGAAATAGATCTTGCAGGATTTCATATACGGGTATTTTTAACACCGGGACATACGGTGGGAGGCTGCTGCTATTATTTTCCATATCAGAACACGTTATTCAGCGGGGACAGCCTCTTTCAGACTTCTATTGGAAGGACTGATTTCCCGAAGGGGAGTGCATCCCAGCTGATCCATGCGATTCGGGAAAAACTCATGCCGCTTCCTGATGAGACCGCCGTGTATACAGGGCATGGAGATATGACAACGATCGGAACAGAGCGGATGTACAATCCATATTTATAACAGACTGACTATGAAAAAATATCGTCTGTAAAGAAGACTTTCATCAAAATAGGAAACACAGCCAGAAAAGGAAAACAATATGATATTAGCAAAGTTAAGCAAGCCGGAATTTGAGTATGACATACATTCGCTCATCAAAGCATTTTTCCCGGAGGAAAATGTGAGTGCAACGGCAGAAGATAAAAAATATGAGGAAGAGATCACCTTACAGTTTCAGGTGGAGTATGAGCCACAGCAGATAAAAATTGAGTGGAAGGGAAAAAATCAGGAAAGTCATGACCGAAGTTTTCCGGTAGATTTTTCAGACCGCACGGAAACGAAAAACGAACTGAAACAGAATTTTTATCAGATTTTATCAGAGATCACGGGCAAAAAGCTTCCGTGGGGAACGCTGACAGGAATCCGGCCAACGAAAATCCCGATGAAATTTTTAGAGGAAGGAAAAACGGAGGAAGAGATCAGAACCTACATGCAAAAAACGTACTTTGCATCCGATGAGAAAATCGATCTTTCCATTGATATTGCAGAGCGTGAGCTTGAAATCTTAAAAAAGATCGATTACGAGAACGGCTACAGTCTTTATATCGGAATCCCATTCTGTCCGACAACCTGCCTGTATTGTTCGTTTACATCCTACCCATTAGTGAGCTGGAGACAGAAAGTGGACAGCTATCTGGATGCTTTGGAAAAAGAACTGGATTATGTAGCGGTAAAATTTGGAAAAAAACATCTGAATTCCATCTACATTGGAGGGGGCACACCGACAACACTGGAGCCATATCAGCTTGACCGGCTGATCCGTAAAATCCGATGCAGCTTTGATCTGTCACACTGTCTGGAGTTTACAGTGGAAGCCGGACGTCCGGACAGCATCACAAGAGAAAAATTAGAAACGTTGAAAAAATGGGACATCACAAGAATTTCCATCAATCCGCAGACGATGAAAGATGAGACATTAAAAATCATCGGGCGCAGGCATACCGTGGCACAGACCGTGGAGAGTTTTCAGCTTGCGAGAGAGCTTGGATTCGATGATATTAACATGGATCTTATCATGGGACTGCCGGAGGAAAGCCTTGAGGATGTCAGGGATACCTTAGAGCAGGTAAAAGCGTTAAAACCGGATAATCTTACCGTGCATTCACTTGCATTAAAGAGGGCGGCACGGCTTAACATGTTTAAGGAAGATTATAAAGATTACAAGATGGTCAACACCACAGAGCATATGAACCTCACCGCAGAATATGCAAAAGAGATGGGATTAGAACCATATTATCTGTATCGGCAGAAGAGCATGGCTGGCAATCTGGAAAATGTCGGTTACGCAAGTCCGGGGAAAGCAGGAATTTATAACATTCTGATCATGGAGGAGAAACAGACCATCGTGGCGTGCGGAGCGGGAGCTTCGACAAAACGTGTCTGGAATGAGCCAAATCCGGACGGCACTCATCGGATCGAAAGATGCGAGAATGTCAAGGATGTAGCGCAGTACATCGAGAGAATTGATGAGATGATTGAGCGGAAGCAGAAACTTTTTGCAGAAGAATAAAAGGTTTTTTTTCCTGAAATAGTACATCAAATGAGGGTTAGTACATCAAAAAATTACCCAATAATACTGAATAACCTATGAGATGTATTGAAACAACCTAATAACTGTGCCTTAAAGGACGAATTCATTTTAGAAGATGAGTTCGTCCTTTTCTCATATATTCCAAAATGACGGTAGAACTGTTCACAAGTTTTATGGTAAAATTTGAATACAAATTGAGCAACAAATCTGGGAAAACATAATCATCAATGTGTAAAATGTGATAGTCATGAGGAAAAAACGAGAATCACCGAAAGGATGTGGGAGGCATTGTGCGGGAAGAGAATCAAACAACCAGCAGCCTTGGCTGTATTATTTGTTCTAATGTTTATTGGTGGATGTTTTTTGTGAAAGCCAATCAGGCAAAGGAATTTGAGAAAAACGATTATGGGGTGTTTTTAAATGCGGACGCCTCATCTTTGGAACGATTTAAAATGTATGAAACGATTGTAATTGATGCACAGTATTTTACAAAAAGGGATATTGAATTGCTCCATCAAAATGGAACAGTCGTATATACATATCTAAATATTGGGTCGATTGAAAACTTCAGGGAGTACTATACAACCTATGCGGAACTGGCAATCGGTGAGTATGAGCATTGGGAGAAAGAAGAATGGGTAGATGTAGCAAACCCAGACTGGCAGAAGTTTATAGGACAGCTTTCTCAGGAACTATATGAAAAAGGTGTTGATGGGTTCTTTATAGATAATTGTGATGTATATTATTACGCTCCACGCGAGAGTATTTTTGAAGGTCTTACAGCTATTCTGCAAATATTTGGAAGCGTGCAAAGCAGATGGAATGGAAGTATATCTGTTGGAATATACAACGAACCCAAAACTAATCCGAAAAATAAAAGAATACTGCAAGGAGCAAGACTTCCATTTTTATATTTCCAGTTCCCTTGAACTTAGATAATGAGTGTTGAGAAATACGAAAAGTATGCGGTTGCTTTTTCTGGAACGGGATAATGTTATTGCTCTTATTTGATTGACAAAAATTAGATAGATTTTATAATTGATATTAAGAATTGTTCCTAATAATGAGTTGGATAGAAACAACTAAAAAATAGAAGAAAAAGGGTAAGATTATGTTTGAGATGAAACCAGAGTATTACATTGGAATAAAAATGATT
>OGZG01001039.1_pt1 | contig 21514 bp, 20 predicted proteins | sample 1576781 | NCBI WGS metagenome assembly OGZG01 (sample SAMEA3541502, study PRJEB24748) | human gut metagenome | biome: human gut; feature: human-associated habitat; material: faeces | place: China | collected 2012 | reverse complement strand
GTGGCAGCAGGAATTTGCCGTATTGAAATGCGAAGCCACGGCAAATTCCGTTACTTTTTACGTATGCGTGTACAGTAACCCTCTTTTATTAATACCCGCATACGTAAAAAGTAATCCTTGTTTTGTCTTGCCAGAACGATGCAGATTTTGTATACTTATAACACATTTAAATTCAATACAATGAGTATAAAAAGATTGACTAATACCAATAAAGGAGTTACAACGATGGAAGAATTTTACAAAGCAATCGAAAACAAGATCAAAGCTTCCGGCTATCCGGGCGAGGTAAACGGCGAGGATATCTACAACGACATCTGCGATCAGATGGAAGAAAAAGAAAATGGAACCTACCTGTTTCTCTCCAAAAAAGACAATGGCGTCGTATTTGAATACAAGGTAGACATTCTGGATGAGTCCTTCAATCTCTCCTATGTTCATATTACCGCAAATAACGACACGTTTCATATTGATTTTGACAATTAATAGACAATCTTTTCTTGGACATCCCTGTATTTTTGACATACAGGGATATTTTTTTAAGGATTTTTTTGGAAAATGTGAGCATTGCGCCCTTTATAGAGGTCTGTTATAATTATCATTGTTAAAAGATTGACGAAATTATAAACTGCACACAGGGTTGTGTGCCAATCCATGAAGGAGGGCTAAATATGAAAATCCAGAACATTTCCGATGTAAACACATTTTTTAAAGTAATTGATTCCTGCAAAGGAACCGTCGAGCTGGTTTCCCCGGAGGGCGACCGCATCAACCTGAAATCCAAGCTGTCCCAGTATCTGTCGATGGCAAATATTTTTTCCAATGGCTATATCAAAGAGCTGGAGCTGGTCGCTTATGAGAAAGAGGACTTAGACCGACTGATTAAATTTATGTATCAGGGAGAGTAAGCTCTCTTCTGAGGTGTACACGGTATGTATGTTGCCGTTGTATAAAAAAATGTTTGAATGATGCGATAGAAACTGTATAAAAAAGCTTTCTGGCTGCATGGCAGATTGGCTCTGCTGCACAGAAAGCTTTTTTCCGTTTTATGAATCTAAGTCAAACCGTTTCTCATACTTCACGCAGTAAACACGCAAACCTTCTAAACAGCTACGCTTCTATCCGCGCCAGCTCTTGAAAGACTTTTTCAATTTCTTCCCGCGACGCCCGGAATGTTCCCTGCACCATCTGGGTGCTCCCGCCGCCGCGTCCCTGCAGACGGGCGTTTAATTCTTTTCCGAATGCACGCATATCACGGCCGAGGCTTCCGGCTGTGTAGTTATAACCTGACGCGTCATCGCCAGAGCACACCAGCACGGTCTCTCCTTTTTCCTGTTCCAATAGCAGATTTGCAAACTGACGCACCAGAACTGGCGTCATGCCCTGCTCAAATACAGCCAGCGCTTTCTGCCCCTGCGGATAGACGTCTGCCTGCATGGTGAGAATGCGCTGCCAGAGGCGGTTGATCTCACCGTCCTTGCGCCCGCTCTCCTCTTTCAGATGGCTGACCGCCTCCGCCGCCTTCTCCGGTTTTGCAGAAAGCAGGTTAGAGATCGTCTGCATCTGCTCCGTCTTCGCCTCAAAATTCTCCAGCGCACGGTCACCACAGAGCATGGAGAAACGCACGCCGCCCTTGTAATTCATCAGGGAAAGCACCTTGATCACGCCGATCTCTCCCGTGTAATCCACGTGTGTGCCGCAGCAGGCACAGATATCCGCCCCCGGAATCTCTACGATGCGGACCTGACCGGTCAGCTCTTTCTTGCTGCGGTAATCGATGGTTTTCAATTCCTCCTCACCCGGATATGTCACCTGTACCGGAAGATTTGCCCATACAACCGCATTTGCCTTCTTCTCGATTTCCTTTAACTGTTCCCAGTTAAGCGGACCATTCAGATCGACCGTCACTTCATCGTGTCCCATATGAAATCCGACATTATCATATCCGTATGCGGCATGAATCAGCCCCGATATGATATGTTCTCCCGTATGTTGCTGCATGTTGGAAAAACGCTGTTCCCAGTCGATGGCCGCGTGAACGGTGCTTCCCACCTCCAGCGGCGCGTCCGTCTCATGAACAACCACGCCATGTTTCTCCTCCACATGTGTCACATGCACTTCCCCGATCCGTCCGGTGTCCGACGGCTGTCCGCCGCCCTCCGGGTAAAATCCGGTCTGGGAAAGTTCCACCTCAAATCCGTGCTTTGCCGGACGGCAGGCAGTGACGATGGCATCAAATTCTTTTACATACGGTGTCTGATAATATAACGGTTCCATTTTCATTCCTCTTTTCATTTCGTTGTACAATGTTCTGTGACAAATCGTTATGGATAAACATCCATGTCGATCCGCCCGGTTATCTCGATTATTTCAACAAAAAATTTATAGTAAAATATTTCCGTCCTAATTTTCCTGATTTATGGAAACTGTGGCAAGCTGCCCCTCATATGATGAAGTGTATAGAAAATCTCGGAGGACATAACCATGAGTGATTTAGCGGCTACCAACTGCGGTTGCGGATGTGATAACAACGGAGGAAGCTGCGGCTGTAATTGTGGCTGTGGATGCGGCGGTTTCGGCAACAACAACTGTCTCTTCCTGATTCTGATTCTGCTGTGCTGCGGCGGATGTGGCGGCGGATGCTTTGATCACGGATGCGGCGGCAACAACTGCGACTGCCTGATCTGGATCCTGCTTCTGTGCTGCTGCTGTGGCGGCGGTGGCTTTGGCTGCTGATAAACATCCGCCCATATCCAGCATATCTTTTGAGAATGCATCCATGTACATTTTAATACCGCAGATTTAACACCATCACATCTTATTTGCGCGTCAACTGATAAATCAATGCATTGCAGATCGCGGCGGCTACATTGCTGCCGCCCTTTCTGCCTCTTGCCACAATATAAGGAGTGTCCGGCAAGGATATAATCAATTCCTTGGACGGCACGACATTGACAAAGCCGACCGGCACGCCGATGATGAGCTTCGGATGGATTTTTCCCTCCTGAATCAACTCGTACAGACGCACCAGCGCGGTCGGTGCATTCCCAACTGCAAAAATACAGTCTTTTCCCATTTCTGCCGCCTTGTCCATGCTGGCAACCGCACGGGTGGTCCCGGACGCTGCCGCTTTCTTCGCGACATCCTCGTCCGCCATAAAACAGTAGACCTCGCCGCCCAGCGACGCAAGCGCGCGCTTGTTGATACCGGATTTTCCCATATTCGTATCAGTCACGATGCACGCCCCATTTTTCAGGGCTTCCAACGCCTTATCGACTGCGCCCGGTGAAAATACAAGCGAATCTGCGTACTCAAAGTCGGCTGTCGTGTGAATCACGCGTTTCACAATTGGTGCTTCTTTCTCCGGAAATGTCCGCTCCCCCAGCTCCTCGGTGATAATCTCAAAACTTCTCGTCTCGATCTCCGACGGCAATACCTGACTGAGTTCTTTCATTTTCTCATCCATCTATCTACACTCCCTCTTCCAGAATCCGGTAAATTGCTTCCATATCCAAGTACTTCCGCATCGTGTCTGCCAGCCGGTTGTACTGCTCTTCCCGGTATTTCTCATAATCAAACGATAATCCGCCGACTTCCGGCTCCATTCCTTTTTCTTTCATCAGCGCACAGACAATCGTCTCCGCCACCTCTGCCTTGTCAAAAATGCCGTGGACGTAAGTGCCGTAGAGATTGTCCCGGCAGCAGCCATCTTGTTTTTCAGTGTGGTTTCCCGCCTGTTCTTCCCTGAGTTTCAATAAACTATGATTTACGGCTTTTTCCTGCTCCTTGATCACGTTCTTAACAATATCACCGCCGACCGATGATGTCTCTCCCATATGTATTTCATATCCTTCCGCCTCCATCCCCGAAAGCCCGGAAAAGATACCGCTGACCGTCCCGAAACATCCCTTGACCTGCGTCCTGGTCTTTTCTTCCTGAAACTGTGTCTGTAACGGCAGAAGTCCCATACCGGAGATCGTACGCCCAGGCACACCCGCCTCGGTTCCTTCCTGATCTGACAGCGTCTGTCCCATCATCTGATAGCCGCCGCAGATGCCCCAGATCGGCGTTCCTCCGGCTGCTTTCTTTAAAACTGCCGCTTCCAGACCATTCTGCCGCATCCAGAGCAGATCCTCGATCGTATTCTTCGTTCCCGGAAGAACAATCAGATCCGGTCGTCCCAGCTCAGACAGACGGCTCACATAACGCACCGAAACGCCGGGGATCGGGTCAAAGACGTTCAGGTCAGTGAAATTGGATAAACGCGGAAAGCGGATGGCTGCAATGTCGATCCATGCCTCTACATGTTTTTCAGATGACTCGTTTTCCTGTTTAAGGGTATTATTCCGCCCTGTGGATGAAAGGCGGCTGCTTAAGCTATCCTCGTCCTCGATATCCACATCCATGTACGGAACGACGCCGACCACCGGAATCTTGCATAATTTCTCGATCATCTCAACACCTGGATCCAGGATCGTCTTATCGCCGCGGAATTTGTTGATGATAAGCCCCTTAACCATCGCCTGTTCATCCGGTTCCAGAAGCGCTACCGTTCCATAGAGCTGTGCAAACACGCCGCCCCGGTCGATGTCCCCGGCAAGCAGTACCGGCGCACCCGCCATGCGCGCCATTCCCATGTTCACGATATCATCCGATTTTAAGTTGATCTCCGCCGGGCTGCCGGCGCCCTCGATCACGATGATATCGTACTGTTCGGACAAGTGCTGAAACGCTTTCTTGATTTCCGGGATTAGCTGCTTTTTATACTTGAAATATTCCTTCGCGGGCATTGTGCCGATCGGAACACCGCGCACGATCACCTGAGAACCGACATCGCTGGATGGCTTTAAGAGAATCGGATTCATGTCCACCGATGGCTCACAGCCCGCCGCCTGCGCCTGCACTACCTGTGCGCGTCCCATTTCCAATCCCTCGCTGGTAATATAGGAGTTCAGCGCCATATTCTGCGATTTAAACGGCGCCACGCGGTAGCCGTCCTGCTTGAAAATCCGGCAGAGTCCCGCCGCCAGCAGGCTTTTTCCCGCATTGGACATCGTTCCCTGTATCATGATTGCTTTTGCCACGGTGAAATCCTCCTTATTTTTGAGTGTCTTACCAAATAATGGTTGCTCAAAGCTATTTAATTCGAAGCTATTTTGTGCTTAACCGAAACTATTTTTCTGCCATTTGTCCTTTCAAATGACAGAGGCTATTTTATGGGTTCGTTTTATATTACAAATTCACATTGTGTTTTTCTTCAGATTGTACCTCTTTCAAAATATTTATCAACCTTTCATTTTCTCCCCGGTTCCGCACCGCCACCCGGTAATAATGACGGTTCAGCCCTTCAAAATTCTCACAGGCGCGAATCAAAATGCCATGCTCTAAACATCCCTGTTTGTAATCGCGCGAATCCTCATCCGGCGAACGGAACAACAGATAATTTGTCTGGGACGGATAAACGATAAATCCCAGTTCTTCCAGTTTTTCCGCCAGCCGCGGACGTTCCGTCTGCAAAGATTTAACCGTCCATTCCAGCAGATTTCCTTCTGAATGATCCGCCAGTACCGCAAATGCCGCCACCCCGCCCGCCTGTGCCGGAGCCGAGACACTCCACGGCTGGCGGAACTTCTCGAGGCGTTCCCGGAGTCCGGCATTGGGGATGATGCCATAGCCCAGGCGAAGGCCTGCCATTGAGCAGATTTTGGTCAGGGCATTTAAGAGGATAACGTGATCTCCAACACCATTTAACAAATTTCCAACAAACGAACCTTCTCTCCGTGTATCCAAAAACCACTGAAAACACTCGTCCAGCATAAGCCAGGTATGTGTTTCCCGGCAGACCTGTGCCAACCTTTCCAGCTCGGTGGCTGAAATGGCGCGCCCTGTCGGGTTATTGGGATTTCCGAGAATCAAAATTTTTTCCCAGACGTTTTCATGTTTAGAGGATAAAGTTGGGACCGAATCTATCTTCGATGCATCCCCGGAGCCATCGAAAAGCATGGCATACAATTCTTCCCTCGCACTCTCCAGGGAAAATCCATTTTCTTCCTTTAAATGAAGCCACCGGATCTCGCAGCCGCACATCCGAAGCGCCTGCTCATACTCCGAAAATCCCGGTGCCAGCAAAATCGCCTGTTTGGGCCGAATCGCTGAGACAACTGCATATAAAATATCCGAAGCACCGTTTCCAAACACGAGCCAGTCCTCCGGAATCGGCGTGCCGTCTGCCTCATAAAAAGCAGCCGCTGCACGCCGCAGCTTCCGGCATAAAGCATCCGGATATTGTTCCCAAGCAGCCGCCGATGCCATCACAGCATCACGGACAGCCTGCGGCATTCCAAGACGATTTGTATTGACTGAAAAATCTAACTCTACGGCTGCATCACCGTAAATATCGCCGCCGTGCGTGTATGGCATAGATGCTTCCTCCCTGTCGTTCCCTCTTTTTTGTGTATTCTTTATCTGGTTACTCTTTCCTTCGTTCGTTCTGTTTTTGATATTTTTATCTGTTTGATTGTTTCATTATTTGGATTTTTTGCCTTTTTTATATTCTTCTTTGTTAAAATCCCCTTATCAAAACAAAATCACGGCCCGCATCACCAGTGCCAGAAGTCCCATGATTCCCGCCGCTCCATACATCAGGCGGTTGACACGGCGGATGTCCTGCGGTTCAATCGGGTGTATCTCATCACCGATATATGGCTTCGGAACTAACTTGCCGAAATACCAGGCATCGCCCGCCAGTCGCAAGCCCAGCGCGCCGGCGCATGCTGACTCGGTCTGCGCGGAATTGGGGCTTTTGTGGTTCCGGCGATCACGCCGCCAGATACGGTAAGCATTCTTCCCGTCATATCGTAAAAGGTATGCAGATACTATCAATAAAAGCGCTGCCAGACGCGACGGAATCAGGTTTACCAGATCGTCCAGCTTTGCTGCCGCGCGTCCAAAATGCAGATACCTGTCATTTTTATATCCGACCATCGAATCCATCGTGTTGACTGCCTTGTACAGCCAGCCAAGAAGCGGACCTCCGATCGCCAGATAAAACAAAGGCGCAATCACTCCATCCGACGCATTTTCCGCTACCGTCTCAACTGCCGCCCGTGCGATCCCCGCCTCTGAAAGAGGTTTCGTATCGCGCCCGACAATCATCGACACTGCATAGCGGGCTCCCTCGGTATCTCCCGCCTCCAGCTTCCGGCAGACCGCCATGCTCTCATCCCGCAGGGAGCGCGCCGCCAGCAGATAGTAAGTCATGACCGCCTCGACTACTGTCTGAATCCAGATGCCGCCCCGATGGGAAATCCAGAGGATTGCGCCTGCCACACTGCCTGTCACAAGCAGCACCAGACACACAAAAAGAACGCCCGCGCGGCGTTCCCCCCGTTCCGTTGCATGCTTTTTTCCAGCTGGACGCAAATATTTTTCCAGCCACACAATCAGATTTCCGATCGCCCGAACCGGATGCGGCATCGAATGCGGATCACCCAGGCACAGATCCAGAAGATAACCTGCCAGAATCGCAGCTAAGTGATATCCGACCATTCTACCTTCTATCATTCCTGTCAATACTTTACTGATTGCTGTCATTTTGTCTACTCCCAACTATTCTTTTATTTGATCCGCATTCCCAGACCGCAGATAACCCGGTGCACTTCCTCCGAATATGCGGCGATCCGCTGGCAAATGCGCCCGTCTGTCTCCCGATAATCGCGCTCAAATGCTTCCATCGGCACAATGCCGCAGCCGATTTCATCCGCCGTCACGAATGCATCCTGATTTTCCTGCATCAGGCGTTCTGCAAACACGTATGGATCGCGCCCGGCTTCCATCTCACGCCTCACAAACAGTTCAAAATGCGTGATCAGATCCGCCTGCATGATCGTCTGTTCGTCCGTTTCTAATCTCCCATCCGCGATGCGTGCCGTAACTCTACACGCTTCTGGATTTTTCGATCGATTCAGAACAGTGGATAAGTCTTTTGTTTTCCTCCGTTCCAAAGTACGTTTTTCCCACAATTTCATCGCATACGCTGTCTTTCCTTGTTCCCTGCCGCCAATTATAAAAATCATTCTGCTTTTCCTCGCTTAAAAATTCAAAAACCGCAGGCACGTACCTGCCAGCCGCATCGCCGCCAGCACCAGCACCACATTCCGCTCGCAGCTCTGCAGAAAATGCCCTGCCAGATCGCCGTTGATGCCGCCAAATTCCCGCATGGAAAAACGATAATAACAAACGAAAGTCGCAAGTACTGTTAAGGCTGCCAGAGCGCCGCGCAGATGTCCCCAGTAAATCATCCAGCTGATCGCCAACACTGCTAAAACTGCCATACTCACGCGAACAACCTTCGTCTCGGCACTTCTGGAAAATTCAGCGGCAAGCCCGTCCTTTTTCGCCTTTGGAAATGCCACCACCGAATAGCCGCTGCAGGCGCGTTCCAGCATAAGCGCCCCCGGCAGCAGCCACACATCTGCTCCCACAAGCTCAGAAACTGCCCCCGCATAGAGAAGCAGGTACAGCCCCAGACCGATGATCGCAAACGCCCCCGTATGTGGATCTTTTAAAATCGCCAGCTTTTTTTCCCGCTCGCCGTAGGAATGGCGCGCATCCGTCACATCGAGATACCCGTCCATATGGATTCCACCAGTAATCAATAGTGGAACCGCCGTCAACAGGCAGGTCCGGAACAGAACTCCAGCACCCAAAATTTCACAGAGCGCAAACGTGGCTATCTCTACCGCCCCGATCACCGCCCCGATCAGCGGAAAAAAACAAAGCGCATAGCGCATCCGCTCTTCCGTCCAGTCCATGCGCGGCATCGGAATGCGTGAATACATGGAAAATGCAATGACAAAACTTCCTATCAGATTCAATCTTCGATCCCCCTGACTCTACTCTGTCTCGATCACCATATACTAACATTTTGTTCTTTTCTCAGTTTTCGACGACAAACGCAGATACCGCAAGCGGAATCCCATACACCACTTCCGTCACTGAATCCGCCATCTGCCCAAGTTCCCGGTTGATCCGCCCCAGAAGCTCTATATACCGCTCTGATTCCGGTTCATACGTCACACCGTCCGAAAAGATCTCATTCGTTACAATGATAAGATCCCCGCACTGTTTTTGCAAGTGTTTTATTCCCTGCAGGATCCGCTCTTCTGCGCCATTTTCCTGATCGTAAAATTCATTGAGGACAAGGTTGGACATACACTCAAGGAGAAGGACTTGTTTTTGTGCCACTCGGCGGGACTCCCAGTACTTCAAACTATCTGTTTCCTGTTCAGCATCCAAACCAGCCGGATTTAATTCTTCGAATGTCTCTCTTAATTCTAATGTTTCCAGCCCTGTATACCTCTCAATCGTCTCAAATCCTTTTGCCGCGCGCATCCGCCGGTGTCGTTCCACCCGTTTTCTGCCTTCATCGTCCCAAATCCGCATCGTTGCCAGATACCAGAGTGTTCCGCCGGTCCTGTTCCGGCACTGCACGGCAGTCTGTTCGGCATATTCAGACTTGCCGCTGCCACTGCCGCCTGTAACTATATATAACATCGTTCATTTATCCTCTTTTTCACCGAATTGCAGCAGTTTCCATGCTTTAAAAACATACGCAAAAAATGTTTTAATCCGTATATCTCATCACACCAGCGGCTTATATTCCTCTATTTCCATCTCCGCAAACGTATCCATATCCCGATAAATGGACAGTGCCATATCCAGCAGTGGAAACAGTGCCAGCGCACCCGTGCCTTCCCCCAGCCGAAGCCCCGCCCGGATAGCCGGTGTCACCCCTATCAAATCAAGCAGCCAGATAGATGCCGGTTCCGCCGACACGTGAGCTGCCAGCATATAGTCCGTCGCTGCCGGTGCAATTCTTCCAGCCGCTGCCGCCGCTGCCGCCGCTATAACCCCGTCAATCACAACCGGAACATGATAGATAGCTCCGCCTAAAAAGGCACCTGCCATCGCCGCCAGATCAAACCCGCCTACTTTTTGCAATACATCCATGCCATCCATGGGATCCGGCTGATGCAGATCGATTCCACGCCGGATTGCCTTCGTTTTCCGTTTCAGTCCAGCCAAATCTAAACCTGCCCCACATCCTGTGACAAGTTCTGGTTCTTTTCGCAGCAGGACCGATGCGACCGCACTGCTGGTCGTCGTATTGCCGATTCCCATTTCACCCACTGTAAACAGGCGGTACTCCCGATCCTTCAGAACACGCACTGCGTCAATTCCCGTCAAAACGGCTGTCAGCACCTCCTGGCGCGTCATCGCTGCTTCTTTCGTAAAATTGGAAGTCCCGCGCCGGATTTTCCGTTCTGTCAGGGGATGAAGCTTCCCCTGATGTTCCACCTCACAGGCGATTCCTATATCGATCGGAAACACGTCCGTTTCTGCCTTTTCTGCCATCAGGCAGGAGCAGCTTCTCCCGCGTGTCATATTCGAAACAACTGCCGCTGTAACCTCCTGCCCGGTCTGTGATACCCCTTCTTCAACCACCCCATTATCCGCGCAAAAAATCAACAGTGCACGCTTGGAGAAATCAGGCACTTTCCCGCCCTGTGCTGCCGCCGCCCGCACAATATCCTCCTCCAGGACTCCCAGGCTTCCAAGTGGTTTTGCCACCCGCCCCCAATGTTTTTCTGCCTGCTCCCGGATTGTTTCATCTGCTGGCACAATCTGTTTCTTAAGCTGAGCAAATCGTATTTCCAGCTCTTTTTCCGAAAAATGCCGAAAATCTTCCAGCGATTCCAATGTCTCCATATTCTCCTGCTGCATCTATATGTTCCTCCCGTTTTCGTTTCCGCCCTTTTCCATGGGTTCGTGAACGGGCGTACCCTTTCAGTCTATCGTTTACCGGTTCAAAATTCCGCCTATGATTGTACCATCGACCGGAACAATACGCAAATACAAATTTGTTCTCACACCGAAAACGACACCACCCACCCGGGCAGTGCCGTCTTTTTTAAACCCATCTTATAAAATTCTATTTCACATATCCATACAAAACATATAATCTCAGGAAGCGCAATCACTTGATCCTCACGCAACTCCTTTCAACATCCACTCATACGCATCATATGCCGTCCGCAGGGAAATCTCGGCAGTCTCTAGTTCTGCTTTTTTCTGCAGATAAGACGCCTCACCCTGTAAATACGTTGCTTTATTAATCGCACCGGACTGATACTTAATCTGGGTGGCGCCGTATGTTTTTTCAGCGGACTGGCAGGCTGCCTGCGCTGCGTCGCGTTCTAGGCTTAATGCCGCTATCTCAGCGTACTGCTCATCCGCTGAGGCGCTTGCAGCGCTCTCGGCTTCCTCGATTTGCTGGTGGCGCAGCTTGCGCGCCGCATCTCCGGTTGCGGAGGATCGTCTGGCTGATTTGACACTGGAACTTGCAACGACAGCTGCCGCGCGGTCCGCATCCAAATTCATGGACGCTAATTCTGCTGCCGATACGATAGGAATCTCTCCCAGTGTGAGAGATTCTCCGCTCCTTCCAAGAAGAATGGCAAGCTGGCGCAGCGCCTTATTTGCCTGATCGGTCGTGGATTGTAATGCTGTCTGGGCGCTTAACAGGTTTTTCTGAGCCTGCAGCAGATCCGTCTCCGTGCAAAGCCCCGCTGCCAGTTCCCGCTCTTTGCGATCTGCCTGCGCCTGATAGTTCTCTGCCGTCTTGGCAGCCGCCTCCACCTCGTCCTGAAGCTGCCGGCAGGTGCCCCACTGCATCTGTGCGGTCTTTACGACCTGCCAGACCGTCCGGTTTCTGGACGCACGGCTTGACGCCGAATTTAAGGAAGTGAGCGACTTTTTATACTGCTTCGCTGCCATCGACAGCGTTTGTGCATTTCGCTCATAGGTGCCGATCAGTGCCTCATCTCCGCCCGCATCTTCGAGCTCATCTGCTTTATAGTTCATATCCCGGGCACCGGAAATCATCGCATCGTAGGCTTCCTGGTAGACGGCAAGGCTGTCCTGATAACTGTAATCGGCGCTGACAGCCGTTCCATTGCCGCGCCGCACCAGCGCCTCCAGTTCCCCGTACTCTATCACAGAATCCGCGAGCTGTTCCTCCGTATAGGAGCCGGACTGGCTGGCGATCGTGTTGTCTGCGCTGTTTTCGGTTATGGTGCCATCTTCCAGCGCCGGACCATCTGCCTCGCTGTCTGAATCACTTTCAGTGCCGGAAATCAAAGGCGTTTTCGCCGCCTGCGCCGGGCTCGATACAAGAATACAAGCCGCCAGGGCAATTCCGATCGAACGACTCAATCTGCTTTTTCCGATTCGTTTCACATTATGACCGTCCAGATGCACATCCAAAGCACTTGCACCGCTTCGGTCTCTTTCTTGCCCCTTGCGCATCTTTTGCTCTGTCCCAGCTTCCGCGTTCATCCATTTTCCTTTCAGATTTCGCATCATCCGCCTACCCCTTTCTACTGCGTGGACGCCAGACCGTCAACCGCCCACTGGTAGGCGAGCTGCGCCTGAAGAAGCGACATGGCTGCTGTCTCTCTTGCCACGGATGCCGATTCATAGGAATAGGTCGCGCTCTGGTATGCATTCTGGCTGATGAGTCCGGCTGCCAGTTTGCGGTCGTTGGTGTGTTTAGTCTTTTCTTCTAATTCAAAGCTGCGTTTTGCCTGTTCATACTGTGCCTCAGACAGCTTCAGATTTTGATAAGCCGACTGGACATTCGACTTGACTGCCTCCTTCCCGCTGGTCAGAGTCGTCTGATACTGCTCTTTGAGAGTACTCGTCATCGCATTGCTGACCTGACGCGCCAGAATCTTTAACTGATAGTTATTCTCCTGCGCTTTCGCAATGTCCTCTTCGAGGTTGATCGATGCACTCATCTGTTCCTGCGGATCCGGCAATGCACAGATTTCTACTGATGCGCCGTATTTCCATCCAAGCATCTGACACAGGGATTCCTTCGTCGATGCAATACTGCTTTCCGCCGTGGTGATAGACGCCTGCGCCTTTAAAAGAGTCTCCTTGGCATCCAGCACATCCGTCTGTGTCCCATTTCCGGATGAGAGCTTTAAGTTCGCTGTCTCATAGTCTTTTTCTGCCTTGGACACCTGGTTCTGCACACTCTTTAAGTTTTCCTGGGCATTCCAGTACTGGATCATCAGGTTCTGCGCCTGCTGTACCAGTGATTTTTCGGTCTGCGAGTAACCCCACGCCTTGACATTCGCATCATCGACGTTATTATCGCCCTGCTCGCGCATCTGGGTCGCGGAAGCCTCGCTTCGCTGTGCTGCTGCCAGTGTGGAACCATAATTCGCATCATCTGAATCCGGGTACTCGATACGGCTCTCGATCTCATCTGCCGCGTCATAATATTCCTGCGCGATCTCATTGCTGTCTTTGCCTTGATAATCCTTGTACTCGATCCGGTTCTTCTCCACTGTGCTGTTGTACTCATGGATCCGATCAGCAATCTCGTCAAATTCGAGCTTATCATCCTGCAGCGAAGCCCATTTTTCTGTGGAATATGCAAATTGCGGGCTGGCTGCCAATGCCTGAACCGGCACACCTGCCGCCAGGAATACTCCCAGTGAGCAGGCTGCCACGCCAGAGGCAATCCGGCGGGTCAGGCATAATCTTCTATTTTGATTCATGTATGTCACTCCATTCCGATCTATCTGATTTTAATTTCCGCAGCAAATATTTTATTTCCTACAATATTTTTTCAATTAACCTATATCTAATCCACATCCGGTATCTCTTCCTTCGGTTTCCGGCTCAGCAGTGCGTAATATACTGGGACCATGAAGAGCGCGACAATCACACCTACGCTCAGACCGCCGATATCTACGATCGCCAGACCCTGTGTTGTGGAACCGCTGCTTCCGATTGCCAGTGCCATCGGGATCATCGCGAGGATGGTTGTCATACTTGTCATCAGAATCGGTCGGATACGGGTCGCACCTGCCTCGATGAGCGCTGTCCGCAGATCCATCGTGGAGCGATACTGGTTGACCGTATCCACGTAGAGAATACCGTTATTTACAACAGTTCCGACCAGAATCAGGAAGCCAAGCAGGGACGTCATACTGATGCTGACGCCGGTCAGCTTCAGTAATCCGAAGGAACCAACCAAACTGAACGGAATGGTCGTCATAACCATGATGGAAAACTTCACAGACTCAAACTGTGCCGCCATGACAACGAATACCAGGAAGACTGCAATCGCAATCGCGCGGTACAGGGAGCTGAACTCACTCTTCATCATACGGTCACGGCTGTTCTGCCCAATGCTGATTGTACCGCTTAAGTTCGGAGTAATTACCTCACTGTTGATTTGCTGCTGTACATTATCACCGGTGTAATCGGCTGAGATTGTGATCTCATATGCACCGTCGGTTCTGGAAATCGAAGCCGGGCTGTCCTCAAATACGACATTTGCCACATCGGTCAGCGCCACCTTCTGTCCGTTTGTTCCCGTCAAAATAATATCTTTTATGTTATCAACTGTCTCGTACTCGCCCTCCGGATACTCAACCGTTACCGTAATGTCCTCGCCGTCAATTTTAAGTGTCGTCGCGTCGATACCACTCAACATCTGGTTGATCGTCGTTCCGATACTGGAAGCCGTGAGTCCATACGCCTTTGCCATGACTGGATCAATCTTCAGGGTAATGATCGGTGCATTATTCTCAATACTGGAATGGATGTTGATGACATCCGTTCTTGCTGTCATTTCCTTGACAATCTTATCACTAACTTCTTTTAATTCATCATACTGCGTGCCGTGAAGAATCACTTCATAGCCGCGCTGTCTTCCCATGAAGCTCATGGAAGTCGATGCCGATACGTCGATCGTACAGTTTGCAATGTTATCCATCTCTTTCTGCCACTGATCGGCTACATCGTCTGTTTTCATGGTACGGTCATCTTTCAGATAGGCACTGATCTCGCCGCTGTCTCCGTTGTAACGCAGCATGTACGAATCAACCTGGTCGCTCGCGGAAACAATCGCCTCCGCTTCTGCCAGTGCCTCCTCGATCTTTTCCTGTTTCAGCCCCGGACGCGTCTCTATGCTGACGCTGACCGTACCGGTATCATCCGATGTCATCAGCTCCGTCTGCATTCCGCTCGCCAGAATTACCGTCAGTACAAGTACCAGAACCGAAAATCCCATAACCATCGCCTTGTGGTTTAACAGACGGTCCATGATGCCGCGGTACCATTTCTGTAAACGTTCAATCGGACGTCCCATCAGGGCGCGCTTCGCCTCGCTCGGTTTATAGAACAGATAACACAGCGGAACCACCGTCATCGCAGAAAGCAGGGACGCCGACATACAGAACACGATCGTGAATCCCAGCGGCTTGAACATCTGTCCGGTCATACCGTTTAAGAATGCCAGCGGCAGGAATACGACACAGGTCGTGATCGTCGAACCGATGATCGAGTTGATGACAATGCCGGTTCCGTGAAGCGCTGCTGAAAAATAGCCAAGCGCCCCCTTGTCTTCCTGCTCCGCCGTTGCACGGAAACAGCTCTCCAGTACAACGATCGAGTTATCGACCATCATGCCGACGCCGAGTACCAGCGCACTCATCGTGATAACATTCAACGAAAATCCTGCCATCGTGATCGCAATCAAGGACATCAAAATCGAAGTCGGAATCGAGCTTCCGACGATCAGGGACGCCTTATAATCGCCAAAGAACAGGAAAATGATGAACATGGAGATGATAACCGCCAGAACCATTGTCTCTGCTACGTCTTTTAAGGAATCAAGAATCGTGTCAGATGTATCATTTGCAACCGTGATCGTCAGATCCGAATCATCTGCCATCAATTCTTCAACTTTCTCTTTGACAGCCGAGGACACTTCCATATCTGTGCTGTCCTGCTGCTTCTGAATCGAAATGGAGATCGTCTCCTGACCGTTGTAACGGGAAATGCCGCCCCGGTCTTTCGTTGCCTCATACACATTTGCCACATCCGACAGAGAAATAATCTGTCCTGCCGACGTCTTGATTGGAATATCCCGCAGCTCATTTACCTGTTCTGTTTTTAAGGAGGTAGTAACGGAAAGCTCCAGGTTTCCGGCATCTGCCTCACCCGACGGGGATGCCACGTTCGCATCGCTGATCGCACTCGCAACATCCTGCATGGTCAGATTGTACTGATCCATTTTTTCAGACTGTAATTCAATGCTGACGTACTTAGAAGAACCACCTCGCGTCTCAATGTTTGCAATTGAAGAAATTCGCTCTAATTCAGGTACTATCTTCTGATCCACATAATCGTAGAGGTTTGTCTGCGTTTTATGTGCAATCGAAAGCATCATGCTGTCTCCTTGATTGGAGTTCATCGACATAACGCTCGGTTCCACATCATCCGGCAGCTCCCGCTGGATATTGTCCAGTTTCTGCTTTAAGTTGTCATACGCCTCATCCATATCGGTGCCGTAATCGTACTGAAGCATGACCATCGAACGTCCATCGCTCGATGTGGAGGAAATCGTGTCCACGCCCTCCAGCGTGCCGATCGCATCCTCGATCGGTTCGGTTACCAGCTCGCTGATATCCTCCGGTCCTGCGCCTGAATAATTTGCCATGATAATCAGCATCGGCGTCTCCATATCCGGCATCTGCTCCAGCTTTGCCGAAAAGACCGATGAAATACCGAATACAACCAGACACAACAGAGCCATGACAGTAGTAACCGGATGTTTCAGGATATATTTCGTTACTCCCATGTCTTACATTCCTCCTGTCCTACTGTTTCTGTCCATTTTTTGCATCGTTCGGAGCACCTGCACCACCCGCAGGCTGATCGTTTCCGCCATCTGCCGGAGCGCCCGCTTTCTGTCCATTTTCAGACCCTGCCGAGGCATCAGCTTTTTGGTTTCCAGCTTCATCCGCTGCTGCCGCATCTGTTTCTTCACCCTTTAAGTTAACAGTTGAACCCTCATAAAGCTGGGAACTCCATGTACTGATGACGAGATCATCTGCCGTCAGCCCCGACTTGATCTCCGCCAGCTCTGTATTATAAAGCCCCACTTCGACTTCCACTTTATGTACCGTTCCATCCTGGTAAACATAGACATTTCCAACGCCGTTATCATAGTAGATTGCATCTACCGGCACGGTCATGACATTCTCTGCACGCTCAGAAGTTACTGTTACCTTGACAGTACTTCCCGTTGAAAGGCTGTTCGCCTCCGGCAGCTCTGCCTTTATCTTAAACAGACCGTTGCTCTCGTCCGCCATGCTGCTGACATCGGTAATCACACCATCATAAGTCGTTCCATCTTTTACAATCGTCATCGCGTCGCCCTGGTTTAAGTTGCTCATAACACGCTCGGATACGAAGAACGATACCCGTTTATCTCCCTCACCGGAGATAACGCAGAGCTGCGCCTGCTGGTTGACATGATCATATACATCAATATCCATCGTCTCAATCTTGCCGGAGATCGGTGCGGTCACGGAACTGTATTCCACCTGGCGATCGTAGTTTAATTTTGCCGATTCATAATTTAACTGTGCCGTCTTCGCCTGGTTCTGATACTGCTCCCATTCCTGATCAGAAATATCTCCTCCCTGATAAAGAAGCTGCATACGGCTTAAATTGCTCTGTGCCTCGGTCAGGTTAACAGAGGCGGAGTCCATCGCATTTTTCGCCGTCTCAACCTGTTCGGTATTGATCGTACAGAGAAGCTGACCCGCTGTCACCATATCACCGACGCTGACGTTGACACCCGTCACATCGCCGGATGCCTTCGCATAGACATAGACAACGTCCGATGCCTCGACAGTACCGGATGTGCTGGTTGTCCGCTCAATCGTTCCGCTCTTTGGATTCTCAGCCGCAACCGTCGCCACATTGTCCATCTGCGTGTCCTGCATACCGCCTGGACCGCCCGGACCGCCGCCTGAACCTCCTTTGCTGCCACCCTTGAAACGCATAAAAAGTGCCGCAAGTACGAGCACCACCACCACCGCGATGATGGCTGTTTTCTTTTTATTCTGCTTTGCCGCTTCCATCAGAGAAGATTGTTTACTCATTTCGCATATTCCTTTCTGGTTTTTCCTAATTGTCCCTAGTATAACATCCCATTTTTAAACGAGTTTCAACTACATATAAACTGAATGTAAACGAACCGTGAAAAAAATGTGTTGCACCGTTCACAATCAGTTTAAACTTATGTGGTATACTATGAGTACTTATGATATTACATCTTTTTAATTGAATTATAGGGAGGATTTACGGATATGTTTCACATTCTCGTGGTAGAAGATGATGCGAAACTGCGTTCCCTGTTCTGCACGGTACTCACCAACAATGGTTATCTGGCGCTTCCGGCAGAAAGCGGCGAAAAAGCATTATCTCTTTTAGATTCTGAATATGTAGATCTCATTATTTCGGATATTATGATGTCCGGAATGGACGGATATGAACTGTTTCATACCCAAATAGGTGTAGGAAACCGGCTCGATGGCGGGCGGCGGCGTGTCAAGAAATATCTATGGAGTTTTTAAGAACCGCCCCGGCGGGGCAGGTCAGGCTGTGACCTGCTCCACTTCCGGGATGGGTTTAAGATTAAAATGAATTTCGATAGAAATGTGTCTTGTTTTATCGCTGTCTATGCTCTCATGGACAACGATTTCTTTAATCAGGCGGTTGAGGGTGGCGGCGTCCAGTTCCGTGATGTCGGCGTATTCCTGAATGGCTTCTACCCACTGGCGGGCGTCATACGCAAGCCGGATTTCATCGGCCAGCTTCTTCCGGCCTTCCTCAACCCTTGCCTTCAACTCGGCCTGTTCCTTCTGCGTCTTTTCCATCAGCAGATTGAAGTTCGCTTCGCTGATACGTCCGGCAACCATGTCCTCATACAGCCGCAGAACCATCTTTTCCAGAACGTCAATGCGTTCCTCGTCTTTGGCAAGGGAGCGTTCCAACGCTTCCCGCTGGCCTTTCTGCTCGGCTTCGCAGGTGTCGGACAGCTTCCCGGCAACGGCTTCCCCGTCCATCAGGGCGGCTCTGGCACATTCCCGGATTTTGTTCAGCACAAGCCGGTACAGGGTGTCGTACTCAACCCGGTGCTGGGAACAGTGCTGTTTCCCGTAGGCGTTATAGGTCTTACAGGAATAAATCTGCTTCGGGTGCTTCTCATTGGTATAGCGGATAGTCAGCGACTTCCCGCATTTGCCGCATTTGATAAGCCCCGCAAACAGGCTGATTTCCCCGGTCTGGCGGGGGCGCTGCCGGGATTTCAGCTTGCGCTGCACGATGTCAAAGGTCTTGCGGTCAACAAGCGGCTCATGCTGGTTCTCCACGACAATCCATTCCTCCGGCTTCTTCTCCCCGATGGTGCCGATTTTGAAGCGGTATTCCTTCTTCTGGGAAGCGATAGCACCGGTATAGACGGGGTTTATCAGGATGTCCTTAATTACGGAGAAGTCCCACATATACCGCCCGTTTACCGGGTCTTTCTTTTCCCACTTGGTTGACACGTTCCGCAGCCCCCGTATCCGGTTCCAGTAGGTCGGGCAGGGGATTTTTTCTTCTTCCAGCCTGCGCCGGATGTAGTTGGGGCCGTGTCCTTCCAGCGCCCACGCAAACAGACGCCGGACAATGGGAGCCGTTTCCTCGTCAATCAGCAGGTGGTTTTTGTCCTCCGGGTCTTTCTGGTAGCCGAAGGGGGCAAGGCAGCCGGTAAACTGGCCTTTCTGCGCTTTCAGCAGATAAGAGGAATGAACCTTCTTGGAAATGTCCTTGCTGTACATCTCGTTGAGGATGTTCTTGAACGGCGCAATGTCGTTGTTGTCCCGCATGGTGTCGATACCGTCATTCATGGCGATATACCGGACGCCGTGGCGGGGGAAGAAATCTTCAATCAGGAAGCCGGTCTGCAAGTAATTCCTACCCAGTCTGGATAGGTCTTTCGTGACCACAAGGTTTATCTGCCTGCGCTCGATGGCTTTCAACATCCGTTTCAGGTCGGGGCGCTCCATGTTCAGCCCCGTGTAGCCATCGTCCTGATAGACTGCAACAACCTCCCATCCCTGCTTCTCGCAGTAGTTTTCCAGCATATCCCGCTGGTTTGCAATGCTGGCGCTCTCCCCGTCAAGGTCATCGTCCTTGGAAAGCCTGCAATAGATAGCCGCCCGGAAGCTGCCCGCCAGTATTGCGTCCATGCCTGTATATTCAAATCCGTTCATCATAACCGTTTACCCGCACAATCCAGACGGAACACGGTCACTCTGAACCTTGTCTTTATTATACTCTAAATCTTGTGTTTTCGCAAGATATTCTTTATTATTTCTCTGGCTGTATTTCTGTGCAATCAGGCTCACGAAAACGTCCGTAGCGTCCAGTTCGCCGTCAAATACCGTTGTGACATGGATTTCAGTTTTGCTTTTTGCCATAGGCAGTTACCTCCATAAATGAAATAAGCCAGACAGGAGAAGGTCGGCAACGAAGTCCGGCAACGGACTTCAAAAAACCTCGAAAACAATCTCTGTCTGGCGGGTTACTGTTTATTTACTTTTTCTTTTATTTTTCTGTTGCTTTGGTTGTCAGAGGGGAGAAAAGCCCGCAGTTACGGGCTTTTTCCCGGCAACCGGCTCGGCAACGGGATAGCAACGGGGTCGGCAACCGGCTGTGATTTTCCCGGATATTTCAGAAGGGAAGTTCCATCTGCTCCGTGACTTCCACAAATCCGTCCGGCGTTTTTTCACGTCCGTTGTCAGCGCCCGTTGCCGGGGCTTCCTGTTCCCAGCCCTTCTGCCTGCCGTATCCTTCAAATATCCGGGGATTGGAGAAATACTTCCATCCCGTGATACAGTGGTTCATGATGTCATTGACCTCCCGGATTTCCCATTGCTTCGGCTCGTCAAAGGGGTGGTTCAGGGCTTCTTTGAAAAGCTGCTTGGAGCATACGGCGCTGCCAGTGTAGCGGCATTGACGAGCCTTCGGGCATCGGTTTCGCCGGCGCGGCTCCGGTGTGCGGCGTATACAGCCTGGCTTCCAAGCAGGCCGCCGACGAAGCCGGATTGGGCGCTACCGCATTCTCCCCAGACACGCGAATCGCGCTCGATGAAGCTCTTGGCACGGAATTCTTCGCCGGCCTCGAAGCGGCCGACCCGCAATTCCTCACCGCGGAAGGACTCGTCAACAACGTTGATCTGCCGCCGCTGTTCATTACCACCTGCAGCGACGATTTTCTGGAGGCAGACAATCTGGCGCTTGCCACAGCCCTATCGCGCAAGGGTGCCGATTTCGAACTTTTCGACCCGAAAGCGGGCCGTCACGAAGCATTGGGGCACGTGTTCGTGATCGGCATGCCATGGCTGACGGCCAGCGTGGATTGTCTCGAACGCATCCGTGATTTTTCATATGACCGCTGCTGAATCACAAACGCCAACCAGTGACCACGTATAATCACAGACCGCCAACGGTCGGCCATACGCCAACAGGCGCGTGACCGACCGTTTCTTTTCATGCGCCTTTTACGCAACCGGAAAACACCAATCGCAATCAC
>OGZG01001031.1_pt1 | contig 21572 bp, 10 predicted proteins | sample 1576781 | NCBI WGS metagenome assembly OGZG01 (sample SAMEA3541502, study PRJEB24748) | human gut metagenome | biome: human gut; feature: human-associated habitat; material: faeces | place: China | collected 2012 | reverse complement strand
GATCACGGCGGCGAAATTCGTCGCCGCATGGTTCACGCAGAAGACCTTCCGACTCTCGCCCGACCAGCGGACCGTCATCTTCGGCTTAAGCTCGGCCCACGTGGCCGCGACGTTGGCCGCCGTGATGGTCGGCTACAACATCATCCTGGGCCACACGCCCGACGGCGAGCCGATCCGCCTCTTGAGCGAGAGCGTGCTCAACGGCACGATCCTGATGATTCTGGCCACCTGCACCGTGTCGACCTTCGCCACGCAGCGCGGCGCCCACAACATCGCCATGCGCAGCGCCCAGGACACCGGAGACAGGCAGCCGCGGCAGGAGGACCACATCCTGATCCCCGTGGCCGACGAACGCACGGCCGACGAACTGGTATGGTTGAGTTCGATGCTCAAGCGCGCCAAGGAGCCGAACGGACTATACGCCCTGCACGCCATCGACAACAAGGTGGAGGACCCGAACGTCGAGAAACGCGCCCAGAAAATCCTCGACGCGGCGGCGACGGCGGCCGCGGCGGGCGACATCTACCTCCAGGAGCTGATGCGTTACGACGTGAACATCTCGAACGCCATCGTCAGCGTCGTCCGCGAACGGAACATCACCGACATCGTGATGGGCATGCACCACGCCTCCCCGGCCGTGCCGGGACTGACGGGCATCCCCGGGGCGTCGGGTCCCGGCATCGGCAAAATGGCCGCCGACGTGCTGGCACAGAGCAACGTCACGACCTTCATCTACAACCCCGTGCAGCCGCTGAACACCATCAAGCGCCACCTGATCGTCGTACCCGAAAAGGCCGAGCAGGAGGCGGGATTCCAGATGTGGCAGCGCCGCATCCGCCGCCTGGCCGAAAACTCGGGGGCCAGAATCATCGTGTTCGCCCCAGAGGCCACGCTGGAATACCTCCGCCCCAAAGGCCGCAAGCACCCGGCCAACATCGACTTCGTGCCCTTCGCGCAATGGGACGACCTGCCGTCGCTCGAACACGACATCCGCGCCGACGACTGCCTCTGGTTCGTGATGAGCCGCCGCGACCGCGTCTCGTACAACCCCGTGATGAGCCGTATCCCGGCCTACCTCGAACATTTCTTCTCCGGATACAGCTCCGTACTGCTCTATCCCGTGCAGGCGGGCGACACCGAAAGCCGCTATATCTGACGGTTCGGAAGTACAAAATACCCGAAAAAGTTTTTCCCTTCGCGGATTTGCGCTATCTTTGCAAGTGATTCATGGTAGCGGCATTCCGGTCAGAATCCCGGTCGCGATGCGACAAGTCCCCGCCAAGGCGGGGATTTAGGGTGGGTCCAATTTGTAAACGCGGCCATAGGCCGCGACTACGGCGGTCGGAGTTGTAAAACGGAGCAAACAGCAAAATAAGAAAAAAATAAGATATGAGCCTTGTAGCAATCGTGGGCCGTCCGAACGTCGGCAAAAGCACCCTCTTCAACCGCCTCGTGGGCGAACGGAAGGCCATCGTCGACGCGACGGCCGGAACCACCCGCGACCGCCATTACGGCAAGACCGACTGGAACGGCAAGGAGTTTTCCATCATCGACACGGGCGGGTACACCGTCAATTCGGAGGATATTTTCGAAGACGAAATCCGCCGTCAGGTCCTGCTGGCCATCGACGAGGCCGACGTGATCCTCTTCCTCGTGGAGGTCCGCACCGGCATCACCGACCTCGACATGCTGATGGCCGACATCCTGCGCCGCAGACGGCGGTTTGCAATGAGATTGCGGACACGAGACAAGAGCAACTGCGAATTGAATGGTTTGGAAATATAAGAATCGGCACCGCCATCATAGCCCTGGATACGCTGTTCGTCCAGCGAGCAGGCCGTCAGCAGAATCACCGGGATATGGCATGTCTGTAACTCCCCCTTCAAGCGGCGGCAGCATTCCACACCATCCATACCGGGCATCATTACATCGGAGATAATCACATCCGGCACATACTTCATGGCCAGCCGGATACCCTCTGTCCCGTCCGCAGCATCCAATACACGGAACTCGTTCGACAGAAGAGACTTCACATAGTTGCGAATATCCGCATTATCGTCAATTACCAGCACAGTAGGACAATCAGCCTCAACCACCTCTTCGCATGCCTTCACTTCCGTATCTATCAGGGTGGACGACACGTCCTTCTCTTCGGCAGGCAACGTCACTATGGTGGGATGGTACTGCGAAACATCCTGCTGCGGGAAAGTAACGATGAAAGTAGTGCCTTTCTCGTCACTGCGTGCCGTAATGTTACCGCCATGCATCTCTACAAAGGCACGTACCAGCGCCAGTCCGATACCGGTACCGGCTTGATGCCCGTCCACTTGATAGAAGCGCTCGAAGATGGCTTCCACATCGGTCGAAGAAATGTAGCTGCCGGAATTGAAGACGGACAGACTGTAGTTCTGTTCCGACTTTAACAACCGTACGGTGATTTTCCCGTTCTCCGGCGTATACTTCACGGCATTGGAGAAGAGATTGAAGTAAATGCGCTCCATCTTCTCCGCATCCGCCATCATCCGGAAGTCCGTATCGGGAGATGCCTCAAAGCTGAAAGCAATATGTTTCTTCAGCAACGCCATGCGGAAAGAGTCGTTCCAGCCCCGGAAGCTGTCGAGCAAATCAAAAGGTTCGAGATGGAGCTCCATGCGCCCGTTCTCCACCTTCCGGAAATCAAGTATCTGGTTGACCAGGCGAAGCAGGATATGCACATTCTTTTTCATCAGCTCGAGGAGCTGGCGCGGCTGTCCGTCGAGGGTGCGGTTGGCAAGAAGCTGCTCTATGGGATCGGCTATCAGCGTCAGCGGAGTACGGAAATCGTGTGAAATATTCGTGAAGAACACCAGCTTGGCGTGCGTAGCCTCCTCCAGTTCATGGGAAAGCTGTTCCAACTGCGACTTCTGCACTTCCAACAGTTCCTTCTGCTGTATCAACTGAGTTTTCTGTTCTTCCAGTTTCTTTTTCTGCATGGACAGCTCACGGTTCAACCGGTTCTTGGCACGCAAGGAGAGGTAGACAGCCACCAACAAACCGACCAGCAACAATAGGGCAGACAGACTGCCGTACAAGACAACCTGCTGCGTGGCATAACTGGCCAAATACTGGTTTATCTTTCCGTTCAGGGTTTCTATCTTTCCATCCAGGGTGCCGATGTGGGCGGTCTGCATCTTCATGATGAGAGCATTGTCGCGGTCGACGACGGAAGTGCCCAGGATAGTTTCACGGGGGAAATCACGCTTGTTCAGAATATCCATGGCAATCTGCATCACGCGGTCGCCACCGGTAGGATATATAAACGTGGCATCCAGTTCGCCGGCAAGTACTTTCTCCACTCCATAGTCTTTGCCGGACAGGGCGTCTATGCCGATGAACCGCATATCCTTTTCCCGCCCCTCTCGGGCAGCGGCAGCATAGGCTCCGGCCGCCATACGGTCATTCTGAGCATACACCAGGTCGATATGCGGAAAGCGGCTCAGCAGGGTATCCATTTTCTCTCCGGCCTTGAGTTGCAACCAGGCACCGTCTTCAACGGCCAGCAACCGGATACCGGGATAAGCGGATATAGCCTTCACAAATCCTTGATGACGGTCTACGGCAGGTGTGGAGCCCACCAAACCTGAGATTTCCACCACATCTCCCTGCCCATGCAGCACATTGGCCACATACTCTCCCACAGCTTTCCCTATCTCGTAGTTGTCTGCACCAACGTAGGCCGTGTATTTGTCCGAAAGGATTTTACGGTCCACTACAATCACCGGAATGCCCCGGTTGTATGCCTCCTCCACAACCGGAGTTATCGGAGTGGCTTCATTAGGGGCCACAATCAGCAGATCCACCCCTTCGGCTATCAGCTCACGAATGTCTTTTGCCTGACGGTCATTATCGTCGACAGCAGTACGGATGTCCACCTCCACATCCTCGTAGAAATGGGCTTCACGGAGTATCTCACTGTTCATCTGGCGCCGCCATTCATCCTCGCTACATTGGGAAACGCCGATACGGAAACGTGCCTCGCGCCGGGAGCAGGCAACCGCCACTCCCCAAAGCACGAGCAGAAAGAATAAAATCCGAAGGTTATGCTGTCTCATCTTCACTTTCCTCTGATTTAAGATTGCAGATGAGCAAAGATAACGAAAAATGTGAAAAGAATAAGAAAAATCTATGCCAGCCTTTCTTTCAAGGCGTCCGGCAATTCCGGCATGGCACCGCTCTGGGTACATACATAGGCAGAGACTTCCACCGCCAGTTTATGGGCATCGGGCACCTGCTTCCCGCTGAGAATGGCAGCGGTGAAGGCTGCCGTGAACGAGTCACCGGCTCCAACGGTGTCCGCCACCGGTACCTTGGGCGTCTCCTGGAAGGAAACCACTCCCGGAGTGAACACATAGCTGCCGTTCGTTCCACAAGTCAAGATAAGCATCTTCAGGTTATACTTGGCCAGCAGAATCCAGCATTTGTCCTGCAAGTCGATGCCCGGGTAGCCGAAAATACGGCTGATGGTCACCAGCTCCTCATCGTTTATCTTGAGGATGTTGCAGCGGCGCATGGATTCGCAGAGTATCTCTTTGGTATAGAACCCTTGGCGGAGATTGATGTCGAATATCTTCAGTTGTCCCTCCGCATCGGGCATCGTGTCGAGAAAGCGGTTGATGGTGATGCGGCTTGTTTCACTGCGTTGCGCCAAAGAGCCGAAACATACGGCACGCGTGTTCAGTGCCAGACGCTTCAGTTCGTCGGTAAAGGGAATGTTGTCCCAGGCCACGCCTTCTTTTATCTCATAGCACGGCACGCCCACGGCATCGAGCGTCACCTGCACCGTTCCCGTGGGGTAAGGCACGCGCTCAATCTGCGTGCGCAGCCCCTTCCGGGCGAACACATCCAGAATCTCGTCCCCATCCGCATCGGCACCTACGGCACTGACCACACGGCTGTCGAAACCAAACTGCGATGCATGGTAAGCAAAGTTTGCCGGAGCACCGCCTATCTTCTTTCCTTCGGGGAGGCAGTCCCACAGAGCCTCGCCCATACCTACTATTATCTTATTCATAATATTATATTGTTTAATGAATGATATATTTTATTCACGGCAAACTCAATGTCCTACCCGCTGCAAACCTAATAAAAAAGTTCCTAACTATAGAATGAAAAGTTGCCAATTATCTATTAAAAAGTCTCTAAGAACTAAGGATTATCTCTATCCCAAGGCTTGGGATAGACATCCGCAACCTTGGGACAGATATCCGCAGCCTTGGGATATGTGTCCGCAGCCTGCGAACAAAGATTACCGCTTCATACGCAGCATATAGAAGAACAAGTACACTACCCCTACCGTCATCACAGCCACGGCACCGCTTTGTCCTACAGCATCACTTGCCAAGCCCATTGCTATCGGAAATACCGTACCGCCGAAGAGCCCCATAATCATCAAGCCGGAAACCTCGTTCTTCTTTTGTGGCATAGCAAGCAACGCCTGAGAGAAGATAACCGGAAAGATGTTCGAATTGCCGAAACCGATAAGGGCAATGCAAATGTATATCATTGTCTTTTCATGGAAAACGAACAACCCTACCATCGCAGCCAACATACATAACACGCTGATGCCGAAGAAGGTTCGGGGAGCCATCTTCTGAAGAATGAAGGCGCCGAGAAAGCAACCCGCCGTGCGGAAGATGAAGTAAAGGCTGGTGGCAAAGCCGGCATCGGCCAGCGTCATGCCCAGACGCTCCATCAGGATTTTGGGCGCTGTGGTATTCGTACCTACATCAATGCCCACATGACACATGATGCCCAGGAAGCAGAGAAAGATAAACGGCTTGCCCAGCAGGGCGAGGCACTCCCCGAAGGTGGAAGGGCGTCCCTCTTCCTTTTCCTCGCGGATGGAAGTACCGCTCAGCCAGAGAATGGCAATCACCGCAATGACCATATAGACCGGGAACAGCACCCTCCAGCCCATGCCCAGAGACGGAATGGCCTGCGTAGCTCCCCACATGGCGATGTATGGAGCCAGAAACGAAGCAATGGCTTTTACAAACTGTCCGAAGGTGAGCGAACTTGCCAACCGCTCGCCGCTTACGATGTTGGAAAGCAACGGGTTGAGCGACGTTTGCATCAGCGCATTACCGATGCCCAGCAATGAGAACGAGAGCAGCATCAGCACGTAACCGTCTCCGAAAACCGGGAGAAGCAAAGAGGCAAACGTGATGACAAGACTGAGAAGCACCGTCTTCTTACGTCCGATGCGGTTCATCAGCATACCCGTAGGTACGGAGAAGATGAGGAACCAGAAGAACACCAGAGACGGGAATATGTTAGCTTGCGAGTCGGTCAGGTTCAAGTCGGCCTTCACGTAGTTGGAGGCGATGCCCACCAAATCCACAAAGCCCATGGCGAAGAAGCAAAGCATGACCGGAAAGAGCTTTGCCAAAGAAGAATTCTTAGTATTTTCCATGCTGAAGATTATTATCTGTTATTTTAATCCGAGTTTGTACACAATAAACGAGGTGACATTGCAGCTTCCACCTTTAGCATAGAAACTGATGCGGTTGTAAGGTTCCGACGGGAATACGAGATTTGTCATGGCAAAACGTCCGTCGTTGCCAAACGCTTCAATGCCCGACTTGTCTACGAACAAGCGGAGTTTCATTTCATTGCCACCCTCGACAGGAGCCACGGTCACTGCAGGGAAGTCCTTGCTGAACGTCACCTCGCCACTCTTGGTACGGTCCATGGTGAACGTTTTTTCCGCCAGGTTATAGTACATCTCCACCTCCTCGCCTTTCGAGTTAAAGAGCTGGAATCCTATCACATCCGCATCCTTGTTCTTTATGGTCATTTCGATTTCATACGTTCCGGAATTGTCATTCAGCAGTTTGTCCAGATTATACGTGCGGTCTACCTTGAAAGCACGCTTCTTGCTGCCTTTATCCCTCAGTTTCAGCAATTCGGGAGACGGGGTTACCTTTACATAGGTTTCACCCTCCGAGGTATAGAGCGAAAGGTCGCGCGGCACGGAGTTGGCACTGCGGTATTGACGGGTGGGCACATCGTTGGCATATTGCCAGTTGCTCATCCATGCCAATGCGATGGCACGTCCTGCAGGAGCATTGCTCCAAGTGACAGTTGCATAATGGTCTTTTCCCCAGTCCATCCATTTCGTCACTGCGGGAGACTCGTTCACGAATTTCTTACCATCAAATGTCCCCACGAAATATTGTGTGGCAGAGCCACCGAACGGTCCGCCCGGATTGAGGTTACAGACGAGTACCCACTTCTTCAGTTCCGTACCTTCAACCGGCAGTTCAAGCAGGTCGGGACACTCCCAGACTCCGCCGTGAGCACCTTGTCCTTCACCGAATTTGCTCTCCAGCGTCCAGTTCTTCAGGTCGGCAGAAGAGTATATCTCCATTTCCTGCCCTACGGCAAGAACCATAATCCATTTCTTGGTATCTTCGTGCCAGATGACTTTAGGGTCACGGAAGTCGCGCTGCGTGGAAGTCAGGATGGGATTTCGCGCATACTTCTTGAAGGTTTTTCCGTTGTCAAGGCTATAGGCCATGCTCTGCACTTGACGGTCGCTTGCCGATGTATAGAAGGCAATGACGGCACCGTCACCGAACCCGGCCGTATTATCCTTGTCGACAACACAAGAACCACTGAAAATTGTTCCCAACGCATCGGGCGAAATGGCATCTCCGTGATGCTCCCAAGTGACGAGGTCCGTACTGGTGGCATGTCCCCAATGCATGTTCCCCCACATGGAGCCGTAGGGATTATGCTGATAGAACAAATGGTAGACCCCGTCTTTGTAGAACATTCCGTTAGGATCATTCATCCAACCGTAAGCCGGGCTGAAATGATACACCGGACGGTACTTCTCCCGGTTCGAAACATCGAATTCATCCGACAGTTTCATTTCTTCCCAGCATAAGGCCGAATCCGGAATAAGCTGGAAGTTGAAAGAGAGATGTTTATTATCGAAGCCGGTCAAATCGACCGGAACAAAATAGTCAACCTTATTGACTGCCAATCGCACGTTCATACTGCGTACAACATCATTGTCCGCTATCATATACAATTTTGCCTCCGGAGAAGCCTCTTCCACCGGCAGCAGCAAAAACTTCTTCTGCTCGTCAATTTGGACGATACTCTGTCCGTCACCCAGATGTTTAATCACGAAAGGAGGATTTATGGCCTGGCATGTGAAGACAGCCACGGTAGTTCCTAATATAAATACGGTAAGCGTCCTTCTGATTGTCCGCCAAAAGTCTTTTAAATGAATCATGTTTCTGTTGGTATTAAATTAATTATGTTTTTCTAGCATGCAAAGATACGCCACCAAGCAGCAGGAGACTATCTTTTTTGTTTCAAAGCATACTACAAATGTTACATTCCATCCTTAAAAAGGTATCTGTATGTCACTGGGGAACATACATAGAATTCAATTCATGAATTGTCAACTGTTTCAACTTTGTTTGTCCGCCTTCAACTGATATGGTGACAGAAGGAGTGTTTTTTTCAATCAGATGATAGAAAGCAGCAGACAGTGCTCCTTGATTGACGAAGATTTCTACAGAAGCAATATCCGACAATATATCCAATTCAATTCTTCCTTCATTGGGCTTTAGCACCATCTGCTTCAAGGTTTCCCCATTCTCTTTCTCAACAGTGAGTATCTGTTTGACAGAATCGTAAATCAAATTCAAACCATTAATATCAAAAGCCAATATCTGCGCATCAACACTATCTACAGCAAAACCCGTTTTCAGATAGAAGGCAGGAGTATTCAACTTTGTCGTGAAACAATTCTTTTCTTCAACTACCAGACTCTTCCAGATGTACTTTCTCCCATATAATAAAGCGAGTTCATTTACCGGCATACTTTTTAAGACATATCCTTTATCAACCCGATGTAATGTTAATTCACGCGGAAAGGACATTTGTTGATTGAAAGGCATATCCGGGAAATTACTTCCGTTCATCCATGCTATTTGTATTCTTCGGTCATCTGGTGCATTACTATATGTTTGAACCGCATAATAGTTTGTACCACTATCCATTTTTACAGGTTTCGTCTCAGGCCGAAAACGATATCCATCAAAACTCCCAACCAAATAGGTACTGTTCGCCCCGGTAAAGACCCATTTCCGGACAGTAGGTTCATTGGTTACGGACATTTCAAAAAAGTCGGGACACTCATCCGCCCCCTCTAATTTAAAACGGTCCGTTTCAGTCCAATCCATCAAATTGGGAGATGAAAAGATAGCATACTCCTGCTTATCCAAGTACAATACCATAATCCATCTGCCAGTCGGCGTATGCCACGTCACCTTAGGATCACGATTGTACCTGACCAACGTGGGAAGTACCGGATTACCGGAAAAAGTAACCCAATTACGCCCCTTATCCAAACTATATCCTATACTTTGTGAATGTTGCAAATGCCGGGTGTGATACCCGAATCCACCTGCCGAAGTATAAACAGCAACCAATACTGTATCTCCATTTTGTTGACACCCCAGCGTATTCTTTTTATCAACAACTACCGAACCGGAAAAAATAGGTCCCAACGAGTCCGGATGTAATACATCCCCCAACTCAGTCCAATGTGCCAAATCCCGGCTCACAGCATGCCCCCATGTCATATTACCCCAAATACAGCCATAGGGATTATGCTGATAAAACAGATGCCACTCCCCTTCATGCCAAACCAGACCATTCGGATCATTCAGCCATCCCCGGCGAGAAGTAAAATGTACTTTAGGACGTAACGGTTCTTTATAAAACAAGTTCTCTTCCTTAGGAGTTTCAGAACAAAAGCATTGATTCAAAGCTTGCTCTACATTAGGACTCTTACTCGCCTCTATCCGTAATTCTTGCCCAATCCAATCCTTGACCTCCAATGTAACCCAATAATCAGGTTCATCGCCGCCAAGCTCCACTTCCATATTACGTACCATTTTATCACCAATCCATATATCCATCTGTTCTATAACCGCTCCCATCTTTACCGGAATATTCAAATAACGGTGAGTTACCAACATTCTTTTCGCAAAAATTTCTTTTTCCAATTTGGTATCAGACTGGTAGAAACAGTCGGCATTGATAAATCCCCAGCCCTCTTTTGATTGGTCCACTAAAACAATCCGGGCATTTTTTCCCATATATTCAGCAACATCCCAAGACTCATATTCCATGACACGTCTATTATACCCCGTACTTCTTTTCACCTCCTTTCCATCAATCCAAAGGGCTACATACTCCCGCTGATAATCAACACCCCCACCTATCAGAAAATTAACATATCTGCGTTCTATCCTGAAAAGAGGTGACTTCAATACACCGGTACCGGCATCTCCATTGACAAAGCTAGAAGCCATCCGATTTCCTTCAAACCTATTATCCCCCCATATTGACAAACGTTCCATAGAAACTGGTGAATTGCCAAAAGCATTTCCTTCCAATATCCAGTTTCCAAAAGTATCTCCTTCAAAATTATCTATCAGTAAATCATCCGGACGTAGTGCCATGTGAATATTTTGTGCCTGCATACTACAAACAGTAGCCAGTAGTAAAAGTATCAGTATCCTCTCTTTCATAATATCATTGTTTTTTCATAAGTTGTATAGCATCTAATCCAAACAAATTCTTCTCCTCAACAGCTTTTGGGTTAGCTCCTGACAAAGATATTTTCAAAGTCAATGCTCCACGCACCGGACTATAGCATCCTAAAGAAATAGGGTCAGAAAGAGTAACTTTTGTATCATATCCATCCCACTTTATATGTGTATCTTGTCCATTTACGGAAAAAGAAACTATGCCATAATCAGGAGCTTTCGTGGCATACACCACCAGTTGATAAGGACAGTCTTCCAATTGATTGAACTCAAACTCTACAGAATCACCCGGTTTTCCACCAATACACAAGAGTTGGGTTCCTCCACTCCATTGCCCGTCAACGAAACCAAGCATACTCTGCTTGTCAAAATGAATGGATGGAGAAGAGGCTATTGGAGTTGTTTCCTCAAATTCTATGCTATTTTCTCTTCGATATTTAGATAAATCGCCGGGAACGGGTAGCAAGTCTTGGGCTGCTTCCTCAAGTCCTGAAGTATCAACAGCTTTCGCTCCCATATCTCCATACCAGTAAACGGTAGTTGCATAATCTACAGTTCCCCTTACCCAACTCAACAATTCAATGTCGAAACGCAATAATGAAGAAAACGGTATACCGTCCAAATTCCTTGTACGGAAGAATGTATTATAACCGTGAGAACTCGCCTGGTCGGCACGGGGTGCGCCACCAAAAGGCGTTTGGAATATTACGACCGGAGCCCACGAACTATTGTAGTAATCTTCTGTTCCGGTACCGAAATGCGATGGAAAAACATCATCATCTACCCATATCTTTTCATCCCCTTCTCCGTACCAGGCACGCGAATGGTTATACAGAGTCAGGACATCCCCTTTGTATATGCCTCGTCCGGTCAATGTGGCAAAGTTCCACTCCCGGCAATTTGCATCATCATCCGGACGCTCATAAACCGGAAGTCCGGTCTGCTGGCGCCAGGAAGCATGGAAATAGAGGGAACGCCCTCCCCATGGCAAAGGTGCCGTTCCCACTTCCATACTCACGTCTGCAGTGTGTGCGGAGATATTTTGTAACAATAGTCTGCCTTCTGTCTTGTAGGGCATCAGCCAGCGGCTCACCACCTTGCCTTGTCCGTCTGCAGACAAGAACCAGCTATCAACAGCCGGAGCACCCATACCCCCTCCCGAATAATCCGAAAGAGGAACCCAAACCGTAGACCGGCCGTCAAAATCAGCCTTAAATATAAGATTGCGCATCAGTTGGGCATAAGCCGTAGAATCTGCATTCGCGAGCTGGAAACTGATTTCATAAACCGCATTTTCCCCTTGCGGCAGGTCAATCCACAAAGAATCGCCCGGCTGGAGCACCTGCCGCTTCTTGTCCACCTGCAAACCGGAACGGGATGCAGGATGCAGCAAGGCATCATCTACCTCTGAAATCTTTTTACCGACGCGGGCTACGGATGCCGCAGAGAAGGTTTCCACAGAAGTTCCTTCGGGATACTTGCGATAATTGATGTGATAGTATTTGGGAGTAGGCGCAATGCCCGGTTCGTCTTCAAATGTAATTTTACAACTCCGGGCAAAAGGGATGGGCAGGAAAAGAGTATTGCCGCCTTTCCCGTCCGGAGTATAGCTGGTGTGGGGTTGAAGCAGTCCCCTACCCAACCTGGGTATTCCGAAACGCATCAAATCATAGGCAGGAACTATCCATCCGGGAGTACTTTCGCCATCAAAATAAAATCTCCAAGTCCCACGCTTGTCAACTGTGGTTATCCAGATACGGGTAATAGCTCCAGGGCCCTTTTCATCGAACATCACACGTTCCACTCTCCCATCAACCGTATCCGTACAGACAATGCCATAGCCATCATTGTTGGCAAACCATCCCGGCGAATCGGGAGACACGGAGGAGCGGTCATAACTGCTGACTTGCAGACAACGATATGGCACCAGCGGATAACGTGCGGATTCTTCTACAGATATCATTTCATCCAGCAAAGAGTCCAAAGTCACTTGTGCCGTATCCTTCACACAAGAGGCCATCAAAGGCAAAAGCAGCAATGCAAACAATAAATTCCTCATCTCCATATTGATTTAAGCATCCAGGCATCCAACTCCATCTTCGTCCCCTTCTTCTGCGCAAAAAGTTCGATACCGGTTTGAGCCTCGCCCGGATAGGTTAATAATGTGAATACATCCTTCCCGTCATTGGCAAAGATTTCAATACTCGATTTGTCTACAAATATATGCAAACGTATCTTATTATCTACCGGTTCCACCCTGGCATATGCCATACGGCTGAATTTAGGAATCTGCACATCGGAGCAATGGGTGCGGTCAATCACCAGATTATGTGAATCCGTATCATAGCTGACCACCACTTTGCGCCCTTCACCCACACACAAATTCAAGCCAAAGGTGTTGGATACGTCAGTAGAAAACGAAGCATCGAGTTCGTAGACATTCTCATCGGGAACAAAGCCGGGTAACCTCTGTGTTCCCACCGATAAAGCACGTTTCACCGATGCAGGCTTATGGCGAAGTGTTTGCAACTGTTCCACCGGTTTCTGCACCAGCCTCACGCCTTCCTTGTATGTCTTCAGTTCCAGATTACGGGGAATGGACCAGAAGCCCTTCCCATACTTCGATGGAGCTACCGGTGCATAGTCCCAGGTTGCAACCCAGCCCATCGAAATTTTGGAATCCAACGTTCCGTCAAAATCCTGAAATGTGCGGGATGCATAAAAGTCCAGCCCTTTGTCCACATATAGAGGCTCTGCAGGATGGTTCTCCATCAGCTTAAAAGAAGTGCCGTCGAAGTCTCCTATAAAATATTGTTCTTGCGCCCAGTTTACAGATACGACCATCACCCACCTTTTCTTGTCAGAATCCCCGTCAACCGGCAACTGGAATAAATCCGGGCACTCCCAAGACTTTTCACTGTCACCGGCAGGGCCAAAATCACTGGTCCAAGTCCAGCTCTTCAAATCAGGAGAGGTATAAAACTTTATTTTCTTCTCCAGGGCCTTGGCTACAACCATCACCCATTTTTGGGTCGGCTCGTGCCAGAAGACGGTAGGGTCCCTGAATTCCGTACTCCAAAGGTCCAGAACCGGGTTACCTTCATAATAATGAAATGTCTTTCCGTCATGACTGAAAGAGATGCCCTGCGCCTGTTTCTTGGAGTCCTTCTCAAAAACGGTGTAAGCCGCCACATAAGCCCCCTTGCCGAAGCCGGCCGTGTTGTTCTTGTCTATGACCGCAGAACCGGTGAAGTAACTGATATTGTCATCCGTTCCGGTCATGGCATAAGGGGTTATCTGTTGGTAATGTACCAAATCTGTAGATTCGACTTTGCCCCACCAGTACATATGATATTTACCCTGATAGTACATGAATCCCGAGGGATCACCAATCCATCCCTTCTCCGGACTGAAATGATACTGAGGACGATACGGCTCTTTGTATAAACTGTCTGAATTCATTTGTGCACCGGCAGACAATGTTCCTGCCAATAAAAGTGCACCCAATATAGCTGGTATCTTCATTTTCTGTATTTTCATTAAAAGTTCATCTTTACCTTTACATCTTTCAGTTTCCAAACTTCGGCAGCAACTTCCGTTGTTTTTCCATCAGAGAATAGCTCCAATAGCGTACTATTTTCTTTCAAAGGGAAGATTCTTGTAGTGAACGCATCTTCGTTATTAATAAATCCTTCCACTACAGAACCGTCAATAAACAAACGAATCTCCACCGGTTTAGCAGTATCCAACCGATAATGATCCTTACGAATCTTCAAAGGAATGTGTGCACGCAAGGAAGAATGCGTCTGGTCCACAATAAGTTCCTCCTTCTCCACATCATAATAAATCAGGCTATATTCGCTATTATCCGGATTCTTACACAATGTAAATCCAAACCGTTTTGCGTCACCGGGATAAAAAGTCGCCTTGACTTCAAGCTGATGTTCCCTTCTGCTCACAATGCACGGTTTCGCAGCAATCAATGCCTGTCTGGAATAAACCGTCGGTTGTTCACGCAATTGTTTCATCACGGGATGGGGTGTTTGGCATAGTTTCCCATCTTTCAGCTGCCATCTTCTGGGCATACTGTAGAGATGTGCCCATCCTTGTTCATAAGTGGCCTCCCCTCCTATTTCATCGGGTATAATGGCAATGGCAGCAACATCCCCTTCCGGAGTCTCAACAACAGAGGGGGACAGCAAGCGGTTGATGACCTCCAGATTTTGAGGGACTGGGTTGTCCGGTATAAACTTTTCATTCTTGAAATCTCCTATCCAATACTGGCAACGCGCAGGTATGCCTTTATGAGGAACCCTATTCACCAAAAGAACATACTTGCCGCCCATCTTCTTAAAGACCGGCATTTCCCAGAAAATACCGGAGTCATCCACTTCCGGATTGCCCTCAAACAGCAAATGTACAAAATCCCATCTCTTCAAGTCCGCCGATTTATAAAGCAGCAAAGCCCCGTGGGGTGTATCGGTCTGCTCAATGCCGAAACCGATAATCATATACCAGACATCACCCTCTTTCCAGACATACTGGTCACGCATGTCCGTACGGGTATATCCGGCAGGCTTCTCGGCAATAACCGGATTACCCGCATATTTCTCCCATTCTATCAACGCAGTATCTTTTGGAAAAGCAATACCCACTCCCATCTTGTCTCCACCGGCTGTGTATATCAGCTGGGGGATACCGTCATCATTGATAACAGCATGCCCGGACCATATTCCATTCTTGTCATAAGCAGCATCAGGAGTCAAAGCCGGCTTTTCCTCCGTCCAATGAAGCATATCGGGACTGCTGAAATGTCCCCAATTTATCTGTCCCAGGAAGATTGCAGAAGCATTCTTCTGATTGAATATATGATATTTACCTTTATAAAGAAGTAAACCATGCGTCTCATTCGTCCAGTTGGCAGCCGGCAACAGATGATAGCGGGGACGGTTGAAGTCCTTCGCAAAACGGGTTTCCGGAATAGCCAAAACCGAAGTCTTCTTCAATCCTAAGGCAATCTCGTCTCTCCATGCAGACGAATCATCGGAAAAGGGAGTGAGGCTTATCCCGTCAATCAACCCGTTTATAGCCGTAACATCGTACATCCAAACCTTCTTTTCCCTGAAATCCTTACCTACCCGAAGTATCATTTCACCATCTTGCAAGTTCCGGGGCCATACCTCTGCACTCATCCTCTGCCCATTCAGGCAAACCGATTCATTACTTAAATCAAGGACCACATGCAGCCACTTGAAACGGTCGACTTTTGTCTTTAATGAACAGTAAGAGTATGAGCCATTCTGCCCCATTCCCAACAGCAACTCACCATAACGGTCTACACATACCGCTACAGATGTTCCTGCCATGTCTCTGATTCCCATAAAGGCAGCAGTATCCGTCGGATAAGATTCCAGAGCAAACCATCCGGACAACGACGAAACATCTCCTTCCGTGGTTGTATCCATCCAAGTGGAATACCCGTCTGTACGAAGGGCTTTACCTTCGACTCCGGTAACAAATTCCGGTATTTCCTTTATAGTGTACAAATTCAACAATGACTTGCCGTCACTGGAAAGTAAGGGGTCCTGCCCGTCAAACGACCATGTTTTTTGAGCAAAAGCTGCATTCAAAGAAAGCAATAGACAGCCCAATATAGAATAGGCAAAGTGTTTCATAATAAAAGATTGTTTAAAGGAAGAGGGGGAAACAAACGTTTCCCCTCCCTTGCGTTTTCATTTCAAAATATAATTAGTTGAACGGAGCATAACCGGGATTCTGTACATACTTGCCTCCAGAAAATCCGTATTGATTGTTCGGAACCGGATAATACTCATCCTTTCCACCCGTAAAGTGCGCATTGGCATAATAAATGCGATTGTCTGACTCCGCGGTAATGTACTTGTTCATGGTTGTTTCCACTATGCCCCAACGGACCAGGTCGAAGAAACGTTCACCTTCCAAAGCCTTCTCCAGACGTGTTTCCCAACGGAGGGCCTGACGGGCATAATCCTGATTCCAGACATCAGCAGGATAAGGATTGACAAGGTAGTTGGCCGCATATTTGGAATGGTCGTTGAAATCCTTTACATAGGCGCTGTTCCGGGCACGATTGCGTATCTGATTAATCAAATCACGGGCAGTTTCGAGTCCATCGCCTTCATTGAGTTCAATAAGAGCCTCAGCTTTCCAAAGAAGAATATCTGCGTAACGTATAATCTGCCAGTTCAACTGTGAAGCCCCCCAAGGCCAGCCATTAAACATATCACTACTTTCCGGAGAAACCCAGAAGCGCTTCGCGCAATTATAGCCATAAGTTTCCTTATCACGCACCCATCCCTCACATGGCTTGTCTGGGTAAGTTTTCCAAGTTATAGTAGGACGGCCCACAACAAAATCGAGACGCGGGTCTACATTGGGAGTCGTGTTTTGTAAAGTATAAACCCCATTGTTCAATACCGCCCAACTATAATCAGACTTTGACTGATAATTAAAATCGGGCAGACCGTTTGCATCTGTCTGATAAGCATTAATCAGGTCTTGGCTGGGCAGGAAGAAACCGTCACCTCCGTAAGGGCTGCCTCCACCCGGAGAATTCAACAGATTGCTCCAGTTGATGCGGCCGGCACTTTCGGTACCGTCATTCATGGAATATTGAATGGCAAAAACAGACTCTTTACCGTTTTCATTAGCTACTAAATCCAATCCCTGGAAATCGTCAAGCAAACCGTAACGGTTGCTGGCAGTCACTTGGTCGCAAAGCGAAACGACTTCCCTCAGCAGCTCTTTATTGATGGAAGTTACGGCATGCGTAGTCTCATCTTGCTGATACGCTTGGTACAGCTTGATTTTAGCCGCATAGGCCAGTGCTATGTATTTATGAATACGCCCTACCTCCGACTGTGATGCAGGAAGCAGTTCGGCGGCATCAAGCATCTCCTTGGCCAGCATACTCAGAATCTCGTCACGGGTAAACTCATTGTTCGGAATATCCGGATATTGGGAAATCTCAACGTTCTCATCAAAATAAGGTATCTTGTTGAAAAGGCGGCTCAATTCAAAGTAATAATGGGCACGAAGCACTTTCATCTCCGCAATACGGGATACACGTCCGTTCACCTGCTCATCTGTTGCAGCATTCAGAACGCGCAATGCAGAGTTACAACGCTGTACACTGCAATATAGATGGTACCACTTGCTGTCCAGAAATCCATTGGTTGCATCCATATCAAATGTCTCCATACGGTGCACTTCATTAAGGTCACCAACACCACCACCGCCTTTATAGGCATTATCCGAACGTACCTCACCATAGGTCCAATTGGAAGTAGGATGACACCATACACTCCAGCTCTGTCCTTCGGGACCACCCAAAGCTGCATACGCGGCATTCACCAAAAGGTCGGCACCTTCTGTAGAAGTCATAATATCTTCATTCAAGCTACCCTGGGGCTTCAAATCCAGGAAACGGTCTTCATTACAGCTTGCAGTCATCAGCGCTACTACGCCAAGCATATATAAATGTTTCAATTTCATGATAGTATAGTTTTAAAGTTTAGAAACCAAATGATAATCCCAAAGAGAACGTACGGGGCAACGGATAAGGATAACCCAGACCTTCAGGGTCGGCACCTGTATAACCGGTAATCGTAAACAAATTCTGAGCCTGGAAATAAATGCGCGCATGACGCATCTTCATCTTGTCGAGAACTGCTTTAGGAAGCGTGTAACCCAATGTCAGACTTTTCAGCTTGATATACGAACCATTTTCAATATAGAACTCAGATACTTCGTGCTCATTGTTGCTGTTAAGAGTGGTCAAAGCAGGTACACTGCTATTGTAAGCACCCGTCTTTTCAAAGTTCTCGTAAGCATGCATGGCATCGAGCAGGCGGGTAGAGTGATTACCGGTCCAGCATTGGAATAAATCCGTATAATATTTGGAGTTGTTATAGGCATCACGAATCATACCGTTGAAGAACATGCTGAGGTCAAAGCCTTTCCAAGATGCCCCAAGATTCAGACCTGCAATCACTTTCGGATTGTCAGAACCCAACCATACACGGTCGTTCGTATCAATCGTACCGTTACCATCAGCATCCACGTATTTGATACGTCCTACTCCGGGAGCGCCAAACTGTACATTATATTTGGATTTATACTCATCCACCTCCTGCTGGGTACGGAACACTCCATCTGTCTTGAAGCCCATCCATGAACCGAACGGTTGGCCAACCAAAGTCTTGTCAACCCCATTACCGCCACCATAAGTATAGTAAATTTCTTCCGTCAGCTCTGTCACTTCATTTTTGTAATATGAAAGGTTGAATGCTACATTATACTGGAAATCCTTTACCTTATCATTCCAGGTCAGTGCCATCTCGAAACCTTTATTGTTCATCGTACCACCATTATACCAGCAGTAACCACCCTCGCCAATGACAGCGATATACGGTTTCTCCACAAGCATATCACTTGTCTTCTTATCAAAATAATCGAGAGAAGCACTCAGACGTCCGTTCAGGAAAGCGGCGTCCACACCGATATTGAGCTGTCTTGTACTCTCCCACTTCAAATCGGGATTGGTAGACCTCACTTTGTAACCACCGGGAGCCAAAGTCGTTCCATCACCGTTCATGTTGTAGCTTGCATCCTTCAGACTAATCAAGTATTTTGTATAGGGAGCCTCATTATCAATAATATCGTTACCATTGACACCCCATGAAGCACGTAGTTTCAAATCAGCCAACCAATCCCTGGTCGCTTCCATAAACTTCTCACTTGAAATGCGCCAGCCTGCCGACACTGAAGGGAAGTAATCCACATTATTACCCTTTGCCAAGCGGGAAGAAGCATCACGGCGCACCGTAACAGAGGCCAAATACCGTCCTTCATAATCATAGTTCACTTTACCAAAGTAAGACACCATGCCATAATTGGAAGCACCGGCACCTACATTCTTACCGGCAGTCACACCGTCGAGATAAATATAATCTTCATCTTCTACAGCCAGTCCCGTACCATAACCGAACATGGATTCCGAATGGTTCTTCTTGGCTTCTGTACCAAGAAGTGCAGTCAGATTGTTCTTTCCAAAAGCTTTGCTATAAGTCACGGTATTGGTCCATACCCAATCCAGTCTTTTGTTGGATGATTGAGTCAGCTTATTGACCTCATCGCGTGCCCATGCCGGCTCAAAAGTTTTGTTGGTTTCATCATAATAATTCATACCGAAATTGGTTTTCAGCACCAGGTTCTTAATCGGTTCAATTTCAAGGAATGCATTACCAAAGACACGCCAGTAATCATGTTTGTTCTGTTTTTCATTCTCCAACAAACGTGCCATATTGGGGGCATCACCCAAAACATCATTGATGGCATCGTTATAATTGCCATTCTCATCATAAACCGTCTTGGCAGGATGCTGTTTGATGGCATTCTCATCTACACCGGCCGGACTGAGGGTCTGTGTCCAACGATTGATGGCAACGTTCTCGCCGATGCGCAAGCGATTGTCAAGATAATGATAGTTAGAACTGATGCGGGTATTGATACGCTGGAAATTCGTATTCTCTACCAGACCGTCATGGTCGAGATAGTTCAACGCTAACGAGAAGGCACCATTGTCAGAGCCCTTTGAAAGTGTCGCACTATAATTCTGCATCAAGGCAGTGCGATAAACCACATCGCGCCAATCCGTATCAACGGCATGTACTTTAGCTCCATTCAGGCCGATATAGTCTTGAAGTTGGGGAGTTGCACCATTACCATATATTTCGCTGCTTGGCGTAGCTCCATTATTGGCATACTTATAAGCCGACCAATAAACCTGGCCCCACTCATCTGCATTCAACATATCAAAGCCACATTGATAGGTCTGCAAAGTCAACGACATATCAAAATCCACACGGGTCTCCCCTTTCTTGGCACGTTTGGTAGTAATGATAATCACACCATTGGCAGCCTGTGCACCATAAATAGAAGCGGAAGCGGCATCCTTCAATACCTGAATGGATTCTACATCATTGGAAGAAAGGATAGACGAGATGTTCTCACGGGTCATCACACCGTCAATGACATAAAGCGGGGAATTGGCATCATTTCGGAAAGATGACTTACCACGGACCAATGTAGAAGTATTTCCACCGCCCGGTGTGCCGTCAGTCGTAATGTTCATACCGGCAACACGTCCCTGCAAGCTCGACAACACATTTCCCGTAGGAATATCTGCTACATCCTTCATCTTGACCACAGCCACCGAACCAGTCAAACTGGCCTTCTTCTCGGACATATAGCCGGTCACTACTACTTCATCAATCAACTGGGAATCTTCCGTCAACTCAATGCGTAAAGTGGGCTGTGCCTTTACTGTAACGGCTTTATATCCTATATAGGATACAGACAATGTGGCACCGGAAGCTACAGACAGAGTGAAATTTCCGTCAATATCCGTAATTGTTCCATTACTGTTGGAACCTACTTCCATGACAGAAGCACCGATAATGGATTCACCACTCGATTTTTCAACGACAGTACCTTTTACCTGGACTTGCTGGGCAAAGGAATAGATGCCCGCAAAGAGAAGCACAATTAGTGTGCAAAGCCTGAGACTAATGCTTTTCAACATATCTATTAATTTAAAGTTAATAATAAACCAATTCTGCAATTGAGTTTTGTGTCAGCAAAATTAAGCGAAACCAGGATTTGCACCTATAACAAATGTTACGAAAGGTGGTATTTTTGATACATCCCCTTTCTAAAGGTATTCTACGCGTGTTTTTTGCTAAATAAACTTTAGCTTTAGCAGCAAATTAATAGAAAAGAATGAAAACAATATGGGAGCAGATGCTAATTGCACCAGCTCTCATAGTATACTCTCTCAGAATCAAAAACGAAAAGCAAAATGTTCCGCACACCGATATCCTTCTTCATAAAGCTCCGTCAGCTTCTTGATGTCAC
>OGZG01001023.1_pt1 | contig 21671 bp, 15 predicted proteins | sample 1576781 | NCBI WGS metagenome assembly OGZG01 (sample SAMEA3541502, study PRJEB24748) | human gut metagenome | biome: human gut; feature: human-associated habitat; material: faeces | place: China | collected 2012 | reverse complement strand
CTACTTTATATAGAGAGCAGATGGAATAAGCTTTTCAGGCAATAAACATTTGAGTGTTTTTTATCCGCTTGATCATTATCTTCTGGAGGGAATGGATCCGCTCTGCGTAAGCAATGAGATCACAGAAGAGGCATGTCGGATCAACTTTTCGGAAGGGGTTCTGTTGGTGATCGAGTCGAAAGACTGATATCCCTGTCGAAAAAGGTCGAATAACGAAGAAAAACAGTAAAATTTTGTCGATGAGTTCTTTTTCTGGGGACTTGCAATCAGGAGGTTTACTGTGTTACACTGTTGGTGCTGATAAAGAGCAAAATGTCATTTACATAAAGAGAGGAAATTACAAATGAAACTTGGTATTGTAGGATTGCCAAACGTAGGAAAAAGTACACTGTTTAATTCTTTAACAAAGGCGGGAGCAGAGTCCGCAAACTATCCGTTCTGTACGATCGACCCGAATGTCGGTATCGTAACCGTTCCGGATGAAAGGCTGAATCTTTTAGCAGATCTGTATCACTCAGCAAAAGTGACACCGGCTGTGATCGAGTTTGTAGATATCGCAGGTCTGGTAAAAGGAGCATCCAAAGGAGAGGGACTTGGAAATCAGTTCCTGGCAAATATCCGTGAGGTTGATGCGATCGTGCATGTTGTCCGCTGCTTTGAGGATACCAATGTGATCCATGTAGACGGAAGCGTAGATCCGACAAGAGATATTGATACGATCAACCTGGAGCTGATCTTTTCTGATATCGAGATCCTGGAGAGAAGGATCGCAAAGAGCAGCAGAGGTGCAAGAAATGATAAGAAGCTTGCAAAAGAAGTGGATTTCCTGCAGAGATTAAAAGCATATCTGGAAGAAGGGAATCTGGCGATCGGATTTGAACTTCAGGATGAGGATGAGGAAGCATGGTTTGCAGAGTACAATCTTCTGACTGCAAAACCGGTGATCTATGCGGCAAACGTATCGGAAGATGATCTGGCAGATGATGGAGCATCCAACGCTTATGTGCAGGCAGTCCGGGATTTTGCAGCTAAGAACGGCAGTGAAGTATTTGTGATCTGTGCACAGATCGAGCAGGAGATTTCTGAACTGGATGAGGATGAAAGAAAAATGTTTCTCGAAGATCTGGGATTAAAAGAGTCCGGACTGGAGAAACTGATCAAAGCAAGCTACAGTCTGTTAGGCCTGATCAGTTACCTGACTGCAGGTGAGACGGAGACAAGAGCCTGGACGATCAAAAAAGGAACAAAGGCACCGCAGGCGGCAGGAAAGATCCATTCCGATTTTGAACGTGGATTCATCCGTGCCGAGGTAGTCAATTATCAGGATCTTCTGGATTGCGGAAGCTATTCTGCAGCAAAAGAAAAAGGACTGGTAGGACTGGAAGGCAAAGATTACGTAGTCAAAGACGGAGATGTTGTTCTGTTCCGCTTCAATGTATAATTGGAAAAATAAAGAGGTGATGTTATGAATACATCCATAAATTTTCCAAATCTTGGGATTCATTTATCAAATGTCGGAAAGTCGATCAGCATCGGTGGCTTTGAGATTGCCTATTACGGTATGATCATCGCATGCGGAATGATTCTGGGTCTGTGCATCGCCATGTGGGTGGCGAAGAAAACAAACCAGAATCCGGATCAGTATTTTGATGTGGCACTCTATGCGATCCCGATCGCACTGATCGGGGCGAGAGCGTATTATGTTATCTTTTCCTGGGATCAGTACAAAGACAATCTGATCCACATTCTGTATTTCCGGGAAGGCGGACTGGCGATATTCGGCGGTGTGATTGCGGCAGTGATTACATTTTATGTATATGTAAAAATAAAAAAACAAAATTTCTGGCTGATGGCAGACACCGCATGTGTCGGGCTGGTTTTGGGGCAGATCATCGGACGCTGGGGCAACTTTTTCAACCGAGAGGCTTTCGGCGGCTATACAAATGGTCTGTTTGCGATGCAGCTTCCGCTGAATGCCGTACGCAGTTCCGATGTCACGCAGGAGATGATGGAGCACCTGCAGACGATCGACGGCGTGCAGTATATTCAGGTACACCCGACTTTTTTATACGAAAGTTTTTGGAATGTCGGTGTTCTGCTGTTGCTGCTGCTCTTTACAAAGCATAAGAAATTTCACGGCGAGATTTTTTTACTTTATCTCGCAGGCTACGGAATCGGAAGATTCTGGATCGAGGGGCTCCGTACAGATCAGCTTCTGCTTCCGGGGATCAAACTTCCGGTATCGCAGGTGCTTTCCGCAGTAGTAGCCATTGTCTCCATCGCAGTAATATTGATTCAACGAAAAAGATGCACGGCAAAAAAAACCGTGTAAAAGCACAGAAAGATTGAGGGATGTACGATGAGTAAAATGAACGAAATACGCAGCGAAGTGGAAAAAATCAAAGAAAGTATTGAGTGTGAGCGAAGAAAACTGGATGAGATCATCCTGTCCGGAAACGCCGAAGAGATCTATCGTCAGAATATCAAAGTCGATCAGCTGATCGAGCAGTATATTGACCTGGCTCAGGTGTAAGGATAGCTGAAATGAAAAAGATTAAGAAAAGCTGGAATATAGAAAAGATATTCCGGCTTTTTTTTGTTTGGTGTAGGGAAATGTAAGAAAAATTTTCTGTGACCTCAACATCATATAAAATGCCAGGCGAAGTATTTCAGGATATTTTCAGCTAAAATTCACATGACAAACAAAAATACCTGTGGTAGAATGAAAATATTAGTAAAAAACAACAAAGAGAGAGTAAAAAATCAGGAGGTAGAAATGAAAAAAGTACAAAAATTGTTAAGGAGGAGTCTTGCGACCGGGCTGGCATTGGTGATGACCGTTTCCAGTATGACGATCGTTCCGGGATCGTGGCAGGTCCATGCGGCAGAAGCATCGGGGCAGATAGGGATTTCAAATGCAGACGAGCTGAAAAAAATAGGCAAAGACAAGGACTATCCGATGGACGGGGACTATGTGCTCACTGATGATATCGATCTTTCCGGCAGTGACTGGACACCGATCGGAGGAAGCGGCGGCAGTCAGTATGCCCTCGTTTCCGGTGAACGTGTTTTTAACGGTACGTTTGACGGAGCCGGTCATGTGATCTCCGGGCTTACGATCCAGTGTGACGGATCAAACAACAGCGGTTACCGCATCAGTCAGTCCGGACTGTTTGCAATGCTCGGAAGTGATGATGCATCGGATTATGCGGAAGTGAAAAATATTGTATTTACAGACGTATCCATCAGCCATAATCTTGGCGGCGGAGATACGATCGGCACGCTGGCAGCAGATGCCGACGGATTTGTAAAGATCGACAACGTTGCTGTGCTGGGTGGCAGCATCGAAGTGACGGCAAACAACGGCGGTGATCTGATCGGCGTAGGCGGTATCATTGGTCAGTCACGCAATAACACGGCAGGTGTACATATGAGCAACCTTTACAATGCGGCTTCTGTCAATGTGACATCTGCAGTTTCCACACCACCGGTGCGGTGTGGCGGCATCATCGGAAGGATTTATCAGGGTGGTGAGATCGGAAGCCTTACTTCCTGTCTGAATATCGGAACTGTGACATACAAAGGTTCCGGCGGTTATGCGATCAATGGCTACAGCCAGAATACAGCAGCGTCCTCCAACACAGCAAATATTACAGGCTGTTATTATCTGGAAGGCAGCGGAATTGCCTATACGGAGGGCGGTTCCGTCAGTGAAAGTGACCTGAAAAGTGAAGCACTGGCAGAAAAACTTGGCACGGATTACTGGTATATTTCCAAATCCGGTCAGGTTATGCCAAAAGTTACGGACGGAAAAGTAGTGGTGCCGATCCCGTCACCGACGTTTGCGGACGGTGACAAAGCATCTTCTGTCACCAAAGATTTCACCCTGCCGCTGACTTACGCAGGAGAAGACGGAGAAGAGACGATCAGCTGGAGCAGCAGCAATCCGGATGTGATCACAATAAATGGAAGCAGGGCAGAGGTAAAAGGCGTGCTGGCAGATACCGAAGTGACGCTGACTGCGACCACATCGAAGACACAAAAGACAAAGACGGTCAAAGTAACCGTCAAATCCGATCTGGAGATTGAATTTGACCGGGAGTATGCAAAGCCGGGACAGCTGATGAAAGCTTCTGTAAAAAATGCACCGGCAGATACCGAGTTTACTTATGTATGGCAGAAAGATAAGAGTACTTTATCAGACAGTGATAGTTATACACCGACAAGTGCGGATCTCAATACCTTTATCACAGTGCGTGCGAGCCTGAAAAGTACCGGAGCGACCGTGGCAGAGAAAAAGATCTACTGCAGCAAACTTCCGGTTGTCTATATCAATACGGAAGATGGATATGGCATTACAAGCAAAGAGACCTACAAACAGGCAACCATGAAGATCCAGGGCAATGACAGCTTTAACAGCACGAACACCACGCTTTATGACGGCGGTATTTCCATCCGCGGTCGTGGAAACAGTACCTGGAATATGGGATATTCCAAACTTCCATATAAGATCAAACTGGATTCCAAAACCAATCTGCTCGGATTTGGAAATAGCAAACACTGGGCACTTCTGGCAAACTATATGGATGAGTCTCTGCTGCGTAACAAGACATCCTACGACCTGTCCGGAAAGATGGGTATGGTCTATCTGAAATCCACCAATGTAGAAGTGATCCTGAACGGTGTCTACGCCGGAAATTATCAGCTGGTAGGAAACGTAAGGATTGATAAATCCAGAGTGAATATTCACAACTGGGAAGATGTGGCAAGTGATGCGGCAAAGGCGATCGCCAAAAAAGAAGGCATCAAGGGTGACGCAAAGGATGCACTGGAAGATTATATGACTGAACATCTGGAATGGATCACCAGCGGAAGCCTCAGTTATAATGGAAAAACTTATCAGATTGAAGATTACTACACAGATCTTCCGAAAGATTCCAGCGGAAAGACAGACGTATCCGGCGGATATCTGTTTGAGCTGGATGCATATTATGACGAAGTCTCAAAATTCCAGACAAAGAAAAAGCAGCCGATCATGTTCAAAAATCCGGAGTTTGCCAATACGAACACCGAGCTGTTTACAACGGCACAGAACTATGTACAGGCTGTCGAGGACAGTATCAATTCCGAGGATTATTATACGACCTACAATGGAGAGAAGAAGCACTACACCGATCTGGTGGATATGGATTCTCTGGTTCGTTATCTGATGTTAAATGAATTTTACTGGAACACGGAAACCATGAAAAAGAGTACCTACATGTACAAAGACCTCGGCGGAAAGCTCTTTATCGGACCGGTATGGGATATGGACTGGACCTCCAACAGCCAGATCAGTGCCGGAGAGACCAGCAATTACCGGGCATGGATGGTCGTGACAAGGTCGGCAGAAGCACAGGCAAATTCCTGGTATAAGACGCTGATCGGAGATCCGTATTTTGTAACGAAACTTTATGAATGTTACAAAGAAAACCGTCAGAATTTTGAGGACATTATAAAGACAGGCGGTATCCTGGATCAGCAGAAAGAATATCTGCTGGAATCCGGAAATGCCAATTATCAGGCGGGCTATCTGATGCATCGTTCTACATTTGAGAGTGAAGTGGAACGACTTCGCACTTTCCTGAAGAACCGTCTGGACTGGATGGATCAGCAGTTCACCAGTGTAGATACGCTGCTTGCTTCTCTTGGAAAGTACAGGGCATCTTCTGCAATCTCTGTGACAGAGACAACTTCAGCAGCAGGAAAAGTACTTCTGACGGCAGAAGTTAAAAACAATAACAGCATCAAAAAAGTCGGCTTCTATGTAAATGGTGTGCTTGGTGCAACCGTGACCGTAGAAAATGGCAAAGCTGTTTTTGAAGTATCCGATGATCTTCTGACCAGGACAGAGGGCGGACTGAACACCGTACAGGTACGAGGCATGGATGCCTCCGGCAATCTGCTTTCCGGCGGATCTTTGAGCAATTATGTTGATTTCACAAAGGCGATCGCCGCAGAAAAACTGACCGGAAAGGTTACGGTCAGCGGAGAAGCAAAGGTCGGTGCCGTTTTAAGTGCAGGCGTACAGGATTCCAATAACAGCGGAACACTGTCTTACCAGTGGATGGCAGACGGAAAAGCAATCGAGGGTGCAAACGGAGAGAACTATACACTGACAGAGGCGGAAATCGGAAAAGTGATCACCGTTGCAGTGACAAGCTCCATAGAAACAGGAAGCCTTGTCAGTGCACCGACCGATGCCGTGATCAAAGAAGAACTGAAAAACGATCATCTGATCATCAATCAGGTATACGGCGGCGGTGCCAATGACAGCACACCGGTAAGCCACAGCTTTATCGAACTTTACAATCCGACGGACAATGCAATTTCACTGGAAGGTTACAGCATCGGATATCTTTCAAACGGCAAGAGTAATACACCGCAGGAAGTAAAACTTGCACTTTCCGGAAGCGTACCGTCCCATACGTCCTATCTGATCCGATGTGAACAGCAGGATACATCCACACCGGATCTGATCAAGTTTACGGTAAGCAAATTTGATCAGGAATGGACACAGACGATTGACAATAAGAGATATCAGATAACGCTTTATAAAGGAAATAAAGTCGAAGATGCCGTTTCCGTAAACGAAGGAAATGTAGAAGGAAGTGCACTTTTAGACGGTACGATCAGCAAGCAGAAAGCGATCCGCCGTATCGGATTTGCAGATACGAACAACAATACCGCAGACTTTGAGGTAGTCAGCTACAAAGATGATGCCACTGCTGCAACGAAGAAATATCCGAGGAGCCTGGCAGACGGAGCATGGGGCAGCGGTGAGACACCAAAACCGGATCCGACCCCGGCAGAGCTGGCAGGCAGTGTATCCATCCGTGGAAATGCCATTGTCGGAGCAACACTTTATGCAGATGATGCAGGTATCACCAATAATACCGGAACACTGTCTTATCAGTGGATGGCAGACGAAAGTGAGATTTCCGGTGCAAACAGTGCATTTTTAAGAGTGGAGAAAGGACTGACCGGAAAGCAGATTTTCGTGAAAGTGACAAGCAGTGTGGAAACAGGCACACTGACCAGTGAAAAGACGGCAGCCGTTGTGGAAAAAGAAGCCCAAACGGCACATCTGATCATCAATCAGGTATACGGAGGCGGCGGAAAAGGCAAAACACCGGTATCCGCAAGCTTTATTGAACTTTACAATCCAACCGCAGAGGATATCGGACTGAGCGGTTATACCATCGAATACCTCAGCGGAAGCACACAGAAACAGCTAGAGCTGACCGGAACGGTCGCATCTCACACTTCTTATCTGATCAAAGGTCAGGAAGAGAAGACTTCTGCAGATCTGATCTGTACGATCGAGAAAGCAGATCAGGAATGGGATCTTGCGATCAGCAACAAACAGTACCGCATCCTGCTGAAGAAGGGCGAAGAGCAGATTGACGGTGTTTCTGTCAATGAAGCAGCAGCAGAAGGAACTGCACTGGCAGATCCGGAAAATGATACGATCATCTCCAAGAAAAAAGCGATCCGCCGTATCAGCTTTATCGATACGGATGATAATGTAGCCGATTTTGAAGTACTCAATTACAGTAAGATCCCATCCGAAATCCTGGATCAGGTAAAGCCAAGATCAACGGCAGATGGAAGCTGGGGCATGAAAGACATCGTCAAACCGGAAAAATATTATACCGTTACCTTTGATGTGGACGGAGAAAAAGAGAGCGTTTCCGTAAAAGAAGGAGAGAAAGCAAGCGAAAAAGAAGCACCGCAGAAAGAAGGCTATACCTTCCTTGGATGGTATCTGGAAGATCAGAAATATGATTTTGAAACACCGGTTAGCACAGATATCATACTCTGTGCAAAATGGGAGAAGAACGAAACACCAACCCCGGATCCGCTTCCGGACATTGATCCAAAGCCAGAACCAAAGCCGGAGCCAAAGCCAGAACCAAAGCCGGATCCGAAGCCGACACCTTCAGAAACCATTCAGGCTCCGCAGATCGTAAGCGTTAAAAGCATTGCCAAGAAAAAGATAACGGCAGTGCAGATCACCGTTGAGGCAGTACAGGGTGCAACCGGCTATCAGATCTACCGCAAAAAGGGAAGCAAAGTGACGATGATCGGTCAGACATCCGGAACCGTATTCCTGGATCAGAATCCGGTAAGCGGAACGTCTTCCTACTATGCAAAAGCCATCAAAGGCATTCTGACAGGCAAAGAGGGCAGTGCAAAGAAGATTACACTTCCAAAAGCGACCACAAAAGTGACGGCAAAAGCCAAAACGGACAAAACCGTAGTTCTGAGCTGGAAGAAAGTGAAGGGTGCAACCGGTTATCTGGTATATCGTTCCACAAAGAAAAATGGCAGCTATCAGAGGATTGCAGTGCTGAAAAAAGGAACGAAATGCACATACACCGACAAAAAAGGACTGAAAAAAGGAATGAAATACTATTACCGTATCGTGACAGTGAAAAAGAAAACCTACAGTCCTGCAAAGACAACAAAAGCAGTAAAAATAAAAGCAGCAAAGAAAAAATAATAAACTGAGAAATATTTTCAGAACGGCAGAAAGAAAATAACAACTGTTTCCCGAAAGCCGAAAAAGAATACCGTCGTAATTCGAAAAAGAATACGGCGGTATTCTTTTTCGATTGGTGACATATCTGTGACAAACAACGGTGAAAAAAAGCGGAAATGTACAGAAAAAAATAAAAAATAACGCTAAGAAACACTTGCCTTTTTATGTGCTTTGGGATATTATTAACACATAAGTGGTAAAGAATGGTGCATAGTGGTAAAAAATGGAGTGAAAACCACAGCCACAGCACGAAAGAGGGTGTGCCGTATGTTCATGGGCGAATACAATCATACAGTTGATGCCAAAGGCAGACTGATCATCCCTTCCAGATTTAGAGAAGAACTGAAAAATGAGTTTATCGTTACGAAAGGTTTGGATGGATGTTTATTTGTATTTCCGGGAAATGAATGGCAGATCTTTGAGGAAAAATTAAAAGCATTACCGCTTACAAACAAAAATGCACGGCAGTTCTCCCGGTTTTTTGTGGCGGGAGCTACACCATGTGAACTGGACAGGCAGGGGAGAATTCTCTTACCGTTACCGCTGAGAGAATTTGCAGGTCTTGAGAAAGATGTAGTGCTTGCCGGTATGTTAAACAGGATTGAAATATGGAGCAAAACCAAATGGATGGAAAATAATTCCTGCGATAACATGGACGATATTGCAGAGCAGATGTCGGATTTGGGACTTTGCATATAGCCTGGGGAGGACAATATGGAATTTAAACACAAATCTGTACTACTGAAGGAAAGCATTGAAGCTTTGCAGATCAAACCGGACGGCATATACGTGGACGGCACGTTAGGTGGCGGAGGGCATTCTTATGAAATATGCAGACATCTTTCGGATAAAGGAAGGCTGATCGGCATTGATCAGGATGCAGCTGCGATCGAAGCGGCAAAGGAGCGATTAGGGGAGTTTGGAGATAAAGTTACTATTATTCGCAGCAATTACTGCAATATGGTAAAGGAACTGAAAAGCATTGGCATTTCATCTGCAGATGGGATTATTTTGGATCTCGGGGTATCCTCCTACCAGTTGGATACGGCTGAGCGGGGATTTACATACCGCGAAGACGCACCGCTTGACATGAGGATGGATCAGCGTCAGGATATGACTGCAAAAGATATTGTGAATGGATACAGCGAGATGGAGCTGTACCGTATCATCCGCGATTACGGCGAAGAGAAGTTCGCAAAAAACATCGCGAAGCACATTGTAAATGCAAGGCAGCAGAAAGAAATTGAAACAACTGGGGAGTTAATTCAAATCATAAAAGCAGCCATACCTATGAAAGTCCGAGCAGTAGGCGGACACCCGGCCAAAAAGACCTTTCAGGCAATTCGGATCGAACTGAACAGAGAACTGGAAGTTTTAAGGGATTCGCTGGACAGCATGATCGATTTTTTGAATGACGGAGGAAGGATCTGTGTGATCACATTCCATTCGCTGGAAGATCGAATCGTAAAAAACAACTTCAGAAAAAATGAAAATCCGTGTATATGTCCAAGGGAGTTTCCTGTCTGCGTATGCGGCAGGAAATCCAAGGGCTTTGTGGTCACCAGAAAGCCGATTATACCGGGTGAGGAAGAACTGACATATAATAAACGAGCAAAAAGCTCCAAACTTCGTGTTTTCGAAAGAAGACGGGAGGAAGAGGAGTCATGAAACAGGTAAACAGAGACAAATGTAAGAGACAGGAGGGTCGATATGGCAGAGAGAAATTATCGCAGAGATGATAAGATAAGACAGACAGGTCGATATGCTTATATTGATGGCAGTACCGTTCGCAAATTACAGACTCGCCCTGTACCGGAAAAGAGAGAAACCGAGAGAAGACAGGAACAGCCGCGACGCAGAAAACGGACGAGTGCCAAAACAAGACGCAACCGTGCACGTGCACTGCAGATGCATCTGCGTGACGTTATCTTTCTTGGAATCGCAGGAATGATCGTGGTCGTTTCATGCATCAACTATCTTCAGAAACAGGCATTGAATACATCCTATCGTAATCAGGTGGCGACACAGGAGGCCAAGCTTGCAGATCTCAAAGAACGCAATGATGCTGCCTATGAAAGTGCACTGAAGTCCGTAGATCTGGAGACGATCCGCAATATTGCCATCAACAAACTGGGTATGGTTTATGCCGGAGAAGAACAGGTGAAAACTTACGATGACAAGAGCAGCGACTATGTAAGACAGTACAGTGATGTTCCGACAGAGTGAGTAATCAGACAGGTGGTATAAAGTGGCAGAAAAGAAAAGAAAAAAAAGAAAGCACTTTTCAAAACTAATGCAGAAAAAACTGGTGGGAAGTTTTGCATTAGTTTTGTTTGTGTTACTGGGATTAAATTTAAGAATTGTATATATTACAGCCAAAAACGGCGATAACTATGCAAAACAGGTGCTGTCACAGAAACAGTATGACAGCAGAACGATTCCATACAAACGCGGAGAGATCCAGGATCGCAATGGAAATGTGTTTGCAAAAAGTGAAAAGGTCTATAATGTCATTCTCGACTGTGTAGCGGTAAACGGTGGTGATGAAGAAGAACAGGCAAAGCTGAAAGAGCAGGAAATTGATTACATTGAACCGACGATCGATGCACTTGTGAAAACATTAGGTCTGGATGAAGCAGAGCTTCGTTCACTGATCACTGATCCGGCAACATCCGGTAGTCGTTATCAGGTTCTGAAAAAGGGCATTTCTCTGGAAGAAAAGCAGACATTTGAGGACTATACGGAAATCGATTCTGAAAAGGAGTATACCAAGACAGACCTTGCAAGGCGGCGGTGTGTTCAGGGTGTCTGGTTTGAAGAAGATTACGTCCGGGATTATCCGCTGAAAACACTTGCGAGCAATGTGATCGGAGTCGGAAGCAATTCCGGCGGTGCAAGCGGGCTGGAATCTTACTACACAGATGTCTTGGACGGAACAGACGGCAGAGAGTTCGGTTATCTGGATGAGAACTCCGACCTGCAGAGGACGATCGTTGAACCGACCAATGGAAATACAATCGTTTCCACCCTGGATATCAACATCCAGCAGGTTGTGGAAAAGTACATCGCTGAATTTGATGCAGAGTACGGCAAAGATGCCGAGGACGGCAAAGGTGCGAAAAACATCGGTGTCATCGTCGGAAATCCGCAGAACGGCGAGATTTATGCGATGGCGAGCAACCACGGATTTGACCTCACGGATCCGGACGATTTAAGCGACAAGTATACGGACGCAGAGCTGAAATCCATGACAGAGGAAGAAAAATCAGATGCTCTGAATGAAAAATGGTACAATTACTGCGTATCCGAAAGTTTTGAGCCGGGCTCTACGTTTAAACCGATCGTGGTAGCATCGGCACTGGAGATGGGTGCGATCACGACAGATGCTACCTACGTCTGTGACGGTGGAGAATTTGTCACCGATACAGAAATCAAATGTGATAATATTTACGGTCATGGAAATGAGACGTTAAGTGATGTTATCAAAAATTCCTGTAATGATGCGATGATGCAGATCGGAATGAAAATGCAGATCACACCATTCCTGAAATACCAGAGACTGTTTAATTTCGGAAGCCGGACAGGGATCGACCTTCCGAACGAAAGTACCGGTGTACTGTATGACAGGGACAGCATGCACGAGGTAGAGCTGGCGACCAATACCTTCGGTCAGACTTTTACCAGCACGATGATCCAGGAATATGCGGCATTTAATGCAGTGGTAAACGGCGGATATTATTATGAGCCGCATATGGTAAAGCAGATCCTGGATGATAACGGCGGAGTGGTAAAGAATATCAATCCGGTCCTTCTGCGTCAGCCGGTATCCACGAAAAATGCAGATTTTGTGTTAAGTGCCATGGAGCAGACTGTTCTGGATGGTACCGGAAAAAAAGCAAGAGTGCCGGGCTACCGTGTGGCAGGTAAAACAGGTACTGCAGAGAAGATCAATCCGGAGACCGGAACACGTTGGGAAGGAAAATATCTGGTATCTTTCATCGGATGTGCACCGGTGGATGATCCGCAGCTTACAGTGTATGTTGTTGTCGATGAGCCAAACGTTGAAAATCAGGAAACTGGTGGTTACTCTATGATCATTTCCAGAAAGATCATGATGGAAGTGCTTCCGTATCTGAACATTCCACAGACGGAAGAGATCACAGATGAGCTGCTTCAGGAGCTGGAACTGACCAGAGAAGATGTGGAAAACGGAAGAAACGCAGCTCTGATCAAAGAAAAATCAGAGACAACGGAGACAGATGAGTACGGAAATGTCATTTCCTCCGGAACGACATCCGGCAGTACAACCTCTGCGACAGGCACAACCGATGCTCAGACATCACAGACGGATGCTTATGGAAATGTGATCAGTGGCAGCGATTCCACGACGCAGGGTACGACGGACGATGAGGGATCGGCGTTTCATTCAAATATACCGGCTCCGCTCCAGTCACAGGACAGTGGTGACGGCGTGAGTACGCAGGACTGGATTACCAACGAAAAGCTTGGTATTGATGAGAATAATAACAGTTATTAGTCAAATGGATATTCGCAATTGAAGCAGGGGACTTCCTTGATTTGGTTAAGATATAAAGAATTTGCAGTTTTAACCTCACAGAAGCAGCGATATAATAATAGAAAGCTTTTGTGAGGTTTTTTGTATTGTTTGTAAAGATCAAAACATTTCACCGCAAAAAGATCGTGGCTGTTTTTGCACTGTGCATGGCGGCGATGCTTTTTCTGATTGGGCGGCTGGGGTATCTGATGCTGCTTCGGGCAGATTATTACAGCGAAAAAGCACAGGATCTCCATGAGAGGGAGCGAAGTATCAAAGCGGCCCGCGGAAAAATTCTGGACTGCAACGGAAAAGTGCTGGCAGATAATAAGACGGTATGTACGATTTCTGTGATCCACAGTCAGATCAAAGAGCCGGAAAAAGTGATCGATGTGCTGACAGAAGAACTGGGGCTGGAGCGTGACCAGGTCAAGAAACGCGTGGAAAAGAACAGTTCCATTGAGCGGATCAAAACGAATGTGGATAAACAGACCGGGGATAAAATAAGAGAATACGATCTGGCTGGCGTGAAAGTGGATGAAGACTATAAGAGAAATTATCCATATGGAAATCTGGCTTCCAAAGTGCTTGGATTTACCGGAAGTGACAATCAGGGGATCGTGGGACTGGAAGTCAAATATGAGAGCATCTTAAAAGGAACAGACGGGCAGATTCTGACCATGACGGATGCCAGAGGTGTGGAATTATCCGACACCGGAGAAGGAAGAAAAGAGCCGGTTTCCGGGAAAAATCTAATCTTAAGCCTGGATGCAAACCTGCAGGAGTATGCACAGCAGGCGGCTTACCAGGCACTGGAACAGAAACAGGCAGACAGTGTCTCCATTATTCTGATGCGGCCCGGGAACGGGGAGATCCTGGCGATGGTAAATGTACCGGAATACGATCTGAATGATCCGTTTAACCTGAAAAAAAGTACGAATGGCATGTCACAGCAGGAAATTCAGGATGAAAGAAACAAAATGTGGCGAAATGGCTGCATCAACGACACGTATGAGCCGGGTTCGACATTTAAGATCATAACGGCATCGGCAGCTCTGGAAGAGGGCGTTGTAACACCGGAAGATACTTTCAGCTGTCCCGGATTTCGGATTGTCGATGACAGGAGGATACGCTGCCATAAAACGACCGGTCATGGAAGTGAGACGTTTGTGCAGGGAGTCATGAATTCCTGCAATCCGGTTTTTATTGAAGTGGGACAGCGGCTGGGGACAGATGCTTTTTACAGGTATTTTCAGCAGTTCGGTCTGCTCGAAAAGACTGGGATTGATCTTCCGGGAGAGGCAGGGACGATCATGCATCAGAAAAAGGATATCGGTCCGGTGGAACTGGCAACGATCTCGTTTGGACAGTCCTTTCAGATCACGCCGATCCGTCTGGCGGCAACGGTGTGTTCCCTGATCAATGGCGGCCATCAGATCACGCCGCATTTTGGGGTGGAAGTGCGGGAAGATGACGGTACTTTGCTGGAAACACTTTCTTATAAGGAAGGAAAACAGATCGTATCGGAGCAGGTTTCCAAGACAATGAGGGCGATTCTCGAAAAAGTCGTTTCCGAAGGAGGCGGCAAAAAGGCCTATATCGAAGGATATCATATAGGAGGAAAGACAGCGACCTCCGAGACACTGCCGCGAAGTGCAAATAAATACATTTCCTCTTTTCTTGGATTTGTTCCGGCAGAAGATCCCAGGATCCTTGGAATCTGTATTATAAACAATCCGCAGGGCGTATATTATGGAGGAACGATCTGTGCCCCGGTCATGCGGATGGTTTTTGAAAATATTCTGCCTTATCTCGGAATCGAAAAAGAAGCTGCACAGGAAACGGATGCGGTCAGAACAATGGATCAAGTCGAACATTTGCTGTCTGCTGAATAAAACAGAAGGGGAGTCTTTTCCGACTAAGATAAAACAGTTGCGAAAAAAGAGGAAAAGTTTTATACTAGCATAGAGTTATGCGTCGCAGACAAGCGGCCTGACAACCAGAAAACGAGGCCGCCGTTATGCGGCAGCAGGAGGTAAATATGAAAATAAGTACAGAAGTAATCATTGCATTGCTGGCATCCTTTGCAATCAGTGTCGTCTTGAGTCCGATCATTATCCCATTCCTGAAAAGACTGAAGATCGGTCAGACGGAACGAACCGAAGGTGTACAGTCCCATCTTGAAAAAGCAGGCACGCCGACTATGGGAGGACTGATCATTCTGATCAGTGTGCTGGTCACCTCTCTTTTCTTTGTCCGCAAATATCCGAACATCATCCCGGTTCTGTTTCTGACACTGGGCTTTGGGATCATCGGATTTCTGGATGATTATCTGAAAGTTGTGCTTCGAAGATCCGACGGTCTGCTTCCGAAGCAGAAAATGCTCGGACAGATCATTGTTACGACCATTTTTCTGGCGTATATCCTGATCGTGGACAAAAGTTTTCTGACGATGAGGATCCCGTTCAGCGATCAGTATTTTGACTGCAAATGGATCACGGTTCCGCTGGTTTATCTGGCAGTGATCGGAACAGTCAACGGAGTCAACTTTACCGATGGACTGGACGGATTGGCAACAGGCGTTACGACAATGGTCGCTGTATTCTTTACTGCTGTATCCATCGGGCTTGGCGGCGGCATTGAGCCAATCACGGCAGCGGTTACCGGTGCACTGCTCGGATTTCTGTTATTTAACGTCTATCCGGCACAGGTATTTATGGGAGATACCGGATCTCTGGCACTTGGAGGATTTGTGGCAGGTGCAGCCTATGTGCTGAAGATGCCGTGGATCATCCTGGTCGTCGGACTGATCTATCTGGTGGAGGTACTCTCTGTTATGATCCAGGTCACCTACTTTAAGAAGACCGGCGGAAAACGATTCTTTAAGATGGCCCCGATCCATCATCATTTTGAGCTTTGTGGCTGGTCTGAGACCAGAGTTGTGGCAGTCTTTACCGTTGTGACAGCACTGTTGTGCCTGCTGGGACTCGTTCTGGTATCATAAACAGATATCAAGGTGGAGTATTAAGCCATAGCAAGACATCATAGCTTCAGGTTTTTAATTCTGACAGCATAGTATAAGATACGAACATCGAGGAGGAGAATAGAAGATGGATTTTAAAGATAAAAAGGTCCTGGTATTCGGAAGCGGCATCAGCGGCATCGGAGCCTGTGAGCTTTTGGAAAAAAGCGGTGCAACTGTGATTTTGTTTGATGGCAATGAAAAGCTTCACGAGGAAGCAATCCGCATGAAACTGCCTTCCGCAAGCAAGGCACAGATCCTGATCGGGCAGATCAGCGATGAGCAGTTAAAAGAGCTGGATCTTGTGGTATTAAGTCCTGGTGTACCGACAGATCTGCCGGTGGTAGAAAAAATGAAAGCAGCCGGCATCCGCATATGGGGTGAAGTAGAGCTGGCATATGAAAACGCAAAAGGCGATGTTCTGGCGATCACCGGCACGAACGGAAAGACGACAACAACCAGCCTTTTAGGTGAGATCATGAAATGCTGGAAAGAGAGCGTTTATGTCGTTGGAAACATTGGAAATCCTTATACGCAGGCAGCTCCGAAGATGACAGAAGAGAGTGTGACCGTTGCGGAGATCAGCAGTTTTCAGCTGGAGACGATCGATCAGTTCCATCCAAAGGTAAGTGCGATCTTAAATATCACACCGGATCATCTGAACCGCCATCATACCATGGAAGAGTACATAAGAGTCAAAGAGCTCATCACCAAAAATCAGACATCCGAAGATACCTGTGTCCTCAACTACGAAGATCCGATCCTGCGTGCATTTGGAGAAAATCTTCAGATCAGGGTATTATTTTTCAGCAGTGAGCGTAAACTGAAACAGGGACTTTATCTGGAAGATGAGACGATCTGGTATGCAGATGAGAGTCAGAAACTTGCAATCTGCAAAACACAGGATTTAAACATCGTCGGCAAACATAACTACGAAAACGTAATGGCAGCAGCCGGCATGGCATTATCTTACGGCGTTCCGCTTGAAAAGATCCAGGAAGCAGTAAAAGCATTCCAGGCAGTAGAACACCGCATTGAGTTTGTGACAGAGAAAAGCGGTGTTGTTTATTACAACGATTCCAAAGGAACCAATCCGGATGCGGCGATCAAGGGCATCCAGGCGATGTCACGCCCGACTCTGCTGATCGGAGGCGGATATGACAAAGGCTCCGATTACACGGAATGGATTCAGTCTTTTGACGGCAAAGTAAAATATCTGGTACTGCTCGGTGTTACAAAAGAAAAAATTGCAGAAACAGCACGTAAGTGTGGATTTGATAACATCATCATGACAGAAAGCCTCGAAGAAGCCGTCAAAGTCTGTGCAGAAAATGCAGAAAGCGGCGATGCCGTACTTCTTTCACCGGCATGTGCGAGCTGGGATATGTTCCCAAGCTATGAAGTCCGCGGAAGAAGATTCAAAGAATTAGTAAGAAATTTATAATACGGGAATGCAGGGAGTGATGCAATGAGAACAAAATCCGGCAGAGGAGATGTACTGCTGGTATGCATGGTGCTGTTTCTTGTTGTTTTTGGGCTGGCAGTGTTATACAGCACCGGTTCCTACAATGGGAGTGTCCGCTTCGGAGATGCTTTTTATTATATGAAAAAGCAGTTTTTTGCAGCGGCACTCGGGATGCTTGCCATGTACCTGATCAGCTGTATGGATTACCATATTTTTGAAAAATATGCCATCGCAGCCTATCTGATCTCCCTTGCATTATCCACCCTGGTATTATTTGCGGGCAATGCTTACAACGGTTCCAGAAGATGGCTCTCACTTGGTCCTCTTTCCTTTCAGCCGTCCGAGTTTGCCAAACTTGCCGTGATTCTGTTTCTGGCAAGAATGGTCGGAAGACAGAAGAAAAAAAGGAACAGTTTTCTGAACCTGGTGTTTGTGATTGCTCTGGTACTGCCGATCGTGGCACTGGTAGGGACGAACAACTTAAGTACGGCGATCATCATTCTCGGCATCGCAGTGATCGTAGTGTTTGTATCGGACAAAAGATATATGCAGTTTGTGTGGATCGCGGCGGCCGGAGCAGGCATGATGGCGTTGTTCCTTGGGATGGAGTCTTACCGCCTGGAGAGGATCGCCATCTGGAAAAATCCGGAAGCTTACGAAAAGGGCTATCAGACAATCCAGGGACTTTATGCGATCGGTTCCGGCGGACTGTTCGGCAGAGGATTCGGCGAGAGCATCCAGAAGCTCGGATTCGTGCCGGAGGCACAGAATGATATGATCTTTTCAATCATCTGCGAAGAACTTGGATTTGTCGGTGCCACGATCCTGATGCTTGTTTTTCTGGTGCTGATCTGGAGGTTTATGGTGATCGCTGTACATGCACCGGATCTTTTCGGGTCACTGATCGCGGCGGGAGCCATGGGGCACATCGCGATCCAGGTGATTTTAAATGTAGCCGTTGTGACAAACACGATTCCGAATACCGGGATCACACTTCCGTTTATCAGTTATGGAGGCACTTCCGTTTTGTTTCTGCTCTCGGAGATGGGGCTGGTTTTGGCAGTCAGCCGGTGGCAAAGCGAGAAAAAATGCATATGATAATTTTATAGAAGCAATTTCCAGATTGAGTAAGCGGAGGGGTTTGGGTGGAATACTTTGAAATAACAGGTGGAACACCTCTGCACGGAAGTATCACACTTCAGGGTTCCAAAAATGCGGCCCTGCCTTTGATGGCGGCATCCATTCTGCATCCGGGCAGGACGACGCTGCATCATGTTCCGGCGATTCGTGATGTTGATGTGATGATTGAAATACTGGAGAATATCGGCTGTACGGTACAGAAAGACAACGGGACGCTGATCATAGATGCTGCAAAAGCAGAACATTTTGAGGTCGCAGCATCGCTCGGCGAGCGGATGCGTTCTACGATCATTCTGCTCGGATCGATGCTTGGAAGAGCCGGGAGGGCGAAAATGCCGTTTCCGGGAGGCTGTATCATCGGGATGCGGCCGATCGACATCCATATCACCTCCCTTGGAAAGATGGGAGCTGTCTTTGAAGAGACAGACGGCATGCTCTGTGCAGTGACAGACGGCCTTTGCGGGACCAGGATCCATCTTCGTTTTCCAAGTGTCGGTGCCACGGAAAATGTCATTCTTGCGGCTGTTTATGCCAGAGGGCGTACCCGGATTGAAAACTGTGCAAAAGAACCGGAAATTGCAGAACTTTGCAGATTTCTGCGTGAAAAAGGTGCAAAGATCGAAGGAGAGGGAACTTCCTGTATCCTGGTAGAAGGAGTCAGCCATCTGAGGGACAGCACCTACACGCTGATGCCGGATCGGATCGTGGCAGGCACCTATCTGTTTGCAGCGGCAGCGACCAGAGGCGAGATTTGTCTGGAAGGGATGCGTCCATCCGATATGGAGTCCGTCCTGGATGTGCTTGGCAGGATGGGTGCAGTGTATGAGAACAGGAAAGATGGATTTTACCTGGATGGAAGAAAAGCGATAAATCCGCTTCCTGTGGTCTGTACAGAGACGTATCCCGGTTTTCCGACGGATCTGCAGTCCCAGCTGCTTGCAACGCTCTGCGTGGCCAGGGGCAGAAGCGTGATTCGGGAGTGTATTTTTGAAGAACGCTTCCGAATTGCACCGTGGCTGAACCGGATGGGGGCGGATGTGACCACAGACGGCAGGGAAGCTGTGATCGAAGGAAAGGAACATCTGTCCGGACAGATGGTGAAAGCCCAAGAGCTGCGAGGCGGTGCGGCACTTGTGATCGCTGCTCTGATGGCACAGGGGATCACCCGCGTATACGGAAGTGCTTTTATCGAACGCGGATATGAAGATCTGGCAGGAGATTTAAGAAAGCTTGGAGCGGTTATTTCGAAGAAAAAAGCAGAAAGGTGAAACTGTGAAGAACAAAAAGAAGAACAGAAGAAAGCAAAGAAGAAAAGTGATCTTGATTCTGCTGGCCGTGCTGGTGCTTGGTCTGGTGGTGATTTTTGGGCTGTTTCGGGTGCGGAAACTGGTAATTTCAGGAAATAAGCAATATAAAGCGGAGGAGATACAGGAGGCCATCATGCAGGATGGTCTCTGCAAGAATTCGCTTTATCTGCTCTGGAAATTCAGCAATCAGGCAAAAGTAAAGGAGTCCATTCCGTTCCTGAACGGAGCAGAGGCAAAGCTGAGAACACCATTTGAAGTGCAGGTGACCGTAAAAGAAAAACAGCAGATCGGATATCTCCTGAATCAGGGAAGCTATATTTATTTCGATAAAGACGGCATGATCGTGGAGATCTCGGATCAGCCAAGCGAAGATGTTCCACTGATCACCGGGCTGGATGTTGAAAAAGCAGAATTATATGAAAAACTTCCGGTGAAGGATGAAGGAATGTACAATACGATCGTAACTCTGACCAAGACACTGAACAAAGACGGTCTGGTACCAAATGAGATCCGTTTTAATACAAGAGATACGATCACACTGGTGTTCGAGGATATCAAGGTCAACCTTGGAGATGATACGGATCTGGAGGATAAGATGTCGGCACTCAACTCCATATACGCACAGCTTGACGGCAGACATGGAACACTGTACATGGAATCCTACAGTGAAAACAGCGGACAGGTGACCTTTAAAAACGAGAGCGGTGGTACGGAAGATCTGGCCTCGACTGACGGAAGCAGCGAGTCTGAAACTTCCACGCAGGAAACACAGGAAGGCGGAGGCAGAATGTACTCAAAAACAGACGGTACTTTTTCGACCGATGCCGATGGAAACAAGACCTATACCGATGCTGCCGGAGTCACGACGACGCAGTGTGATGAGTATAATTATACCGATGAAAATGGCAATATTATTACCGATGGATACGGCTATATTGATCCATATACAGGTTCTTACATCAATTAGTGACACGGATGATGGGAATATTGCACAGTTCCGGCCGTGGTTCGATGGTCGAAACTAGCTTTTTAATAAGAAATTTTAAAATTGTCTTGATTATTTGGGCAAATAACTATATTATAGAAGAATAGAGATGCATATGCGAAGGAGGAAATACCCTTGTTAGAAATTATGACAAACGAAGCTGAGTCTGCGGCTAAGATCATCGTAATCGGTGTGGGCGGTGCAGGCAATAACGCTGTGAATAGAATGGTTGATGAAGCGATCGCAGGTGTAGAATTTATTGGTGTCAATACCGATAAGCAGGCACTGCAGCTTTGCAAAGCACCGAACACAATTCAGATCGGTGAAAAAGTAACAAAAGGACTTGGTGCAGGTGCACAGCCGGAGGTTGGCCGGCAGGCAGCCGAAGAAAGCTCCGAAGAGCTCAGACAGGCTATGCAGGGTGCAGACATGGTATTCGTTACCTGTGGTATGGGCGGCGGTACCGGAACAGGTGCTTCCCCGGTAGTTGCAGGTATTGCAAAAGAGATGGGCATCCTGACTGTCGGCGTTGTGACAAAACCTTTCCGTTTTGAAGCAAGAACCCGCATGAATAACGCACTTGCAGAATCCGGAAAAGGGGCATAAGTTCATG
>OGZG01001022.1_pt1 | contig 21672 bp, 16 predicted proteins | sample 1576781 | NCBI WGS metagenome assembly OGZG01 (sample SAMEA3541502, study PRJEB24748) | human gut metagenome | biome: human gut; feature: human-associated habitat; material: faeces | place: China | collected 2012 | reverse complement strand
CGTCCTCTACCATGGCCGAAGTTGTAGACGAATGGGCTGCTCAAGGTCAGAAAAATGTTTTTGGTCAAACTGTAAAAGTATTGGAAATGCAATCTGAAGCTGGTGCTGCCGGTGCCGTACACGGTTCTTTGCAGTCCGGTGCTTTAACAACAACCTACACTGCTTCGCAAGGTCTCCTTCTGATGATTCCTAATATGTACAAAATGGCAGGCGAGCTGCTGCCGGGCGTGTTCCATGTTTCTGCCCGTGCTTTAGCTGCCAGCTCACTGTCTATTTTCGGCGACCACCAGGACGTTATGGCTACACGCCAGACAGGTTTTGCGCTGCTTGCTGAAAGCGGAGTACAGGAAGTTATGGATCTGTCGGCAGTGGCTCATTTGTCTGCTATCAAAGGTCGTGTTCCTTTTATTAACTTCTTTGACGGTTTCCGTACTTCCCACGAAATTCAGAAAATAGAAACTCTGGCTTATGACGATCTGGCTAAACTGATCGATTATGATGCGGTAACTGCTTTCCGTAATCGCGGGCTCAATCCCGATAATCCGGTCGTTCGCGGCACTGCTCAAAATCCTGATATCTATTTCCAGACCCGTGAAGCTGTAAACTCTTACTATGAAGCTTTGCCCGGTATCGTTGAAGAATATATGAACGAGATCAACAAGCTGACTGGACGTAAATATGGTCTGTTCAACTATTATGGTGCTCCGGATGCGGAAGAAATCATCATCGCTATGGGCAGTGCCTGCGAAACGATCCAGACTGTTGTCGAAAAACTCAACGCTGAAGGCAGGAAGGTCGGCCTTCTGGCTGTGCATCTGTATCGTCCGTTCTCGATCAAACATTTTATGGCTGCTGTTCCTAAAACAGTTAAACGTATTGCTGTTATGGACCGCACCAAAGAACCCGGTTCCTTTGGTGAACCGTTATACATGGATGTGCGCGGCGCTTTCTACGAAGCAGAGATTTCACCGCTCATCATCGGCGGCCGTTATGGCCTGGGCAGTAAAGAGCTGACTCCGTCTGAAGTGCTGGCGGTTTTTGAAAATCTTACTGCAGCAGAACCGAAAAATAATTTCACTGTAGGCATCGTTGACGATGTTACCAATACCTCTTTGGCGGTAACTACCTCGCTGGATACTACTCCTGCCTCTACCAAAAGCTGTAAATTCTGGGGCCTGGGCAGTGACGGCACTGTCGGCGCCAACAAAAGCGCGATCAAGATTATCGGCGACCATACGGATATGTATGCGCAGGGTTACTTCTCCTACGATTCTAAAAAATCCGGTGGTATCACTGTCTCGCATCTGCGCTTCGGGCATGAGCCGATCCGCGCTCCGTATCTGATCACTTTTGCAGACTTTGTAGCCGTACATAATCAGTCTTATGTAGACAAATATGATGTTACCGCAGGCCTGAAAAAAGGCGGTACCTTCCTTTTGAACTGCAACTGGTCTATGGAAGAGCTGGAAACGCATCTGCCGGGCAATATCAAACGCTACATTGCTAAAAATGCTGTTAATTTCTATACTATCGACGCGGTGAAGATCGCTCAGGAAATCGGTTTGGGCGGACGTATCAATATGATCATGCAGTCAGCCTTCTTCAAACTGGCGGATATTATTCCTTTGGCTGATGCCGTCAAGTATCTGAAAGAAGCTGTCGATCATTCCTACGGACTGAAAGGCCAGGCTATTCTTGACATGAACTATGCGGCTATCGACCGCGGTGTAGATGCTATTGTGAAGATCGATGTACCTGCAGCCTGGGCTGATGCTGCTGGTGACGCCAATATCGCAGTTACCGGCAACGAATTTATCGATAATATACTGACTCCAGTCAATCGTCTGGAAGGCGATAACCTGCCTGTCAGCACCTTTAATAAAAATGTCGACGGTACTTTCCCCAGCGGCACTTCCGCTTACGAAAAACGCGGTATCGCGATCAATGTACCGGAATGGCAAATGGATAAATGTATTCAGTGCAACCAATGTTCCTTCGTTTGCCCGCATGCAGTCATCCGTCCTGTTCTGATGACAGAAGCAGAAGCTGCCAACGCTCCGCAGGGACTGGAATACAAAGATGCCATCGGAGCTAAAGAACTTAAATTCCATATGGCTATTTCACCGCTGGATTGCACCGGCTGCGGCAACTGCGCGCAGGTTTGCCCGGCTAAAGAAAAAGCCTTGGTTATGAAACCTCTGGAAAGTCAATTGGCCAAAACTGCTCATTGGGATTATACTGCCCATCAGGTTACGGCCAAACCTAATCCGATGAACAAAAATACTGTCAAAGGCGTTCAGTTTGAACAGCCCTTGCTTGAGTTCTCCGGCGCCTGTGCCGGCTGCGGCGAAACTCCGTATGCCAAACTGGTTACACAGCTTGTTGGTGACCGCATGATGATCGCCAACGCTACGGGCTGTTCCTCTATCTGGGGGGCCAGTGCGCCTTCCATGCCGTATACTACTAACAGCAAAGGCCATGGTCCCAGCTGGGCAAATTCTCTTTTTGAGGATAATGCCGAATATGGTTTGGGTATGTACCTGGGTGTAAAACAATCCCGCGAGCGTGTTGCTGAAATGGTAAAAGCAGTTTTGGCTGCCGAGATTCCGGCTGATCTGAAAGCAGCAATGCAGGATTGGCTCGATAATATGGACGTCAGCGAAGGCACTCGTGAACGTGCGGAAGCATTGACGGCCGTTTTGGAAAAATATCAGGACCAATGCGATAAATGCGCAGCTCTGTATAAAGAAAAACAATTCTTTGTCAAACGCAGTCATTGGATCTTTGGCGGCGACGGCTGGGCTTATGACATCGGTTACGGCGGTCTGGATCATGTTCTGGCTTCGGGTGAAAACGTTAACGTTATGGTTTTTGATACCGAAGTTTATTCAAATACCGGTGGTCAATCGTCCAAAGCCACACCGGCTGCAGCTATTGCCAAATTTGCTGCCAGCGGCAAAAAGACCAAGAAAAAAGATCTGGGCATGATGGCCATGAGCTATGGTTATGTTTATGTGGCCCAGATTTCTATGGGTGCCGATAAGAATCAAACTTTGAAGGCGATTGCAGAAGCGGAAGCTTATGACGGACCGTCCCTTATCATTGCTTATGCTCCGTGTATCAACCACGGATTGAAAGCGGGTATGGGCTGCAGCCAGCTGGAAGCTAAACTTGCTGTAGACTGCGGTTATTGGGCAACCTACCGTTATAATCCTGCTTTGAAAGAAAAAGGTGAGAATCCTTTCGTATTGGATTCTAAAGAGCCTACTGCTGATTTCAGAGAGTTCCTTTTGGGCGAAGTTCGTTATTCTTCCCTGCTCAAACAGTATCCTGAAACAGCTGAAGCACTGTTCGCCAAAACTGAACAGGATGCTAAAGAACGTTTGAATAACTATAAACGTTTGGCTGGCAAAGCATAAGCCCTGCTGTAATAAAAAACAAACCGCCGTCGGTTTTGACGGCGGTTTTTGTTTTCGGGTGTGCTGTGCAGTCTACGGCATTCAAGAGGTATTTGTTGGAACTTGACGAGAAGGCATATTTGCCGTATAATATCAAAATAGCACGGAGAGGTGGTCGAGTGGTTTAAGGCTCTGGTCTTGAAAACCAGCGAGGTGCAAGCCTCCGTGGGTTCGAATCCCACCCTCTCCGCCATATTTTTACAACAGCGTTGTAGGGGCCTCGTAATAAATATTTGCGTTGGTACTCTTGAAAAAAATATCAGGATAGTGTATACTATCCAAGTAAGTCAAACGGAGTGGTACTCAAGTGGCTGAAGAGGACGGTTTGCTAAATCGTTAGACGGGGTGACTCGTGCGTGGGTTCGAATCCCACCCACTCCGCCACTATTAAAAGTTTCAGAGCCTTCGAGATTTTTCTCGAAGGCTCTTTTTCTATGTCTGGATAAAGTTTTAAAAGTTTTTCTGGTTTAAATACGCTGTTTCTGTGTAATAAACTTATCAGAAAATGAATAGAAAAAAATTTAAAGTGGCTTTTTATGAAGAAATAGTTGAATATTTGGAAGTTAGTAATACAATGAAAACATAACTTTGTTAAGCTTGAGGGGGCGAAAATAGTGAAATCAGAAAATAATATTGTTGAGGGTGCGCTCAAGGTCCACAAACTTACCTTTTGGGAAGCTGCCATGATCATTGTCGGCGCTAACATCGGGTCCGGCATTTTAGGACTGGCCTATTCGGCCAGAAAAGCCGGCTGGCCGGTATTGATGCTGTGGCTGATCATAGCAGGATTTTTTACGACGGCGTCAATGCTGTATGTGGCTGAAACTACGTTAAGGACCAGAAAGGTCATGCAGCTGCCGGGACTTGCTAAAAAATATGTGGGCGAGCTGGGAGCCTGGCTTGTCTTTATCTCAGTGGCGGCAAATACCATTGGCTGCCTGATTGCTTATACTAATGGCAGCGGCAGGATTTTAAGCGAGATGTTCGGTCTTTCTACACAGATCGGCAGTTTGCTTTTTTCTGTTCCGGCTGTTATTGTAGTCTGGTTTGGCCTGAAAGCGACCGGCGTAGCTGAGAAAGTTATCAGCTTTGGAATGATGGCGTTGCTGGCGGTGATCATAGCAGCATCTTTTTTAGCTGAGAACTCTGATTTGTCCAATGCGATTTTTACAAACTGGACTTATGCGATACCGGTTTTCAATGTTGCGATCTTTTGTTATATCGCTCAGTATGCCGTTCCTGAACTGGCAAGAGGTTTGGCACATGATCAGCAGAAGCTGGCGCCGGCTATTGTTACGGGAATGTCATTGACGATGGTTTTGCTGGCTTTGGTGCCGCTGGCAGTACTTTCTTTGACGGGGCCGGAAAATGTAACGCAGGTAGCAACTATTGCCTGGGGCAAGGCTTTGGGGGAATGGGCCTTTTTTACGGCCAATCTGTTTGCTCTTGCTGCGATGATGACTTCCTATTGGGCAGTTGCCGGCAGTTTTCTTACCAACATCGTGGATAAGTTTAATTTTAAATCGGAGGACGATGTTAAGACCAGGCTGTTTGTTTTGGCATGTGTGGTTATTCCTCCGTTTATTTTGGCGTATAGCGGCTTGGTAAGCTTTGTCGACGCTATTTATCTGGCTGGTACGTTCGGCGGTGTCATTATGTCCGTGCTTCCTGTTTTGATGCTGCGTTCGGCAAGGAAAACAGGTGATATGGAACCTTCATGGCAATGCGGCTGGATCGCGTCTGCCTGGGTGCAGTGGTCAATGATCGTTTTATTCTGCGGTGCTGCTTTGTATGCTGTTTTAGGGTTGTTTGGCCTGCTGCCTGCAGCCTGGTAAGGAGATGACGAAAATGAAAATTTTTGCAAAAGATAAAGTCGTTTTTAACTTCAGTAAAGCTAATCAGCCGGTATATTTTGTGGAACCCGGAGAAACGTTTTGGGTCGAAACCGATGATTGTTATAGCGGGCAGATAAAAACAGAAACGGTTTTAAGACCTGATATCGATATAAGCATTATGGACTGTTCTGTGGGTCCTATCGCTGTGAGCGGGGCTGAACCGGGTGACGTTCTCTGCGTTGAGGTACTGGCTATTCAGCTGGCTGAGCAGGGGGTGATGGTTACATCTCCCGGTTTGGGAGTGCTGGGTGAAAAAATCACAGAAGCGCACACTAAAATAATTCCCATCAAAAATGGCTTTGCTGAATTCAATGAAAAAATAAGACTGCCGTTAACGCCGATGATCGGCGTGCTTGGCGTTGCTCCGGCGGAAGGCAGCGTGCATTGCGCTGTTCCAGGTGATCACGGTTCTAATATGGATACCAAGCTCATTAAGGTCGGCTCCAAAGTGTATTTGCCGGTATTTGTCAGCGGTGCCAATTTGGCGTTGGGCGATCTGCATGCCTGTATGGGTGACGGCGAGCTGAGCGGGACGGGAATAGAGACAGCCGGCAGAGTATGCCTGCAGGTGGAAGTTATCAAAGACCGGAAGCTGGCGCGTCCGATGCTTGAAACTCCTGATGCTGTTTATACGCTGGCCAGCAGAGCTGATATTCAGGAAGCTATCCAAACAGCAGTGCATGACATGGTAGAATTTTTAATGCTGAAAAAAGAATTGGATTTTGCTGATGCCTACAGACTGTTGAGTGCTGCCTGCGATATTCAGATCAGCCAGTTGGTGAATGATAATATCACTGTAAGGGTAAAAGCACCGAAACTGGATCTGCAGTTGGAGTCTGTTTTCTGAAACAGCAGAATAAACATAAAAAAATAAAACCACCCTGTTTATTACGGGTGGTTTTATTTTCAGCCCAGGCCGTTGAAGCGTGCCAAAGTATCATAAACTGTATGCGCCAGCTTATTTTTGTAAGCAGCAGGCAGCTGTTTTAAAACAGCAGATTCTTCTATCAAAGCTGCCAGGCTGTTTAAATTCGACATTTGGCAGCAGTTGGGCAGCAGGATATTGCTGATGATCAGCGACAGAGCGGGCAAATGTGTTTCCGGCTCCTGCTGCCAGTTATCAGGCAGGGCTTGTGCTATTGCAGTTTCTAAAAGAGTGGCGATATTTGTCATGATAGACCTCGGTTTTCGGTTTCTTGAAAATAGTATAACATAGGAAGGCTGATGTTGCTGAAACTGTAGACAAAAAAGAATTAATAGCATATAATTTGATGTAATATAAATAAAATAGTTAGAAGAATTTCAATAATATGCTTGTGTAATAATTTATGGGGAATTAAAAAGTTGGGTGTGAAAACGTGTACCATTATAAATTACAGGTATTGATTTTAAGCCAGGATAATCGTATATATGATGCTGTCAGTGCTCTTGAACCGCTGGCTGGTTTTGAGCACGAGCTGCTTTTAAGGCAGTCGGCAGACGCAGCTGTTAAAACTGCTGATGTTATTGTCTGTGAATTGTCAGGAGCAGTTTTGGCAGAGCTTGTCAAAAACTCTAAGCCGGATGCCGCAATAGTTTTTTGTGCTGAGCCGCAAACTGCAGAGCAGCTGGATGCAGCTGTTTACCAGTCGCTGACAGATCTTTGGATCAGGCCATGTACTGAAGCTTTTGTGGCTTTTAGGCTGCACAGACTTTTTGAACATATCAAGATCATAAAAGACTGTCATCTGGCGCAGCGTTATCTTGATACCGGAATCAACAGTATTCCCAGCCTGATCTGGTTTAAAGATATCCGCGGCGCGCATTTAAAGGTCAATGACAGTTTTTGCCGTGCCGTTGGTAAGACCAAGGCAGATGTTGAAGGCCGCGGCCATTATTATATCTGGGATATGAAAAAGGAAGAATACGAGCAGGGTGAGTATATTTGTCTGGAATCGGAAGAGATCGTCCTGCAGGAAAAGAAAACCTGTATTTTCGACGAAAAGGTCAAAACTAAGCATGGAATGCGGCAGTTTAAGACTTACAAGTCGCCGATTTTTGATGATAATGAGCAGTTGATCGGCACTGTTGGCATCGCGCACGACGTCACTGATCTGGAAAATATGGGGGCGGAGCTGGAAGTTATCCTGCGTAATCTTCCTTTTGCGGTTTTGCTGACTAACGAGGCCGGCAAGATCATCAATGCCAATGATATCTGCTCGCAGTATTTTACAGAAGGAAAAGAAGCTATGATCGGGCAGGAGTATCAGCAGTGGAAGCAGCAGAATTTAGCTGATATGAGTGAGATCAATGCAAAAGGCTATGCCGATGCAAAAGTGCTTGTCGGTCGGCGTGAAAAAAATCTGGAGATTTACGAAAAGCCTATTTTTGATGTTTTCGGTACGGCTGTAGGTATGCTGTGCATGTGCCGCGACGTAACTGTTGAACGGCTGCTGGAAAAGAAAATTATTTACAGTGCCAACACCGACCAGCTGACAGATCTTTATAACCGCCGTTATTTTTATGAATATATGACGCGTAATAAAATCATGTCTAAGCATGTCAACCTTTTTTATATCGACCTTGATAATTTTAAAAAGATCAACGATGAATATGGACATCAGGCCGGAGATACGGTTTTGGTAATGGTAGCCAAGCTGCTGAAGCAGACCTTCGGAGCTGAATTTATTGCCCGTGTCGGCGGCGACGAGTTTTTAGCGGTAGTTTTAGGCTCGAAGACAGATGCGGAGCTGGCAATTTTGGCAGAAAGATTTTTGAGCAGTCTGCAGCAGACGATTGCCGACAATGCTAAGTTTGCCGTGCTGTCAGCCAGCATCGGCATTGCCGTCAGCAATGCGCTTACGGATGTCGACCTGCTGATACGTCAGAGTGACTCGGCCTTGTACGAAGCCAAAAGAAACGGCAAGAAACAGTATAAAATATATCACAAATGACCATAAAAGCACTTTGCCGGGTATATAAAGGTAAAGTGCTTTTAGTTTTCCGGCGCATCAGAAAAAATTTATTGATGTTTTAACAATGATAATGTAATTATTATTTGTTGCAATTATAATCATTAATGGTTAAAATTAAGATATAAATAAAATATATTGATAAAAGGAGCGATTATTATGGCAGTTGTACATATTACTAATGAAACTTTCGAAAAAGAAGTTATGCAGGCTGAAGGGAAAGTCCTGGTAGATTTTTGGGCATCCTGGTGCGGCCCCTGCCGTATGCTGGGACCGGTTATTGATCAGCTGGGCAGCGAACTGACTGATGTGAAAGTCTGCAAGATCGATGTTGATGCCAATCAGGATCTGGCAGCAAAGTATAAAGTTGAAACGATTCCTACCCTGGTCGTGTTTGAAGGCGGCAAGGAAGTGAAACGTTCTGTCGGCGTACAGCCGAAGCCGGCTATTTTGGCAATGCTGAAATAAATTGCGGCTGGGAAGCGGTGAAACTATGACTGAAAAACAAATTATGACTGATGTTTTGATCGTCGGCGCAGGTACTGCGGGCTTGACGGCGGCAGTCTATGCCGCTCGTGCTGGTAAATCTGTTAAACTGGTCGAGCAGTATTTGCAGGGCGGGCAGATCATCAATGCTTCGCATGTAGAGAATTTCCCCGGCTTTGAATCCATTGCCGGCTTTGAATTTGCCGAAGCACTTTATAATCAGGCTATCAAAATGGGTGCGGAAATCGTTTACGATAAAGTGACCGGACTGCAGGATTACGGCAGCCATAAAGGCGTACAGACTGAATATGGCGGCGAACTGCTTGCAAAAGCAGTGATTCTGGCGACCGGTGCGCGGGTGCGTCCGCTGGGCCTGGAAAATGAAGACCGTTTTATTGGTTCCGGCGTTTCCTACTGCGCTACCTGTGACGGAGCCTTTTTTAAAGATAAAAACGTGGCCGTTGTCGGCGGCGGCAATACAGCGCTCGATGATGCGCTGGTATTGAGCTTTACCAGTAAAAAGGTTTATCTCATCCATCGCAGCGATACTTTCAGCGGCGAAAAACGGTTGCTGGAAAAGCTGCAGGAGCATGATAACGTTGTTTTCATTCTTGACAGTGAAGTAACAGCCATCAATGGCTCTGAACGGCTGGAGTCGCTGGGCATCCGCAATAAGGTCAGCGGCGAGGAACAGACGCTGGATGTCGATGCCGTTTTTATCGCTATCGGCCATGTTCCGGATAATAAAGCTTTCGCGTCTTTGGTTGAGCTGGACGCTTATGGTTACATTAAAACTGATGAAAATTGTGCGACTTCCTGTCCCGGCATTTATGCTGCCGGCGACGGCCGCGTTAAAAAGGTGCGCCAGCTGACGACGGCTGCCGCTGATGGTACGGAAGCTGCCCTGGCGGCTTGCGATTACATTGACCTTTTATGATGGACGAATGGGTGGAACAATCTTTTTAAGGATCGTGATACCTGATGAATATTGATTTGGATATGTACCAAATGACTGCTGTAGCAGTAGTTGTATACTATGTTGGCCTGCGTTTAAAACGCAGGTTCAATATTTTTGACCAGTACTGTATCCCGGCTCCGGTTATCGGCGGCGTTCTGTTTTCGCTGCTGAATCTGGTCATGACGACCGGAGGCTTTTGGCATTTGACGTTGGATACATCGCTGCAGGGATTTTTTATGACGATGTTTTTTACCAGCATTGGTTATACGGCCAGCTTGCGTATGCTGAAAGAAGGCGGACTCAGCGTTTTGAAGCTGGTAGCTGTCTGCGCCGTGCTTATCGTTCTGCAGAACCTTGTTGGTATCGGACTGGCCTCGGTTTTTAATTTGGGGCCGCTGATCGGTATGGCAACGGGTTCGATCCCGATGGTCGGCGGGCATGGTACGGCTGGTTCCTTCGGTCCTCTGCTCGAACAGATGGGCGCGCAGGGGGCGGCGACTGTGGCTATTGCTGCGGCAACCTTCGGTCTGGTTATGGGCAGCGTTATCGGCGGGCCGATCGCCCGTTATCTGATCGATAAAGACAATCTTTTCTGTTTTGAATGTGTGCAGGAGCCGGTGCATAAAACTCCTGTTGTCGGGAAGGAAGCTTATGCTGTCGATAAAGAATATTTCCTTTTCGGCATCGGTCAGCTTTTGGTGGCAATGGGTATCGGTTCCTGGATCACAGGCCTGATAACATCTTTTGGTGTTACCTTCCCTTCGTACATTGGTGCGATGCTGGCGGCTGCTGTTATTCGCAACCTGTCCGACCTGACCGGAAGGTACGAAGTTTTTTCCAAAGAAATCGACGTTATGGGCAGCGTGTCGCTGTCGATCTTCCTTTCAATGGCACTGATGGGCCTGAAATTGTGGCAGCTCAGCGAACTGGCACTGCCGCTGGTGGTAATGCTGCTGGCGCAGACGGCGATGATGGCTTTGTTTGCCCGCTTTGTTATTTTCAATTTAATGGGGCGCGATTATGAGGCCGCTGTTATTACCGCTGCCGGCTGCGGCTTCGGTATGGGTGCCACGCCTAATGCCATGGCTAATATGAATGCTATCGTTGCACGTTACGGGCCGGCGCCTAAAGCTTATTTTATCGTACCTTTGGTCGGCAGTCTGTTCATTGATTTTATCAATGCCTTTATTATTACCCTGTTTTTGAATATGTTTTAAAGTGCTGTTAATAAAAAATACCACCCTTTGGGTGGTATTTTTTTATTTTGCTTATTTTCTTTTTACTTAAAACCTTCCAGCAGTTTGTTAAAGTTTGCCTGCGGCATTTTTTCAACGTTTTTAATAGTGTTGAAACCGGCAAGGCCGCTGGCCTGTTCGTAAGAAGCGCGGTCGTTTTCATACAGCAGCCCGGTCAGCATACCTTCTTTTTCCATAATATGCCGTGCGGCCGCACCTTTATCATGCGGGTCGTAGCCGGCAATATCTTTGACGTCGCTCAGATGCTCGCGGAACCATTCATAAGTATTGGTATGGTTAAAAGTTACGCAGGGGCTGAACACATTCACGAAGGAAAAACCCTCGTGACGTACGGCTGCGACGATCAGATCTACCAGCTGCGGCAGCTGGGCTGAAAAGCCCTGCGCTACAAAAGTTGCTCCGGAAGCTAAAGCCAGTTCCAAAGCAGCGATCGGGGTCTCGATATTGCCTGTCGGCGTGGTCTTGGTTTTAAAGCCAACATCACTGCGGGGAGATGTCTGACCTTTGGTAAGGCCATAGACATGATTATCCATCAGGATATAAGTGATATTGACGTTGCGGCGCATAGCATGGATAGTATGCGCTGTGCCAATGGCAAAACCGTCGCCGTCGCCGCCGCAGGCGATAACGGTCAATTCAGGGTTTGCCAGCTTAACGCCCTGGGCAAAAGGCAGAGCGCGGCCATGAGTTGTGTGCATGCCGTAGGCGTATAGATAACCGCCGATACGGCCGCTGCAGCCAATGCCGGAAACCAGTGCCAGCTGATGCGGTTCCAGATTTAGTTTTACTGCTGCCTGCTGCAGAGCCATTTGAACGGCGTAATCACCGCAGCCCGGACACCAGTTGGGTTTTACCTGATTTTGAAAACTAGCTAAAGTCGACATCTTACAGCACCTCCTTGCATTTGGCCAGCAATTCTTCTTTATAGAAAATATCACCGTTGTATTTTAAGATAGAATGCAGCTCCGGACAGGGCGGTACATTCATTTTTATCAGCCGTGCCAGCTGTGCCGTGGCATTGTGCTCGACGACGACGATTTTTTTCGCTTCCTGCAGATAATGGTTGAGAGCGCAGACCGGGAAGGGCGATAACAGCCGAATCTGGACATGATTGACGCGCAGGCCTTTTTCGCGCAGCTCCTCAGCAATTTCGCTGATGACGGCGCGGGTGCCTGCCATACCAATGATCAGCAGATCGCTTTGCGGATAGGGAGCGTCCTCATAAAGCGGGCTTTCAAATGTATCAACAACGCTGCGGACCTTGCGCAGGCGTTTATCGGACTGTGCTGTACGCATGGCCCTGTTTTCGGAAGGCCGGCCGACCTCATCATGCTCCAGACCGGTGCCGAGGCTGATGCCGTTTGGCGTGCCGGGCAGGACTCGCATGGAAATGCTGCCTTCTGCTTCCAGATCATAGCGTTTAAAATACTCCGGCGATTTGATTTCCGGCAATCCGTCCTTGACCAGCTTGCCGCGCCGCACCTGCAGTTTGCCGTAATCAAGGCTGGTTACGGACTGTTTGCCTAAAGACAGCTGCAGGTCAGAAAGCACGATGACCGGACATTGATATTCTTCGGCCAGATTAAAGGCTTCAAAAGTGTCGTAAAAAGATTCTTCTATAGAAGAAGGCGAAATAACGATTTTGGCAGTGTCGCCGTGTGTATTATAGATCGCTGCCATCAGGTCCGACTGCTCATGCTTGGTCGGCAGGCCGGTACTGGGGCCGCCTCTTTGTGTATCGATCACGACCAGCGGGGTCTCCGTCATTTCCGCCAGGCCGATTGCTTCCGCCATCAGCGATAAGCCTGGGCCTGCTGTCGCAGTAAAAGCGCGGGCGCCGGCATAAGCTGCGCCGATCGCCATCGTGCAGGCCGAGATCTCGTCTTCCGTCTGCAGCATCACGCCGCCTTCGGCAGGTGCGTATTTTACCATATATTCCATAATTTCTGAAGAGGGAGTTATCGGATAGGCCGACATGAATTTGGCGCCCGAGGTCAAAGCCCCAAGAGCGACTGCTTCATTGCCCAGCATAAACAGCTTCGGCTGTGGATTTTCCAGATCCGGCATCGTAAAGGCTGCCAGCAGATCATGATAATTATTTTTAATATATTCGTAGCCTGTTTCCAGTGCCAGGCGGTTTGTTTCCATGACATCGGCGCCTTTGCGGCCGTATTGTTTTTCCAGCAGCGGCAGCAGTTTGGCAGTATCGATGCCCAGTAAAGCGGCGGTGATGCCTAAAGCCAGAATGTTTTTCGGCAGTGTTGTACCGTCTGCTTTGCTCAGTTCGTTCCAGGATAGAGCAACAGTGCGCACTTTTGGCTTTTTACCTTCCAGCCAGGCAGTATCGGTAACTAAAATGCCTTCGGCCGTCAGTTCAGGCGCATCCACCTCCAGTGTGTCCGGGTCCATCGCGATCAGCAGATTGCAGCTGCTGGCGATCGTAGCTACCGGATGGTTGGCGATACGCAGCTTGTAGCTGGTGTGGCCGCCCTTGATCCGGGACGAAAACTGACGGTAACCATACACGTCATAGCCCAAAGAGCATAAAGCTGCGGCGAAAATCTCACCCAGGCTCTCTAAGCCTTCGCCCTGCTGGCCGCCGGCCTTCCACGATAATTCTTGTTTTTTCATACAATATCCCTCCTTATTAAAAGGTTTTTTAGTACAGGTATTTACCCGGGAGAAGTTTAAAAAATTCACCCTGTGCAGATAAGTTTCTGTATCTATAGTTTAACCTATTTCTGCGGAAAATAGCAGTAGCAATTAGATTTAAAAACTTTTTAAATATGTTGAAAATAGCCTGCAGATACGGCAGTACAGCTGCAAATAAGTAATTTATAAAAGCATAGCCTGTAAAAATAATTTTTCGTTGGCAAACAGGACGCGGCAACGCTTTGGTAAAAACAGCGAATTATCCGAAAATAAAGAAAAATACAATCATTAGTTATATTTTTAACAAAATAACTTGCAATAATTCTGAAAATAATGTAAAATATGTCCAAACAATGAATTATATATAGGATAATAATTGTTTTTTAACCTGTTTATAATGCGTTGAGGAAAGTATCGAAGCAAAGCAGTGCGCCGAGTAGAGGAAACTAGGTAACTCGCATGAAGCAAACTGATGCGCACAGATTCCTTTCCGGGACGTTTTATAAAAATAAAACATTTCCGAAGGAGGAAATAACAATGAAAAAATCTTTAGTATTAGCAATGGCAATGGCTTTGGGCGTAACTGCTTCTGCCTATGCTGCAAACCCCTTCTCCGATGTACCTGCAGGTCATTGGGCATATGATTCCGTAAACAAACTGGCAGCAGCTGGTATCGTTGACGGTTATGGCAACGGCACTTTCGGTGGCGATCGTTTAATGACCCGTTACGAAATGGCTCAAATCGTTGCTAAAGCAATGGCAAAAGGCGCTAACGTAGACCGTTTGGCAGCTGAATTTGCTGATGAACTGGACAGCCTTGGTGTTCGCGTTGCAGCTTTGGAGAAAAAATCCGACAACGTAAAAATCAATGCTCAGATCCGTGCTCATTATCAATCCTATGATAAAGGTCATAGCGGCGAGTGGAATAAGAAAACTAATGCTACCAGCAAATTGCGTTCCCGTATCTGGATCAACGGCCAGATCAACGAAGACTGGAAATATGTTGGTATGTTGCAAAACGAACAAGACCTTATTAACGATGAAGGCGATGAAAGCACTGATTTTCAACGCGCTTTCGTTACCGGTCGTATCGGCGGTGTGAAAGTAGAAGCTGGCCGTAATAATACTGCTTTAGGTTTGGGCGTAGGTAACATCCTCAGCAACCGTACCGATGCTGTAAAACTGGGCTTCGGTAAAGACCTGAAATTGGGCTTCCAATATGGTAAAATTTCTAGTGGCCACGAAACCGTAGTTATTGATGAGAATGGTCTGAGTTCAACTAAATCCGGTAAAAAAGCAGACAAATACATGGCTGTTACAGCTGGTGGCGAAATCGGCAAACTCGGTTTGAACGCTGGTTATGTTAAAGCTGATGACGTTGTTAAATTGGCTCAAGATGATAAGATCTGGTACGTTGGCGCTGACTACAAATTCGGTGACTTCACAGTTGACGCTACCTATTTGAGCTCTGATGTTGATAAGATTAAAAATGTAAAAGTTGACGATGATGGTTATGTAATCGGGTTGACTTATAAAGGCGCTAAAGCTGCTAAAGTTGGTTCTTATGGCGTTTATGCTAAATACTATGATCAGGGCGCTGGCACCTACATCCATCATGGTATGAACACCGATTTGGCTAATGACTTCGGTAAATATGGTTTCAAAGGGTACATGCTTGGTGTTAATTACACTTTTGCTAAAAACATTGTAGCTGCTGTTGAATATTCTGATTTCGACGCTAAAGACAACTACTCTGGTAGCAAACCTAGCGACAAAACTATCTGGTCTGAAGTTGTCTTCACTTTCTAATTTTAGTGAATCTGCTTCTCCAAGGGCGATCTTATGATCGCCCTTTTTTATATCATTAGAATCAAAATTATTTAATGTATTATTCTATATTTATTATAATAATTGTCGTATTATCTGCTTTGACTCTGTTTTTTTTGTTTGTTTTATGATAAAATAACTTATAATTAATAGTTATTTGAAGGAGGTTATATTTAATGAAAAATATTCTGCGTTATTTATTGCTGGCTTTAGTTGTGGTTGGTTTTACTGTTCCCGTTTTTGGTAAAGCTGAAGCTGCTAAAATAGCTGTTCTGCCGTTGGCAAATAATGTAGCGGATGATGAGCTTTCCGGTCAGGTTTTCTTTAATGAATGTATGGATTATTTCAAATTCCCCGAATTTGATATGGTTGATGATGCTGTGCTTGACAAAGCTTTGAAGGAAGAAAATTATGCTGTAGTTGGTAAAAATGGTCCTGATGAAGCCATGCTCAAACGTATCATGGCTAAAACAGGCGCTGATATGGCCTTGATGATGAGCTTGGATGAACTGAGCCTGGAGCCTCAGATGGGTATGATCGAAGATTATTATAAATTTAAAATCAAAGCCCGTATCATGTATATCAACGGTATTACCGGTAAGGTCACAAAAGACCGTGTTAATGATGAGGAACTGGTCGAATATCCAGTTATCGCTCGTACTGATTATGAACACAATGAATTCCGTAACCATGTGATTCGCGAATTGAAAAAAGTTGCTAAAATTTAATAGTATTTCTAAAACCGGCAATCTTTATGATTGTCGGTTTTAATTATTATATTTATAAGTTCGATTTATAATTATAATTTATAAAATTGCATAATAAAAGATGAAAAGAAAATCAGATTACATTTTTGCTGCATAAAAATAAAAAATACTTGTCAAATTAGTGAAAATACGGTAAAATAAACTAAGTTTATAATCAGTTGATTAAGGAATAATCTTTATAGTTGGATTTGCAGAGGAAACAAGGCAACTCGCCGCAATGATTACTAAAGAAGTTATTCTAAAACAGCAAAATTATAAACTTAATAATTTCCTGAGGAGGAATAACAATGAAAAAATCTTTAGTATTAGCAATGGCTATGGCATTGGGCGTAACCGCTTCTGCCTATGCTGCAAACCCCTTCTCCGATGTACCTGCAGGTCATTGGGCATATGATTCCGTAAACAAACTGGCAGCAGCTGGTATCGTTGACGGTTATGGCAACGGCACTTTCGGCGGCGATCGTCTGATGACCCGTTACGAAATGGCTCAAATCGTTGCAAAAGCAATGGCAAAAGGCGCTAACGTAGACCGTTTGGCAGCTGAATTTGCTGACGAGCTGGACAGCCTTGGCGTACGCGTTGCAGCTTTGGAGAAAAAATCTGACAACGTAAAAATCACTGGCGAAGCTCGTTTCCGTTATGCCGATTCCCAAGGTAAGGGCGGCATTGCTGATGGTTATGTTGGTGATTTACGTTCCCGTATCTGGTTGACTGGTCAAATTAATGAAGATTGGAAATACACTGGTATGATCCAAAACGTTCAAAATTTTGCAGGCGACTATGAAGGTGATGAAGAAACTGATTTCCAACGCGCTTATGTTGAAGGTAAATTGGGTGGCATGAATGTTACTGCCGGTCGTTACAATGCGTTCTTTGCCAACGGTAATATCTATGATAACCGTGCTGATGGTGTTGAACTTGCTTATGGCGATAAAGTAAATGTTATGCTCGCCGCAGGTAAAGCAACTGATGCTATTGATAAATGGGGTTATATTGACAAAACTACTGGTGGTAATTACGCTGGTGGTGAAATTGGCGCTATCTTTGGAAATGTTACTGCAACTGCTGGTTATTACAATTTTAAAGATATTTTGGATAAAAATTCCGGTATTGACAATGCTATTTGGTTCGTTGGTGCTGGTACTAACTTCGGCGATTTCGGTCTGAATGCTATGTATCTGAAAGGCGACCTGAGTGGATACAATACTGAGAAGTTAGACGATGATGGATACACTGTTGGTTTGACTTGGAAAGGCGCTGAAGCTGCTGAAGCTGGCACTTATGGCCTGTTTGCTAACTACTATGATCAAGGCGGTCAAACCTATATCGCTCATACTACTGATGCTAATACTTTTGATGGTAATGGTTTCAAAGGTTATGGTGTGGGTGCTAACTACACTGTTGCTAAAAACATGGTCTTCACTGCTGCGTATTACGATACTAAATCTAAATTGCACAGTAATGACAAAGATAAGATGATCTGGACTGATTTGACTATTACTTTCTAATTTAACTGAATTAGATCCTGTAAATTTAAAAGCGGCTGCTTAGGCAGCCGCTTTTTTCAACAAAACAGTTTTTGATTTTTAGGAAATGTGTTAAGATATCTTCAGATGCTTTTTACTGAAGGAGGTAAATAATGAAAAAAATCTTTAATTATGTGCTTTTGGTGTTAGTAACTATTTGCTTTGCTCTGCCATTTGGCGGTAAGGCCGAAGCGGCTAAAGTAGCCGTTGTGCCGTTGGCTAATCATGTTGCCGGCGATGAACTGGCCGGTACCATTTACATGCAGGAAGCTTTGGCGCTGTTCCGTTATCCGGAATTTGACCTTTTGGGTGAGGAGGTAGTGCTGGAAGCTATCGGCAGTGAAAATGGCCTTGCTGATTACAGCAAAGCCGCTTTAGAGAGGGTAGCTCAGGCTACCGGCGCTGACATTGTAGTGGCCATGCAGCTGGACAAACTGGATGCTAAGCGGATGCCGCAGCGTAAAGAAGCAACTTTGAAAATGGATCTGCGCGGCAAATTTGCTTCGTTGAATACTGTTACCGGTGCTTATTATTATAAAGACCTGCGTGATACCAGAACGATCGAGGAAGCCGTTACGGTGCGCGGTGATTGGGAACATGAAGTATTGCAGAATGTAGTGCGTAATGCCTTTAAAAAGGTTGCGGGGAAATAACCTGTAGTTTGATAAAAAATAACGTCAGCCATTAAGGCTGACGTTATTTTTTATCATTTATATTTTTAAAGGAAATGTAATAAAATTTAACAAAGGTTCTTCTGAAAAAAGCAAATTTGTATCTCCTCTTGTTTTTTACAGTTAAAATGTGCTAAGATGTTCAGAGTAGACATCTAATCTGGTATAGAGGAGGCTCTTTAATGAAAAAAATTATGAATTTTGTACTAATGGCTGTTTTGGCTGTTTGTTTTGTACTGCCGGCAGCAGGTAAGGCTGAAGCCGCAAAATTGGCTGTTGTCCCGCTGGCTAACCATGTAGAAGATAACACTACTGCAAGTATGATTTACATGGAAGAGATCATGGATACGTTTAAGTTTCCTGAGTTTGATATGATTGCCGAGGACGTTGTGGATAAGGCAGTAGGCAGCAGGAATATTTCTGATTTCAGTAAAGCCAACCTGGAACGTATTGCCCGTGAAAGCGGTGCGGATATCGTTATTGCCATGTCGCTTGATAAACTGGATGACAAAGCTTTGTTCCCCCGTCGCGAGCCTACTTTGAAGCTGGATATGAGAGGTGAGTTTGCATTTTTGAACAAAGTTACCGGCAGATATTATGTTAAAAAGTATTCTGACGATATGGAAATTGAAGAGATTTTGACTGTACGCAGTGATTGGAAGAGCGAAGAATTTGCCAAGACTGTACGCAGTTATTTGAAAAAGGTGACCCAATTTAAATAGGTTTATTATTGAAAGGGGCAGCTGATCATAGATCAGCTGCCCCTTTTTTGGTTCCTGCTGTCAGTCACCTTCTCCTCCCGATTGAGAAGGGTCGAATTTCCATTTGCGATGACGTTCAAAATCACTGTCATTCTTACGTTTTTTGTCTTTTTTATGGTGACGGTTTTCCTCTGTGCGTTTTTTCTCTTCCTGACGTTCCCAGCGTTCACGGTCCCGGCGCTCTTGCTTGTCGGATTCATATTCTTTGCCGCGCCGTTTTTTTTCACGGTCCCAGGCTTCCTGTTCTTTGCGTTCCCTATCGGCCATGCCCAGGGTTATGTTCGTATAACTGCTGACGTTTTGATAATAGCTGTTTCGAGAGGGGGTCGGAATAATATTATTTGAGGCTTCGGAGATGAATGAAGGCAGGCAGGCTGCCAGGATGATACCTGCTGTAAGCAGCGTTTTTTTCATTTTAGGACCTCCTTTATATTCGTAATTTACTTATTCTAACATAATTCATTTGTTATATACAATGGCCTTATTTTATAAGAATAGAGATAGGATAGGCGAAAATAATTTTTGGTGCAATAATGCAATTTTTAAAAATAAAATTATGGGATATTGGCAGAAAAAATAATTAAAAGCTTATAAAATGATGAATTTACTGATTTTCAGTTAAAATAAATAAATAGTAATTAACCTTGCAAAAAGGAAGGCCAATGTTTAGAATATATAAAAGCTTATACTTTTAGATCAAAAAAATAATGAAATGGATTTCTGTAAGTAGAGGAAACAAGGCAACTCGCACTAAAGGAGATTCGGAATTATTTATTTGAGCGCAAAGTCTTTATAAGCTTAATAAATTTCCGAGGAGGAAAGAAACATGAAAAAATCTTTAGTACTTGCAATGGCAATGGCATTGGGCGTAACTGCTTCTGCCTATGCTGCAAACCCCTTCTCCGATGTGCCGGCAGGCCATTGGGCGTATGACTCCGTAAACAAACTGGCTTCAGCTGGTATCGTTGACGGTTATGGCAACGGCACTTTTGGTGGCGATCGCCTGATGACCCGTTATGAAATGGCACAAATCGTAGCAAAAGCAATGGCCAAAGGCGCAAACGTAGATCGTTTGGCAGCTGAATTTGCTGACGAACTGGACAGTCTCGGCGTACGTGTTGCAGCTTTGGAGAAAAAATCTGATAATGTTAAAATTACAGGTGAGTTCCGTGCTTTGTATGCTAACCATGAAGGTAAAGGCAGCATTTCCAACGATTATGAAAGCACTTTGCGTTCCCGTATCTGGATCACAGGTCAGATCAATGACGGCTGGAAATATACCGGTATGCTGCAGAACACGCAGGATCTGTCTACTGATTCCGGTGACGAAAGCACTGATTTCCAACGTGCCTATCTGGAAGGCCGACTCGGCGGTATGGATGTAACTGCCGGCCGTTACAATGCATTCTTTGCTGACGGTAATATCTATGATAATCGTGCTGATGGCGTGGAAGTTTCTTACGGCGATAAAATCAAGATCATTGGTGCCGCTGGTAAGGCAACTGACGATCTCGATAAGCTGGGCGTTTCCGGAACTACCGGCGGCAGCTATGCCGGCGGCGCTGTAGTTGCTGATTTCGGTAAATTCAACGCATCTGCAGGTTACTATAACTTTAAAGACATTTTAGCTAAAAACAGTAAACTTGATAATGCAATCTGGTTCGTAGGTGCTGGTACTGAGTTTGGCGATTTTGCTTTGAATGCCATGTACCTTAAAGGCGATATGAGCTATCATGATGTTGATCTTGACGGCCTTGATGATGACGGCTGGACTGTAGGGTTGACCTTCAAGGGTGCGGAAGCAGCTAAAAAAGGTTCCTGGGGCCTGTTTGCCAACTATTATGATTTAGGCGGACAAACCTATATTGCTCATACTACTGATGCTAATACCTTTGACGGACAAGGTTTTAAAGGTTATGGTGTAGGTGCAAATTATACTGTTGCTAAAAATATGGTTTTAACTGCTGCTTACTATGATACTAAATCTAAATTTGATACCAGTGATAAAGACAAAATCATGTGGACTGATCTGACGATCACTTTCTAAGACAGATTTTTGCAGTTAATTAAGTAATCTGAACTAAAAACGGCCGCATATGCGGCCGTTTTTGTATACTTTGGAACAAGTAAGAAAATTTTTTTCAAGAGAATACATAAAGCGGAAAAAATGGATTTTAAAATATAGGCGATTTATTATTATCAAAAGCAAAAGAAAAGCGGAATTTACTGATTTTTAGTTAAATTAGATAAATATAAAATAGTATTGCAAAAACTAGAAACGCACGCTAAAATAAACTAAAGCTTATAGTTTTTAAAGTTTATAATAATTGAAAAGCGGATGGCCGTAGAGGAAACTAGGTAACTCGTATGGCGCATTCCTTAGGAAATTGTTATGAGCTGAAAAACTTGGCTTAATAAATTTCCGAGGAGGAAAGAAACATGAAAAAATCTTTAGTACTTGCAA
>OGZG01001007.1_pt1 | contig 21831 bp, 20 predicted proteins | sample 1576781 | NCBI WGS metagenome assembly OGZG01 (sample SAMEA3541502, study PRJEB24748) | human gut metagenome | biome: human gut; feature: human-associated habitat; material: faeces | place: China | collected 2012 | reverse complement strand
TTCTTCGGCGACATGTGCGGCGAAGAAAATACTTCTCGGCCTGCAAACGTGCGAGTTGTCCGCCTCCGGCGGACAGCGAGTGCGCTGCAGTCAGGCCGCAAACCCCTTTGTCAAAAAAGTAGTACTTTTTTGACAGTCTCAGAAAAGCCCCTCCGCTTTCGCGGAGGGGCTTTGCCGTCTTGATATGGTTTCAGGCGCGGCGCAGCGTGTGCATGACCTTTTTCATGAGGCCGGAGCCGAGCTTGTTGTCAAAATAATCGAGCCACGCGCGCACGGAGTCGATGGTCTCGGGCTCACCGAGCCAGTGGCGCAGGATCACGTCGCGCTCGGTGCCGCGCAGGAGCTTGGCGACCGACACGGCGATGGCATACGCATCGTCGAGCTTGCCGAGCAGCGGCACGGAATCCGGCACGAGATCCAGCGGCGAGAGCACATACAGCAGCGCCAGACCGAGGTCGAGCTTGCGGCTCGACGGCACGTCGGGGTCGAGCATGAGCTTGCAGATGAGATAGGCAAAGTCCGGCACCGTCGTGAGCAGATCGGCGGCTTTGCTGCCGAGCTGTGCGGCCACAAAGCTGTTGGCCTGATAGCGGGCGCGCTTATAGAAACGGTCAAACGCGTTGTCATCCGGGTAGTAGATGTTCTCTTTGGTCATGATCCAGCCTCCTGACGGGAGATGATTTCCTCTTATTATAACGAAAAACCGGCCGCGCTTCAACCGCTTTTGTGAAGTTTTTCGGAATGGATTGCCAAACGCGGCGAACCGGCGTATAATGCAGAGGCATTTTCAGAAAACGGAGGCACCGCTATGATCCGCTTTTTCAACGGCCGCACGCTCACGATGGCGCACGGCGTGACCGTCACGACCGACGAGGTCTGGACCGACGGGGACAAGATCGCCTACGTCGGCCCGACGCCGGAGACGCTGCCCGCGTTCGAGCGGGAGATCGATCTCGGCGGCGACCTGGTCATGCCCGGCTTCAAAAACGCGCACGCGCACGCCGGGATGAGCTTTGTGCGCTCGTATGCCGACGATGTGCCGCTGCAGCCGTGGCTGTTCGAGCAGATCTTCCCGCTGGAGGCCAAGCTCACGCCCGAGGCGGTGTACGCGTTCACGAAGCTGTCGATCCTCGAATACCTCACGAGCGGCATCACCGCCGGCTTTGACATGTACTATTTCCGCGAGGCCATCGCGCAGGCGGGCATCGACTGCGGCTTTCGCACGGTGCTGTGCGGGGGCGGCGGCAGCGCGCAGCAGCTCGAGGCGGAGTACCGCAAGTTCAACGCCCTGCATCCGCTGGTGTCGTACCGGCTTGGTCTGCACTCGGAGTATACCTCCAGCCTTGCCGAGATGACCGAGGCGGGCGAGCTTGCGCGCACGCTGCGCGCGCCGGTGTTCGCGCACAACGCAGAGACCGCGCGCGAGGTGGCCGAGTGCCGCGAGCGCTGGGGCAAGACGCCGACGGAGCTGTTTGAGAGCCTTGGGCACTTCGATTTCGGCGGCGGCGGCTTCCACTGCGTGCACATGACGGAGCACGATCTGGACATTTTCCGCTACCGCGGGCTCTGGGTCGTCACCAACCCCGGCTCGAACGCCAAGCTTGCCAGCGGCATCGCCCCGCTGCGGCAGATGCGCGAGCTGGGCATCCGCATGGCCATCGGCACGGACGGCCCGTCGAGCAACAACGCGCTCGACTTCTTCCGCGAGATGTATCTGGCCGCCGTGCTGCAAAAGCTGCACTGCGGCGACGCGGCCGCCCTCCCGGCGGACGATGTGCTGCACATGGCGACGGTCGGCGGCGCGCAGGCCATGGGTCTGAGCGACTGCGACGTGCTTGCCCCCGGCAAGCAGGCCGACCTCATCGTCATCGACCTGCAGCGGCCGAACATGCAGCCGGTGCACAACGCCGCGCGCAACCTCGTCTACAGCGGCTCGAAGGAGAACGTGCGCCTGACGATGATCGCCGGGCGGGTGCTGTACGAAAACGGCGCGTTTTTCGTCGGCGAGCCGGTGCAGGACATTTACCGCGCCGTCGAGACGCACTTCGCCGCGATGCGCGCGGCGCTCTGATCGCTTTTCCTGCGGGCTGCGGGGCGGCGCAAGCTGCCTGAGGTGATATGCCCGAAACCATAAAAAGTCCCGAAAACGTGACGTTTTCGGGACTTTTTTGCAGCCCTGCGGGGGCTTTATGCCTTCGTTTCGAGCACTTTCACGCCGTGCATGATGATCTCGCCGGCGAGCACGGCCATCTCCTCGGCCGTCTGCTTCATGCCGCCGTCGATCCACGTGAGCGCGAGCGACATGTTGCCCGACACGATGAACGAGCAGAAGTAGTCGAGCATCGCGGGGTCGTTCGGATAGTAGTAGGCGAGAAAATCATACAGAAATTCGTCGCGCAGGATGTGGCAGATGCGGTCGGTGAAGGCAATGTCGCCGTTTTTGCCGAGCAGCACATGGCAGAGGTCGGCGTTCTGCTCGATGTACTGGTACAGCTCCATCAGATACGGATAGGTCTTGCCCTCGGAGTCCTTGGCATTGTGCCGGCGGCACACGACGACCAGCCCCTCGGCCAGCTCATCCTCGAGACTGGACAGCAGGTCGTACACATCCTTATAGTGAATATAGAAGGTGCCGCGGTTGATGTCTGCGATCGCTGCCAGCTCACGCACGGAGATATCCTTGACGCTCTTTTCCGCCATGAGTTTCATCAGTGCAAGCCGAAGCTGGCGTTTGGTCTTCCGCACTCTGCGGTCTACAACTTTTTCTTCCATTCGCCGATTCCTCCTATCGGTTGAATTTGTATGCTTTGCATACATGATACCACCAAAACGAACAATAATCAACAACTTGTTGCATTTTTATAGCGATTTTTTTCAACTTTTTTGGGAAACTTCTGCGGGATAGCAGGCCTCACGCCGCATATCCGCACCGTTGTTTTCAAAAATGCGGCTGCAGCGGCAGCTGCAGCGGCGGCTGCGCAAAACGCGGTGGAAAATCGGCGCGCGGTGTGCTATGATGAAGGCAAATGTGAAAAAGGAGCAACAGACCATGTTTGAAAACGGAACGTTCGCGGTGCTCGGCCCGGACGGAAAGCAGGTGCAGTGCGACGTGCTGTTCACCTACGACTGCGAGGACAACGGCCGCTCATACGTCGTGTTCACGACCGGCGAGGGCGCGCAGCAGCAGCTGTTCGCCAACCGCTATGCCGCGCGCGAGGACGGGCAGCCCGCGCTCTTCCCGCTCGAAAACGAGCAGGAATATCAGATCATCAGGCACTGCTTTGCCGAGCTCAAGGCAAAGCTCGCCGAGCAGGCCGCCACACAGGAGGGTGAAGCCAAAGCATGACCGATCCTTTCCAGCCGCTGACGGTGCGGGACATTCCGCGCCTGACACGTTATTTTTCCGCGCGCGGCACGCGCCTGTGCAATGACTCGGCGGGCGCCGCCGTGCTCTGGCAGCCGTATTTTCAGGACGCGGCGCTGGAGCTTGACGGCACGCTCGTGCTGCGCGAGCAGTTTCCCGGTCTCGGCACGGTGTTTTCCACACCGGTCGGCGAGAATGTGGGAAACGCATACGATTTTCTCGCAGAATATTGCCGTGAAGTGGGGCAGCCGCTGCAATTTTTCCCCGCTACGGACGCCGATGTGGAAAACCTGCGTGCGCGCTTCGGCGTCGTGGAGGTCACGCCGGTGCGCGCGTGGTTCGACTATCTCTACGACGCGCAGGACATGGTGAGCTTCCGCGGCCGCCGCTTCAACGGGCAGCGCAACCACATCCACCACTTCCAGCGCCTGTACCCGGACTGGTCGTTCGAGCGCGTCACGGAGCAGAACCTGCCGGAGGTGTGCGCGTTTTTCGACGACTTCACCCGCCGCTATCACAAGGACAGCGTCAGCGCGCAGGCGGAGGAGGGGTGCGTGCGGGAATTCCTGCGCGACTTTGACGCTTACGCCCCGCTCGCGGGGCTGCTGCGCGTCAACGGGCGCGTGGCCGGCTTTTCCGCCGGGGAGATCGTGGGCGACACGCTCATCATCCACATCGAGAAGGCGGACATCGCCTATGAGGGCGTCTATCAGGTGCTCGTGAACGAATACGCCAAGTGCTTCGTCACGCCCGGCGTGCGCTACATCAACCGCGAGGAGGATGCGGGCGACGAGGGGCTGCGGCGCTCCAAGGAGTCGTACCACCCGGTGCGTCTGCTCGAAAAATATCTGGTTCAGATCCCGGCACAGCCGGAGAAAGGGGACAAAAGTATGCAGGAAGTCTATGAATTTCTCAAAAAGTGCGGCACGTATTACCTCGCCACCGTTGACGGTGACCAGCCGCGCGTGCGCCCGTTCGGCACGGTGAACCTGTTTGAGGGCAACCTCTACATCCAGACCGGCAAGGTCAAGGCCGTCTCCCGTGAGATGACGGCAAACCCCAAGGTGGAGCTGTGCGCGTTCGACGGCGAGACGTGGCTGCGCGTGAGCGCGAAGGCCGTCGAGGACGACCGCGTGCAGGCACGGCAGGATCTGCTCGACCACTATCCCGAGCTGCAGAGCCTCTACACCGCCGACGACGGCAACACGCAGGTGTTCGCGCTCACGGAGGCGACCGCGACGTTCAGCGCTTTCCAGGCCGCGCCGCGCGTGGTGCGCTGGTAAAAAGCAAAAAAGAAACCGCCCGTGATCCGCAAACGGATCGCAGGCGGTTTTCTGTTTGCAAAAGGGCAGGGTCGACTCAATGGCCCAGGCTCTGGACAAAGTTGACCGGCCACTGGCAGAAGTCCTTGACCAGATAGAGCTTGTCGCGGATGGCGAACTCGGTGTTCTCGTCGCAGAGCGCGTCGATCTTGTTCTTGATGGCCTTGACGTTCACCTCAAGCAGGCTGCTGGCGCTCGACAGGATCTTGCCGCCGTCGATCTCCTTGACGGAATTCCAGAGTCCGGAAGCGTACTCCTTCAGGCCGATGCTCTTAATGGTACGAATGCACATATACCTTTTCCTCCCTTAAAATACTGGTGTTCCCGACCATGCAACCCGCGGCCGAAAACCAAGATTGCTCTTATCAACAGTGTTTTCATTCTAGCACAAAGCCGTAAGATTGTCAAAGAGGAATACAGAGAAATGTGCATTTCCCCATATTTTGTGGTCAATATGCACAACATGGGCAAGAATTAGCGGGAAATTTGCCCAAGCGCGGTGCGCTGCGCGTGCGCGCGGGCTTACGCCTCGGCGATGACCTCGCACTCGACGAGCACGTCCTTGGGCAGACGCGCGACCTCGACGCAGCTTCTGGCCGGGAAGGGCTCGGAAAAATAGCCGGCGTAGATGGCGTTGACGGTGGCGAAATCGTCCATGTTCTTGATGAACACCGTCGTCTTGACGGCCTTGGACATGTCGCTGCCGGCCGCCTGCAGCACGGCGGTCAGGTTGCGGAAGACCTGATGCGCCTGCGCCTCGATGCCGTCGGCGATGGCGCCGGTGGCGGGGTCGATGCCGATCTGGCCGGACGTGAACACGAACCCGCCGGAGACCTGCGCCTGCGCGTAGGGGCCGAGGGCTGCGGGAGCGTTTTTGGTGGCAACTGTTTTCATGATGATGACCTCCTGTCAGTCGATTTTTACGTGATAACCGGATTGGATGAGCTGGCCGCGCACGCGGTCGCCGTGCGCCTTGTCGCCGACCTCGCACGAGACGTGCACGTCGATCTCGTTGGGGTTGAGCCCGGCGGTGAGCCGGTCATGCTCCACGGAGAGGATGTTTGCGCCGAGGGCGGCAATGTCGTTGAGCAGCTTGCCGAGGCTGCCGGGGCGGTCGAGCAGCGTGACCGTAAAGCGCAGGCGGCGGCTGCGCGCCACCAGACCCTGCTCGATGATGCACTGGATGAAGCTCACGTCGATGTTGCCGCCGGAGAGCAGGCACACGACGTTTTTGCCCTTGACGTCGACCTTGCCCTTGAGCACGGCGGCCACGGGCGTGGCGCCGGCGGGCTCGACGATCTGCTTGCAGCGCTCCATGAGCAGCAGCACGGCCTCGGAGATGTCGCGGTCGCTGACGGTGACGACGTCGTCGGCATATCGCTCGATGAGCGGCACGGTGAGGTCGCCGGGCACTTTGACGGCGATGCCGTCGGCGATGGTGGCGGCGGAGTCGGTCTGCACATAGCCGTGCGTGCGGAACGACTGCGCGATCGCGTCCGCACCCTCGGCCTGCACGCCGATGACCTGCACGCGGGGGTTGATCTGCTTGATGCACGCGGCCACACCGGCGAGCAGTCCGCCGCCGCCGGCCGGCACGATGACGACATCCGCCGTGGGCAGGTCGCCGAGGATCTCCAGACCGAGCGTGCCCTGACCGGCGATGACCTCGGGATCGTTGTACGGGTGCAGGAACGTGGCGTGCTCCTGCTCGCAGATCTCGCGCGCCTTGGCATAGGCATCGTCATAGCAGTCGCCCGCGAGCACGACGGTCGCGCCGTAGCCCTCGGTGGCCTTCGCCTTGGCGATGGGCGCGGTCTTGGGCATGACGATCGTGGCCGGGATGCCGAAGCGGTGCGCGGCGTAGGCCACGCCCTGCGCGTGGTTTCCGGCAGACGAGGCGACGACCGCGCCGGTCTCGCCGCGCTCGACAAGGGCGGCGATCTTGTTGCTCGCGCCGCGGATCTTGAACGAGCCGGTCTTCTGGCTGTTTTCGTACTTGAGATAGATATTGCCGCCCGTCATGGCCGAGAACGTGGCCGACAGGTCGAGCTCCGTGTGGTGCAGCACGCCCTTGAGCCGCTGCTGCGCGCGTTCGAAGTCCTGTAAAGTGATGTCCACAGTATACACCCCCGTGAAAAATTCCGTTTGGGTTTTTCTGACCTTACTATACTGCGCCAAAACCGGAAAAACAAGCGCTGCGGCGCAAAATGTCCGCGCGGCGGAAACTTTTTTGCGGCTTTGTTTTTGCCGGAAAAACATTCGCGCGTGACCTGCGCACGGCGCGCAGCGGACGCGCGCGCGAGCGGCATTTACACAGACCGGACAAGCGCTTTGCATACCTTACATATATCTTAAAATGTGAGGGTTTTTCTTGCGGACGCTTTTTCCGCGGCGTATAATGAGCCGAAACCGGGCGATACCCGTCCACAGGAGGGACTACCATGCTTGACATTCAGCATCTGACCAAGACCTACGGCGAGAAAAAGGCCGTCGACGATCTGAGCCTGCGCATCGCGCCGGGCGAGATCTACGGCTTCATCGGGCACAACGGCGCCGGCAAGACGACGACGCTCAAGGCCGCCGTCGGCATCCTGCAGTTTGACGCGGGCGACATTTTCATCGGCGGCAGGTCCATCCGCACCGACCCCCTCGGCTGCAAGCGGCAGCTGGCCTACATCCCCGATAACCCCGATCTGTACGATTTCATGAGCGGCATCCAGTACCTGAACTTCATCGCCGACATTTTCGGCATCCCGGCGGCGGAGCGCTGGGCGCGCATCGAGCCGCTGGCCGATGCGTTCGAGCTCACGGCCGATCTCGGTCAGCCCGTCAGCGCGTATTCGCACGGCATGAAGCAGAAGCTCGCCATCATCGCCGCGTGGATCCACGACCCGAAGCTCATCCTCATGGACGAGCCCTTCGTCGGGCTCGACCCGAAGGCGGCGCACCTGCTCAAGGGCATGATGCGCGCGGTGTGCGACGGCGGCGGCGCGATCTTCTTCTCGACGCACGTGCTCGAGGTGGCCGAAAAGCTCTGCGACAAGGTGGCCATCATTCGCAGCGGGCGGCTCATCCGCTCCGGCACGATGGAGGAGGTCAAGGGTGACGACAGCCTCGAGGACGTGTTTCTCGAGCTGGAGGATGCGTCATGCTGAAAACGCTTCTGAAAAAACAGATGGCGGAGATCTTCCGCAACTATTTCTACGACCCGAAAAAGAACAAAATGCGCTCCAGGGGCGCGACGGCGATGTACATCGCGCTGTATGTGCTGCTGATGGCGGGCGTGCTCGACGGGATGTTTGCGCTGCTGGCCGTCGGCATCTGCGCGCCGATGGCGGCGGCGGGCGTGGGCTGGCTGTACTATCTCGTCATGGGGCTGATCGCGGTGCTGCTCGGCGCGTTCGGGAGCGTGTTCAGCACGTATTCGAGCCTGTACCTGTCCAAGGACAACGACCTGCTGCTGTCGATGCCGATCCCGGTGCGCTATGTGATGGCCTCGCGGCTGCTGGGCGTGTATCTGCTGGGGCTGATGTACAGCGGCGTCGCCACCGTGCCGGCCGTGATCGTGTACTGGATCGTGGCGCCGGTCACGGCGGGGACGGTCGTCGGCGGCGTGCTGACGGTGCTGCTCGTGTCGGTGATCGTGATGGTGCTCTCGTGTCTGCTCGGCTGGGTGGTCGCGCGCATCAGCCTGAAGCTGAAGAATAAAAGCTTTGTCACCGTTATCCTGTCGCTGGCGTTTTTGGCGGCGTACTATTTCGTGTATTACAAGGCGCAGGGGCTCATCACGCTGCTGGCGGAAAACGCCGCCGTGTACGGCGCGAAGATCCGCGGCTCTGCCTACCTGCTGTACCTGTTCGGCAGCGTGGGCGCGGGCGACTGGCTGGCGATGGGAATCGTGACGCTCTCGCAGGCGGCGCTGCTGGCGCTGACGCTGTGGGTCATCGCGCGCAGCTTCCTGAAGATCGCCACGGCGACCGGCAGCGTGAAGAAGGTGCGCTTCGAGCACAAGGCCGTGCGCGCGCAGAGCGTGCAGCGTGCGCTGCGCCAAAAGGAGCTGCGCCGCTTCGCCGCGAGCCCGAACTATATGCTCAACTGCGGCCTCGGCATCGTGACGCTGCCGGTCGCGGGCATCGCGCTGCTGTTGCATCAGTCATCTCGATCTCTTCTGTCAGATAATTGTATTCATAGACGAATGTCACATCCACATCTCTCTCAGAAAAGTTTACGATCTGGTCAACGGTAACAGTATCGCTTGTCTTATCAATAGAGAACTCACCAAGACCAACAAATGTACCTACATCAGATGTTGAATCCCGCCATGACTGTAAAAGATTGATCACAGCTTCTGCCTCTGTGTATTCTCTTCCATACTGTTTTGCATACTGCTTTGCATACTGCTCATTTGTCTCAATCGCTGCAGATAATTCTTCATCAGAAAATGCTGCAATTGAAGTTACCAAGTTCTGTGCGCTGCTCTGTAAATCAGAATAACTCATTCCGCCGTAGTCAACATCCTGTGGATCAGAAGAACCACAAGCTGCGAGTGTCAGCGCCATGATGCAAAGACAAAGCATTAAAGATAATTTTTTCTTCATAACTTCACCTTTCTATTTTGTTCCATGTTTCTTATCTGGTGTGCATACACATTTTGTGTAAAGCATCTCAAATGCTGCAACAAGATATTTTCTTGTATCTGCAGGCTCAATGATCAGATCAACATAGCCTCTTCTTGCGGCAGTCACTACATTAGACTGTAATTTTTCATATTCTTTTGCCTTCTCAGCAAGAACATCTGCAGAAGCGTCTGCATACATAATCTTAGCTGCAAGTTCTGCATCCATCATACCAATCTTGGTCTCCGGCCATGCATATACTAAATCTGCTCCGATTGATTTGGAGTTCATTGTCACATAAGCGCTTCCGAAAGCATCGCCTGCGATCAGGTTTACTTTTGGACATGTTGCAGATGCGAATGCAGATGTCATGTGGGCAAGTGCTTTTGCAAGTCCTTTTTCTGCACACATGCATGCCTTGAATCCTGTTACATTTGTGATAGATAAAACAGGGATCTCGAATGCATCACAGAAACGGATGAACTCAGATGCTTTCTCGCATCCTTTTACAGTAAGTGCTGCCTCAAAAGTCTCTGCTGTCTTTCCTTCTTCATCATGAATCTCTGTACAGTTTGCAACTGCACCGACCGTCATACCATTTAATTTGATAAATCCTGTTACCATGTTCTTTGCATAATCAGCTTTTGTCTCGAAGAATGCATGTCCATCTGAAATCTCGCTTAAGAGATATCTTGCATCACCCTTCATAACATCCATGCTTGCACATGCACGGTTTAAATCATCTTCACATTCCTCTGTGTAAACGTCTCCCTCATTATTTAAAGGAAGCATGGATACTAACTCACGGATCTGTGCGAGGATGTCATCCTCTGTGCCGGCATAGTCAACACATCCTGTCTCTTCACTCTGGAATTTTGCTGCGGATGTATCGCATTTTTCAATTCTGTTGCCCTCGATTGCATTTGGGGAATTGATGAACATTTTAGCCTTGGTTTCTTCCATAAAAGCGAAATCAGATAAAGCTGGAACAACTGCAAGACCGCCGCCACAATTTCCAAATACGGCACTGATCTGTGGAATCACACCGGATGCCTCGATCTCTTTGGCATAAATCCTGCCAAATCCGTCTAATGCATCGACAGACTCCTGTAATCTCATACCTGCACAGTCAATAAAACCGATGACCGGTGCGCCCATTTTCATTGCCATGTCATATACATTGGCAATTTTCTTTGCATGCATCTCACCGATCGTTCCGTTTAATACGGATGCATCCTGGCTGTAAACATATACCAGGTTACCATCGATCAGACCATACCCTGTGATAACACCGTCGGATGGTGTGTCTGTGTTTGCAAGATTAAAGTCTGTATTTCTTGCTGTTACAAGAGAACCAATTTCCATAAAACTGTTCTCATCGACTAACTTGGTAATACGCTGCATTGCCAAGCTATCATTACTACTACTCATTCTTTAGCCCTCCATCTATAAAAATTAACAAATTTCGCTATGATAATTGTATATCTTTTCCAAACAATTTTCAAGTGCATTGTTAATTTTTTGACAGAATTTTTACCAAACCTTTACCACATATTGTCAGACAGCGAGTTTTAACACCTGTCTTAAGCACCACTCAAAATCCAGTTTCTCCATATCTTCTGTGGTCTCCACCTGATATTCCCGCAATACCATGTCGCCCAGTTTATAATAGACAGCTCCGACACAGCTTCTTTTTTTTACCGGTGCACTCAGTTTTTGTGCGATTCGATACTCCACCGTCACCTGTTCCCCCTCTCCGAGCAGCACATGGGAGACATCCTTTTTCAGGACAGCATGCAGTTTCATATACATCTGTTTCCCAATCCTGTCGCCCTGTGCATTTTCAACGGGAACCGGTGCAAATCTGCTCTCATCCAGTGCAATATCGTCCAGATTGCAGCGTTCGTAAGCGGCAAGTCCGTATTCCATAAGCTTTCTCGTATCCGACCATTTATAAGTTTTATTGTTTGGCCAGCCACATGCCAGCAGTGCCACAATATATGTTTTTCCATTCTGTTCCAGTGCCCCCACATAACAGTATCCTGCGTTTCCCGTAAATCCTGTCTTCCCGGAAATTGCCCCATCCATCATTTTCAAAAATGCATTATGGTTGTAACAATGGTAGGCATATTTTCCACTCACATCGGTAAACGCATGCTCTGCCTCCCCGGTGATTTTTAAAAACAGGTCTGCCTTTGGAGATTCCTTAATGCAGTAGCGCATGATCCGCGCAAGGTCTTCCGCGGTCGTGTGGTGAAACCGGCTGTCCTTCTGTGCATCCAATCCATTTGGCGTTATAAAAAAAGTGTCAGCGCACCCGATTTTTTTTGCATAGTCATTCATCATCTTTGAAAAATGCTCCGTTGTACCGGCAACCTGCTCTGCGATAACGACTGCACAGTCATTAAAGGACTCTAGCATCATCGCGTAAATGAGATCTTTCATCCGGAATTTCTGTCCTGCCGGTGCACCCAGATGCACTTTTGGCGCCTTCGCTGCCTGCACAGACACCTCGGCGATCTGCTCTAAATCACAGTTTTCCAGTGCAATAATGCAGGTTAATATTTTGGTGGTACTCGCATTGGCAAGTGCTTCTGATCCGTTTTTACTATATAAAACGCGCCCGGAACCGCCATCCATTAAAACTGCCGCCTTTGCAAAAAGTTCCGTTTCTTTCGGCGGCTCCTGCGCTGCCAATATTTTTGCCGGATATGTAAACAAAATGACCAGACATATAATAATCGCAATTACTTTTTTCAAACCAAAAACCTATTTTTTCTCTTCACCCATCTATATGCAGAAATGAAATACGGTATGCTTTTGGATGATCCGTCCTGCAAAAATAAAAACGTTTTTCCACAAACAAAAATAGCGCAAAAAGTTACTCATGACTCTTTGCGCTCTGTTCTCCTTATATATCCAGTTTTACTTTCATCTCTTCTTCTGCTTCCTGCTTGAACTCCTCGATCTGAACCTGATCTAACATTGGCAGTTCATCCAGGGACTGCACACCAAAGCTTCTTAAGAACTCCTCCGTCGTGCCAAACAAAAGCGGACGTCCCGGTGCATCTAATCTGCCGAGTTCCTTCACCAGATTGTACTCGACTAACTTGTTGACCGCATGGTCGCAGGAAACACCGCGGATCTTCTCAATCTCCACCTTTGTGATTGGCTGCTTGTACGCAATAATGGAGAGTGTCTCTAAAAGTACATCTGTGAGCACATGTTTTTTCGGCTGCTTAGCAATCCGTATCAGGTACTCATACATTTCGCTTTTCGTACACATCTGATAGGCTCCGTCCAGCTCGATGATCTTCATGCCAATGCTCGGCTTCTCATATTCTTTCATGAGATGCTCAATAATTTTCTTTGTCTCTTTTTTATCTAATTCCAATGCAGCGGCAATTTTTTCCAGTTCCACGGATTCTCCCATGGTAAAAAGGATTGCCTCCACAATCGATTCATAATTCTTTTCTTCCATTCATCTATTCCCTATGCCGTCAAGACCTGTTAAGCGGCTATTTTCGATTCTATCTTAATATCATCAAAAGTGTGTTCCTGTGAGATAAAAATCTTTCCCACCTTCATCAGCTCTAATATTGCCAAAAAAGTAACAATCACTTCCACCTTGCTCGCCTGCGCTTCCAGAAGGTTGCGGAAGCTGAAATTTCTGTGTGTTTTGCAGAAGTCCTCCACATACACCATCTTATCCGAAAGTGAAACTTCTTCCTTCTCGATCTTACCAAACTTCGAACGCACCGGGTCAATCTTGTCCACCTGTTTTTTCATAATGGACTTAAAAATCTGATCCAGCTTTGCCAGATCCATATCCCCGACTAATTCTGCAAGATCTACCGGTTCCTCATACTCTGCAACCTCCGGTGGGATCGTAGGTACCTTAAAAAACACCTGCTCCGCATCCATCTGTCTGTCCCTGAGTTCATAAGCCATGCACTTGTACATCTTGTACTCCAGCAGCTGCTGTACAAGTTCTGCCCTCGGATCTTCCTCCTCTTCCTCCTCGGATTCTTTCTTCGGAAGCAGCATCCTGGACTTAATATCGATCAACGTGGCAGCCATGACCAGAAATTCACTCATGACATTTAAGTCATTCCGCTTCATCTCCGCGATATATTCCATGTACTGATTCGTGATCTCTACAATCGGGATATCATAAATATTCACTTTATTTTTTTCCAACAGATGTAAAAGCAGATCCAGTGGACCTTCAAACACCTGAAGTTTTACTGTCAGCTCCATATATGATAACTTCCTTGCAACGTTTCGTCCGGTCTGCCATGACACAAACCATAAGAAATTAATTTGTAAATCGCAACGTATCAATTTTATATGGAAACCGAAAAAAAAGCAAGCATAATGTACATGTTCTCCGGCTAAAATGAAGTAGGAACGTCGCAGGCTGCGCCTTTTTGCAGATATGTGACACTGAAACCCAAAATTTTCGGAGGTATTCCAAATGCGCTTGTTATGCTCTGCCCTTCTTTCTGCAAACCTGCTCCTTGGAAGCAGTTTTCCCCTCCTGTCACCGTACCATTTTTTGTGTCAGGACAATATTTTCCCAAAAAACATTTTTTCCTTTGAGAGAACATTTGTTCTTTCCGAGACACCGGCGGAATCCACTCCGGCGGCTGATTCGTCTGACGTTCTCAATCTGTCTGCCCCGAGCGTTCTTCTCATGGAAGCATCTACCGGAACGATTCTGTATGAAAAAAATTCCCATACAGTCCTCCGCCCTGCAAGTATCACGAAAATCATGACGCTAATTCTCATTTTTGACGCGATCGAATCCGGTCAGATTTCTTTAGAAGATACTGTCACCGTGTCAGAATACGCTGCCAGCATGGGTGGCTCGCAGGTCTTTTTGGAACCGAATGAAACGCAGACCGTCGACACCATGATCAAATGCATCAGCGTTGCAAGTGCCAATGACGCATGCGTTGCCATGGCGGAATTTATCTGCGGCAGTGAAGCCGCTTTCGTAGAAAAAATGAATGAGCGTGCCAAAGGACTTGGCATGAACGACACTACATTTGTAAATTGTTGTGGTCTTGACGTTGACGGACATATGACAAGCGCCTATGATGTTGCCCTGATGTCCCGCGAGCTGACCACGAAATACCCACAGATCCATAATTATTCTACCATCTGGATGGATACGATCACGCACGTCACAAGACGCGGTTCGGAGGAATTTGGTCTGACAAACACCAACAAGCTGATCCGGCAATATCAGTATGCAACCGGGCTTAAGACCGGCTCGACGAGCCTTGCAAAGTACTGTGTCTCCGCCACCGCAGTAAAGGACGGCATGGAACTGATTGCAGTCGTCATGGCCGCCCCGGATTTTAAGATCCGGTTTGCCGATGCAGCCACACTTTTAAATTACGGTTTTTCCAAATGTCGGATTTATTCGGATGAGAACACCGACACACTCGCCGCACTCCCATTAAAAAAAGGAATTTCCGATGAAGTCTCTCTCTGCTACCGCTCCCCATTTCAATATGTGGTTACAGACGGTTCCGATCTCTCCGGTATCACAAAAGAACTGGAACTGCCGGAATCTGTGGAAGCCCCGGTTGCATCCGGTGATGTCATCGGGCGCGCTGTCTATAAACTGGGCGACAGGGAACTTGGAACGGTCGACATTTTATGCAGCGAGGATATTGCCGCCGCTGTCTACAAAGATTATTTTATGGAATCACTGCAAATGTACCTGCCATAAATCTGCGAATTATTACCGGAATAAAGTGTAAATAAACTGTATCAAAAAGCAAAGGGCAGCGAAACCTCTCACCGGCTCTCCACCCTTTGTTACCATTTTACAGCATCGGTGCAAACAGGCGCATCATGCCCTGGAAAATACGAATGAACACATTCTGACCTCTGCAGAATTCCAATGTCATTTCCTCGGAAGCCGCAAAAGTATCCATACAGTCCTCTTTCAACTGCATCAAGGCTTTCGTCTTATACATGAACACTCCACACTCAAAATGCAGGTACAGACTGCGGTAATCGAGATTGATGCTGCCCACAGTTCCAATCTTATCATCACAGAGAAAACTCTTGGCATGAATAAAACCAGGTGTATACTGATAAATTTTTACACCACATTTGAGCAGCGGTTCATAATGGGACTGCGTCAAAAGGAAAATCATTTTCTTATCCGGGATTCCCGGTGTCACAATCCGCACATCCACACCACGCTTTGCAGCGTTGCACAGGCTCACCAACATCTCATTGTCAATGATCAGATACGGCGTGAAAATATATACATACCGCTCTGCATGGTTGATAATGTTCAGATAAATATTCTCTCCTACTGTCTCATGATCTAACGGTGTATCACCATAAGGCTGTACATAGCCGTCTTCCTCAAAAGGTGCTTTCTGGTATACCTGCGGCATGAACTGTTTGTAATCCTCAGAGGAATGGTTAATGTAATTCCACATTTCCAAAAACATTGTGGTCATACTCCACACAGCTTCACCCTCTAAACGGATTCCGGTATCTTTCCAGTAGCCAAACCGTGACGCCACATTGATATATTCGTCCGCAAGATTGATTCCTCCAGTAAATCCAACTTTTCCATCAACCACAAAAATCTTCCTATGATCCCGGTTATTCATAATAACGGACATAATCGGACGGAATGGGTTAAACGCGGCACACTTAATGCCTTTTGCCTGCAATATCTTATAATATTTTGGTGGCAGTGTGTTGATGCAGCCAATATCATCATAGATCAGCCGGACATCCACACCCTCTTTGCTTTTTCGCTCAAGCACTTCCACGATGCGGTCAAACATCGTTCCCATATCTACAATAAAATACTCCAGGAAAATAAAATGTTCTGCCTTTTCCAGCTCCGCAAGCATATCCGGGAACATCTCTTCCCCACAGCGGTAGTATTTTGTGGACGTATTATGATAAAGTGGGAATCCTGCCCAGTCATTGATATATCTGGACTGACGGTAAACAGAAAGATCCTCTCTCTCTAACTGTTCTTTGATCTCCGGTGTCTGATAAAGGCATGCACTCACTTCCCGGTTCACGGAATCCATACGTTCCTGTGTTTTCTTTGTAAGACCTGATCTGCCAAAAATCATATATAATAACAGTCCAAGCACCGGGGACAACAGGATAATAAATGTCCACGAAAGTTTATTTGCCGGATTCGTCCAACGGTTTACGATCACAAGCACCACAATAATTGCGATTGTCCTGATCGCAAGATTTGCATATGTGAACTGATAACTGAACTGATACATGACCATTACAAGCCATAAAAACTGGAGAATAATGGAAACTGCAGCGATTGAAAATCTTCCTAATAATAAATGTGCTATTTTTTTCATCTGTATTCTTCGCCCCTTTCCGATTATTCTAATATCAGAAAATGAAAATGTCAAACTACAAGATTGTTCACATGTAGCATTCCCCAGCATTTTCTGCCAATCTGCTCCCCTCTCGGATATACACTTTCATAGAGTTTAAGTTTCATCTCTGCCGGCGTATAATCCGGGTGTTTCTGATATGCAAGCGCAACCGCACCGGAAACTACAGGTGCTGCCATCGAGGTTCCGCTTTTCACAACATATCCCTTTGCATCTTTACTGCAGCTTTTCACATTCGTGCCAGGTGCAAGGACTTCCGGTTTCACGATACAGCATTCCGTCGGCCCGGATCCGCTGTAATTTTTTGTCAGTCTCCCACTGTTTCCTGTTTCTGTCACATTATCATCCCAGCTTCCGACCGTCAGCACTTTTCTGGAAATTCCCGGAATTGTGACAGAGTTTTCCTTTGGACCATTATTTCCCGCCGCTGTCACCACCATGATTCCCTGATTCCACGCCTCGTCCACAGCGTGAAGCAGCTGCTCCTGCTCATTTTTTCCTGCACTTGCCATCATCCCGACTGAAATATTTAAAATTTTCACCTGATATTTCTCCCGGTTTTGTAAAAGCCAGTCCATTCCCTCTAACACATGGCTGGTAACTCCGTTCCCCTTCCGGTCCAATACTTTTAGTACCACAAAACGAACCCTTGGCGCCACCCCACTTAACAGCCGCACGCCGCGCTTATCCTTAGACATCAGTCCACTGCCGCCAATGATTCCTGCGACATGCGTTCCATGCCCATTATCATCATACGCCGCAAGTTTCTTCTGGCAGAAATCCTCAAAATGTAAAATTCTCTGGTCAAAGTCCAGATGTGGGGCAATCCCGGTATCCATGACCGCCACAGTGATATTTTTGCCGTTCAAACCCATTTTATATGCACGGTCACAATGAATGACACGTTTCACTCGATCCATAAATGTTATCCTTTTTTCTATCAGTATATGAAAATCAGAAACTTCCAGTGACAAAGCCAAAACAATAGCATGCACGCTCCGCGGACATTCTATTGTCAAACAAAATAAGGTGTTCCCCGAAAGTAACACTTTTGGAAAACACCTCACATATTATTTTTTCTATTTTATTCGTTTATTAGTTGTTCTCTGGAACATCTTTCATGGAGAAGCTGATTCTTCCCATCTTGTCTTTTCCAAGGCAGACAACTGTTACTTTATCACCTAATGTAAGAACATCTTCTACACGATTGATTCTCTCTTTGGAAATCTTGGAAATGTGTACCATTCCTTCTTTTCCAGGAGCGAACTCGATAAATGCACCAAACTCTTTGATGCTTACAACTGTTCCTGTGAAGATCTGACCTTCCTCAAAATCAGTTGTGATCGTCTTGATCATGTCGATTGCTTCCGCCATCTTCTCTTTGTCTGTTCCACATACAGATACTGCACCCTCATCTGTAATGTCGATCTTGACATCTGTGCGGGCAATGATCTCGTTGATGGTCTTACCTTTCTGACCAACCACATCACCAATCTTATTTGGATCGATCTGAATCTGGATGATCTTAGGAGCGTATGCACCAACTTCTTTACGAGGTTTTGAAATTGCTTTGGACATTACTTCATCCATAATGTAAAGTCTTGCCTCACGTGTTCTTGCAATTGCCTCCTCTACGATTGGTCTTGTCAGACCATGGATCTTAATATCCATCTGGATTGCTGTGATACCTTTATGGGTACCGGTTACTTTGAAGTCCATGTCTCCGAAGAAGTCCTCAAGTCCCTGGATATCCGTAAGTACGATATAATCATCATCTGTATCACCTGTTACAAGACCACAGGAGATACCTGCTACCATGGATTTGATTGGTACACCTGCAGCCATAAGTGCCATACAGGATGCACAGGTAGATGCCATGGAAGTAGAACCGTTAGACTCAAATGTCTCGGATACCGCACGGATTGCATATGGGAATTCCTCCTCAGAAGGAAGTACTGCAACAAGTGCTTTCTCAGCAAGTGCTCCGTGTCCAATCTCACGACGTCCCGGACCACGGGATACTTTTGTCTCACCTACAGAGTATGCAGGGAAATTATACTGATGAATATATCTCTTTGTTGTAATATTTGCATCAAGTCCATCAATCTTCTGTACTTCAGATAATGGAGCCAATGTAACAACATCACAGATCTGTGTCTGTCCACGGGTAAACATTGCAGAACCATGTACTCTAGGAATCAGATCAACTTCTGCTGCCAATGGACGGATCTGGTTGATTGCACGGCCATCTGGACGTTTGTGATCTTTTAAGATCATCTTACGTACTGTCTTTTTCTGATACTGGTAAACGGCCTCACCTAAAACAGCAAGCCATTCTTCCTTATCGGCAAATGCCTCTGCCAGTTTATCTGTGATCTCACGGATGTTCTCTTCACGTTTCTGTTTTTCATCTGTGAAAACTGCGTTCTCCATATCTTCCGGAGTCACAATCTCTTTCATTGCAGCAAACATCTCATCCGGGATTGCACAGCTTGTGTATTCATGTTTTGGTTTGCCACATTCCGCAACGATCTTATCCATAAACTGGATAATTGTCTGGTTTACATCATGGCATTTGTAGATTGCTTCGATCATTTTCTCTTCCGGGATTTCATTTGCTCCGGCTTCGATCATGATAACTTTTGTTCTGGTAGAAGCGACTGTTAACTGTAAATCGCCTTCATCCCATACTTTCTGGGATGGGTTTACGATGAGCTCACCGTCTACCATACCCATCTGAGTCATGGCACATGGTCCATCGAACGGGATATCTGACATGGTCGTTACAAGTGCAGAACCGATCATACCAACCACCTCAGGGCGGCACTCCGGATCTACAGACATTACCATGTTATTCAAAGTAACATCATTACGATAATCCTTTGGGAATAATGGTCTCATTGGACGGTCGATAACACGGGAAGTAAGGATTGCATTCTCAGATGCTTTTCCCTCTCTCTTATTGAATCCACCCGGGATCTTTCCTACTGCGTACATTTTCTCCTCGAACTCTACGCTTAATGGGAAGAAATCTACTCCATCCCTTGGCTTGTCTGATGCTACTACAGTAGATAATACAGTTGTCTCACCATATTTGATCAATGCAGCGCCGTTTGCCTGTGCGCACACTCTTCCGATATCTACCGTAAGAGTTCTGCCGGCAAGTTCCATTGAAAAACTTTTATACATGTTTTCTCTCCTTTAAATTTTGTATACGCCACAGCATACTGTGTGACTAAAACAGAAGTACCGAAACTACTGAACCATACATGCCTGTCTGCCATGTACCCTTCAGTGGTCTCGGGTATTTAGACTTCTGCCTCGTTTTATTGTACTAGAAATATTCGGAATATACAAGCAAAAAAAATAGAGCGGTGAAAACTCCGCTCTATTCTGCTTATACCTACTATTACTTTCTCAAGCCTAAGCTGTCGATCAATGCACGGTATCTCTCGATATCGATTTTCTTTAAGTAAGCAAGTAAACCACGTCTCTGACCTACCATTTTCAGAAGACCTCTTCTGGAATGATGGTCTTTCTGGTTAACTTTCAGATGCTCAGTAAGCTCCTGGATTCTAGCGGTCAGGATAGCTACCTGTACCTCCGGTGAACCGGTGTCTCCCTCTTTTAAACCGTACTCTGCAATAATAGCCTGCTTCTTGTCCTTTGCGATCATGATGTTTCCTCCTTATATTTTTTATACGCTGGGTATCAAGCAATGGTCGGAGTGTCCGATAACCGGATACCAGCAAACTCATACTCCGATAGTGTATCATAGGGAATATGGGGTGTCAAGGGTGATTTTTCAAAATCAGTCCTTCAGGATCCGGGCCGCAGTCACCGGGCTTCTGTAGTACATATTGGAAATGGTGATTCCGGTGCGGGCGTTGCTGGCATGTACCACACGGCCTCCGCCGATGTACATGGCTACATGGTTGATATGCTTGCCGCTGCCATAGAAAATCAGGTCTCCCGGCTTCACGTCGCCGACGCTGATCTTCGTGCCGCAGTTAGCCTGGGCTCTGGATGAATGGGGCAGAGAGATACCGAAGTTCCGGTATACGGCCAGAGTAAAGCCGGAGCAGTCCGCGCCCTTGGTCAGGCTGGTGCCGCCCCAGACATAAGGATTGCCTACAAACTGGGTCGCATAGTTGACAAGATCCACACGGACATCCGATACACCCTGTCCGTATCTTGCCTCTGACATAGTCATGGCATCTGCAAGAGTCGTTGCACATGTCACATAGTCACCGCTGACATAGCCATATTCGCCATCGATATTGACCTGCACCCATCCATCGGTCTCCGATACGATCTCTAACTCCTCGCCCTCCGGCATGGTCGCTAAGATCTCAGATGTGGTATTTGGCTCTAAGCGTACACGCAAAGAGTCAGTATTGACTGTGGCAGTATAACGTGCCACCTCGTTTGCCTTGGTGATCGCTGCATCACCGGTCAGAAGATATTCGGATAAGACATAGCCTTCTACCTCACCGGAAGAAATATGTGTCCAGTCTCCCTCTGTGCCTAAGATCTCACATCCGGCGTTTTCCGGTAACTTGCCTACCATAGAAGCATCGGTTGAGGCTGCTTCTCTGATATTGATATTGCCCTCTACATTGGCTAGTCCTAAATTAACATAGCCAAAGGTATCTAACTGTGCCGTACCGGTGGTCGCCACATCCGCATCCGATACCTGCGGCATGGCTGCCGCTTCCTCTACATTGACTGCAGCAGATGCCACGATACCTGCAGTCAATCCCTGCGACTGCATCTGTTTGTTGCTATAGCAAAAAGAAAATATAAGGCATCCTGCACATGCCACCGAAATTGCACTAATCAATCGATTCTTCACAATGTCCTCCCAAATCCAAACTGAATTTTCCAAAATTTCCACTAAAAAAACAGCAGCAAACACTGCTGTCTTTTTGCATTATAGCAAGACATATTTCATCTGTCAACAAATTTGTAACAATTATGTAACAAACTAATGATTAAAGTAAGAAAGTGCCGTTTTCTTATCCCTCTCCATCTGTGCAAAGAGTTCCTCTACGGAGCTCCACCGAGAAAAAACCGTCACCCTTCACCCTATCAATATAAATATCTGGCATACA
>OGZG01001006.1_pt1 | contig 21833 bp, 19 predicted proteins | sample 1576781 | NCBI WGS metagenome assembly OGZG01 (sample SAMEA3541502, study PRJEB24748) | human gut metagenome | biome: human gut; feature: human-associated habitat; material: faeces | place: China | collected 2012 | reverse complement strand
ATCATTTCACCACCCGTCAGAACACCTATCTGCAACTTTTACAAGACCCGCAGTATGAGGAACTGTGGGCAGAATTGCTCGGCGGTTTTGCACAGGGCGGTGGAGAACTTATGAACCCGGACAGCACTCGCACCCCCACAGGCACCCTGCAATGGCCGCTGCCGGTTGCGGGTACGATTACCTCGCAGTTTGGTCACCGTGTGGACCCCATCACCGGCGAGGTAAGTTCCCACACCGGCACCGACATTGCCTGCGCCGAGGGTACGCCGATCCTCGCCGCCGCAGACGGCATCGTCACCGTTGCCAATGGTCTTGACAGCTGGGGCGGCAGCTACGGCTACTACATCCAAATCGACCACGGCGGCGGGCTGGAAACGCTGTACGCCCACTGTTCGTCCATCTGTGTCACCACCGGTCTGCAGGTGCAGTCGGGAGAGGTCATCGGCTATGTGGGTCACACCGGGCGGGTCACGGGCAATCATCTGCATCTGGAAGTGCGCATCGACGGAAGCCGCACGGATGCAATGACTTTCTTTGAATAGGCAAAGAAGCGTGGGCAGGATAATCTCCCGCCTGCACCTCTTTACCGAAAGGAAATGCGATTAAAATTCGGTTGCCATTTCCGGCGTTGCAATTTCAGTCTCTCCCCTCTTTCTGGCATTGCTCACATACATTAACTTTTTGAATGCTCTGCCAAGGCGCGTCAGCCGATGTACCGCTGTTTGCGTCGTCACCATCATTGGAAATATAGTACACGGTTCCTGTAGTTGCTTCGGGCTGTGGTGTTTTTACGGTAGCTACCGACCCTGCGCGGATACTTTCGCCTAAGGCTTTCATTTCCGCGTTACCGGCAGCTTCTTTGATTGCGCTGTACCCTTCCGATTCAACGGCGGAATTAGATGCATAGCTTTCTGCCGAAACGCCAATATACGGTTGGTTTTTGCTTTCATTTGGTATGCCTCCTTACTGATTTTCTTTCGCATTTTTCACTGCATCCAGCGGTCTTGCCGGTGAATCGCCGCCGTCTTTTTCGGCTTGGTGATCTTGGGCAGCCTCGCCGTTATCTGCGGCATGGGGGTCGGGAATATGCTGCAACCGTGCCGGCTTTTCCAGCAGCAGGGCGGGAATGGGCAGCCACTTGTCCTGCGCAGCATTCACCGCATCGGCAAGAGGCTTATACACTGCAAAGATATTGCCCATTCGCTTAAGTTCCCATGCTGCGTATCCAGCTGCACGGTAAGCACCGTAATCGTTCGTGTGCGTCCAATCCCCTACATAATAATACGGAATCGACGCATCTCTGCCGAGTCTTTCAATTTCAGCCATTGCCAGCTTGTGCATATCGGCATTATCGAGGACGGCGAGTTAGTCTGGCCGCTGCCCGGCCACACCTATATTTCCTGCAACTCCGGTGAATCTGATGCTTACGGCAACCCCGGCCGTCGCGGCACGGATATTCCTGCGCCGGAGGGTACGTCGATTCTCGCCGCCCACAGCGGCACGGTCGTTATCTCCGGCTGGAACGACAGCTACGGCAATCAGGTTCTGCTGGATAACGGCGCAGGTCTTTCAACGCGGTACGCCCACATGACGCAAACTGCCGTTACCGCAGGTGAAGCGGTAACGGCAGGGCAGGTTATTGGGTATGTAGGCAGCACCGGCGACAGCACGGGTTTCCATCTTCATTTTGAAGTGATGCAGAACGGCGTTCGCGTCAATCCGTTGGAAATAGTAAACACAAAATGAAAGGTTAGTGCCCGAAAAGCTCTTTCAACCACATTTCACACAAAATCAGCCATTGGCGGGTATGAACGGAAGGGGTATCAACCTCTTGGGTACAGGTCGTCATGCCATGTGGTCCGCCTGGGAAGATGTGGCATTCAGCCGGAACATTTGTAGCGTGTAGCGCCTGTGCAAAGAGTAAGCTGTTTTCCATAGGTACGCAGGGGTCATTCATGGTGTGCCATAAAAAGGTCGGCGGTGTTTGTGGCGTAACACAACGCTCCAGACTCCAATAGTCTAAGGGCTCACTACAATCTGCGCTTACGGTTTCGATACTGCCTTGATGTGCAAACTGGTAGGCAGTGATAACGGGATACCCCAAAATCATTGCATTAGGGCGGAGTAGGCTCGACTCCGTTACATCACAAGCTGCCGTGATGACTGGGTCATTCCAATGAACGCCGAGGGAAGCGGCCAAATGCGCTCCGGCAGAAAAACCGAGAACCGCAATTTTGTTTACATCAATATGTAGCGCTCCAGCGTGAGCGCGAAGGTACAGTACTGCTTATGCCAGATCCTTTAGTAGGGGCTGCTTGTGCCGTGCCTCTGCTCCAACATGATACCGCAGAATGAATGATTGGAACCCCATATTCAAAAATTCAAGCGCCGGGGGGTCAGCTTCTCGGTCAGACAAGGACGTATAAGCGCCACCGGGGCAAACAATCACTGCTGGACGGGCTGTGCAGAACGTAAAGGTCATTTATTCACTGGGATATGCAGATAGGCAGTCAAAGTTGCCCCGTCTTTTAGTGAAAAAGTTTTGACTTGCATGGAATCTCCCCTTAATAGGCTGTGATAAGCTCGACCAATGCACGGTAAAGGTCAGCGGGCAGTTCCAGTGTGGACAGCTTGCTGAGCAGCAAAAGTTTGTCGGGTGTATTCTTGACGAGATTGAAAATCTGATCTTTCCAGATAAATTGAATTTCAGCCTGATCCAAGAAAGCGAAAATTTCGCTTTGCACATCGTTGCTAATGCAGACGGCATCGCTGCCAAGGCTCACCAGCAGATTTTCCGTCACGGGAATGTCCGAAACTGTAACCGTGAATACATGGCCGACAGGTTCATAGGACGCAGTAAAGGGGATGGCTTTGCCATCGACACGCACAGTGACCTTATCACTTAAATCAGCGCAGCCGTTAAATTCCAAAGTGTACTGGCGTACAGAGGGCAAAAGTTCGGTCTGACCCTGTGCAGCATGAATGGTAAAGCTTTCACCGCAGAGCTGCATAGTTGTGCGCACACCGGGCTGTGTCTCGTAAGCAGTCGTTTCGTTGTCGTCCTCGTACAGTGTGAACGTGCCATCCGCGCCCAAATATACGCAAACATGAAGCTGCTTCGGATTCTGTGAAATCGTGGCGGGGTCAATTTCATCGGTCAACGGCAAAATCGTACCAGCCTTGGCAAACACAGGAATCTTATCCAGCGGGCGATAGATATCCAATTCACGGTTTCCGCGATATACACGCTTTGTGAAGATGTCGTACCAAACGCCATCGGGCAGATAGAGTTTTTCTTTAGCAACATTCAATCCCGACAAGCGCGGGGAGGTTACCGGCAGAACCAGCAAATCGCTGCCAAAGTAATATTCATTGGGATGCTCATAGCTTTCGGCTCGATTCTGCTCAATATAGTACAGAGGCAGTACAAGGGGAATCCCCTCGGCATAGCAGCGGTGGTTCATGGTATAGAGGTACGGCAGCATTTTGTGGCGGAAACGCAGGGCATCGCCCACTACTTTCTCTGTTTCCTTTTTATAGCGCCAGGGCTCTTTGCCGCAGAATTCGCTATACACGCTATGCAGACGCATAATCGGAGAAAAAATACCGTACTGTGTCCAACGAGCCATCATTTCATCGTCTTTTATGCCCAGCATATGGCCGCCGATGTCGTGGCTCCACCAGCAATACCCGATATTGCTGGAAGTAGCTGTAAAATACGGCTGGAAACGCAGTGAATCCCATGTGACGATTGTATCGCCGGAAAAACCGACGGGATACCGATGACTGCCGGGGCCGCCATAACGGGAAAACGCCATGGGGCGCTTGCCGCCTTGGCCGTTATCCAAAAATCCGTAGTGGTTCAGTATCCATAGCGGGTCTAACCCAGCAATGCGGGTGTGCGTCCCCTGCTGCCAATCGACCCACCAGAAGTCAACCCCCTCATCCTCAAGAGGGCGAAGAACATCGGCGTAATAGTTTTGCAGGAATTTAGGGTCGGCAGGGTCAAATTCTACAGCATGGCCACTTTCGAGATCAACACCCATATCTTCGGCAATTTTGGTGTAGGCATCTTCATAGGCGCGGATGCCGTCTGCGGGGTGGACATTTAAGGTAACTTTCATGCCGCGCCGATGCAGCTCGGAAAGAAAACGTTCCGGTTTCGGAAAAAGCTTCTTGTTCCATGTAAAGCCTGTCCAACCATTGCCATATTTAGGGTCAATGTCGACAATATGCCAGTCCATATCGATAACCGCCACAGAGAAGGGCAGGTTTTCGTTGTGAAAACGCTCCATCAAGCTGAGATAGGTTTCTTCGGTGTAAGGATAAAAGCGGCTCCACCAGTTACCCAGCGCATAGCGCGGCAGCATGGGAGCATGACCGGACAAATGATAAAAGTCTTGAATGGCTTCCAAATAATCCCGGCCATAGCCAAAGAAATAGAAATCTTCTCCGCCGCTGCGGGATTCCACCCAGCCATCATCCTGCAGGACAAGGCTTGTGCTGTCATCCAGCACCGCATAACCCTCCGTTGAGATCAAGCCGTGGCCCAGTTCAACATTATCACCATCCACCGCATCCAGCGTGCGTACGGTGCCTTTCAAGTCGTGGACAGTATCACCATAGTACCAGTTGCCGGTGTGAGCGTTCTCGTAGCCGACAAGCGCTACGGACAATCCATTGGGAGAAAACGGCTTTTCGTCATAGACAATGCGCAGACGATCAGTGCGCACAACGAGACCGTCTGCCGTGTGTTCTACGGTATAAGAAACTGCCGGAAAATCGCGGTTCATAACGATTTGCGTAGGGCGGTCCTCAAACTTGTTCTGGGCATTGTACTCAAAGCGGACAAGCTTATCTGTAAGCAGCGTGATACGGTAATGCGGACCGATAATGCAATTTTCTGCTAAGGCTTGCGGATGAGTGTGCGTAATATAGCAGGGTTTCATACAAGTTCTCCTTTATCGGATGTTTCACAAATTTCCCCGGCCTTTTTTGTATTTTGGCGAAATACGGTTGGAGATACGCCAACTGTACTTTTGAATAGACGTAGGAAATAGTTGTAATTGGGTAAACCGACTTGTTCTGCGATTTCGCGGGTTGAGGCAGAGGTTGTCAGCAGCAAATCCTTGGCACGTTCAATGCGCTTTTCATTGACGTACTCAGAAAAGCCAACGCCGATTTGGTTTTTGAACAGGCGGCTCAGGGTGCTGGTGGACATCTCAAAGGCTTCTGCAACTTGGAGTCGGCTCAAATCCGGGTCGGCATAGTGTTTTTCCAAATAATTGAGGATGTCCTCCTGCTGCTTTTTGCGACGTTCCTCTTTTTGCTCCAAAGACTTCAAATCTTTTTGGACCTGGTTCATATCGGCAAGTCCATCATTTTGCCGATAGCAGGAAATAAAGCTGGCACGAATTTCATCCAGATCGGTGACGACTTTTCCGGCTTTAATGGTATACTCGGCAGCGTATTGCTCGCGCAACCATTGCAAAGCCCACAGGCGCACCGCTTCGCTATTTTCCTCTTTCAAAAAAGCAACAGCAATACGGCGGGTATCGTCCTCCGTCTCGGTGATAAACATTTGCAACCCAAAGAATTTCTGTGCGGCTTTGGAAAGTTGCTTCATCTCTCCGGCAAGGAAAGTGCTGCCCTCAATCAGATATACACAATAGTAAGGCGTTTGCTCGGTGCTGATGCCCAGTTCGGCCAAATGATGCTTGGAATTGTGGCCGCCATCTACAAGGTGGTCAACAAGCAGACTTTCCATTTGGTCTGCCTGTTCACTGATTTTCGTGTTTTTCTCGCTGATGGAGTTGCGGATAATATCAAACTCGCTGCCGCCGGATTCCTCAGTGGGTTCCATTTCCTTGACAAGCAATCGCACCGGTTTGTAGGCAAGGAAGATGGCCAGCAAGGTTAGAATCAGCAAAAACGGAATCGTTGTAAACCACAGAAACTGCATTGTTGAGTAAAAAGCGGTAAGGCTGTCACGCAGTGAATCGGAAGTGACACGAATCTCATAGGTCAGTGGAAATGTGCCGCTATCGCTTGTATATACGCCTGTGGTGCTTGTTGACGCTGGTGAGTCTTGTAGCGAAAGCAAAATCTTCCCGTTATCACGGCTCTTAATATAAAAATCAATACCGCTGTTCAACGATACCACGGATTTCAGCTGGTCGTTGTTTTGTACGCTGACAGAGAAAAAAATCAAAACCGGGTCGAAACTGCGCCCCATCTTCGTGCAGTAGCCCACAAGCATTTGCCCATCAATATGATTGCTTATACATCGGTTATCTCTTTATATATGTGGGGGATTACAGATCCTTCAAATTTGAATATCTTAGGGTCTATTTCGTCAAACATTCCCCAGTGAATAGGAACAGCCTTTCTGGCACCGATTCTCTCTGCAAAATCCTTTGCATCACGTGCATTCATGTTGTTTCCAACACCATTGATGGGCAGAAAGACAACATCGATACCTTTGGGAATATCCGCAAAGATGCGCTCGTTGTATAGCGTATCGCCGGTTATGTAATACCGTTTTCCTTCGCTATATACAATTACGCCAATTGCACAGCAATCGGAATGCTCCGCGTGGACGGCGCAGAATCTGAGGCTTCCATCTGTCCAGCGGGTGCCGCAGTTGAACAGAACATAATTATTTTCTGCACCGCCAAATTTACGCACCGTTTTCCATGCTTCACCCGATGCCAGGACGGTCACCCTGCTGTCCTGTGTGATATAGTGACGCAGGGTTTCCTCATCTGTGTGATCCATGTGGTTATGCGTCAGAATAATGATATCGGGCTTGATGCCAAACAGGTTTGTATCTACCGGAACTCTTCTATAATTGTTCGGATTGACCTTTTTCACGCTGTCTGACAAATACGGATCGACGATTACGGTCTTTCCCTGGCTCTTTAGGATGAGTCCTGCCTGTCCAATCCATGTAATTTTCATTAGCTGCCCTCTTTTCTACTACTTTTGTGCCGCTCTTTTCAGATCATTCAAAATCTGCGGATAGAGCTGGCAGGTCATGCCGCCGTCCACGGTCACTTCCGTCCCCGTAACATTTTTGGATTGGTCGCTGCCCAGATACCACGCCGCGTTGGCAATGTCTTCAAAATCTGAGATATCCCCGATAGGTGTCAACTCGCCGTTGACGATTTGCTTGTTGCCCATCTCTACCCACCGCTGGGTCTTGATAGTGCCCGGCAGGACAACATTACTTCGGATTCCATAAGGCCCAAGATCAATTGCAAAAGCTTTCGACATGGCATTTATGCCACCTTTTGACGCACAGTATGCGCTCCTGTTGGGGATTGCCCGGTGTGACGTATTGGAGCCGATAAACACGATTGCGCCCTTGTGATGCTCCCGCATTCGAATTGCCGCTTGGCGCACTATGGTAAAGTTCCAGACAAGGTTTGTTTCAAATACACGCTCGAATTCCTCCACTGGCACCTCGAAAAAAGGCATACCAACCGTCGGGTCGGTTCCAAAGCCCAAATCGGCAGAGTTTAAGCACACGGTTTCAACAAAGCAGCCATTTTTATCAATGTCCGCAAAAATATCTTTCACCCGTTGCTCGTCACGGATGTCAAGAGCATATCCCTTTGCATACACTCCGTACTTTTCCGCCACCTTGCGTGCGGCAGCCTCCGCGCGATCACCACTTCTGCTGGTAATCACAACGCCATAGCCTTCCTGGGCAAAACGTTCCGCAATGGCAAGACCGCTGCCAACCGTTCCGCCAGTTACAAATACTGACTTGACCATTTTAACGTCTCCTAAAAATAAAATTCTGTTTTTGCCGGGCGGATATCTGTCAGCGCACCGGTGTAATGACGTAGGGTATGGGGCTGATAGGGGTGCTTTAGGCATTCTCCCTCGTTGATCTCAAGTCCAAGTCCCGGCTTGTCCGATATTGTGATGCACCCATCCTTATAATGGAGGTTCTCCGTGGTCACGTCCTTTCTCCATTCAACATCGGAGTACATAATTTCCAAAATGCAGAAATTTGGGCAGCTTGCAGCAAGCTGTAACGTTGCCGCATTCGCAACCGGTCCCGACGGGTTATGGGGTGCGAAGGGAATGTAGCGGCACTCAGCTTCGGCGGCAATTTTCTTCAGCTCCATGATACCGCCTGCATGGGAAATATCCGGCTGGATATAATCTGCTGCCATTTTGTCAAACATTTCCCGGTAGTCCCATCTGGTATAAAGACGTTCCCCTGCTGAAATCGCGACAGGAGACTTTGTTTTTACCTCTTTTAAGGCATCGAGGTTATCTGGTGGAACCGGCTCTTCAAAAAACATGGGCTTGAACTGCTCCAGTTCCTTGGCAATTTTGATTCCCGTGGGAACATTGAATCTGCCGTGTCCTTCGATCAGCAGATCAATTTGGTCACCTACGGCTTCTCTGACTGCAGCCACGCACTGCAGGGCTTTATCAAGCTCGGCGTTGGAGATTTCCATATAATTCTTTCCAAAAGGGTCCCACTTCATGGCGGTAACACCTCTTTCAACGGCAATTTTTGCTTTTTCAGCGAATTCCTTCGGCTCCTTTGCTCCGGCGAACCAGCCGTTGACATAAATTCTCACCTTGTCGTTTACTTTTCCGCCCAGAAGCTGATAGATAGGAACATTCAGAGCCTTGCCCAAGATATCCCACAGAGCCATCTCCACAGCGGAGAGGGCACTCATCAGCACAGCTCCGCCGCGCCAATAGGCATCTCGGTATGTATCGTGCCAAATTTTCTCAATGTTCAGCGGATTTTGACCGACCAGTGATTCCTTGATGTGTTCCACCGCGCCGATCAAAGCCTTTTCCTTGTATTCCAGTGTTGCTTCGCCAACGCCGGTGATACCTTCATCGGTATAGACTTTTACAAAAACCCAGTTTGTACGAAAGCAGTCTACTGGAAAGGTCTTGATATCTATTATATGCATTCGATTCACCCCACGAATTATTTTAAGCACGTGTTGTCCTACACGATGTAATGGATCTAACACTCTTCTTTTGACCGAAACGCTGCATTACCTCTGGATTCGACCGGAGCCAGCGCCGCCGAACAACTTATCCACCTCGGAAATGGTGACCATGTTGTAGTCCCCTTCAATGGAGTGCTTCAGAGCAGATGCCACCACGGCAAATTCCATTGCAGCTTGGGCAGACTTGCCGGGAAGCAGACTGTAGATCAGTCTGCTTCCAAAGGAGTCCGCCACCCATCCGGCCGATGATGTACAGATCGTACTTCTTGGAGAAACAATATTACTTGAATGCCACATTGGCAACTTGATCACCGACACGATGCCAATCTCGCCGATGCCTTTTGTAAATGATTTATTGCTTGTCCTCTCTATCTGATTTAAGATACTTTAATGATATCACTTTCTATCTCCGCGCAGCCGCCGGCAGGCAGCGGCAGTCGACATATCTGTCCAGCACTGCATTCTAATTTTAAGTCCTGTACAGCTTCTCCGCAGCAGTCCCGTAGGGTGATTCGGTAACAGCCTACTGCTTCCGGCGAGAAAAAGACTTCGCCCACGCCCACTCCGTTTAATATGAATCCATAATCCCAAGCGGTCTTCCATGTCACCACTTGGTTCGCCAAATACAGCGCTACGATCCCTACATGTCCTGTCTCGGCAACGACCAGAGGGTACAGATTCTGGGGCTCCATGGGCTCCAGCGGCGAATGCAACAGCAATTTCCGGTTTTTCTCCATGAATCCAATCCACCATTTGAGCATTTTTTGCTTTCGCTGGTCGATCCGGTCTAGGCGAACCGAGAATTGGATCACCGAAAAAATACAAGCAATGATTTGGCGGCTGACCGCCTCGGCACTTTCATCCTGGTGCCACATTAGCATGTCGGAATGAACAGCAGATGGCCCCATAAGCAGCCGCAGATCCAAGGTTTTCACCCGATTGTACAGCTCAGAGTTCGGGCAATCCTCCGCCCGGAACATATTGCCATACTCCCAAATACCGGGGCCAATGTAGGGCTGGCGGAATTCGATCATTACTTCCGGTCGGATCGCCTGCAATCTGGAAATCACATCACTCATGAGCCGGTTTACCGCTGTTTGTACATCCCTGCAGTCCATACCCTCGGCAAAGACCGGTGACTCCGGCCACATATGGAATTCATCTATGAAATCCAGCTTCATCCCGTCCAGTCCATACTCCCGCAGAAAGCGTTCATAAGTACCGATCAGGTATTCCCGCACCCGAGGATACCGGGGATCCAGAACACCAGCGCCATTATTCGGGTTATAGGTCAGCAACTTATCGGAGAACTGCGTCCAAACGCCTGCATGAATTCCTACATAGGGTACGCTGAACCACATCATGCACTTCATACCCAGCTTGTGAATTTGGCTGACCGTTTTGCGAAGGTCAGGAAATTTTCCTGGCTCGACCCGCCAATCTCCGCAATAGGCATAGCCCCGGTTGTTGTCTACCGTCTGCCAGCCATCGTCGATAATGATCGTCCTCATACCCAGTGTAGCAGCACGGCGGCACTCTTCTACCAGCGCATCGCCATGCATCTCCTGGTGCCAGGCATACCAGGTAGAATAGACTGGCTCCCAGGAGCTCTCTGGTGTCGGAAGTGCTGTGACCCCACATTTCTGCCACCAGTTTACAACATCGTGCAGTACTTCACAGTACCGCAATTCCCGGTGGTCGATTCGCAAAAGCAGACGATAATCCTGCTGACCGTCCAGTGGAATTTGAATACGAATGTGCAGCGTTCCATCCTCTTCGTGGACACCGGCGTAGATGCGATGCTCTTTCCGAATCTCGGAGAGACTGAACGTGCAGCGATTGAATCCGCAGGAATTATAAAATGTCATCACTGGTGCAGAGCGGGAAGTCATGTTCTTCACCGGCGAGTACCAGTCGGCTTTGATACCTCGATCCATTCCACAGCAGGGATGCCAAAGCCCTGCGATATCCAGCATCGGCATTTCCCATTCGAGTAATGCCGGGGATTGTGCCGCCCGAAAGCATATTTCGTAAACATAGACCCCGGAATTCTCCGTTTCCAATGAACAGACGTCTGCTGCCAGCCCTCCATGGTCAAATGCATGCAAATTGTTTTGCATATTTTTCTCCCTATTATGCCAAAGTTTCCGTTCTGCTGTTCTCCGAAGGAATCAATCTGCAAATTCACCAAACGTCAGCAGCAGTGGGTAATCATTGATCGGGATATTTTTTAAAACCGTAACGCCATCTTTGTAAATCACCATGTTATCAGGCAGCTTATAAACCGATCCATCCAACAAATCAACCAAATTCGGTTCCCCGGGGATACCCGTTTCAAAGCTGATGGTTGCAGAAAATGTGCTCACCATAACGTTATTTTCGTACCAATACGCAAAGCCATAGGAACCATTCGGCTTTTTAAAGCCGAAGCTCATCACATTATCAGAGATATCCATTCCGATATTTCTTTTCGACTCCAGCGGCTTCACTTTGACCGGAAGCTGTATTGCCTCCACCCCGTTGGCAAATACAGAGGCGATTGTTTGTAGAGCTTTATAGGATGGCTTCGGCGTATATGTCCCCGATGCAAATCCATTTTCGTCAAATACTGCTCCGAGTACACCAAAATATCCGTAATCCTGGTAGCTCTTCTTGTCGTTCACATTGCCGCTGAGTGCCTCGACCATGTCCATGCATGAAAAGTATGAGGAAAAAGCGACCGGCATCGTCATGTCCGTTACTGCATGTCTTGCGAATACCTTTGCTTGCTTTTCAGGCGTCCATGCGCCGTCAGAGATTTCGCCATTTCCGTCACTCCGCGACGGTGCACCGGTTTCTCCCTGAATGATCTGAATAGCAGGGTTATACATATTGACCATGCCACGGATTAGCTTTTGACGATCAGTATACTTTTTATCAATAGGTGTGTAGATATGGTAGGAGAAATAATCAATATAATCCCCCATCCCGGTCTGAAACGCTTTATTGATAAACGCTATGTCTCCCACACTCTCTACGCCGCCAATGACCTTTGCATTGGGGTTTGCACGTTTGACCGCCTTGGATGTCCGAATGACAAATTCTCCGTATTCTGTGCCATTCGGCTGGTGTTCGTGCGCAATATGAGACCAGAACCAGTTTGGCTCATTCCACACCTCAAAATGCTCGACTCGCCCAATATATCGCTGTGTAAGAGCAAATACATATCTATCCCAAGCGCAGCGCTCTCTTTCTGTTTCAATAGGCGGACAGCCCACTGCGCCAAAGATTTTGTTTGCCTCTGCCGTGTAAATTCCGTTTCCATAGGCAAGACACATCCATGGCTTAAGTCCCCGTACAATCAGGTTGTCCACAATATCATCCAGCCAGGCAAAGTCATAGATGCCTTCTTCTTTTTCTGTTCTGGCCCAACCAGATTGCAGTCGGATCCATTTTACGCCGAGCTGCGCCACCTTATCATATGCCTTATTAGGATCGAAGACCGCCCGATCCAGCTTTTCAAACCCAATTCCTAGCTTGGAAGTTTTCACTTCAACTGCAGATTTGGGCCTAATGCTGTCTATTTTGATTAGTCTTTCCATATCTTTCTCCTTACTAAAACAGCGTTAAAAGTCTCCGAATGTTAAAAGGAGAGGAGTATCTTTGACCGGAATGTTATTCAGCATAACGGCACCGTCGTTTTCCTCTGTCATTTCCGTCGGTATTTTGTAGATTCTGCCATTCATTAGATCGATAAGGCGGATATTTCTGCCGAAGGGGACGACCTGAAGGCTGATTGTGGACTGAAAATCCGTTGTCATAAGATCTGCGGAATACCAATACACAAAGGCTTCCGCACCGTTTTTTCTCCTGAAGCCTGCAGAAATGATATTGTCCTGTACATCCTCGCCGAAAACGCGCTCGGAGTGCTGGCATCTGATATAGACCGGTAGGTCAACCACTTCGAATTCCTCTGCAAACACGGAACAAATCGTCTGAAGCACTTTATAAGAGAGCTTGGGGGAGTATTCTCCAACGGCACGGCCGTTGTCATCGAACTGGGCTCCCAAAACACCGAAGTATCCAAAGTCCATATAGCTCGACTTGTCTCCGACAGTGCCGCGCATGCCCTCTGCCATATCTAAGGCAGAAAAATAGGATGTGAATTCCACTTCGGTCATAAGATCTGCCATGGTGTGTCGGGCAAGCTGCTTTGCCTGCTTTAGCGGCGTCCAGCCTCCGCGACGAAGAGCACCCCGACCGTCACTTCTTGATTGAGAGCCAGACTCTCCCTGAATCAACCGGATTGCCGGATTGAAGTGATCACACATTCCTCTGAAGGCTTTGACCCGCTTGAAAACATCGTATTCATTCCATGTATAGACATGATAAGAAAAGTATTCAATATAGTCACTAGCACCGGTTCTGAACATACTATTCACATAGGCAAGATCGTCTCCGCTGAGAGCCCCGCCTACGACCTTTGCATCCTTATCTCCCGCCTTGATTGCCTTTGCGGTTTCAATAACGAACCGGCCATATTCTTCTGCATTAACTCCATGCTTCCAGCACCAGACACCATCTGGCTCATTCCACACCTCGTACAGTTTTACTTTTCCTTTATAGCGTCGTGTCAAGGCGCAAACATAATTGTACCAGGCTGTTTTTTCTTCCTCCGTGTTGATCGGGGGACAACCTACCGCTCCATATACCTGTTTTGCCGCTTCCGTATACAGATCATTGCCGTAGGAAAGGCAGATCCAAGGCTTTAAGCCTCGGCACAAAAGGTTATCGACAATATCGTCGAGCCATTCAAAGTGATATACGCCTTTTTCATTCTCTGTTCGCTGCCAGCCAGATTGAATTCGGATCCACTTGACCCCCAGATCTGCAACCTTATCATACGCTTTTTCGGGATCAAATGCCTTCCGATCCAATTTCTCGAATCCCAGTCCAAGCCGAGAACTTTTGATTTGGGAAGATTTTTTTGCTGCGACGCATCCACATTCGATAAGCCTCTCCATCATTATTATCCTTTCTAAATTACTCAGCCCTTTACAGAGCCAGAGGTGACACCATCAACCATCAGTTTATTAAAGAACGCAAAGACAAGCAGCGTTGGAAGAATAGAAAGTGTAGTGGCTGCGAACAGAATATCCCAGGAGGTAGCGGACTCTGCAGAGTTTCGCAGGATCTGTATACCCACCATCAGCGGCTGCTGCTTGGGATTATTCATCGTATAAATGGATGGCATCAAGTAGCTATTCCAAGCGGCATTGAAGGTAAGAATACCAATTGTCGACAGGGCCGGCTTGAGAAGCGGTAGATGGATTCGGAATAGCACGCTGGCGAAGGAACATCCGTCAATGATTGCTGCCTCATCCAGTTCTTTGGGTAGGGAATTCATGTATCCGCGCACAATGTACATGTTTGTAATTGGAATACCAAAGCACTGTACGAACAGTAATCCATACAATGAATTGGACAGTCCGAGTTTGGATACTAGCCGAAGGGTCGGATAGGTTGTAACCGAGCCCATACTGATAAACATCAGTGCCGAAAACACGGTGAAAATGACTTTTTTCCCCCGGAACTGGCCACGGCTGAACACATACCCGCTCATTGCGGAGATGAAAAGGTTGATTACGACAGAAGCTGCGGAATACCAAATACTGTTGAACGCCATCCGGAAAAAGTCGAAATTTTCCGATTCCAGCGCGCGCTTATATCCTTCTATCGTCCATTTTTCCGGCAAAATATGTGCCGGCTGAGTTAGAATTTCTACGCTGCTTCTAAAAGAGCTGGCAATGAGAGAAAAAACCGGAAAGATGGTCACTACAGCAACAAGTATGAGTATTGCGTAAGCAATTAGGACACTAAATGTGGTTTTTGCTTTTTTCATATTCCGCCCCTCATTAGTAAACATTTTTCATACGCTCGCTGAACTTATTAAACAGAATTGCTACCAGCGCGAAAATAACAGCGCTGACCAAGGAAAGCGCACAGCCGTATCCGATATTCACTTTTGGCTCCGCATAGCCAGGAGCGTAGTTTGCAAAAATATAAGATCCCGATGTATGTGTCAGGTTTCCGGGACCGCCGCCGGTCATTACTAGCACGTACTCCGCCGTGTGAAGAGTACCATTGATAGCCAGCAGGAGGATTGTTTGAAAAACGGGCGCAATCATAGGGATGGTGATGAAAAAAAAAGATTGGACTGGATTAGCACCATCCAGCGATGCTGCTTCATAAACATCTTTTGGAACATTGGCAAGCGCTGCTGTAAAATATAGTACATTAATACCAAAGGATGACCACACAGATCCAATAACCAGCATGATCATTGCAGGCCCCCGGTTGGCGTACCAGTCAATAGGTTTGGCAATCCAGCCCAGTTTCATAAGAATATCGTTAAAGAAACCGAAATACTGAAAGAGGTTATTAAATATAACAGCACTCAGAGAGGTGGCAATTACGCTGGGCACAAAATATGCTGTTCTGAAGAGGGACTTTCCTTTGTTGATTTTACTAAGTAAAACTGCCAGCACAAGAGCCATTGGGACTTCAAAGGGCAGCTTAAGTAGTGCAAATTCAAAGGTCGTAACCCAGGTTTTCCAAAAAACAGCATCCCTTGTGAAGATGTCAACAAAGTTTTTAAGACCAACATATTTGGTTTCGTTAGGAATGTTGTTGAAGTAATAAAACGCCTTGCTGATGGCCCACCCCATAGGGTAGAGCGTAAATACAAAGAAGCCTATCAGCGGTAGAGCAAGCATGGTATAACATTGCCGTTCAGTGGAACGCTGCAATTTACTCAGGGTTTTGCCCCCTTGTTGTGACTTGATGATTTTCAACATTTAATTACCTCCCATTTTCTGGCTTAAGCACCTTATAAGGTGGCCATGCCCCAAAATGGATTCACACATTTTCGGGGCATGGCCTGATTCAAATTTAGTTTACCTTACAGAAGCATCAAAGTCAGGGAAGATGACATTAGCTGGATCGAACTCAGGATGCTCTTCCTTATAGACCTGAATTCCCTTATTGTACCGATCGTTCAAGTCTGCAGTGATCTCATCGATCTGTTCGTCAGTCAGATTGTTTGGCCAGATCTGCTCGCGGAAGAGAACGCTTGCAGAAGGACCACCTTCAAGATCAACACCGTGGCTGATTGGATAGACCACACTGGAATTTACAAGTTCTGCGAATGCCTTCCAATTTTCCATGTCCTCGGGAAGTTCAACGCCCTCGGTTAGAGAGGCATCAATAGGAATGTTGACACCCTGTTTGTAACTGTCAATGATGACTTCATCGCTATACAGGAAGTTCAGAACTGCGGCAACAGCCTCAGTCTTCGCCTCGCCTGCCTTAGCAGAAACAGCCCAGGCGCCGGAAGGACTCATGCGATGCCCCTGACGGTTCTGTGCGTCATAAGTGGGCGTTTCAAACACACCCCAATCGATGCTTGCGGGGAATTGTGTGGTATAAACAGCAAAATCATAAGAGGCAGCGGGCTTCATACCGATTCCACCAACACCAAACAGTGCGCGGCAGGTGTCATCGTTCAGGCCTTCCATACCGGGGTAGTACAGGCCTTCAGCCTTAATCTGCATATACATCTTCATCAACTTAATAGCGGTTGTGTAATCATATTTGCCGGTATGCATATTCCAAGAGTTGTTAAATCCATCGGTGGTAGAAGCTTCATAGCCGATGTAGTTGCCATACCACCAAGAGTCTTTACCGTCAATGATGATACCGTATTCCTTCTTGGCAGGATTGGTCAGGGTCCGGCAGTATTCCACGTACTCATCCCAGGTTTCGGGAGGAGTGGGCTCACCATTCTCGTCTACCAAACCAGCCGCACGGAACATATCCCTGTTGTAGACCATACCGTAGGTGGTAGTTGTACTGTAAACGGAATAGGTCTTGCCGCCGATGATGGTCTGCGTGGGAATTCCATAATGGCCGTACTTTTCAATGATTGCTTCTGTTCCCGGAATATCTTCCATAGCGCACACTTCATTGCGCTGCACTCTTGCATTGTAATTCAGCTCATAAAAAATATCCGGCTCAGTTCCGGTTTCGTAAGCGACCGTCAGCTTATCGCTCATACCGTCTTGAAAAACATATTCAATCTGAACATTCAGTTTTTTGCCGATGGACTCATTCCACGCTGCAACCTTCTCCGTTAAAAACGCCTTCTGGTGGGCATTGCCGTCCCATATGGTAATGACAGTGGGATCTCCGGAAGAGGTGGATGGCTCCGTAGTAGTCTTTGTGGTCTGCTGAGGGTCGCTGTTCGAAGGCTGCTCGGTTGTGTCGGATGGCTGTGTTCTGCTACAACCGCTTAGACAGGCGAGTATCATGACGATACTCAGAATCAGTGCTAAGATTTTCTTACTCATTTTGTCTCTCCTTGTTTTAGTTTTTTTAATACAGCATATCCAGTGATCACCATATTGCTGTGGTTTAAAATTAGGATAGCACGTGCTGTTCCTAATTTCTACTCCCAAGTTTTGTAGACATTTCCAGTTTTGAGCCATTTCTCAACAAATTTCTAAATAAATTCCATAAAAAAGATTGACTTATCAGATGCTGCGTGTTACGATACCGGGTATGATAGCGTTTTAGAGGGGAGCGATATAAGACGTTTATATTTTCATTGGCCTTACTTCTGATTACTAGCCTATTTTTGATCATCAATCATAAGAACCGATTTGCATATGCGTTTAGTTTGTATTTTGTCAGTGTGCTTGCGCTTATCTTCTTCGCGTCTCTCTATCTAATTAAGGTTGCAAATTATCCTTATACATTCTCTATCGACTATAAGCTGTATCTGTACCTTCTTGAACTCCGCATCTCTTACTGGAATTTATACAGGTATTACCTGTTTTCCCTATGTATTTTTATGTTTGCGCCAGTACTTTTCTATTATCTGCTGTCCAGGGCGAAATCTGCATGGTTGTTCGTTTTCTTAGTGGGTTTAATCATACTTTTTATGATCTGCAACGACCCTAGGGCATCCCCCTGATGTCAAGATAGGGACAACAATTTTTTCAAAAAAGCAAAAAAAATAAGCCGCATAAAGTTTCCCATTGGGTTAAACCCATTGGAAAGCCCTATGCGGCTTATTCGTACTTATTTTAATTATTAGACAATTTCAAATTCAATATCATGAACTTCCGGTTCAATATATTCCGAACACATCAGCGAAACGCTTACTTTGAATTTTCCTTTTCTAGCCGGAACAATATATATTCCATCAAACTCGGCATCATCTTTATGTGGCAACTGGTCACATTCAATCAATATCGAATTATCTCGTATAGATATTGATTCAAATACAGAAGAATGGGAGTTGCTAAAAATTGCCGGGTCTATGACTGGTAAGCTTCGGAATGGTTGCATTCCATCTATACTATTTTTCAAGAAAGCATATGTTGGATTTGAGTCGCTCATAAAACGTTCCTCTGCCTTTTCAATAGGATTCGGCGGAAGTTTTGGTCCTTGCGGTTCCTTCATTTTTTCAATATCATCAATATCATATACAAAAATACCCTTTGGAAATACGATTGAGATTCTAATATCTGTTGCCTTCGCTGTTCCCTTATTAAGCACTCTTATCTTGAACGCAACACCGCCGTTTATTATTGTCTTATACACACTCATCTGGTGTACATAATCATTTATTTCTTCTTCAGACGGTAGTGCTGCATTATAAGCCTGTAAGTCCTTTTCTTTTACATACTTTTTCAAATATGATTCAACGCAACTTAAATCAAGTGGTTCATACTTGTTTTTGTAGCATTCTCCATCATTATGATATAATTGGATTTTGTATGCATTATCAGAGCTATCAATAAGCAATTTTCCATGTGTTTTAAGACCTTTTTCATCCTCTTCTTCATCCTCCTGTTGATCCAGCACAACTGCGGCCATCAACTCAGGAACCCTCTTTACAATCTGTGATTTCAGCCCAGCATTTTCCTGCTCAAGTTCTCTTATCTTTTTATTCAAACTGAGAATTTCCGCATGACTTGCTTCAATATCAAAGGCATCTCCTCTTATCCACCCTGGACGCTTTTTTCGATCCATTTGCTGATGTAAAGATTCTGAAACCTCTCTAGCAAGTTCGTCAATATTAGTCCACCACTGTACCGTTCGTCCTTTTTTAGCTTCTGTCTTGAAATCAGCCAGCTTTTTTATACTTTCTGGATCTTTTTCCATAAATTCCGGCTTAATTGCCACATCATCATCAATTATGAATACCAGAATAGGAATTTTCTTCTCTCTCGCATAGCGAAATTCCTTTTCCGTATAGCTAATTCCAGCATCCGATCCAGATTCTATTACAGAGCCATATCGCTGTCCCAAAATCAAAACATAATAATCCGAACTATCAATCGTCTCTTGTATGATTTCCCACTGTTCTTCGTCAGCAGCGTTAAACATCTCCATGCCAACTGGGAAATGCATCATTGACAGGATTGCATCCCTTACTTTGCTACGTGCTTCTATCAAATCCTTATAAGTTGACGAAATAAAAATTTGGTATTTCTTTTCCATGTTATATCACTTCCTTACAAGATAGTGTTTTATTCTATAACTCACTGATTATTGTATAGCATATAATTCTCCTATCTCCTGAAGAATCTGTTCTTTCGTTCGTCCCACAAGCCCCAACTGTTTAACATCAACCGTTTCATTTTTCATTCGATCAACAAACTTCTGCATATCCTCATACACGCCACTGGGAGTGGCAATCTTGACCGTAGGGTCAATCAGTTCAGTCAATCGAAAAACGTCATTTTTATGCTTCTTAATGTTTTTACTATCAACGTGTTCTCCAGCTTCTTTGCGATCCGTCAAATCCATCCATGCTTTCGCCTTGAATGGAATCAAATATGCAGCATCCAAAACCGTCACTCCATCAACAGTCACTTTCCCCTGCTTCAAGAACTCATAGTAATCATCATCCAAAAGGATTGCAGACAAGCTAGATATGTCCTCATCCATTGGCAGCGGTGTCAATACTGCATCATCTGGAAGTTGAATTGCATCCAGTTTTCTAGTGAACAGTTCGATCATCGCTGGATAACGGTTTGACATCGGGTGACTGAACCGATAAAACTGCGGCATACCAGAGCTTTTATTACAATGTTCGTATCCAGCCTGTTTTACATAGTCCCAGAATTTTCTTCCAAAAGCCGCATCCACGGCTTCAATAATTAGAACAAGGTCAATGTCTTTTGTTGCACGGAAGTCTAAGCCTTCTTCCGTCATCAAGATGTCACACGCAGTTCCACCGATAATTGCATACTGGCTTTCGTTACCCTTGAACCATTCCTTAAAGCTTTCAATCCCTGTTACCATCTATCTTCCTCCACAGATTATTTAACATTTCTTCTACTGCTTCTTCTACCCGTTCATCTGCATCTTCCTTGAGCGATAATGCTAGAGAAAGTCCATCGACCATTTTTTCCTTCGATAATTTTCGTGGGTCATATCTCCACATTTCAACAGTCACCTGTGAATTTGAGTCCTGTAAATCCTTGGTCATGCAGTAATTCCACTGAGATACTTTTTCTGAAGCATAGCACCGAACACTAGGCGCATTGAGCATCGAATACTCCGCCAATGCGGAATATCCGCTCTCCAACAATTCAGTCTTTACTTCCTCGCATGGAACATAGACCGTCCTTTTCACAGGATTGAGCAGAACTTTCTCTGCTTTGTAAAACAACTCTTTGGCGGAGTTTTCCGAAAACAGTATCTTCTGCACTCCAATTTTTCTTGATCGCAGAAATCCCATTCCTTCAAGTTGTTTAGAAGCTCTGGAAATAGATGTTGGTGTCAAATCCAAATCTTTTGCAGCTTGACTTGTGGACAGCTCCTTTGCTCCCTCATAAATAAAATAAAGCAACAGCATCTGTGCCGATGGCAAGATTTCTTCTCTGTCACTCTTTTCTGCATCACAGCGTTCCTGCAAATATGCTGCCATAAAGGGCAGATAAATTTGCTTTCCATCCACAATAAATGCTATTTTCTCTCGAAGCAAATACTCTTTCTGCCGTGCAGTGATCTGTTCCAATACTAAAATCACAGGACAATCCGCAACCTTTTTCACACGTTCCAGATGCTTTTTTAATGTTTCCACCTGCTCCAATTCGGTTTTAGGATACAAAAAAACGGTTTTTTGACCATTCAGAGATACTTTCTGTGAATCATACGCGTCGTTCGTAGGGCTCGTGCCCGCCGAAAAACCGCAATATCTGGTGGTCATTTTTATTGACGAACCGTCGAAAGTGAAATACGGCGGCGTGATCGCGGCACCGGTGTTCAAGTCCGTGACGTCGCGGGTCATGGCGTATCATGGCTCGCTGCCGGACCCCGGCGCGCTGACCCCGGCGCAGATCAAGGCCCAGGAAAAGGCCGAGGCCCGGGCCCGCGCCCGTGCGGTGCGGCGGGGGAGCAAGGAAAAGACCGTGCTTGGCGAGTACCGCAGCGAGTTGGCGACGAAGAAGACGGCGTTGCCGGTTCGGGATTCGGGAACGGTCCCGGACGTGGTGGGGCAGTCCGTGCGGCGGGCTGTGGAAATGTTTGCCCGGCAGGGGCTTGTCCCTGTCATCAAGGGCAATGGTTCAAGAGTGGTACGACAAACGCCGGAACCGGGCGTGCGTTGGGCGGGGAAGGATTCGGCCCCCACGTCATGCGTTCTTTGGCTTTCGGAGCAGGAATAATGGGAATGTATCCGCTTTCGTTACTGGAATCCCGCGTGGCCGCGCAGGGGATGGAGTTGTGCAGTCCGTACGCCCCACCCGCTCAAAAGGAAGTTTGGTAAAAGCGGAGTCGGCCAGA
>OGZG01000999.1_pt1 | contig 21909 bp, 19 predicted proteins | sample 1576781 | NCBI WGS metagenome assembly OGZG01 (sample SAMEA3541502, study PRJEB24748) | human gut metagenome | biome: human gut; feature: human-associated habitat; material: faeces | place: China | collected 2012 | reverse complement strand
GATAAAGCCCATGATAATCTTTTCCAACTCCTCAGGCTTCAGCCTCACTGCGATTAGGGGTGATAACCGTAGCGGTAGGAATGAGTTTAGATTTTAAGAAATTCACAGCCTCATCTGCTACAAGTCGGTCACCGCTGGTGGCAATCATAACAGGATCCATTACGTACGGAATATCCTTGCTCACATAAGGATAAATGAGGTCCATCATTTCCGGTAAAGCAATCATGCCCGTCTTAACAGCTTGAGGAGGAATGTCAGAATACACATCGTGTAACTGTTTCTCTATGCTTTCTAAGGATAGATGTTCTACGTGGTGAACGCCCGTTGTATTTTGGGCTACTACAGAGGTAACAATAGCCATACCGTATACATTTCGGCTTTGGAAGGATTTCAAATCAGCCATAATGCCAGCACCACCGCTCGGGTCAGTACCAGCAATTGTTAGTGCAGTATGTAGTTTCATTATGCCTCCTTATGTAATAGATGACGACGAGATAAGATTTGTAATACTACGAAGCCTATGCAAGCACCTGCCACAGAGCTCATGGAGAAGGATGTAATCAAGGTCAATAACGCCAACGGTTTCCCTAATAGGAAGTTAGCAATGGGATAGCTCACAAGAGCACCAATGAGACCTGTACCGATGATCTCACCTAGAGCTGCTGCCCAGATGGCATTGTATTTCTTATATAAATACGCAGATAGCCAAGCGCCAATCATGCTACCAGGAAAGGCCAATGGAGAGCCTAGTGCTAATACATTACGTAAACAAGATGTACTAAAAGCAGCGCCTACGGAAAATCTCGGCCCAACTATAACGGCTAAGATCACATTAATCATATGTTGAAACGGAAAAATACGAGCCGGCCCAACGGGAATAGATGTTGTGGATAACACGACACCTAAGGCTACACATATGCTAGCAATAATCAGTTTTTTCATAATACCTCCAAATATATAAAAACGAGACCACTCCAAATGGAATGGTCTCGTAATAGTTTAGTATTATGTTTCACTCCACTTCCCTACGCCAGTATTATCTGGATCAGGTCTAGGGTTTTGAATGGTCAATCTCAGCAAAAGCACCCCTAGTGGCAATATATTTTTATACTCTAGTTATAACATTATTATACAATCCATGCAACAAAAGAATTGACGGTTCACTTATAGACGCCTATAATAAAGCCATAACGGGGTGCTCACACGAGTGGGCTGAGAGTAAGCTAATGCTTTAACCCATAACCTGATTTGGATAATGCCAACGTAGGGAACATAGAGGATTAATAGCCGAGTTCCTGTGAACTCGGCTTTTTCTATGACTTCCTGGCAAGGAGGACGTATGAAAGACACACACATTACACAACCACAGTTCGCCATGATATGGTTTGGTGCCGCGCTATCCATAGCGGAGATTATGACGGGAACCTATCTGGCCCCCTTAGGGCTCACCCAAGGTCTATATGCCATCATACTGGGGCATATCATCGGCGGTATATTACTCTTTGGAGCTGGCCTCATCGGTGGACGCTTGCGGCAAGGCAGTATGAATACTACCGCTTTCAGCTTTGGCCGACTAGGGGCTAAAGGCTTTGCCTTTTTAAATATGCTGCAACTCATCGGATGGACTAGCATCATGATCTACGATGCTATGCTCGCCTTACAAGAGCTAGCACCCCTATCCCCTATGATTTGGACGATAGCTATTGGCGCGCTTGTCATCCTGTGGCTTTTCATCGGCCTCCACAATACGGGCTATATTCAAGCTATTGTATCTGTTCTATTGCTAGGTCTCACCCTCTACATGGGCGCTCACATGATAGCTCAATGGCCTAGTGAAAGTAGCCTTATAGCTAGTGGAAATATGAGTTTTATGGCAGCCCTCGAGTTATCTATCGCCATGCCACTCTCTTGGCTTCCTCTTATTAGTGATTATACGCGCGAAAGCAAAAAACCTTTCTCTGCATCACTGACAAGTGCTACAGTCTATACAGTAACAAGTATTGTTATGTATACCTTAGGTCTTAGCGCCGCTATCTTTGGCGGTGGCGACTCCATCATTACCATCATGATGAACGCAGGCCTCGGCCTTGCAGGACTTATCGTTATTATCTTCTCTACCGTTACTACAACCTTTATGGACGCTTACTCTGCAGGCGTATCTAGTACGACGATCTATAGCGGAGCCTCCAGTAAAGGCGTAGCCGTTATCGTAACTATCGTCGGCACCATTGCGGCTATCCTATATCCAATGGATGATATTACAGACTTCCTATACCTCATTGGATCTGTATTTGCTCCAATGATTGCCATCCTATTAGCTGATTATTTTATCAATCATCAACAAGTACAAACACTATCGGCTTATCTAGTAAGAGGTCTCATTTGGGCTGTATCCGTTGGCTTATACCACTATATGTTACATAGTGAAAGCACTATCGGTGCTACACTACCATCCTTTGCTATGGCATTTATCGTTACCGCTATTGTGGGATTTATAAGTAAAACAGCGCATGCATCAACAGAAATTAAGTAACATTAGCAAATAACATCTATTATAAACGTACTAATTCAATACTAAAGATAAGGCTAAATACACTGCTATCAACTATCTAAAAAGAAAACACCTTCACAATCCACCAGTAGGATTATGAAGGTGTTTTTTATTATCTTAATTTTTAAAGTTATTCAGATATCGTAATGAGCCCGTTTTCACAGATCCAATGTCTATCCCCTACAGCTTCTACTTCGCTTTCATCATGTGTCACCCATACGCAAGGTACATCCCATTCGCGAATGATGGAAACGAGGTCTTCACGCACTTGTTTTCGTAAATTCCAATCGAGTGCCGACAAAGGCTCATCAAGGAGCAGAGTAGTCGGTTTTGAGTAGAGTGCACGGCCTAGTGCAACCCGCTGTTGCTCACCACCAGATAAGCTACCAGCCTTGGTATTACGATATTTCTCTAAACCTAACCGTTGTAACAGTGTATCACACATGTCAGGTGTGCCTCGTTTACTATAGGTAATATTATGTTCTACAGACAAATGAGGAAATACAATATTGCCTTGCGGCATATAGCCTACTTGCCGTTTTTGAGCAGGCACCCATATCTTTTTACCTCGATCAACCCACGTCGTATCATCATATTGAATACTACCAGTGGTTGGTTTTACAAGACCTGCAATACATTTGATAAAGGTACTTTTACCACTGCCGGATTGACCAGTCAGCACAGTAATGCCAGAAGGCAATGCCCCATCAGCTTTCACAGTCACAGAAGGTCTAGCTACAGTAAAGGAAAATGTAATCATAGAACCTCCTAGTTATTCTCTGTATGGCGGAACAAGGACCCCTTCGTAATGAGGTGAATGCCGCTCAACAATGCCAATGTAAGTACACAAATATATACAACAAGCTCAAAGGCATCCATGTACTGCCCTGCCTCTACGTAGGAGTAAATAGCTAACGGCATAGTACGAGTTACCTTCGGAATATTACCAGCGATTAAGATGGTAGCACCAAATTCCCCCATGGCACGGCAGAACGCCAAGATGCTACCTGTTAAAATACCTTTCCATGCAAGAGGCACAGATATGGTAAAGAATATACGCAATTCTGAAGCGCCCAATGTACGCGCTACATCCTCCATATTATGATCGACGGACTGCAACGCAGAACGCACCGTTTGATAAAATAGGGGGAATGCAATGACAGAGGATGCAACGACTGCACCAGAAGCTGCAAAGACTACACTCATGCCATGAGCTTCGAGCCACGCACCGAACGCATATCCTGGAGTAAACACCATGAGAAGTGCAAAACCAACAACCACTGGTGGCAACACAAGGGGCAATGTAATTAGGGCATCTAAAATAGCCATACCGCCCCACTTACAACGATTCATCCAATAACAAGCACCTAAGCCTATAACAATAACGATGATAAGAGCAATGCTCGCCACCCATAAGGATAGCCAAAATGGACTCATGACACGCCCCCTTTCTATCAATAAGACTAAAATCAGTAATAATAAAAATACATCTAGTTTTAAAATGATTTACTTATTTGCATCATATAGCATATGAAAATGTATGTCTAACATATTCATAATAATATCTATATTGTATCATAAGAAAACGCTAGCCCTGAAAGCTAGCGTTTAACTCTTATTTAGAAGGAGAGAAACCGTATTTTTCTAATACTTTTTGGCCTTCTGGGCTCATTACATATTGGTAAAAGTCTTTTGCCAATGCGTTGTCATATTTTTTAATGATACCGATTGGATAAATAACTGGATCATGGGAATCTGCCGGTGTTACAGCAGAAATTTGAACTGCATCACCTGCAGCAATAGCATCTGTTTTATAGATAAAGCCCGCATCACCAGCACCTTGACTAATGGATGCTGTTACAGCTTTTACGTCTTTAGCATATACTACATTTGGTTCAACTTGTTCCCAAACACCTAATTTTGTTAATACTTGTTTACCATAATTACCAGCTGGTACTGTTTCAGGATTACCTAAAACGATACGTTTAACAGAAGCAATTTGATTTAATTCAATTTTAGGTTGGCCTTTTGGAACTACAAGAACTAATTCATTAGTTACAAATGGTTTAACATCTGTTACAAGGTCTTTGTCTTGCAACATTTTCATATTCTTTTCGTCAGCAGAGATGAATAAGCTAGCTGGTGCGCCTTGTTCAATTTGTTGGCGCAATGTGCCAGAACCAGCAAAGTTAATAGCAATTTGGTCGTCTGATAAGTTATGACTCTTTTTGTAGGACTCTGCCAATTCAGTAAGAGCACCTTTCAAGCTCGCTGCCGCTTGTACAGTAATCTTTTCAGATGTGCTTGGTTTAGCAGAATCTGCTGCTTTGTTTGTGTCACTACCACACCCCACTAACAAGGCTAGCATGAAAACGCTCATTAATACTAATAGAATTCGTTTCATAATTCCTCCTGTGCATCCCTTTGGACTCCACACTGTGAAAGCTATGGTTACTCACCGTAGAGACACGTTCAAAGAACAAACTAAAATATACGATATATTCACATTATACTATAAGTTCGTTCACTAAGATGTATGTAATAACTCACATTTTGTATATATATTTCTGATGAATACCATAAGAAATCATAATGGATAAAACTTTTAAGCCCCGAACAATACATACTATGGTATGATAATACTATACATTAAATCCATACTAAATTAATAAGAAACTCTAGGTGAGATAATGAATATATTCGAGCTAATAGGACATATATTTATGAACTCTATGATTCCTATTTTTATACTGATAGGCGTAGGGTTTATATTGGATAGAAAATTTAAACTAGATTTATATACACTGAGTAAACTAAACTTCTATATATTATTGCCTACCTTTGTATTTAGGGCTATGTATGAAGCTAAATTTACATCAGGTACGTTAGAAATCGTATTTTGTGCACTAGTTGTACTCATACTGAACTCTATCCTTTCAGGTGTAGTCGGCAAAATACAAGGTTATGATGTAGCAAAAATCGCCACATTAAAGAACTGCGTTATGTTTAACAATGTCGGCAATATGGGCATCGCCCTTGCCATCTTTGTATTTACCAATGTGCCTTACGTCATCGATGGCGCAACCCCCTATGCTGATTTAGGTCTTGTCAGCGTCGTATCCATTATGATTATACAGACCATTACAAGTAATACCTATGGTTTCTACCAAGCTGGTGCTGGGCGTTTGAGCACAAAGGATGCGTTAAGCGTAGTCTTCCATATGCCTATGGTATATGCTATACCGCTTGCATTACTTTGCCAGCTCTTACCATTTGATTTACACGGTCTATTCTTCTTTGCCCCTCTTAAAATCTTTGCTAATGCCTTTGTAGGCGTAGCTATGATCGCTTTAGGGGTGCAGATTAACAGAACGCCATTAAACTTCTTTAAGGCGGATGTTATGCTCGCTACATCCTTACGTCTCGTCGTAAGTCCTCTCATTGCTGCAGTTATTACTATATTATTTATAATGTTCTATGGTCCTATGCACCCGATTGCAGCGCAAACGATTGTCATCACCTATAGCGTACCAACAGCCATCAATATGGCCCTTATTGCTATCGAGATGAAAAACAATCCAGAATACGCTACGCAAATTGTAATGGGTACAACCATACTATCAGCAGTAACTATGCCACTATTTATTACGATAGCCTATTACCTCTTCCCTTTATATTAATACTAGTATACCTATACAAAAAGGAGCCGTATAAACGGCTCCTTTTCTTATATTTTAACTTTATATATCTTTAGAGGATATATATATATCATGAGTACTTTTGTATATCCCCAATCAAGTTAGACAAATAGTATGCAATACGGCTATATAACTATTGATGAGATACGTGTTCCATACCCATTCTTACGAGACCTTCTACGTGATCATCGTTTAGAGAGTAGTATGCAGTTTTACCTTCCTTGCGATAGGTCACAAGTCTTGCTTGACGGAGTACACGCAATTGGTGAGAAATAGCAGATTGTCCCATCCCCATTGTTTCTGCAATGTGATTTACACACATTTCGTTTTCTAATAATAATTCTACTATTTTAAGGCGTGTAGGGTCACCCAGGATTTTAAACAGTTCTGCTAGCTTTAGCAATGATTCTTGTTTGTCGCTCATATAGTCCCCCATTTTATAAACCATTATCTATGTTTATTTATTGTTCTCATGTAACTTAATTTCGTTCTTATTTGTAAACCTGAATGGCATACATACAAATATTATATCATTTTTACGCTATAAAAAAGAGACTTTGTTACAACAAAGTCTCTTTTTGTATCATATCTGTACAGGATATGAATTATTTAATGATCAATACAGGGCAAGTGGAGTGACTAGTTACATAGCTACTTACGCTACCCATGAATAAGCCTTTCAATGGACCAAGGCCACGGCTACCCATTACGATAAGGTCAGCATTATATTTTTTAGCTACTGCTAATAATGCAGGACCAGGGGAACCAACTTCGAATACGCTTTTAACTTTTACGCCTGTAGGAATTTCTTTCACTACATCGTTAAGAATTTCTTTACCAGTTTCTTCCATATCTTCTGCAATTTGTTCAGATACGTAACCACCGGAAATTGGTGTTTGATCGAAATTGGAAATAGCAGACACGATATTTGCAACGTGAACAATAATCAATTCAGCATGGTTGCGGTCCGCTACAGCGAGAGCATGTTCCAACGCACGTTTAGCATTTTCAGAACCATCAGTAGGTACGACAATAGTTTTGTAGGTAACCATAATAACCCCTCCTATTTCTAATCCCTCAAAGGGGATATGATCAAAGATCGTTTAGCCTATATTATTATATTCTAGACCATCAAGGAAAACTCCTCTTTTTCTAGAGGATTTCTTTTATTATAGCACAAATCATACAGATTTATACAAATAAAAGAATATTATGTGTATATTATAAAACTTGTGATGATTGGTTAGTATTCAATGTAGTAGTCAATTTAAACCCATCCAGCACATCGATGAGCTCTGGTGTGCTAAGGCTAGTGCCTGCTGGGCCAATCATACGAGCCACGGCTACATTGCCTTCATTACCTAAGATAATAGTAGCGGCAAAGGATACTGGTGCAGCTGCAGATGTATCAGCCGTATTAGGATTCTTCATATGACCTGCCAAGTAGAACATTACATTACCATCGATAATATGTGTTTCATAACGAGTAATGGTTGCCTTATTCACCTCAACCAATTGTTTAAGGTAATAATCACCTAGCATTTGTTTGCCCATCATTGTAGGCATGCCTGTGCTAACCGCTTGTACGGGGATTGTAAAGGATTCAATATCAAGGCGCACATTATGCTTAGCGAAAGCAATTTTACCCTTTTCATTTAGACGGGTAAAACCTTTTGGATAGGCAAATTTAATACCTTCAGCTACGCTGATATCACTTGTGCCAGAGATAAACTGCTTAACACCTTTGATTGTACTAGAACCAGACTTATTTAGTAATTCAAAGGATGGAATTGTATGTTCCATCAAGCCTTGTTCCATAAATTCCCCTTGAATAGGAGCATAGGTGCTCGCCAAATTGTAGCGATGCGTTGGATCCTTATCCATGATGAATTCCGCTTCAAATACAGATTGAACAGGCTCTGTAGATGTCATTTCAGCATACGATTTTGGTGTTGTCTTATCCCAACGTGCTGATATAGCCCCTTTCTTGTTAAAGAAGCCCCCAACGATATCGTTATTTTCAAAGACATTACTATGCTGACGCCAGATGCTCAAGTACTCTTCATCAGACATGCCCTTGATTGGCACACCATACCAAGTCGTATTCCATTCCTTTTGAGATACCCCGTCTTGCGGTGTATTATTGCGTTTTGTGAAAGACACAGTATAGGAATCATCTTGTGTTGGACCTGCTAGGTTGAAAGAATAGCCTTGAATATGCTCACTTTCACTACGCACATCCATATCTAGCTTAACACCATCGGCTACACGCCATGGAATCGTAAAGGTATAGCCATTTTTATAGTCCTTAACTACTGTGTTCATCGTAGTCGCATACGATTTATACTGATCTGGCAAAATAGAGGCAGAGTCTTTTTGGGAATCTACGATTGCCATCGGAGTTCCAGGTGTGCCTTGCAAGCCTTCTGCCATAATAGAGGTCGTGCTCATAGCCATGACAGCTAACGTAGCAGCAATAAAACGTAACTTCATAAGACCTCCTATAACATGTTCTCCAAGAACGCTTTCGTTCTATCGTTCTGTGGATTGTTGAAAATTTGTTCTGGTGTACCTTCCTCTTGGATAACACCATCCGCCATAAAGATGACACGATCAGATACTTCACGAGCAAAGTTCATTTCATGAGTTACGATAATCATCGTCATATGATCATCAGCCAACTGTTTAATAGTCTTAAGAACCTCACCAGTTAATTCTGGGTCAAGGGCAGATGTAGGCTCATCAAAGAGCATGATTTCAGGATTCATCGCCAATGCGCGAGCGATGGCCACGCGTTGTTGTTGACCGCCAGACAAACGGGATGGATACATATCGCGCTTTTCCCATAAGCCAACTTTATTAAGTAATCGCTCTGCAATCGGTAAAATTTCATCATCTTTCATACCTTTTACCATGCGCGGCGCGATCATAATGTTATCAAGCACCGTCATATGAGGGAATAAATTGAAAGATTGGAATACCATGCCCATGCGTAATAATAAGTCATGTTGTGTTTCTTGGCTAGCATAGTTTACAGTGCCATTAGCATCTGTACTAGCAAGGACAGTACCATCTACAGTAATAGAACCACCATCAATGGTTTCCAATTGACCTAAGCAGCGTAAAAATGTAGATTTACCAGACCCAGATGGGCCGATGATAGAAACGATTTCCCCTCTATCCATTTTGAGCGATACATCGCGCAATACAGTTTGATTGTTAAAGCGTTTTTCAATACGCTCCATATTTACAAATGTCATAAGTACCTCTTACATCGTCGTATAAATAAATAGCTGTAATTTCAAATCGGCTATAGCCCTTAAAAACAACTAAGTCCATATCTACGACACACTACTACAGAATAGATTAATCTTCATATACAGCAAATCGTCTTTCTAAGTAGTTGAAGATATTTGTCAAAATAAAGGTAAAGATCAAGTAGAACAAAGCTGCCACTAAGAAGGCAGAGATATCAAAGTCACGTTGTACGATAGATTTTGTAATACGCAAGATATCATTCATAGCCAATACGTATACAAGAGACGTATCTTTCAACAAGTTAATTGTTTCGTTCGCAAGCGGAGGCAATACGCGTTTAAACATTTGTGGCAAGATGATTTTACGCATTGTTTGAGCATAAGTAAAACCAAGAACCTTTGCCCCTTCGTACTGACCACGAGAAATGGATTGAATACCACCACGGAAAATTTCACATAAATACGCTGCGTAGTTCAACACGAATGTAAGTACTGCAGCTGTAGCATCATCCATTTGGACTGCTCCATCTGTAATGATAGGCAATGCATAATATACGAATAAAATTTGTAACATTAATGGTGTGCCGCGCATCAAATATACGAAGGCTTCAACAATTTTGTCGAGCACTGTAAATTTTGATAGACGTACCAAAGCAAGTAAGATACCGCCAGGGATGGATAAAATCCATACAATACAGAATAGCGATACGGTTACCTTTAAACCATCAGCGATGGTTGGGATAATCTGCAATAAATAATCTAACATGGAATACTCCTTCAAAACACGACTAGAGAAGAGGCATCTGGCCTCTTCTCTAGTGTACATTTCGTTCTTTAATTATCTGTTGTACATACTGACCATAGTACTATTAGTATATCACGAATTGTACTATTTAGCATCGCTCTTATCTAGGTCTGCGCTAGAGCCCAACCATTTTTCAACGATTTTATCAGCAGTACCATCTTTTTTCATGTCCGCTAAGATACCATTGATTTTATCACGTAATGCAGTGTCATCTTTACGGAAACCAACAGCGAAGTTGTCAACACCGTAATCAGTACCGTCTACGATTTTGTATTTACCAGGTTCTTTTGTCATGAGGTAACGAGCGATAACACCATCGGCGATAACTGCATCAACACGACCAATACCAAGATCCATGAAAGCACTTACGAAGTCAGCATAAGATTTTGTTTCTTTCACAGTTTTACCGCTTGGATCATTTTGTAATGCAGATTCACCAGTACTAGCTTGTTGAACACCTACTACTTTACCTGCTAAATCAGCTTTGGATTTGATGGAGTCATCATCATTACGAACAACGATGTATTGTTTATCCTTCATGTATGGATTGGAGAACAAAATATTTTTCTCACGTTCAGGAGATACTGTTAAGCCATTCCATAAAGCGTCGATTTTTTTAGATTTCAACTCGGCTTCTTTACTGGACCAGTCGATAGCTTTGAACTCTACCTCCATACCAGCGCGTTTAGCTGCTTCTTTAGCCATATCGATATCTAAACCTACGATTTCGCCTTTATCATCTTTAAAGCCCATTGGAGGGAAGCTATCATCTAAGCCGATAACGATTTTTTTAGGTAATTCTGTATTAGCAGTTTTAGTATCGCTACCACAACCCGTTACAAATACCATCATAGATACTGCTGCAAGGCCAACGGCCATCATTTTTTTCCACTTCATAACTATCCTCCACGGTGTGTTACACCTTTAACTACTTGCTATTATATGCTGTACAGAACTCACCTCTGCACCCGATGATTGTATTATACTTTAGTTCGTTAAAGTTGTAAATAGCTAATTTGATGAATTTTTGGATTTTCTTAATTTCTTAATATTACATATCATCTATTGTAAGGATAAAGCATTTGTATAACCTATATTTTAAAGATTTGAATGCTTATTAATAGCTTCAATCATGGCCATTTTATCTTTATACCCTACCTGCGCGAGGTCTAAGGGTATGACATAAATACCACCATGACCATTCATAGCCTGCAATTCACGCCAACCTTCGGTAAACCCAATAATATGCTCGTAATCTACAAAGACAAAATATTCATCCCCATGAAAAAGACTGTGAAAGTATTCTATAAAAGAAAAAGGCCTACGTTTCAACACGAGGCCCTTTTCACAGATAAAAGCTTGACTTTCACCTAATCTATGAAGGGTCCACAATATAAGGAGTAACAACAGATAATACAATATACGCTCAGCCCAATCGGACGGCAAATATTTCACAATTAACACGCACACCAATAGACCGACGATGCGTCCAGTCCACTGGATTCCACGATGTATTTCTAAGCTCTGTTGTACGGCACCTGATGAAAAGCGTTCCATTGCCTCTTGTTTCGTCATGGCTTACCTCACAAATTGAAAGTCTACTATATGATTTTATTTACGGCACAAGCCCATAGCTTGCTCAACTTTACGGTACATTTGACTTGCTTTAGCATGAGCCTTAGCAGCACCTTCATCGAGAATTACATCGAGTTCAGGGCTTGCAATCAATTCATTGTAGCGTTGTTGGATTGGCTCAAGAGTTGCCACTAATAGGTCTGCAATATCGGATTTAAATACGCCATAACCTTTACCTGCATACATTTCTTCGATAGCTTCATAGCTGTCTTTTGTGATAGCACGGTAAATGCCCATCAAGTTAGAAATGCCCGGTTTGTTTTCTTTATCGTAACGCACTGCATTATCAGAGTCAGTTTGAGCGCGTTTCAATTTTTTCACAATCAAATCTGGTGCATCCAAAAGGCGAATAGTAGCATTTTGGTTATCATCAGATTTACTCATTTTCTTAGTAGGCTCTTGTAAGCTCATAACGCGAGCACCACCTTCGCCTACCTTGATATCAGGTACTACGAAAGTTTCACCGAATCTACGGTTAAAACGCTCTGCCAAATTACGAGTCAACTCAAGATGTTGTTTTTGGTCTTCACCTACAGGAACATAGTTTGTACCATATAACAAGATATCTGCCGCCATCAATGGTGGGTACGTAAGCAATGCTGTAGGAATAGAGTCACCTTGCTTTTGAGACTTATCTTTGTACTGCGTCATACGCTCTAATTCGCCAACATAGCTGATAGATTGCATAACCCAACCGAGTTTAACGTGCTCAGGTACTTCGGATTGTACAAACAATGTTACCTTTTTAGGATCGAGGCCAACCGCTAGGTACAACGCAGCCAAATTACGAGTATTTTGGAATAACTCTTTTGGATCTTGCGGTACAGTGATTGCATGTTGGTTAACGATACAATAATAACATTCGTCAGTATCTTGATAGTCTAAGAAATTACGTAAAGCCCCCAAATAGTTACCAAGTGTTAACTCACCACTTGGTTGGATGCCGGAAAATATAACTGCCATAATAGTCTCCCTATATTGAAATAAACCAACAGTGCCGAAGCACTGTTGGTTATATATATTATTCTACGGTTACAGATTTAGCCAAGTTACGTGGTTTATCTACATCTGCGCCGCGTGTAATCGCTGCGTAGTACGCCAATAATTGCAATGGTACAACCGCAAGGATTGGAGCGATGAATTTATTTGCACGAGGCACATAGATTGTATGGTCTACGTGTTTAGATAATTCTTCGTCACCTTTCATGCCAATACCAATTACAACAGCTTCACGAGCTTTTACTTCACGGATGTTGCTAATCATCTTATCGTACACATCTTCTTGTGTAGCCAATGCGATAACAGGTACGCCTTCTTCAATAAGAGCCAATGTACCATGTTTCAACTCGCCACCAGCATATGCTTCAGCGTGGATGTAAGAAATTTCTTTCAATTTCAAAGCACCTTCCATGGCTACTGCATAGTCGATAGCACGACCCAAGAAGAACGCATCAGATTTGAAGCCATAATGTTTAGCAAAGGCTTTCATATCTTCATCTACTTCAAAGATTTCATGAATCAATGTAGGTAAGTTTTTAATACCGCAGATGATTTCTTCGCCTACAGCTGGATCCATTTTACCGTTCAATTGGCCAAGGTATACAGCGAACAACAAGCCTGCTACTAATTGAGTAGTATACGCTTTTGTAGACGCTACAGAGATTTCAGGACCTGCCCATGTGTACACAGTGTTATCTGCTTCACGGGAAATACTGGAACCTACTACGTTTGTAATTGCCAAGGATTTAGCGCCATGACGTTTAGCCTCTTTCAAAGCAGCCAATGTATCGGATGTTTCACCGGATTGACTGATAACGATACATAATGTTTTATCATCAGTCAACGGATTGCTATAACGGTACTCAGATGCAATTTCCACACTTACAGGAATGCGCGCCAAGTTTTCAATATATTGTTTTGTTACAAGACCTGCATGGTATGCTGTACCACATGCAACGATGAGGATTTTATTGAAAGCTGCTACATCGTCAGCAGTCCAATTCAACTCATCAAAGATTGCTGTTTTACCATCTTCGGAGATATGTGTACCGAATGTATCACGTACAGCTTTAGGTTGGTCATGAATTTCTTTCAACATGAAGTGTTCATAACCACCTTTTTCAGCAGCCTCTGCATTCCAACTTACATGGAATACTTCTTTATCGATAGCATTACCTTCACGGTCAAATACGGATACATTATCACGAGTTACGATAGCTAATTCACCATCGCTCAAGATATATGTATCACGTGTATAGTTAATGATTGCTGGAATATCGGATGCTACAAAGTTTTCGCCTTTGCCAAGACCGATAACCAATGGATTTTCTTTTTTAGTACAAATGATTTTGTCTGGCTCATCAGCACAGATGATTTCAAGGGCATACGCACCGTCAACACGAGCAAGCATGCGGCGTACAGTACTTACGAAATCGCCATCGTACATATCCTCTAATAAATGAGCTACTACTTCTGTATCAGTTTCAGATTTGAAATGGTATCCTTTTTCGATAAGCTCTTCTTTTAAAGGCATGTAGTTTTCGATGATACCGTTGTGAACAACAGCAAATTTACCATCTTCAGATGCATGAGGATGGGCATTCATATCGGATGGACGACCATGTGTAGCCCAACGAGTATGACCAATACCTATAGTCCCTTCATTAGGATCTGCTTTTACAATCGCCTCAAGATTAGCTAGACGGCCAACCTTCTTTTGAATTTTGATTACATTTTCAGCACCAATAACAGCGATGCCTGCAGAGTCATAACCACGGTATTCTAACTTTGCCATACCGTCCAATAAGAAATCAGATGCTTGATTAAAGCCAATGTATCCTACGATACCGCACATAAATATATCCTCCTATAACTGGGGGTATTACTAGCCCCAGCAAAAAACTAAGGCTAACTAATTACTATTCTAACTTAACGATCTAAGTTAATGTTCAAATTATGTATCAAATAGTATTTGAATACAATTCATTCAGATACACTTTGTCCCCATCGTTACCAATGGGCTTTTTAATATCTGTTACGACATGAATATGCCGGAAGAGCATCCGCTGATGATTCGATGACTCTTCACCTCGTCTACCCTAACGACTGCCTTCGTGGGTACTTGCGCTATTCGCCTTTACGAATTAGGGAACTCCTTTCTATAAGATACGGCAGATCTTAACAGTATACATCATATACCAATCTATATTATACGTGATAAGTAATGGTGAAAGCAAGATATCCTCATCGACATATCTAAACATCACAGTTAATATTTGTTTATAAATCCCATGTATCATTCATACTATTTTCACAGATAATTACTATACTTCTTACAATCTTAATTTTACACAATTCGATTTTATCGCGCAATAAATATTTGGAGGTTATTATATATGACACATTCACGTAACTATAAAACTTTAAGACGTTTCATCGTTCCCGCTTTAGCGGGTGGCGCCCTCGCAGCACTCGCATTCGCCCCTACCTTTGGTGCAGAACCAATACAAGCTAATGTTCTAACACAAAGCATATCTGCCCCTAAGGCTGATGTGCCTAACGCTAATACACCTAAAAACGATGTACCTAGACCAGATGATGTAAAGACAGGAGAAATTAATGAACCAACGCCTCATAAGGAAGCTAATCCTAGTACTTTCACAGGCACATCTGTTATTAGTGAAAATAAAACATTAGAACACCAACGATTCGACAATACTACAAGCGATCAAAATGCTTTCATCGGAAAAAACAAAGCCACTATCACCATCGATAGCAGCGTATTTGATAAACAGGGTAACACCACAAATGATGACAACAGTAATTTCCGCGGACAAAATGCAGTAGTGCTCGGCATCGAAGGCAGTCAAACGAGCATTAAAAATAGTAATATTACATCTAATAGTATTGGCTCTAATGCGGTATTTGCCACTGGCGAAGGCTCTGTTATTAATATAGAAAATACAAATATTCACACTAAGGGCGACTCCTCTCGCGGCTTAGATGCGACCTACAAAGGCACTGTAAATGGTAAAAATTTAACCATCACCACTGAAGGGGCTCACTCTGCTACGCTTGCTACAGACCGTGGCGAAGGCACCATTAATGCAGAAGCAGCCAAGCTAACAACCTATGGTGCGGGTAGCCCTGTTATCTACTCCACCGGCAATATTACAGCAAACAGTATCAACGGCGTAGCTAACAAGAGTGAAATAGGCGTCGTAGAAGGTAAAAACTCCATTACCCTTACGAACTCTAATGTTACAGGCTACCACGATAATGGCTTCATGCTATACCAAAGTTTCTCCGGTGATGCTGAAAGCGGTATTGCTCGTTTAAAAGCAGAAAATAACACACTTACAACTCATGGTACAGGCGCTTTCATCTATGTAAACAACACTACAGCCGAAGTAGACCTTACAGGCAACGCAATTGTAATGCCAAATACTACCACACTCGTGAAAGCCGCAGCAGACTCCCGCTGGGGTAAAGATGGTGAAAACGGTGGTCACCTCACACTTCGCGCATCCAACCAAGAACTTAACGGTAACATCGTAGCCGACTCCATCAGCACTGTCGCACTAGACATGACTAATGGATCCAGCCTCGTAGGCGCTGTAAACACAGACAACACAGCTAAAGAAATTACAATGAAACTCAGCAAAGACTCTACCTGGACACTCACAGGCGACAGCTATGTAAAATCCTTAACAAACGAAGACACAACAAACAGTAACATTCACTTAAATGGATACAAACTCGTTGTGGCTGATAAATAATAACAAAAGCACTACTCTGAATGATTACAATTCAAAGTAGTGCTTTATTAGTTTAATCTTAGTAGAGATGGTTCCTCGCTGTGGATTTTGCTTCGCAAAATCTTACGCTCGGAACAAAGTGATGTGTGGGCTTCATCGTCGCAAGCTCCTCTACCGCCTCACACCCTACTTTTATTCCGCTAACCCTTGTTCTCTGCCAATAATATCAGCGATTTCTTGGCATAGGGATTGTAGCGCTTCTTGGTCTGGACCTTCAGCCATTACACGGATGAGTGGTTCTGTACCGGATGCACGTACTAGAACGCGACCTTCATCACCAAGTTCACCTTCAGCGGTTACGATAGCAGCTTTAATAATATCATTGTCTTCCCAACCTGTTTTAGTAGCAACTCGAACGTTTACTAATACTTGTGGGTATTTCGTCATAATGCTAGCAAGTTCAGAAAGTGGTTGATTTTTTTCTTTCATAAGAGCCGCTACTTGCACAGCTGTTAACATACCGTCACCAGTTGTATTGTGATCTAAGAAGATTACGTGACCAGATTGTTCACCACCAACGGAGAGGTCATGTTCACGCATGTATTCCAATACATAGCGGTCACCAACTGCAGTAGACACAGTTTTCATACCAAGTTCTTCTGCTGCTTTATGGAACCCAATATTACTCATAACAGTACCAACTACTGTATCGCCTTTTAGCTTGCCTTCTTCTTTTAATTTAAGGGCACACAATAACATGATTTGGTCGCCATCGAGAACTTCGCCTTTTTCGTCAACCAACAAGCAACGGTCAGCATCGCCATCGTTAGCGATACCAAGGTCTGCATTATGTTGTTGTACAGCCACTTGCAAGCCTTCAATATGTGTAGAGCCACAGTGATGGTTGATATTCAAACCATCTGGATTAACATTGATGTTGATTACTTTAGCACCAAGGCCAGACAAGATTTCAGGGCCTACGCTAGAAGCAGCACCGTTCGCACCATCATATACGATAGTTAAACCTTCAAGAGATGTATCGATTGTGTGACGAACAAAGTGAGCATAGAAATGAGCCAAGTTGCTATTGTACTCAATTGTACCGATTCCATCACCTGTAGGACGTGCCAATTCATTGTCCGCACTTTGACGAACATATTTTTCTAATTCATCTTCTACTTCATCTGGCAATTTATAGCCATTGCCATCAAAGAATTTAATGCCATTATCTGGATATGGATTGTGAGATGCAGAAATAACAGCACCCGCATCAAAACCTTGTTGACGTACGAGGTAAGCTACTGCTGGAGTTGGAATAACACCGGCGATAACAACATTGCCACCAACAGAGCAAATACCTGCAGCTAACGCACTTTCAAGCATAGAGCCAGAAATACGTGTGTCGCGACCAATCAAGAATGTAGGATGATCTTTTTCCTTACCAAAATATGTAGCCGCAGCACGGCCTAAATGATAGGCTAATTCAGGTGTTAAAAATTCATTAACAACACCACGTACACCATCTGTACCAAATAAACGAGCCATAATTATCCTCCTCTAGGGATTGTGAAAGTCACAAGTCCTCATATATTCACTGTTGTGTATTATATCACAATATATACACTACACATATAGATACTATACAGATATATTATTTTACAGTATCAATATGAACCTATACTGTAGTTTCTTTTACAATATATTCTGCTACTAACTAGTTAGGTTTTGCATATTTTGCCATGCATAAGATAGCCGTTTCGGCTCCATCAAGGGCTGCACTCATAATGCCACCTGCATAGCCAGCACCTTCACCCATAGGGTAGAATCCACCTACAGTCGGAGAAACGCGATCTTCATTACGTCCCATGCGCAGTGGTGCAGAGGTACGCGTTTCAACGCCCGTCATGCATACTGCAGGATTATCAAATCCATGAATACGTCGTCCCCAATATGGCAAAGCCCGTTCCAATACAGACGTTACGAATGGTGGCAAGCAATCATGTAAATCGCAATTTACTACACCTGGTTCATAGCTATAGGTGCTATCTTGTACGCTTGGTGCTTGTGAAAGCCCTAAAAATTGACCTACTGTTTGTGCTGGTGCATGGAAGTTAGAGCCACCTAATTCATAAGCTTTGCGCTCCCATTCACGTTGGAATGCTACACCATCCAGAGGATGATTACCGAAATCTTCTGGGCCTACGTTAACTACGATAGCACTGTTCGCAACACCGCTATCACGAGCATATAAGCTCATGCCATTCACAACAACGCCCCCATTTTCGGATGCAGAGGCCACAACTTGACCACCTGGGCACATACAGAAGCTATACGCAGTACGGCCTGTTTCTTTATCGTGATACACAAGGGAGTATTCTGCGGCACCAAGGCCCAAGCTGGAAGGTTCTACACCATATTGGGACTCGTCGATAACAGCTTGATCATGCTCTATACGAACACCAATAGCAAATGGTTTTGCTGTCATTTCTACATTGCGTTTATGTAGCATTTCATACGTATCACGTGCACTATGGCCTACACCAGAAAGCACAACCGTCGTATCGATTCGCTCGTTGCCATTAACTTCAACACCAACGATACGATCATTTTCAATGAACAAATCAGTTACTTTGGCGCCAAAGCGAACTTCACCGCCCCACTCCATGATGCGTTCACGCATAGCTTTTACCATGGTACGCAACTTATCTGTACCTACGTGAGGTTTATGTTTATATAAGATTTCTTCAGGTGCACCAAATTCAACAAAGTATTTAGAGATCTCGTGCAATCTAGGATGAGTAACGCGAGTTGTCAATTTACCATCTGAGAAGGTACCTGCACCGCCTTCGCCAAATTGTACATTCGATTCAGGCTTAAATACGCCCTCTTTCCAAAATGTTTCTACATCTTGACTACGAGTATCGACATCTTGACCTCGTTCAAGAACGATTGGACGGTACCCTTCACGAGCTAGGTAAAAAGCCGCTAACATACCTGCCGGCCCAAAGCCCATTACTACAGGACGATGTGCTAAAGGCACATTGCCATATACGATAGGTTCTGGATCCTCTGGAGTGAACACAGATACGTCCTTTTGTTTACCTAATTTTTTCATAATTTGAGCTTCTTTTTGAACCTCAACGAACAAAGTATATACAAATACAATATTAGGTTTTTTACGAGCATCTACAGCACGTCGCACAACGTGAATTGTTTCAATGGCTCCACGTAGCTGGGGATACTTCTTTTCTACAATCTCTTTAATATCCGACTTAACCGTCACGGCCACGCGGAGATTTATTATTCTAATCATATGTTACCTATTAAAGCTATCCTTTCAGAATAGACTACATCTATATTATTTGACCTAAATTCTTTATCACTGACCTATTAGAAAATGGTCATACATCTTTATTATACAACACTACTATAAAAGCTAATATATGAATAATAAACACAAACCCTAATAGAGTTATGTAATCTACTCTATTAGGGTCTTTTTTAGCTACGTAGTTTTCTTTTGTATATCTACCTTAACATGTACTGTTGTAACATTACTATTAACACCGCTTGGCAATACTAAGTTGTAATTACCTTGAATTCCCTTAGTTGCACCAGTGAGATCAATTGGTTCTGTTTGAATTTCTGTTACAGAATCAATCATTTCTTCTCGGCCAGTAACGGTTAATTGTGTTGGTGTAACGGATATGGACTTAACCTCATACCCATCAGCTACCGCTCCCGCAGTTGGTACCGTAATAGGAACTGCTTTATCTTTACGCAATAAGTTAAGTTCATATTGCGCCTGACCTTGATTTGGATTGATATGTACATCTAGTACATTACCAGATACATCCCAAGCTTCTAAATTACTAACAGCACTAAAGTTCTTGGTTTGACCAGCGATATTAACCTTCATAACAACCTTATTAACGGCGTTAACAAGCTGTTTACGGCCAGATACAGTTACCTCTTTCGGTACAATAGTTACTGACTTGAGAGCAACATCGTCGGAGAATTTACCAATTGGAACAATTTCAACTGGTATTTTTCGTTCTGCATATTCGTCTACATTAATTGTTATAGTATCAGGCTTAACCTCAACAAGGCTCATCCCCGCTGGAGGTGTAAATCCGATTGTCACATTATTTTGACCTGGTTTCACACCCGATGCATCAATGTAAGCGCGAAGATTATCTGCTTTTATAGACATAATCGTATCGCGAGGGCCCGAAAGGACAATGCGTGCTACATCCGGTGCATCTTCTATAATATAATGAGAATCAAGATTTTGAACTTGAACAGGTACTGTATAGGTTACCTCCATCACAGGGTTCTGATCTCGCATGATAAAGAACCACATGACGATGGCCGCTAGCAATGATAATAACTTAGCTGGCCAATTGCGTTTCAAATGTATCATCATTTTTTTGCCCCCCATTTCCACATACCAGTAATGGTTTGACGAGGGCGTTCCATAAATGTACGCAACGCTTCTTTAATTTGATCTTCCGGTAAATGACGATAAATATGACCGCCATAGGTATACGAAATTGTCCCCGTTTCCTCACTGACAACAACAACGACCGCATCTGTTTGTTCAGATAAACCGATGGCTGCACGGTGACGCGTACCAAGTTCAGTACTCAATGTACGGTCTTCAGTTAGTGGCAACAAACAACCAGCTGCACGAATACGGCCATCGCGGATGATTAGCGCCCCATCATGAAGTGGCGTACTAGGAACGAAAATGTTTTTAATTAATTCACGGCTCAATACAGCATCAATTAAAATACCTGTATCAACGAAATCATTGAGACCTACTTCACGTTCAAAAACGATAAGTGCCCCTGTGTGCTCACGAGACATAACGCGAGCCGCCGCCATCACTTCATTGATGGCCATATCCATTTCCTCTTCATTAACATTCTGTGCCTTGCTAAAAATTCGGCCACGGCCCAATTGTTCTAAAGCACGGCGCAATTCCGGTTGGAATACTACAGGTAATGCGAAGAGAAGAACAGTCATACTTTGTTGCAAAATCCAATTGATAACATATAGATTTAGCAAATGACTCAATAAGTTTAGAATTGCCAACATAACGAGACCTTTCAAAAGAGAAACGGCCCGTGTATCTTTAAGCAATTTATACTGGTTTGCAGACATTTGGGATATTGCGCAATCCTCAACTGTTTGAACTTATCTA
>OGZG01000993.1_pt1 | contig 21925 bp, 20 predicted proteins | sample 1576781 | NCBI WGS metagenome assembly OGZG01 (sample SAMEA3541502, study PRJEB24748) | human gut metagenome | biome: human gut; feature: human-associated habitat; material: faeces | place: China | collected 2012 | reverse complement strand
AAGAATGAGATTCTTCACGCCCAACTCAGCCGCCAACTTGCCCGCATCCAGCGCCCACCTTCTTCTACCACTCCGTTATCCGCACACATCACGATCAGCGCCTTCCGGTTCAGATTCACGTCTGTATCGCCGTTCAGTGCCGCAATCTGCATAATATGATCTTCTAGTTTTCCCAGACTGTGTAACGGTTTCGCAATGGAGTTCCACTTTTTCTGCGCATTTCCTTTCGTTACTACATCTGCCGGATGAATGCCAGATACGATCTGATGGAATTCCTGTTCCAGTTGTTCTAAACTTTGCTCTGCCATGCTTTTTATCCTCTCTGTTCTCTATGTTCTATCTCTTTCCCTAGCTCTTTTCTCTTGTTCCCTGCATCTTCTGCATTGTTCCAGAAAGTTCTCCGGAATCTTTTCATTTCCATAATAATGAATATGCGGATATCCTGCCAGTACCGTATCGGTACTGATCATGCATTTCCACGAACGGTTTGACATTGGTTTTTCCGCCAGAAATGCTTCCCCGCATACTTCTGAATCATAATAATGAAATTCATGTGCCGGGATACCTCCTGCTTCTTTACCGAATATTCTTCCCCCTGTCAGGGTAACATAGCCGAATCGCTTTAAGGAACCTGTCGGATAACTTTTCCCTTCTAAAAATCCAACCATTGGAAATTCTGTGCCGCTTTCATCTCTGATATATTCCTGCAGGTACATGAATCCTCCACACTCCGCGATACATGGCATTCCGCCGTTCAATGCTTTTTTAATACTCGTCTTCATTGACTCATTTTTACTTAGTTCTTCTGCATATAGTTCCGGATAACCGCCATAGAACAAAAGTCCCGACCTCCAACCGGAACAGTTGTAGCCTTGAAGGCAGTGATATCTGCTGCCTGGCTGATTGGATAATTGAAGAAGCCAACCGGTATACTTGCCTCAAAATTTCTTAGCTTAATCTCATTCTTTACTGTAGGGTTTCTCTGAAGTCTCGATACTGTAACGAGATTTGAGTAGAAAAATGTAAGCTCAGTAAGCTCCGGTATCTGTGACTGCACAAACAGTGTAGACTTGGCCGGGTCGAGTCCCGCTGAGAGGTAATCAAGTGCTACCTCTATGATATTCTGTCTGATTTTCTCAGGGTTGTCAAAATTGTCTGTGAGTGCCTGTGCATCGGCAATCATGATAAATATTTTGTCATACTCTCCTGAATTCTGAAGCTCAACTCTTCTGCGAAGTGAGCCCACGTAATGTCCTATATGGAGTCTTCCTGTTGGTCTGTCTCCTGTTAAAATAATTTTTTCCATCTCTATTATTCCTCTGCTTTAGTTCTATTATTACGATTGCATTGTAGGTTTATTCGCCAAACCATCTGTCTTAGCAATCGCAAGCTTCTTTTATTATAACACACTGACGTGTAAAAGCCTAGGAAAAAGAACTCTCATTTTAATTATTTTATGATATCTGCATACTCTGCCTTTGCCGCCCTGCACAAATCATCCGGTGACAGCGTAATCTGAAGCCCAAGCCTGCCTCCGCTGACCGTGATTTTGTCCTGCTCCTTAGCTGCCTCATGGATAAATGTAGGATACTGCTTTTTCATTCCGATTGATGTACAGCCGCCCCTTATATAGCCTGTAACCTTTGTCAAATCCTTGAGATGCAACATCTCTATGGACTTCTCACCTGCTGCCTTTGCGGCTTTTTTGAAATCAATTTCGTCATCTATCGGTACCACAAACACATAGTATCCACCGCTTTTGCCAACTGTCGTGATAGTCTTGTACATGCCTGCGTGGTCAAGCCCCAGCTTGTCTGCTATCTGAGCTGCATCCACAAAGTCATCGCACTCGTATGTGCGTGCCTCATATGGAATCTTCATTGTTTCAAGAATTCTGATTGCATTTGTCTTTGCTTCTTTTTTGCCCATTATTATCATTCCTTAATCATTATTGTTATTGATTGTCCGCACTCTTATCAGCATTTTTGTATGCTTCCTCAAAGAACTGCTCCTGCGAATCTATCGGTGTAGTGTTTATCTTTCTGTCCACATACTCACCATCAGCACGAAGCTCCTTGCCCTTCTCGTCATCTGTCATGATTGTGTCGAAGATATGGCGGATTTTGTCCTTCGCATGTGCATCGTATACAGGTGTCGCAACCTCCACACGTTTTACTGTATTTCTGGTCATAAAATCTGCTGATGCAATGTAAATCTTCTCATCATCACCCACACCAAATCTGTATATTCGTGAGTGCTCAAGATATCTTCCTACAACACTTATTACAGTGATGTTTTCTGTGACGCCCTCAACCTGTGGCTTCACGCAGCAGATTCCTCTGACAATAAGCTCCACCTTCACACCTGCCTTTGATGCATCGATAAGCTTGTCTATAAGCACCTTGTCAGTAAGAGAATTAATCTTTACTCCGATATATGCCGGTTTTCCTGCATTCTTATTGGCAATCTGCTCGTCAATCATGTCAACAATCTTATTCTGCAGGCATTTTGGGGCAACAAGCAGATGTTTTACATCTCCGTCCGAAACAGTCTCACCTCTCTGAAGCGCCATAAACACCCTTGATGCATCTGCTCCAATCTCCTGATTTGCAGTGATGAGGGATAAATCTGTATAAAGACGCGAGGTCTTCTCGTTGTAGTTTCCTGTACCAATCTGAGTGATGTACTCAAAGCTATCGCCCTTTTTCTTTGTGATGAGGCAGAGCTTTGAGTGGACCTTGTAATCTCCGAGTCCGTAAAGTATCTGACAGCCTGCGTCCTCAAGGCGGTGTGACATCTCTATGTTGTTAGCCTCGTCAAACCTCGCACGCAGCTCGACAAGCACTATAACCTCCTTGCCGTTTTCTGCTGCCTCTATAAGTGCATCGATAATCTGGCTCTTGTCTGCCACTCTGTAAAGTGTCATCTTGATAGAAACCACATCTGGGTCCTCTGCTGCATCGTTAAGCATCTTGATAAACGGCTTCATGCTCTCAAACGGATATGAAAGAAGCACATCCTTTTTCTCAACCTGACCGAGTATACTCTCCCTAAGCGAAAGCTCAGGTGTGTCACGCGGTGTACGCTTCTCAAAGAAAAGTTCCTGCTTGTCTCGCAGATAGTGCTGAAGCTGGAATACGAATGACATATCAAGCGGTGTCTTTACACTGATAAAATGCTTCTTGCCAATCTCAAGGAAGCTTGAAAGCTCGTCAATCGCCTTGCGGTTTATTTTTCTTGAAAGCTCGACTCTTACAGGGTCAAGGCGCACTCTCTTCCTGATGAGCTCCTCCATCATGTTACGGTAATCCATATCCTCATCATACATGCTCTGCGCATCGATATCCGCATTACGTGTCACACGCATGATTGATTTCTCACGGATTACATACTTTGGATAGAGCTTTGATACAAAGTGTAAAATAAGCTCCTCTGACAGCATAAATGTGCCCGGTCTTGTAGGTATCTCAATCAGACGCTTGAATACGCTGTTTGAGCATGGCACGATACCTGTCTTTTTCTTTCCCTTCTGCGTGGTTAAAAGCACTACCGCATAGAGCTGTTTATTGGCAAGGAATGGGAACGGCTGCTGCTTCCCTATAATCATTGGTGAGAGGAAAGGTGCAATGTGTGCATCAAAATATGCCTCCAGTAAATCACCCTCATCCTTTGACAGCTTGTTGAAATTGATTATGCGCACGCCCTTTGGCTCAAGCTCACCCATGAGCTGCTCGTAAATCCTTGCTTTTTTCTTCTCAAGCTCGCATACTCTGTCAAGGATTGCCGATACCTGCTCCCCACTCGACATCTTTGTCTTGTTCTCGAAAATCTTTTCCTTTGAATTCATCTGCATCATGAGTGATCCTACTCTTACCATGAAAAACTCATCCAGATTTGTCTGGTAAATTGATGCAAAGGTCAGTCTCTCTGCAAGCGGTACTCTTGGATTGCCCGCCTCATTTAATACCCGCTCATTGAACTGTAACCACGACAGCTCCCTGTTTGTGTAAACTTCTTCCAGTTTTTTCATCTGCATATATGCTCCTATTCTATATGATATTTTTCCATTCGCGTCTGCGTCTTTTAAGTTCGTTTTATTTTGTGCCCGCTGCATTTCAAGCAGTCTTGCCCGCTCTATCAGTTTATCCTCACGGTGTCTCCTTTTGTCTGCCAGATGAAGCTTATTTTCCACCCCGACAAGCAGCTGTGCAAGTGCCTTCAAAACTCTTTCCCTATGCAATATTTACCTCTCCGTTAATATCATCTGATAATATTCCAATTCTCGCTATACCGCACAGCACATAATGCTTCTGCAATGTCCGTGCACTCTTAAGTTCATTTTCGATATTTTTGTCTTTTTTGTCAATACATTCATGCAAATTTACAAACATTTCTTCAACAATATCAGCACATCTGAGTGTTTCCTTTGCAACAGGCTGCATTACCACCTCTGTGACGCATTTTTATATGAATTAAGGCCGTCCACATGGGTAGTTTGTACCTCTTGTGAACAGCCCGTTATCATCGTTGCCATCATTCCTATGATGACCGCTTTCTTTAGTAATTCCAAAACACAGTTATGTAAAATCAAGATAAAAGCTTTACATAAATTAATTTTGTGTGCATTTTATATATCTTTTAGGCATTTTTAACTATTTCAACAGCAATATCAGGATAATTTGTGATAATTGCATCTGCTTCTGCCTTGACAAGTGCCTTCATCTCATGCTTTTCGTTTACAGTCCATACATGAGCTCTAAGTCCTCTTCCGTGCGCCTTGTCAATGTAGTTTTCATCCTGCATATGGTAGGTTGCCGGATGAAGCGCATCCACATGAAGCTCGCTTGCATACTCTGCCGGATTTACTATAATGTCAGAAAAAAGCAGACCGCACCTCATATCAGGGCAAAGCTTTTTCATGCGCACAATCGACTCGTGATTGAACGATGAGCACCAGATTCTGTCAAGCATATCATACTCCTCCACGAGCGCAAGCACCTTTTTCTCCAGATTTTTATACTGTACGATACCGTTTTTGAGCTCGATATTTATGGTCATCTCTGTGTTTTTGAGCAGATCAAACACCTCATCGAGTGTTGGTATACGAGTCTTCTTGTCATAGGACGGCATGTGCTTTGACACATTGAGCCGCTTCAGCTCCTTGAGTGTATAGTCCTTTACAAAGCCTTTCTCTCCACTCACTCTGTCCACGGTCTCGTCATGTATGACCACAAGCTCTCCATCCTTTGTGAGCTGCACATCAAGCTCCACGCCGTCAGCCTTCATCTTTTCTGCCTTCTTGAATGCCTCAAGTGTGTTCTCCGGTGCATATCCGGATGCTCCTCTGTGTGCCCAGACCTTTGTTCCCTCTGTGTTTATCATGCTTTAAGCCTTCTTTCGTTACTTTTTATTTTAGTTATTTTCATGCCTCGGTGCATCATATCTGTCTGCAAGCCTTAAAAATACAAATCCTACTGCAAAGAATATTGCCATAGTTGCAACCGCCACATTTATCGTGCCGCCTGCAAGCTTTACTGACGCGATGACAAGTGAGCCTAAAAATGAAGCTCCCTTTGCAAAAATATCATAGATTCCGAAGTACTCTCCCGAGTTCTCAGGAGGAATAATCTTTGAAAAATATGAGCGTGACAGCGCCTGCAATGAGCCCTGGAAGCATCCCACACCAAATGCCATGATTCCAAAGCCAATCAGATCATGCAGTGTAAGTGCATATAGACAAACTGCAAAATATCCCGCAATGCAGACATACAAAAGCGTTGTAGTTTTGTATGTCTGTGACAGTCTTCCAAAAACAAGTGAACCGATGCATGCCACTATCTGTGTAAAAAGTAAAAACACTACCTGTCCCACTGAATCGAGCTTTAAATCAGTTCCTATGTTTATACAATTATCTATTATAGTACCTACACCATCTATGTAAAGGAAAAAAGCAACCAAAAACAGTCCTACTTTTTTATCTTTTGTAGCTATTTTTTTGATTGTTCCAAAAATCTGTGCAAATGCGTCAGCTATAAGTCTTAGGACTCCCGGATTTTTGTTTGTTTTGTTTTTCTCTTTGATATTGTCTCTTATAAATGCATCATTTTCAAAATTCTTATGAATATCTTTGTCTGCTGCATCCGATACATAATTCACCTGTTTATAGCTCTTAAACAATGGAATTGTAACAACTAACCACCAGATTCCTGTAACCGCAAAGCCTATTATCATCGATAGGCGGTTTGATATGTATCCAAGCATATCCGGTCCACAGATGTACGCTGCAAGTGAAACAAGAAACGGCACACACGAGCCCAGATATCCCCAGGCATAGCCGTAGGAAGACACCTCGTCCATTCTATCCTTTGTCGTCACATCGACAAGCATCGAGTCATAAAACACCAGCGATGCATTGTAAAATATCTTTGTAAGCACATAGATAACAAGAAACAGCACCCATGTAGGTGTAAAACCGTTAAGTATGCAAGCCGACACTCCAACAACTACTGTTGTGGAAAAAATAGCCTTTTTGATGCGCATATGGTCTGCTATCGCACCACAGACAGGCCCGATAAGTGCTGATACAACTGTCATCACAGCTATTGCCACCGCATAATACGCGGTTGCCCTGTCAGATGAAATCTGCCCTGCACCATCTCCAACGGCAAGGCTTTTGTACCATATCGGTATGAGCGCACACGCAAGCAGTGTGTATGCGGAATTTCCCACATCATATAATACCCATGAGAGCTCCTTTGATGAGAGTTTTTTGGTTTTCTTTTGTGTATTGTCTTCTTTTGATTTCATAAATTATACCTTCCCTGTTTTGTATGTCCCAGATTACGATTTTATTTTTTTTATGTAAAAACCGCTACCACCCATTTGCAAAGTTTATGTAAATAATCCGTCCAATATTAAATCAGCGACTCCCTCGCAATCTCCACATAATGCATGGCATTGCGATGATTCTCCTCTATCTCATCAGCGGTCAGTGCCCTGACCACCTTTGCCGGCGAACCAAATGCGAGGCTTCCGTCAGGAATATCTGTGCCCTGGGTGACAATGGCGCCCGCACCTATTATGCAGTTTTTACCAATCCTTGCTCCATTTAACACGATGGCACCCATGCCGATGAGTGTATTATCACCTATAGTACACCCGTGAACAATTGCGCTGTGCCCTATTGTCACATTGTCACCGATTCTGACACTGTGGCTTAAGTCCACATGTACCACCGCATTGTCCTGTATATTCGAATTTCTGCCTATTTCTATCGGTTCTGAATCACCTCTTACAGTTGCATTATACCATACGCTTGCTCCGTCAGCCATTGTCACCTGCCCCTTAACAACGGCACCTTCCGCTATATAATATGCCATATCTATCCCTCCATCAATTTCAGATAATCGCCCTTGTCTATATGCATCATAGAAATCTGATTATTATGCCGCCTGAAGCCATAGACACAGTCCACATTTCGGATAAGCGACTGCAGACGTTCATCCGGTACACAGACAATCAGCTGCAAGTCCATCTTCCTTGCATACTTGAGACACACCGCACTTCGCTCCTGATCCATCTTGGAAAATGCCTCATCCAAAAGCACCAGCTTAATCTTTGAATCACGATTGCTCTGCTGCATATAAAGCATCGCAAAGCCCGCAAGAAGCGCAACATACTTAGGGTTCTGTCCCTCGCCGCCCGAATCACGTCCTGCCATGTCATCTACAAAGTTCTCCCTGATGACACGGCCGTTTTCGTCCGTAACCTGCTCATACATGCTGAATGACAGATAATTGCGGTAATCCGCATATTGCTCCATTTCCTTGCGCTTCTGCATTCGCAGATGCTCATCCTCATCCCTTGGCGGCATGAACTTGTCTGTCAAAAGTTTAATTTTCTGCTCATACTTCTTATAAAAATCATCCTCACCAAAGCTTATCTGTCCAGCTATTCCGCCATTATCCGGATTTTTACTGTCCAGTTCTTCCGCCATAAGCATATCATAGAACTGACCGTTTTCGTTCTTTGCCGGCTCTATCTTAATCTGATAGGTACTGTCTGAGAAATTAGTCTCCCTGAGAAGCCTGTTTATCTCATAGGCATGGCGCTTTGCAGCCTTGATATCACCGTGGATTGTACCGATGACATTCTCTCTGAGACTTTTGTAAATCACCTTGCACTGCTCCTCAAACTCACTCTCATATTCCGGCTCATAATCCTTCTCGTACTTCTCCAGCAGCTCCTCATATGCCTTATTTGACTTCTCGGCTCCGCTGAACTGACCTGACGGAAACTCCTTTATATACCTGTAGCGGGCAGTCTGCAACGTCTCCACACACGACTGCTGCCTGCCACCATTTCCATCTGCGCCTTGCAGCTCAATAAGCTTCTCACGCTGTTTGCTCTTGACCGATGCTCCTGAGCTATGCTGCAGCATATCCTGCACCTTTTTCTCAAGATCCTCTCTGGCAACATAGCCCTGTAACATATCTTCCAGCTGTGCTCTTCGCTGTTCGTTTGCACCTATGATTTTCTCATGCTGGCTTATCTTTTCATTTATCTGCTGCTGATTCAGTGAAAAAGCACTCTTAAGTGCATCGATGTTTTTCTCAAGAAGCCTCTTTTTCTCCTTTAGCTCCTTGTACTGCCCATTCTCCATCGTCCTAATAATCTCTTCGAGCTCATTTTTCTGCGAATTAACTGCTTTAAGCTCATCTGACGCCTCAGAAAGGCCCACAAAATACTCCGGTTCCCCCTTTAAGCACTCAAAATCTCTCTGTGCCTTGAGACTTGAAATAATACCCATAAGCTGTATCTGGTCCTTCTCAAGCCTTTCCACATCTGCCTCATACTCAGCAAGTCTTGCCTTGGATACCCTGCCTCCGATGCAGGCATTTGTAGTATAATCTCGCTTCTTCAGATGTCTGAAAATAAAGTTGCTGTATGAGTAGCAGTCCGGTGTAACTCCATCTCGTACCTGCTCAAGCTCGTCAACACTCCTGCACTTTATAATATGTCCCAGATATCTTTTCAGGCAGACATCTACATACTTTTCCTTTGTATCCACTGCCTCATAAAGCGAACCATCCAGAGCCTTTGGTTCACTGTCCATGATAGCCTTGGAATTTATGAGGTCGACATCCTCAAACTGCTTCATGTCCCTGAAAATAACAGCAGCAGTATGCGCATAACGCGGCTCTGTGATAAGGGAGAACTTGAGCCTGCCCATACGTCCTTCTATGGCATTCTTCCATTCCTCGTCCTGTACGTCAAACATATCCGCAAATACCTGTACCTTCACAGGCTCGCCAAATCTATCACTTAAGTCTCTCTGCAGCACAGCTCTTGCCGAACGCAGGCTCTCACTGTACGACTTGCGGTTGTTCTTCATATCATCGACCAGACGTTTTTTCTCTTTAAGCTCTTTTGTTATCTCATTTTTCTGCGAAGTATTGTCCTCGAGCTCATCCTCGATATCCTTCTTTATAGACTCAAGCTTTAGATGAAGCTCCTGACATTTTGCCTCTGTGACGTCGCCATCCACAATCTCTTCAATGAGGTTTAAAACTGCATTGCTCACATAATCTGTGATGACCTCATCCTCATCCCAGGCCTTTAGTCCGTTTGTGATTTTAATCCACTGACGGCTGTTGTCGGTAAGCATGAGACTTCTCTTCTCAAGCTCCCTAAGCTGATCCTTTTTGCTTCCTAAGTCGCTCGATTTCAAATCCGCACATACCTGGATATACTCCTGCTGCACATCTGCCTGCTGCCCGGCTATATCCTCTGCCTTTTCTGAAAGCCTGTCCTGTTCTTCTTCGATACGCTTTTTATCATCCTCAGCTGCCTGAATCTTTGCACGCATATCCTCGATATCTATGCACCTGATCATTGTCTCTGCCATGACAATATCGCTTTGGATATTTACCAGTTCCTGCCCCGACTCCTTTATTTCCTTAAGAAGCTCAATACGCTTGCGCATATCCTCTATTTTTTCCCTGATTTGCCTGTATGCATCAAGCTGCTCACTGATAGTCTCTATCGTGCCCGAGTCACTCTTTGGAAACATATAATCACGTATAAACTGGCCTGTTCCATTTGTCATTCTGAGTGCAATAGCACTTTTTTCCATTGTGATAAAACGATTCGGATCAATATATCCTAAAATCACATCATATAATGTGCCAAGGTATGCCTCCTTCGATGCGTAAATACGGTTTACATCCCCTCTGGCGCGTCTGTCAGCTGACTGTGAGCGAGTATTTACAAGCTTTTTAATATCATTATTTGAATAGCAAAAGCCGTCCGCTGTCACATATGAAGGCTCCGGCATCCTGCCCGAATGACTGAAGTACACAAATCTCTTAATCTCAGAATCGTTTTTTCGTACCTCAAAGGCTATTCCTATACATGTAAACGTATGACTGCCTGTATCCTCTATCTCAAGCGCTATGACCGAACAAAAATCACAGTCGCCACGATTTGCGGAGCCATCCTTCTGCTCACCCCTCAAATAGCTCAGAACACTTCTCCTGTTTTTTGCATCATCTGCAGCCTTGTTCAAGAAGGTGGGGCTGAAGCTGCCGTAGAGGATTACCTGAATCGCATCCATGACGGTTGATTTTCCCGAGCCACTCTTACCACTGAACAAATTGACATACTCATTAAATTGCAAAACCTTGTGATTTATTCCGCCCCAGTTGTTTAGACACATTCTGGTAAATATCTTCTTAGACTGACTCAATTGGTAACTCCTCCATTTCACTGTTCCTGGCAAATTCATGGGTATGGTTTACAGAACTGCCTTCTGTATTCAATCCGGCAGCTTCAAGTGTTGCAGCCGACTCGTTATCATATTTAATCAGCTCCACCTCATCACTGTACATGTGCACAAGCTCATTTATATCCATGGCTGAGCAGAATATATTTACTGTGCCATAAATATAAATTGGTGTGTTGTCCTCCAGGTTTGCAATAGCCCCCGGCAGTTCAATCATCTGATGTGTTTTCATAAGCAAAATAGCGTCTGACCATTCCTGATTAGTGAGCTTTCTGGTAATCAGATTGGTATTTCTGCCATACTCACGAATCTCTGCCAGATTCGTTGTTGTCGCATTAAGCCCCTCGCCCATGATTTTATCCCTGTATATCATCTTCATTATAATGACAATCCTTGCAGTCAGAAGAGTCATCTTCTCGAGCATGACACCATCACCCGTTATTCTGAAAAGATGCTCCTGCTGGTCATGAACCAGCTCACAGTCAAGCACAGCCAGATAATCAGAGATAAACTCTCTGTTTCTAAGACACACCTGATACCTTGGATTGTCTCTTTGAATCAATGTAACGGGGTCACACTTCATTTGCAAAATACAGGTCTGCCTCAACAGATCCTGAATAGTTTTTCTAATATTTTCTGCCTCATTTGGCGAAACATTCTCCATATATTCAAACATACATTGCTCTCTTTTCTATGCTTCTCGTTTAGAGTCCGATTTTGATATTACAAGCCTTGAGTAGCTTACACCATCATTCTTTGTTATCTCTCCATCCAGACTCACCGTATCCTCACCCATGCGCTCATTGGTCTCCTCCTGCCATAAAAACAGAAGCTTTTCCAGATCCTCCATGGATTCTACAGTTTGTTCATCTGTCACAAACATGCCATCACGCATATTTTTATCTCTGAAGCTTTGAAGCTCCTTTTTGGTATACAATGGCTTTGGCACAAAATCTGCCATATCATCTTCGCCTGCCGAAGCATCGTCAATAACAAACGGAACAAACTCACTTCTTCCTCTCTCTCTTCTTCCCGGAAAACTGTCGTCCGTTACATTGTAAAACTGTCTGGTGAACTTCATTCTGTTTCGAAGATCTCCAAGTATCTCATCTGTTTTATCACTCTTATCTATCAGGTTAATGAGCTTTACTATATTATCCTCGTCATCTGCGCCTTCCTGCAGGATATAGTGTATCCTTGCAAGCGCCCTCTTTGCAAAAATCGTCTTCTGCTCAATAAGCTTGTTGTACTTTCTCTCAATCAGGTCAAACTCATGCTCCACCTTATAAACAAGCTCACTTGCCTTATCACAGTACTCCACGCTGTACTCATAGCGTTTTCTCTCAAACGTACCGGGTGTAGTCTGCGAAAGAATTCCCTCAAGCTCAGCCCTTCTGTCATCGTTCTGATTAAGGATTTTACTTATAAGCTCCTTTACAGCCTCCTTGTAACGATAAAAGCTATCCGTGGTTGTAAGGATGGCATAACGTCTGCTATCACTGTTATTAATTTCCTTAATCAGCACCTTCTGTATACCTATAAAATCCTTCATACGTGACAGCTCATCAAAATATGCCCTCATACCATCCTGCATATTTGATAAAAGCTGACCAAGATTTTTTGACGTATACAACGCATTTTTCAGAATATCATTATTTTTTTCCGGATCTGAAAAGTATGTAAAAAGCGCACTGTAAACAGCCAAAATGCTCTCGCGCTCCCTGCTGTCATCATCCACAAGCAGCTTTTTAAACAGCTCAGCATACATCTGGCTGTACTGAGGAAATGCAATCACATATGTGTTGAGCTTTTCATCAAAATCACTCCTGATCCAGCCCCAGTTTATAAGCCTGCCCAATATAGCTGATGGTGTCAGGGTGTATGCGAAAGTGGCCTGGTCATATATAACATCAATTTCGGAATCAGGATTATAATCATCATGATTATCCATGCTGCCACTATCTTTATCACTCTCATCTTCATTATAATCAGTCTGCCATACAATGCCTGTTTTTGATATGGTATCCGCTATGATTATCTGACACTCCTCACGTGTCAGTCCCAGTGATGCATAGACCTCGTTATTCTCCTCATATAACGCAACAACTATCTGCATGTATGCATCCATATTTTTCGTGCGGAATAAGCTATAAAATTCTTTTGGTATTCTATCTTTTAATGTCATACTCATATAATAACATATCCCCACGTTTTTCGCCATATACATGGAAATAAACGTGGGGATATTAATATTGCTGCTTCACACCTCAGTCTTAACAGTAACATCCGGTTACCATCAAATCACTCCTGATTGTGACCATCAATAATTCTATTCAATATAATATACTTACTGCTCAGCAACTCTCAGATGACGGATAAGCTCATTTAAGCTCTCTGCCTCACTGCTCATCTCCTGACTTGCAGCTGCGCACTCCTGTGAAGAAGCTGAGTTAGTCTGAACTACATCATTAATCTGCTCTACACCATTATTAATCTGCTTGATAGCATCTGTCTGTGTCTCAAGTGTCTCTGCGATTCCATTAACCTCATCTGTGATAGTCTTGGAATTGCCTGCAACCTCCTCAAGCTGCGATGCTGTCTTGCCTGCAATAACCATTCCTTTTTCAACAGCCTTGACTGAAGACTCAATAAGAGCTGCTGACTCCTTAGCAGCATTTGCACTCTGCTCAGCAAGTACAGTAACCTGGTCTGCAACAACTGCAAAGCCTTTTCCTGCCTCTCCTGCTCTGGCTGCCTCGATAGAAGCATTGAGTGCAAGAAGGTTTGTCTGGGATGCAATCTCATTGATTGTTGCGATGATTTTACCGATTTCCTGAGATGCCTCATTGATTTCATTCATGGATGTAACCATCTCGTGCATCTGTCCGTTGCTATCCATAATCTCAGTTCCGAGTCCGTCAACCTTCTGGCTGATTTCCTTTGCATGCTCAGCATTCTCAGCTACCTGATCCGCTACAGAAGCAAGTGTTGCTGTAAGCTCCTCAACAACAGCGGCCTGGTCTGTTGCGCCCTGCGCAAGGTCACTAGAGCTGGCAGCTACCTGCCCAGCACCGTTTGAAACCTCATTGGCAGCTCTCTGAATACCACTGACTGTATCTGACATGCTCTCCTCGAAAGCAACGATTGATTCCTTAATTCCTACAAAATCGCCTTTCCACTCCACCTGTGGCTTGAAGTTGAAATTGCCATCAGCAAACTGTCTCATAGTCAGGTCGATATCATCAATATATGAGCCAAGTGTCCTGATAGACTTTCTAAGGTCATGTGCAAGTTTGCCAATCTCATCATCTGAATGATACTCCAGATTGCTGTGAAGATTTCCATTAACAAGCTCTCCTGCCACTACCTCAATCTGCTGTAACGGCTCAAGCACAGAATCAATAACCTGATCACTGATTTTTTTCGCAATCATTGTAGCTACAATTCCAACTATTATTACATTGGCCAGTCCTATAACCAGGAAAAATGTAGCAACTGTTCCCGACTCGGCACCAAAGATATTAGCCTTTGCACCAAAATAAACCAATAAAACTGCAACAATTGATATGCCTCCCGATACAAGCAGCATATCCAATACTTTCTTATAGCCATATTTCAATCTCTGCTGAAGTGGCATTTCCATTATTTTGCTTTTAGCTTCCTCACCCATATGTAATTCTCCCTTTCTCATTTAGGTTTCGTTCTATACAGTAAGATTATTATATCATTACCATAGTACTATTTCAATGATAATTTGACAATATTTGTCATTTTTGACATATCGCCTAATTTCGGAAAAGATTTATAGTCAAATACACTAATTTCCCGCTTATTACACCTCGAAATCCATACATGCCCTATTTGCAGTAAATGGTCTCACCTTGGTATCTGCCACTGCAACATGCTTAGGATTCTTTGCGTATGCTGCAAGTGCATCAGCATCTTCAAATGTAGTATCAAGCATCACATCTACGGTAGATGTCGGAAGATAATCTGTGCGCACTGAAATGTCGATCATTCCCGGAATCTGCCCTTTAAGTCCCTCTAACCCTTTCTTTATGCCGGCACGTATTTCCTTCTTCTGTGCCTCTGTGTACTCATCCTTGAGTGTCCATAAAATAATGTGTTTAACCATTGTGTGCCTCCTGAGTTTTTCAGGTCTTTCGACCAGTCCAAACTATAACATAATAATTTCTTTAATGTTCATCTCTTCTATAGTTCAAAACCATAAGGTGAATGGAGACCTTTGTATGAATAATATGCCATTCAGACCGCTATGTCAATTACATATTCTACCCCATCACTTCATTTCCTACCCCATTTTGCACCTTTTGTGGCAGAAAACATATTAGGTACAGTTTAGAATACATTTATTATTCAAATCATTTAATTTACATTTCTCTTTTAGCTTCTACCTTTGTTGCATATTTCCACGTCTTTCCGCAATCTTTTGAATAGATACTTTCCCAACTAAATGTATCCTTCTCAATATTTTTGAAATTCCATTGCCATATAGTTGTATCATTCGCATCTTTATTAATCCCTGTTTGTATAATATCATTCTCCAATTCTTCGGCGATTAACCTATCAACACTCCATTTGGAAACGTACACTATATTCCACTTTTTTGAATTATCTATCATTGGAACTCGTATTGTTGTTCCATAATCTCCGTATAAAGTATCTTCCTCTGTCCATTCTCCTCTTTTGGGACAAATGAAGACATCTTGAATTCCATACCCATCCATGACATATGAAAAAAGCCACTCACCTTCTTTTGTATCTTCAATCTTCCCCTCTTCATCATATGTAGTCATTGTAAACGACCAATTTCCAACAAATCTACTATACAATGATAAATCTGTGTTATTATTCGCATTATTGCTTCCTAATGCTTCTAAAAATTCATTTTTCATTAGCGTACACTCTCCTCCCGATAAACATGTTGCTTATTTATCATTTGTAGTAATTGAATAAACAACCAAATCCCTATATTCCCCTGTGTTTTTATCAATTCTTCTTTTTCTTAAAACCCCATCCTTAATAAAACCTACCTTTTCAAGCAGATTAAGCGAAGGTTTATTATCTATATTACATTTTGCCTCAATGAGATACAGTCTATCTTTTGACAAGTATTCTGAAATCATCTTTTTTACAGCTTCAGTGCCATAACCTTTACCATGCCACTTTTCACCAATAACATAACCAATTTCACCAATCCTTAATTCTTGATATGGTATATCAAAAGATATATATCCTATACATGCACCACTTTCTTTTTCAACAATTACCCATGCATTCGTATTTTTCACCATAGCATTTACAAAAGAATTCATCTGATCCATATTCATTGGATATCCCATTATAAAATCACCCAAATGCTCATCTGTCCCCCATCCCTCGAAGCATATTGAAGCATCTTCATTCACAAAATGGCGGATGTATAATCGCTCTGTTTCTATTTTCATCATAAAAATCCTTTTCCATCTACATTATGACTTGGCACCACTACATCAATTAATCCTACTATAACATACTTTTAAACTGTAAAAAAGGGTTTCCGAGAAATCTCGGAAACCCTTGAATTTACTAGATATTTACACTACTAACAAGTAATTACTCGATAACTGTAGCAACACGTCCAGATCCTACTGTACGTCCACCCTCACGATACTTTAATCCCGTTTTACCCTGCATTTTTTATGTTTTTCTATCCAAAATACAGTGAAAAATGGCTGATTTACATAGTCTATTTTTATTTGCCTAATTTCTTGGCACCGTTTTGGCACCGGAAGCCTCAGTCAAAAAGCTTCTCTTCTGCTGTTTATACTCTTCTCTATCAGCTTTAATTTATAGCCAAAAAGCAGCCAGTTTTTCATATAAATAATTTCTAATAACTTTTATCGCCTTTCTTCAAAGGAGAAAACGTAATCTTATTTGCCAAAAGAAAAAGAATTATTATTACAATACCAAATCCCACAAAAAGTGAACTTGTATCAACAACAGTAACTTTGTATATAATACTAATCACAAAAGATACCACTGGCGCGCATGCGTATGTAAGTGAAAATCGAATTGCAGAAACACGTCCTATATATTCTTTAGTAACTTCTTTTACAAATTTCACTTGTACATAAGTAATCATTAATCCCAATGCTGCACCAATTATTATCGAACCGATTAGCAACAGTAATTTTTGAGTTATAGGATTTGCAATATATTTTGAAACAAATGCAATAAAAACATAGTATACACCTAAAACAATTCCACAAAATGTAACAAGTGTATTATTTTTTTTCTCCTCTTTCATTTTTGCAAAAGTCAATGATCCCAAAATAGTACCAATAGTTACGCTTACACTTAGTAATGAAACAATTTGGGCATCTCCACTAAACATTTCTCTTGCAATCGGGGCGAGCAGTGCATCAAATGGAACCACTGCTGAATTAATTAGAATACATAAAAAACATAGTTTTAATAGCTTCTTATGGTCAAATACATAACTAAATCCATCTCTAAGCGAAATTAAATATTCTCTGCCAATTATTCGGTTTGTCTTCTTTTCTTCTTGAACAGAAAATTCTATTTTTACTATAAGCAACGCTGATATTAAAAATATCAAAGCATCTATCGCTAAAGAAATACCTATTCCAAATGAACTAATCACTATGCCTGACAAGCCAGTTCCAACTAATACTGCTATTTTGGTACAAGACACATTGACACTTACACCTTTATCATAATGTTCATTAGGAAGTACATGCTGAATAACTGCTACCCCTGCTGGCATATGAAATGCTTCTATTAATGAAATGGATATTGTCATAAAAACCAATATTAATGGTGAAAGCATGTTTTGTGTATATACATATAATATATACAAAACTAACAGAACTCGAGCTATATCTGAAAGTACTAACACTTTCTTTTTATTCATATTCTCGACTAATGGACCTATAAATGGTTGAATAATTACAGAAGTAGCTTGATTAATACCAAAAATAATCGCAGACCACCCTGCACTATTTGTAAGTAAATATACCAACCATGTAAAAAGTATTGTATCTAATGAATCACCACAGCGGTTAATAATATTAGAAGTCAGCAGATAAACATAATTGTGGTTATGATATAACTCATGTTTATTCATATTTGTTACCTCTCTAATCATAATTTAGATTGTTTAATTTCGCAAGCTATCTTATAAAGATCCTGATGTTTTAAAGCCGCTGCTTTTTCTATAACATTATCAATTTCTGATATATCATTAAGTGATTCCAAATATTTTTTCCATTTTTTCATTTCAACATTATATGCACAGTATCTATTTTCACTTTCAAATGAGCCGTTAATGCAATAACGACTATTACTACATCCTCCTAAGCATCGTTCTGTATAACGACATTCTCTGCAAAATCCTTTTAACTTACTACTATCAAAATTTCTATTCCACTTAAAAGAGTCCGGACTTTCCCAAATCGACTTTAAAGATTTTTCACGAATATTTCCCGCTACTAATGTTTTATCTCTAATAGAAGTACAAGCAACAATATCTCCATTATGCAGAATACCAATTACATGCTTTCCTGCTCCACAACCTGTCCAAGACCAATTATCATTAAGAAAATTCTCATTTACTTTTATATCTTTATTGCTATAATAACCTATGCAATCTGCCAAAACAATTAACAACTTACCTCCAATTTTATTATATGCAAAATCAATAATAGAAAGAATATCTTGAGGTTCTATAAGCCATTCTGGGCGTTTTGCAAAATTCCCCATTGGTAATGCAATCTGTAACTGCCAACTATTAACTCCCAAATCACTTAATAATTGATATAGTTCTTCCAATTCACATATATTTTCTTTATTTATTGAAGTTATTACTGATGTCGAAATATTATTTTTTCTTAATTCTTTCAATGCTTTAATACTTTTATTGAATGATCCCGATCTCCGTATAAAATCGTGAGTTTTTTCAAGACCATCAATACTTAAACAGACACTTCTAATTCCTGATGTTATCGCATTATGAATAAAGTTTTCATCAATCAACCAACCATTTGTAATAATACTTGTTATTATGCCATTATCTACTAATCTTTTCGCAATAATATGCCAGTCACTACGTGTCGTAGGTTCCCCTCCAGATAATGTAATAACTTTTAATCCCAAATCTTTTAATTGGTCACACACCTCAAGAGCTTCTGATGTATTCAACTCATCGGGTAGCGCTTCTGCACAACTTGAACCGCAATGTTTACAACGCATATTACAACCCATTGTTATTTCCCATACAGCTGTAGTTAATTTATTCATATATTCTCTCCTATAATCCTTTTTAAATAAAAAAGACCTACTCTATATTTCTTTTTACATAGAGCAAGTCTTTTCTACAAACTACATTCTCACACCTGTTCCGTACATAACTGGTCCAAATAAGTTCTTAGAGGTTTTTAATTCAGAAATCTCTACAAACTCCAAGCTCAATTCTTCAAGATTAAACATTTTTATCCACCTCCCGTTTATTGAATTTATCTTAAGAATACATCTCTTATTTTCAAATGTCAAGTTATTTTCATTATTTTTCCCAAATTTCGAGTTCAAATTCTCGTTTTATTTGTAACATATTTTCCATTTTCTACGCATACATCAGATCTCTTAACCACTTATAAATGTCCGTAAAATTGCAAAAGCAACTGGAATCAGTGCTACAACCTTATATTCAATCATTCAAAAAGATTCCAATATTCGATTTGATTTTGCTTTAAGACTTGCAAACGAATTGCAAATTGATGTGAATGAGATATGTTCTGCCAGTCCATTTTCTGACACAATTAAGGAAGAAGAGATTTATCCTACACTTCCAGACGGTTTGAACGGAGCCTTAGACGCAAGTCGTGTAAAGACTTACTTAAAAAATTCTATGTATCCGTTGATGTATCTTTTTGGCAAAAATAGTATGCCTGATGTAGATAATCTACTTACATCATTCTATCAGCTTGATGATGAAGCCAGACAGGAAGTTGTAGAAACAATCCGTCTGAAACTGCAATATCATCGAGATCCGAAACGTGCTGAACAGATCAAGCAGATTAAAGGTTGGTAAAAAATCACTCCTGTGAATGGCAAACATTCGCAGGAGTTTCTTTTTGGGCACCGTTTTGGCACCACTGGTCTTATTTTTCAATTTTAAATTTATCTGTATTTTATCTTGCTGATAAATATTTCGCTATTTCTCTACTTATAATTTTTCAAATCATTCTCTCTTTAAGATACAGAAAAACCCGTAGAACCGAAGTTCTACGGGTATCTTACGTTTAGACACAACGTTATCTTACGATAACAAATCCATATTAAGATTGTATTACTCGATAACTGTAGCAACACGTCCAGATCCTACTGTACGTCCACCCTCACGATACTTTAATCCCGTTTTACCCTGCATTTTTTATGTTTTTCTATCCAAAATACAGTGAAAAATGGCTGATTTACATAGTCTATTTTTATTTGCCTAATTTCTTGGCACCGTTTTGGCACCGGAAGCCTCAGTCAAAAAGCTTCTCTTCTGCTGTTTATACTCTTCTCTATCAGCTTTAATTTATAGCCAAAAAGCAGCCAGTTTTTCATATAAATAATTTCTAATAACTTTTATCGCCTTTCTTCAAAGGAGAAAACGTAATCTTATTTGCCAAAAGAAAAAGAATTATTATTACAATACCAAATCCCACAAAAAGTGAACTTGTATCAACAACAGTAACTTTGTATATAATACTAATCACAAAAGATACCACTGGCGCGCATGCGTATGTAAGTGAAAATCGAATTGCAGAAACACGTCCTATATATTCTTTAGTAACTTCTTTTACAAATTTCACTTGTACATAAGTAATCATTAATCCCAATGCTGCACCAATTATTATCGAACCGATTAGCAACAGTAATTTTTGAGTTATAGGATTTGCAATATATTTTGAAACAAATGCAATAAAAACATAGTATACACCTAAAACAATTCCACAAAATGTAACAAGTGTATTATTTTTTTTCTCCTCTTTCATTTTTGCAAAAGTCAATGATCCCAAAATAGTACCAATAGTTACGCTTACACTTAGTAATGAAACAATTTGGGCATCTCCACTAAACATTTCTCTTGCAATCGGGGCGAGCAGTGCATCAAATGGAACCACTGCTGAATTAATTAGAATACATAAAAAACATAGTTTTAATAGCTTCTTATGGTCAAATACATAACTAAATCCATCTCTAAGCGAAATTAAATATTCTCTGCCAATTATTCGGTACCGGTCAGCACAATCCCTGCCGTAAACGTGTCGAGCAACTCATAATCGAAAGTCGCCCGTTTGTTCTTTATCTGTATGTTATTACTAATCTTCTCTTTCATCTTACTTCTTTTATCAAAAACGTAAACCGGGCATCAACATGGAAAGGATGACCTCGATCAGCCAAGGCGTCAACAGAATCAACCCGGTCGCGATCCCGACAAACTTCAGACGTATCTTCTCCTCAACCTGCATATAAGGGCCGGCTCCTTCCCACACGATATAAAACGTATATAATACAAATATACGCAAAAAGAAAAACTCCGGGAGCAACATCAACACGATGTTCAAAGCAAACATCAACGAAGCAACTTTGGAAGGACGTGATGAAACTGATTTAGGAAGGAAAGATGAACTTTGCCTTATCCTTCCAAAGCCACTTGAAAAGGATATTACTTTGAAGATTGCTATGGAGGATGCTTATGCAAATAATGAAACGATGAAAAATGGTGGCAGTTATACAAGCTTTGTAGTAGAGACATTCCGTAGAGAGTATAAAATAAAGACTCAAGGTTCTGATTTTAATATTCCAGGGAATAACGGATTAGGAAATACCTTATCGCTAAACGGAGGAAAAGAAGCCATTGTAACTATACGGGCGGGAGAACGGAAGTCAGAGAAGGTCAAATTGCTTTTTGAAAGAGAATATCTAAGTAGCAACTATACTTATCTTTTCCCGATTCAGGCTGTTGAGGTGGAAACAGGGGAACTTATTGATCAGATATATTACATCATTAGTCCTGTTGAAGATCAAAAGGAGATAGGAGAAAAGCCGGGCACTGTAATAGCTTACATA